>Ga0302347_1004472_pt1 | contig 11145 bp, 8 predicted proteins | sample PhyWR1_FD_202178 | JGI IMG/M metagenome (GOLD analysis project Ga0302347, IMG submission 202178) | Leaf surface microbial communities from wheat plants in UC Gill Tract Community Farm, Albany, California, United States - DLSL W.R1 (v2)... | ecosystem: Host-associated > Plants > Phyllosphere >...
GTGAGTACGCCACGACTTTCTTCGGTTATGGCGAAAACGGCAAGATCACCAAGATCAAGGAATTCTTCGATCCGGACTCCCTGGGCGGCCTGTACGGCGCGATTACCGAGTTCCTCGGTTTCGAGATGCTCGACGGCGAGTTCAAGGTAATGGGCATGGCGCCGTATGGCGACGCCAGCAAATACGATTTCTCGCGTCTGGCCTCGTTTGAAAACGGCGAACTGGTGATCAACACCGAATACGCCAACGTCATCGGTCTGCGTCGCTACAAAGAAAACGGCAAGGGTTTCTACTTCTCGCCAAAACTGATCGAGTGGCTGGGGCCCAAGCGTGAAGGCGATATCGCCGACGAACCTTACATCCACTACGCGGCCAGCATGCAGGCGCTGTTTGAAAAACTGTCGCTGCAAATGATCGATTACTACCTGGGCGACATCCTCAAGGAGACCGGCAAGATGGCCTTTGCGGGCGGCTGCGCGTTGAACGTGAAGCTGAACCAGAAGATCATTGCCCGCCCTGAAGTCAAAGAGCTGTTTGTGCAACCTGCGTCCGGCGATGCCGGTACGGCGGTGGGCGCAGCGGCCTATGTGTCCCACGCTCGCGGTGTGCCGGTGGAGAAGATGGAACACGTCTATCTCGGCCCTGCGTACAGCAACGAAGACGTGATTGCGGCCTGTGCCCGTCACCCGGGCAAGCCGGCGTATCGCAAAATCGACAACACCCCTGAGCGCATCGCCAAGATCATGGTCGACGGCAACCCGGTGGCCTGGTTCCAGGGCCGCATGGAGTTTGGCCCGCGTGCCCTGGGCGGTCGTTCGATCATCGGTTGCCCGAGCAGCGAAGGCGTGGCTGACCGCATCAACGAACAAATCAAGTTCCGCGAGCGCTGGAGGCCTTTCTGCCCGTCGATGCTCGATACCGTGGGCCCGCAGATGATCAAGGTCGATCACCCTGCGCCATTCATGACCTTCACCTTTGAAGTGTCGGATGAGTGGAAGTCCCGTGTGCCTGAGGTTGTCCATGAAGATGGCACCTCCCGCGCCCAGGTGCTCAAGCGCGAATACAACCCGCGCTACTACGACATGATGAAAGCACTCGAAGTCCTGACCGGTAACGGTGTGTCGCTGAACACCTCGCTCAACCGTCGTGGCGAACCGATGGTTTGCTCGCCGACCGATGCGCTGAACATGTTCTTCGGCTCTGACCTGCAGTACCTGATCATGGAAGACATTCTGGTTGTTAAAGAAGGTGCGCAAACGTATGAATCGCTCGACTGAGCGCCATGTACTGCAGTTCTGCCATGGCTATGACGGGCCGTTTCTGGACTGCGCGCGTCAGTACGCCAGCCTGTTTGCCGGCACTGGCTATCGCGTTACCACGGTCTTTTTGACCGGGGCGGCCGATCCCGAGGTGGCTGCAGGTTGTGCGTCTGATGAAGTGCTGTTTATGGAATTCAGCTCAAAGGCCATACGTGGCCTGAAGCTGGGAGCCATCCGCGAGCTGCGTAAAATCGCAGCTTCGCGCAATTTCAGCTTTTGCATCGCCCATCGCTTCAAGCCGATTTATGTGGCCTTGCTGGCCACCGGTTTGCCGGTGATTGGCGTGCATCACGCCTTTGGCGATTATCAGCGTCGCAGTCGTAAACTTTTCGCCAACCTGTTCCGTAAACGCCTGAGCCTGCTCGGTGTTTCGGATGCGGTGCGTGATGACATGCGTCAGTGCCTGCCCAAGTGGCCGACCGGGCGCATCAGCACGCTGTACAACCGCATCGATGTTGCGGGCGTACAAGCCGGGCAGTTGCCGGGCACCCAGGCGCGTGAAGCGCTGGGGTTGTCGGTTGATGGCTTTATTGTCGGTAACGTCGGGCGCCTGCATCCGGACAAAGACCAGGCCACGTTGATCCGGGGTTTTGCCAAGGCGTTGCCGGGCTTGCCTGCCGACAGTCAGCTGGCAATTCTGGGCAAGGGCCGCCTGGAGCAGGACCTCAAAGAGCTGGCGACAGAGCTGGGAATTGCCGAGCACGTGAAGTTTTTGGGTCAGGTGCCTGATGCCCGTCGCTATTTCCGCGGGTTTGATGTGTTTGCCCTCAGTTCCGATCATGAACCGTTCGGCATGGTGCTGCTGGAAGCCATGGCCGCCGGAGTTCCGCTGCTGGCCACGGCCTGTGGCGGCGCCAGGGAAGTGGTCGAAGGCGTCGGGATCCTGTTCCCGCTGGGTGATGCCGAGCATTTGGCCCAGGGCCTGCAACATCTGGCCGTGCTGGATGACGAACAGCGTCTGGCCTGTGCCGAGCTGATGCTGGCGCGCTTGCAGGAGCGCTTTAGTGATCAGGCCGTGCGCGACACTTTCTGGCATTTGCCGCAAGTTACCGACCTGACTGCGGAGTCCTGATGCTCAATCGATTTCAAGGCTGGCGCGAGCGTGGCTGGAGCGTTGTCGATGCTCCCGCTTATGCTGAGGCCTGGCAGCGTTTTGGCGGCAGTGTCGCGACCCATCCGCTGGTGGTCGAGCGCCTGGCCGCACTGGCCGGGATCCCGGTGCGTTATCTGGCGTGGGAGCAAAATGGCGAGCTCAAAGCGGCGATTCCTGCCTGGGGCCGTGATGTGGCCCTGTCCAAGGACGTGCTCAAGCGGCACGGCAAAAAAGGTCTGTTTGATCTGGGCAATGCCGAGTTGATCCTGCCCGCGGCCGCCGACGCCAATGCGCCGTTGCGCCATCGCGCACGTTATCTGTCGCAGCTCAACGAAGGTCGTTTCAGCAACCTGGTGCTGCAGCCCGAGCAGTTGGCCATGGCCCGTACCCCTGAAGAACTCTCGAAGAAGTTCCGCTATAACCAGCGCCGCGAACTGCGCTTGCTGGAAGAGGCGGGCGGTGTGGTACGTCCGGTGGCGGAGTTTTCCAGTGTTGAACTGGCCTCGATTTACTGCGATCTGTTTTTGCGCCGCTGGGGTTTTGTCGCCACCGGTGCCGAGCGCATGGCAGAGGTGATCGAGCTGTTGCGCGAGCTGTTGATCGGCTCGGTGATTTTCCTTAACAATTTGCCGATTGCTATTCAGTTGGTGTATCGCGTTGAATCGCCGCACTGGATCAGCGTTGAGTATGTCAATGGCGGTGTCGATCCCGAAACCCGGGCCTTCAGTCCTGGCAGTGTGTTGAGCTTCCTCAACACCCAGTCGGCCTGGGAGCAGGCCCGTAGCCTGAACAAACCTTTGCGCTTTTCGTTCGGTCGCGCCGACCGCGAGTACAAAGAGCGGTGGTGCAACCCGGTGCCGGTCTTCAAAGTGTAAAGGTCTTGTAGGCGCGAGCTTGCTCGCGAGCTTTCCGTTATTGCGTGAAAAGATCGCGAGCAAGCTCGCTCCTACAGGAAATAAAAGCCTTAGAGCAAAAGCCATGAGCCGCAAACAACAACTCCTCAAGCGCCATCGGCGCAACAAACGCGTGGGTCTGCTGATTGGCCTGCTGCTGTTGATTGCCAGCGGTGTGCTGCTGGCCTGGTGGCTGCCGCCGGTGTTGGCGGTTCTGGGCTGGGTGGCCCATGAAGCCTGGTTTGCCGACCACCTGTTCTATTCACCAAAAGATGATTATCAGTACAGCTTTGCGCCGGACACCGAGCGTGTGGCGGTACGTCTTGAGGGCGAAAGGCTGGTAGTCGATCAGCCTCCGAGCCTGACCGGCGACGAAACCCTGATTCTGGCGGTCAGGATCAAGGCCGGGATACTCGGACGTTTTGTCGATCCGTTCGTGCAACTGTTCGCCGCCCAGACGACGGATAAACAGACCTTCGAGCGCGGGGTCAACGGCCTGCGCTATCTGAATCTGAGCGGCTTTGCGTCATCGCTGGCCAGCGGCACGTTGCGCCTGCAAGGACGTTTTTGCCGAGTGGCGGGCGAGCCCGAACTGTGGGTGTTCCGCCAGCCCGACTACCGGGATCAGCGGGTCATGGTGATCGCTCCCCATGCCGACGATGCCGAGCTGGCCGCTTTCGGGTTGTACAGTCAGGCCGCAGAGGCCTGGATCGTGACCCTGACCGCTGGCGAAATTGAAGCCGGGCATTATCAGCAGATGGGCCTTGGACGCGCCGAAGCGGCGCGACTCAAGGGCCGTCTGCGGGCCTGGGACAGCCTGGTGGTACCGCGTTGGGCGGGCGTACCCGAAGCCCATTGCGCGCAGCTGGGGTATTTTTGCCTGCAGCTCCCTGCGATGCAGGCGGCCCCCGATCAGCCCGTTGCCTCTCGCGAAGCTGACCTGAGCGATATCCGCCTGTTTCGTCAGCTCAATCCGTTTGCGCTGCCCGGTGATCTGGATGGCGCCCCGACCTGGAACAACCTGCTGGCGGACTTGCGCGCCTTGATCCTGCGGGCGCGCCCCGAAGTCATGGTGCTGCCGCATCCTGCAATCGACCCGCACCCGGACCACATCTGTGCCCACGCCGCTGTTCTTGAGGCGCTGCAAGGGCTGGAGTGGCAACCGACGACGATTCTGGGGTATGCCAACCATCTGCACGATAACGATCGCTGGCCAATGGGCGATAGCGGTGATGGCATTGCATTGCCACCTGTATTCAACCCGGCCCTGGTATTGCAGCCTTGCAGTTTGTCGCTGACCCTTGCGCAGCAGCACGACAAGGCCATGGCACTGGGCATGATGCACGACCTGCAACCCCGTGCCGCGCTCAAGCGGCGGGTGCGCCGCTCTATACAACAGCTCCTTGCAGGCAGAAAGCCATCACCTTATGGTGAGAATGAGTTTTTCCGCAAAGCAGTCAGGCGTCATGAGCTTTTCTGGCTGCTCCAATAATAAAAGCACAGTAAGCAGGGCCATAGCATTGGCTCTAATCTCGACCTTTACATTGAGTTCCCAGTGATAAAACCAACGCCACGTATTTTATTTATCATCCCGTACTTCGGCCAATGGCCGTTCTGGATGCCGTTTTTTTTGCAAAGTTGTCGGCACAACCCTGATATTGACTGGCAGTTTTTCAGTGACTGTGGGGTACCTGAAAACCTGCCTGCCAACGTGACAGTCCAGACCATCAGTTTTGCTGATTATTGCCGCAAGGTCTCGCAGCGCCTGGAGATCAATTTCGCGCCCAAAAACGCCTACAAATTGTGCGATATCAAGCCCGCTCTGGGCTATATCCATGAAGACTGCCTGGAAGGCTATGACTTCTGGGCTTTTGGCGATATCGATCTGATCTACGGCGATTTGCGCAGTTATTTCACGGCGGAGCGTCTGGCCAGGTTTGATCTGTTTTCGACCCACGAGCGACGAGTGGCGGGGCATCTGTGCTTGATGCGCAATACACGCTGCAAGCTCGAACTGTTCAAGAAAATAGAGGGCTGGCAGCAGCGGTTTACCGACGATCAGCATCATGCGCTGGACGAAGGGGCTTTCAGTCGTATCTTCCTGTGGCGCAAGAATTTCCCCAAACCACTATTTGAACTGGTGGGCAAGTTCAATCCGCTTCGTCGTACCAGTGACTTTACCGAGGCCTTCAGCACGCCGGGTGGCTGCATAAAGTGGCATGACGGCACTGAAAACTTCCCGGCCAAGTGGTTCTGGAAGAATGGCATATTGAAGAATGATCGTGACGGCGATCATACCTTTGCGTACTTTCACTTCGTGTGCTGGAAGCGTAATGAGTGGGCGAAGTTGCCAACGCCCGATCCAGCTTCAATCCAGTGTCTGGCTGCAGAGCCCTCCTGGGTTATTGATGCCACCGGATTCCACCGGGGAGAGTTATGAAGCGTTCAAAGGTTTTGCAGTTGCAGCCCGATTACAACGTCAAATCCCATGACTTTGCCGACCTTGCCGAGCAGATCGTGCGCGCGCTGCCCAGCGAGCGCTATGAAATCACGGCGGCATTTTTGCGTGGTCGTCCGGGGCCGGGCGAACCAGTGAGCAAGGCCGATCATTCGGTGTATTTCGAGTTCAGCGACAAGTCGCTCAAGGGCATGCGTATCCGTGCCATGTGGGCGTTATACAAGTTCTGTCGTAAAGAGCAGTTCGATGTAGTGATTTGCAACCGCTTCAAGCCGGTGAACATGATGCTGCAACTCAACCGCTGGCTGAAAATCCCGTTGTGTGTGGGGATTTCCCACGGTTTTGGCGAGTACGACCGCTTTTACCGGCGCAGTCAGGCCAAACGCCTGATCGATAAAGCCTGGCGTTTTGTCGGCGTATCGCCTGCGGTCAAACAGTACTTGCTCGACTGCCAATGCGGTTTCACTGAGCAGAATACCTACGCCATTACCAATGCCATCGACATCGAGCAGGCCGAGGCTTTGCAGCTGCCACGCCAGCAGGCGCGCGAAAAGCTCGGCCTGGATCAGGATGCGCGGATGATTGGCGCGCTGGGTCGCCTGGTGCCGATCAAGGGCCATCGTTTTTTGCTGCAGGCTTTCGCCGCCCTGAAAGACAAATACCCCCAGGCGCAACTGGCAATTATTGGTGCTGGCCGCGAAGAGGCGCGTTTGCGCGAGCAGATCGGGCAGTTGGGGCTTGAGGGGCGGGCACACCTGCTGGGCTTTCAGGAGAACGCACTGCAGTACGTTCGCGCCTTCGATATCTGGACCATGCCTTCGCTCGCTGAAGGCCTGGGGCTGGCGCTGCTGGAAGGCATGAGCGGGCATTTGCCGGTCATCGCTACCAATGTCCCGGCCATGCTGCCGTTGATTGAGGGGGCAGGCGGTCTGGCAGTCAAACCCAGTGACGTGGTGACACTGACCGCTGCGCTGGATGAGTATCTGGCATTGCCGGATGCAGCACTGCAGGCCAAGGGCGAGCAGGCGTATCGTTACCTGCAGGAGCACCATGACATTGAGGTGTTCCGTCAGGAGTATCTGGACTTGATTGACTCTGGCTTGAGCCAGGCACGTAAGGATCACCCATGACAGACTCGCAGCCACTGGTAACGGTGATCATCGCTTCCTACAACCATGCTCCGTATATCGAGCAAAGCATCCAGAGCGTTCTGGATCAGACCTATCCCAATATCGAGTTGCTGGTTATCGATGATGGTTCGCCGGATGACAGCGTCGAGCGCATTCAGCGCCTGCAGCAAGCCCATGGTTTCGACTTTCGGGTACAGCAGAATCAGGGCCTGACCAACACCCTCAACGGCGCGATTGCCCGCGCCAAAGGCAGCCTGATTGTGCCGTTCGGTTCGGATGACATCATGATGCCGGACCGCATTGCAGTTCAGGTCGCCTACATGGACGGCAAGCCCGAAGTCGGTATTTGCGCGGGTAACATCGAGCTGATTGATGCCGAGGGCAATCTGTTCCCGGAGAAGCGCCAGCGCCGTGACGTACCGTTTCGCCGTCTCGATTTCGAAGACATGTTTCTTGAGCGCAAGCCTTATCCGCCGGCCCCGACCCTGATGATTCGTCGTGAGGCGCTGGACAAAGTGGGGGGGTTCGATCCGCAGATCCGCCTGGAAGACCTGTATATCGAGCTGAAGGTCACCCATGCCGGGTACTTCATTGATGGCTTGAACGTGGTGATGGCGCGCTATCGCAAGCACGCCACCAACTCGTACAAAAACCACCGGTTCATGATCGACAGCATTCTGAAAACCTACGCGTTATTCAGCGATCACCCGCTGTATGACCAGGTGCGGTACAAGTTTCTCAATTCCATGTTCCTGAAAACCGCCAACCGCAACCGCGCCCTTGCCCGGGAACTGCTGGCTCAAATCCCGTTCCGGCACTGGACGGGCAAGACCTGGCGGGGCCTGGGGCGGCTGTATTTTTCGCCGCTGGAAAAAGACTAGGACCTGCCTGCAGGAATGAGCTGGCTCGCGAGCCTTTTCAACGACCGGATCTTGCGAACAAGCTCGCTCAGCAGGTCAGGCCTTGGCCCTGGCCTGCGCGCGCTGGCGTAACCAGTCCACGACCTTTTTGCCGGCATTCATGCCGGGCTTCTCGATGTACAGGAAGGTCAGGCTGCTGACGATGATCAGCAGGCAACAACACAGCGCCCCCAGCATCACGAAGGTCAGTGGTTCTGTGGTATCGAACGGCAATATCAGTGGCGTACGCTGGATCATCAGCCAAATCAGGAAACCGTGCAGCAGATAGGTGCTGTAGCTGATTTCGCCCATCCAGCGAATGCTGCGCAGGGTCAGTGCGCCGAACAGCGTGTGGCCCGAGGCGATAATCGAGAACACCAGTGTCAGCAGCACCAGAGGCAGGAAGGCGAAGCTTTTCTGAAACTGGGTAATCACCAGCAGCAGCACAATCAGCGCAATGCCCCCCGCAAGAGGCGTCTTGCTCCAGGCCGCCAGCCTGGGCTGACGTACCCAATAGGCTGCTGCCACACCTCCCAGGAAACTCATGAGGAAGTGCTTCTTCAGCGAGTGTTCCCAGCCGACCAGCTGATACAGGGCGTAGATACCCAGCAGGCATAAAACGGTCTGCCTCCAGTTACGGCGGTACAGAAACACCATCCCGAACAGCGGCAGTGACATATAGAAGAACACTTCGTAGTTCAGGGTCCAGGTCACGTTCGAAATCAGAATGCCGGTCTGCGGGTACTGGTTGATGTCGGGCCGGTCGAAGATCAGCCAGCTCATGATCTGGCCGGCCACTTGCAGCGGGGCGTCCTTGAACGTCCAGTCCTGGATATAAAACACGCTGAAAATCACCAGCACCAGCAATGGCAAGTACAGCGGGTAGAGGCGAAACACCCGCGACACGGCGAAGGCCAGCCAGTCGAAGTCGCGCCTCTTTTCCATGAGGCGCCCCCAGAACAGAAAGCCGGTGATCATAAAGAACAAGGCCACACTTGCCAGTCCGATCTGGGCGTAGAACTTGCTCTTGGGCACATCGAACACCCCGGTATGCAGAAATACCCAGATGATCGCCATGTGGTGAACGAACACCCCGAACGCCAGATAACCGCGCAAGCCATCGACGCTGGCATAGCGGCTTTGGCCTGGATGGCTGAGGAGGCGCTGGAGTGCCGGGAAATACCGCAGCAGTAGCCCGGAGGTGGCTATCGCCAGGGCATACGCCATCAGCGCCCAGAGAACGCTGTCGTTCGCCAGGCTCAAGTTTTGACCGCCCGGGAAAGCGCGGCAACCTGTACGCGCAAACCTTCCACAGCGCTCGGGGATGCCAGTGTGGCGTAGCCTTGCAGCAGCTCAGGGAGTTGCTCTTCGAACAGCCAGCGGCGGTCTTCAGGGTAACGTTGCATGTGGCGCAGATTTCTTTGGCGCAAGGCATTTCTCAGGGGGGAGGGGAAAATACGCATGTCTGCGATATCGATCAGCGCGAACTCGCCATCGTCCATCAGCAACACATTGCCCAGGTGCAAGGACCGGAAGTACACCCCCTTGTCATGCAACAGGGCCAGGAATTTGCCAAAACGTTCGACCAGCGCTTGCCGCACGGCGGGTGAGCCCATGGACTGCATGACCTGGCGCAGTGTTTGGCCTGGCAAAGGCTGATACAGCACGGCTGTGCTGCCGTCGTTGAGTTGGTACAGGTCGAGAATTGTTGGCGCCGGAATGCCCATAGCCTGCAAACGCTCGCTGTTTACGGCAAAGCGTTCCGAGTACGGATTGAAGCTGCCAGAGGTGTAGCAGCGACGCTCGCGGAACAGCTTGAGGAAGTTGCCGTTGTCCAGGCGCAGAACTTTAGGCCCCAGACCGTCTTCCTCAATGACCTGTGCATGGGCTTTCAAGGTGTTGAAAGCTGCGTCAGGTAGCCGGTGGACAGGCCGGTCACGCAGGGTTTTCAGGCGCCGATTGATGCTCAGGGCAGCGATCAGGGCCAGAGGGATCCACAGCAGATACCAGTGCTCTTTAGGTCTTGAAAGAATGCCGCCGCCCTCGGTCAGGCCGGCACCAATGCCGTACACCAGCCAGGCGGAAGCCAGGATGAACAGCGGTTGCACGCGATGACGCCAGCTGCTGTACAGCGCCCATGCCTGGATGAGCAGCCAGGGCACGAAGCCCAGAATGCCCACGTAGTAAATCACCCCCAGAGCGAAGTTGTGCGGCTCGCTAAAGGCGTAGCCGATGTCTGGCAGTTGCAGGGCCAGGGAGGCGTCAAAGCCATGCCCGGTCCAGGGCCTCAACTTGATTTGCTCCAGGGTCAATTGCCACAGATCAAAGCGAAACGAGCTGCCGCGGCTTAGCATCATTTCGGAAAACAGTGTCATAACCACAATGCCGCCCGCGGCCAGCATGCTGATCAGCGCCAGCGAGCGACGGTTCCAGCAAATGAAGCTCAGCCAGATCATGCCCAGGACTATGGCTGCCAGAGGCGTTCTTGAGCCCGTAGCGAGCAGGGACACGAACATGATGGCAAAGGCAGGTATTGCGATTAACAGGACATGCGGGCGTTTGCAGGTCATGGCCAGCGAGAGCCAGTAAATACAAAAGAACCCGAAGGCATGGGAGCTGAGCAGTGGATTGTCGAATGCACCAGCGCCGACCATCCGGGCTTGCGGGACGTAAGCCTGGGCAAACATGTACAGGTTATAAACAGTGGCGATCAAGGCAATCAGCGCGGCGCCGAAGAACACCGGCTGCAGGCTTTCACTGCGGTATTTGATCAGCAGTGAGCAGCCCAGAAACAGCATCAGCAGATGCAAGGGGGGCCTGAGCTCGTCGAGGAAGCTGTCGCTGGTGTCGCTCCAGATCAGGCTGACCAGTGCCCATGCTGAAAACACAATGAAACCGAGAATGATGGGCTCGCGCAGGATTTCTTTCAGTTCCCGGGGGCGTAAAACGATCGCGATCAGGGTAGGGATACTGAAAAAAGCGTAATAAAGTTTGTGATGAAGGCTGCGTCCAGGCAAAAAATAAAGGTCGGATAACAGCAATAACAAGCCGATGGGCAGGAGCCATAGGCAAATAAAGTCAAATAACCGTTGTTTTGAATAACTTAAGTAGCTGAATTGCATGCGGTAAAATTCATTCCAGATTTTGGACAGCCATACTAGCGTAGTGGCCATTTAATGTCGTTTTTGCTACCCCTTGGGGCATCACCCCAACCGGCACGCAGTACACCAGAGAAGCTGTGATAAAGTCAGCATCCTTTTTTACTAACCGCCGCGTGATATGACTGAATCCAGCCCCAGCGAAAGCCAATCGAGCGTAAGAATCTATCTGCGTCTTTTAGGCTATGTCCGACC
>Ga0302347_1004474_pt1 | contig 11144 bp, 15 predicted proteins | sample PhyWR1_FD_202178 | JGI IMG/M metagenome (GOLD analysis project Ga0302347, IMG submission 202178) | Leaf surface microbial communities from wheat plants in UC Gill Tract Community Farm, Albany, California, United States - DLSL W.R1 (v2)... | ecosystem: Host-associated > Plants > Phyllosphere >...
GTAATGGGATTGGCATTTAAGCGCTCTCCGTTGGGTATTTTAAATCTGCTGCGACAACGCCTACTGCCACGCTGTCAAAGAAGTCCTGCCGTGTGGTAACGGTTGGGTTGAACTGACCGATAAAATCCATCGTCCAGCGGCTTTCGTACTGCTGCTCACCGTTAATCATCGTGGTTTGATGCGGGTCAGAGCAGTAGTGAGGGGTTAACGGGCTGTTGTTGTTGCGGAACCATTCACATGCGTATTCGGAGCGAACCATCGTGCCGATAATCGTTGCGAAGTCGGCGGCGTCGGGTCCGTAGCAATCAATCTGGCAGGGCCATTGAATGCTGCGCTGCGTTAGTTCCTTACCTTCGCCATACACGCCGTTATCGTCAAACTGCACACGGTTAGTGGACAGTCCTTCGTGGCGCATAGGTGTCATGATGATGAAATCGCCTGTGGCCATCGGAGTGAGGTTTTGCTGACCATCCAGCACGTTATCCATCGGTAGGCCGGTCAGCTCCATCAGGAACGCCTGTAACGCGATTAGCAGGTCCAGCTCTTTAACGCTTACTGTTGCCATCACGTCACCTGCTGATTAACGATAACTTTCACCCAGTCAGGCCAAAGCTCGACGACCTTCACGACCAGCCACTTCTGTTCCCCGAGCATCAAAATGTCGCCACCTTTTTGCTCCGGTCGGTTAACGCCGCTGAAATTCCCATTCAGGTATGCCGTGCGCAAAATCCCCTGAATGTTAACCGCATCAACCTGCCGCAGGTCGGTAGAAGACAGCTCCTGCAACTGCACCGTTACCGGCACATCGGTGTAGGATGGCTCGCGCTTGCCTCCGGGGAGTGTTACGTGGCCGCTGTAGACTTTGAACACTGCCGCGACATTGGGATTGATAGCACTGGTGGCCCGGTTAGCTATGCCTCTCAGGTTCATTCGATGCCGTCCTTAACTTCATAGTCCACGCTGTTGAGCATGTGTGAAGTGTCAATTAACGGCTTACTGAACCCTTTTTTCGCTATCGTTACCGGCGAAAGCTCAGGCTCTGTAAATTCGCGAATTGATTCCTGCAACTGACCTTTGACGTGCTCACCCATGCGACCCATGAACAGTTCGACATCGTAATCACCGGCTTCAGCCAGCTTCGCCAAGTCATCAGCCCACTGGGGAGATTTGGCAGCTATCATGTTCCTGAAGAAAGGGCGTGGAGGCTGGTTATTTGCCGGATTTCCAAACTCATTAGAAGCCGCAACCGTAGCGACCGGCTGGCCGTCAGGATATGTCGCACCTTCAAGGAACCCGACGCGCAACACCTTCCCGTCACCCAGCTTTTCGGCAAGCTCCCTCAGCTTTCGCTCAAGAGCCTCACCGCCGCTAAATGTGGTCATGGTTACCTCCGCCAGTAAGCCCTGCGGTTATAGTGATAGGGATACATTGAAGGGGAGCCGCCCGGCACATAAATAGCCTGACGATAAGGCGCTGTAGCCTGCCAGTAAGCCGCTCCGTATGGCGTTTGCAGATACCACCATGAGGCGGAGTTGCTCTGCACATCACCCAGGCTAAACCAGATGGCTTTTCACCGTTAACGCCAGAATTAAGCGCGGCAAGATGAGCAACCAGCATGTTCAGGTAAACCGCACGCACCGCAACATCCTTCACCGGGCTACAGTCAGTGTTGTTCAGGTAAACCGTTGCCTCGACAAAGTAAGCGTTTAGCAGGCTGTCACTTACCGATGCGAACTCCGGGTAGCGCTCCCTGAACGCTGCAATGTCGAAAACAACGATAGCCATGATTAACCCTTAGCCTTCATAGCCTCTTCATCCTTCACCACACCTTCCACAGGCTTATCCTGCGGAAGACCTTCAAGGCCGGTTTTCACCTTTGCGTTCTCGGATGCCTTGGATTGGGCGCTGTTGGTTTTGGCTTGCGCGAATACCAGCTCACCCTTTACGTATGGCTGGTTAGCATGTTCTTTCAGCCAGGTATCGAAATAATCCTTATCGACACCTTCGGTCAGGCCATAACCGCCAATAACGCTGGATGAGTTAGCACCCAGCAGGTGAACAACCTTGCCACCCACATCAATCAGCAAGCCATTTGGGAGTTTGCACCCTACAGTTACTACTTCAGCCATTCTTTAAACTCCCAGCATTGTGGCGATTGCCAGCGGTTGACGGATGATTGTTCCCCAAGTGCCGCCGGATTTTTTCTGCTTCCAGCTTGACTCTTCAGGCACAACGGCATGAGCACGCATCTTTTCAGTGAACGCTGAGTAGGTTGTGTCCTGCTCACCCAGGCGCTCGGCGATCATCTGGACCATCTCGCCAGCTGCGGTTGAGTATTCAACTGCTGTCTCAATCGTGAGATTTGGGAAGTTTTTCTTCAGCAGGTCTGAAACGTTCACGTTGTACATGTTGGTTTTGGTCAGATTGACCTCAGCCGTTGGAGACATTCCCATCTTGATTCGGTCGGTACGCTCAACCAGCCCTTTTGTTTGGGTAACCAGTTGCTTCCAGAGGCGGCCTGAGATGTCGTCATAGACTGCCTGCCCATCTTTTGAGTCCCAATCGATAGCACCTCCCGCTCCTGTTGCGGCTGGCGTTACTGATGGCTGTAGCCCTGGGTCGTTCAGTGACCCATAGTTCTCCAGTCCGTCAATCCCAAAGAAGTAGGATTTATTCTGGAACTTGTTAAGCACCAAAGCCGAAGCCACATTCAGCTCTGCGGCATAGCCGATGCGTGCTGCGCCGTACATATCAAGCTCGCGCTCTCCCCAACGCGTGTGCGTCTGGTAGTGGTATGACTGACGCGGCACCCAGTTAACATTCGCGTTAACCATGCCGTTGTTGTTGAAGTCGCCGTAGGAGCTGACTTCACCAGTGCTTTCTACAATAGGGAATTGCGCCGTTAGCGTGGTCCAGTCGCCTTTTTTAACCTCGCCATAAATCTGCGCGGCTTTCATCGGAGTAACCAGCACTCGGATTAGCTCAGGATCAACGTAGTTGGTGAAGTACGCAGGAATGCCGGAGTTGCCGGTTGTAACCATGTTTGGCTGCGCATCAGAAGCCAGCTGGAAGTCGTTGGCATACTTTTCTTCCAGATACTGTGATCGGCTCGGATCACGCAGAACAATGCCGTACTTGCCTGATGCCAGGCTGTAATCTTTCTGAAATTGATTCATCAGTTGCTCCAGGTGCTCATTTTGACGAGTTCGCCTGCATCACAGGTGTTAGCTACTTTGTATTCTGTCTCGATATAACCGGCCACAGTTGCGCCAGCGGCTGCTGTCTGGACCTGCCCTGTGGTCAATGATGCGAAGATTTTCTGCCCGCGAGTAGCAGCGGTAGAAGTTCGCGCCCAGAAGTCACCAGCGGTCATGAGGGTGATTTCGCGGCCAGGCTGAACGAGGTTGGATGCTTCTGCCAGCCACACGGTGATCGATGCCTGCCCGTCGCGATGAACGAAGCCAGACGGTGCGCCATTGCCTGCATTTGATGCCACGCCATCAACTACCCACGCGAACCGGCCAATAGTTACGCCTGCGTCACCTGCAACCAGCGCGCCCTCTCCAGCGAGAAACGTTGCGTGCGGGTTGGTGCTGGCAAATCCGCCTTCAACTCCGGGTGCCTGATACTGATTAATTACATTCTGGAAACCTGCCATTTCAGAAACCTCGTTTCAGTTTGCCAGCGGTCGGATAGCGAGACTCGAAGTCGCCAACCGTTGAGGAGTCCTGGGCCAGTGGCGCAGAACGTGAATTTTCTTTCTGACTGATAGCCATGCGAACCAGTGACGGGAAGGCTGACGGGTGAACGCCGTCGATATCAACGCCAGACTGCTCCAAGGCGGTGCGGTAGACATCTTCAGCAGAGTCCATCGCAACCACATCACCAATCAGCGGACGGACAGCCAGCTCAGCTTCGCGCAGCTTGCGGTTGTCTGCGTTTGCCTGCTTACGTGCGCTGTCGGCGGCCAGGCGAATAGCGGAGTCCATTGCTGTTTTGGAAACCTTTTCGTCTTTATCGTCGTCTTCGTCGTCAGCGGTCTTTTTCTTCTCGTCGTCGTCATCGTCATCCGAGTCGTCGGCGGTTTTCTTTTTATCGTCGTCCTTGTCATCGTCTTCGTCGTCAGCCGTTTTTTTGTCTTTCTCGTCTTCCTTGTCGGCTTCGTCGAGTGCCAGAAGCGCTTTACGCACCTCAGCTTCCAAATCCGCGTCTGCTGCCAGTAACGGCTTCAGTGTGGCGCGAATAGCCGCAGCTTTGCGTTTGCTCATGTGTCTTAACTCCGGGGGTAGTGAATCAGCGACCAGTACGTCGCTACCTGCGCGGCCCTCTTCGACCAGCGCCTCATGATTCCCCACGATGTCGCGCATGATGCCGTCATACGGCACACCATCAGGCGTAGCACCGGGGGTCATATCTGCGACGTACTGATACGATGCAGACAATTCTCTTTGCTCTCCCGTCTCTATACCTGCCATTGCAGAGTTGTCATAGATGGTCATTCCGACAGTCAGATACGTCCCGTCAAACTCACAGTTGGAGTGAGTCGCACCTACGCGGAATTTACGAGGTGGATCAGCGGGAAAGTCGGGAATATGACGGTCAAGAACGGGGATATTGTTAAAGGTGTGAGCGGCTTTCTTTAATTCATCAGGGTGTCGCCAGAGCTGGTAAATTCTATCCGGGTCAAGGCCAAGCTCTTTATGCTTGGGTATTTCTCTCCCGTAATAGGGGCACACATTGGCCTTGCTGATGTTTGTTTTCGCTATCTGAAGCCGCCCGTTGCCGTCGATTGTGCGCACTGAAGCGCGGTCGAATGCCAACCGTTCAGTAGGTTTCATATTTCTCTCGTTTAGTTCAGGCCGGGAAGGACGGCGCTCCAGGTGCAACGGCAGTTAATTTCCTCACCAGGCATCACCCACTTACCATCGAGAAACATTCCCTTGTCGAGGTCGAACACTTTGCCATCCGCTTTAACGTGCGACGGTCGAGGCTCTTTACCTGCGTGGGAGTGTCGCCAGATGCCCTGAGTAATTCCGAGCGACTTTTGTCGGGCTGCCTGCATTACTGAGGTAGCTTTGTTGTTCTGGTCACGTGCGATGAGAGCTGCACGCCGACGAGTAATGCCGTACCGCTTCTGCAATTCATCAGTAAGATAAGAAAGGTCACGGCCTCGGGCCACAGAGCGCATAACCAACCCTTCCACCTCGGTGAAATACTTCTCCGGAATGGATCGAATAAGCCCGACGTTTTCGGTGATGGTTGCCTGTAACGCGTTGTTCATCGGCGCGGACATTTTGAACTCAATGGTTAATCCTGCCGCCTTTAGAGCATTGCTCAGCGATACGTCTGTGTTTTGCATTGCATCACCGGCGAATCGTGCAGCCAGTTTCTGCGCAATTTCATCAAACGCCTTTGTCCAGCGCCTGGTCAACTTCCGCATCGCTTCACGGAGGAGCACTGCCGGGGATGCGTCCATTGCTACTGCTGCGCCGCTTGCTTTGTAGTTAGCGGACAGCCAGTAGACAACAGACTTCTGCATTGCCCGGACATGGTTATCAAGCTGCCTGCGATACCACGCCTCCACTCCGGCGTTAGGCCTTGTCGGGCTTATCGTCGTCAGGTTCTGACTCTTCCTCTTCGTCGAACTCGCTTTCTTCGATTTCGATGTCATCGCTTAAATCCAGTGAGTGATAAGGGGAGTCAGGGTCGTCAGCAACTTTCTGGCGAATTTCTCCACCCGCCATGATGCTGTTAGTGACATAAACCGCGTCAGTGTCAGCGTCGATTTTGCGAATCTCAGCTTTTTCTTTCGCGCTCATCTCGTACAGCGGTTCGAACTCGAAGTAGATGTCCGGGTCAATGTCGCCAAACTCTGACAGCTGGATGATGTCCAGAACGCGCTTAAGCGGCTCTTTAAACATGGCTTGTTGCAGGGAGTGGATGTAGTCATAGAAGACGCGAATCTCGCCGTCAGATGAGGCGTTGAGCCCATTAGGTGTGATGCCAAGCAGCTTAACCAGGGGAATGCCTGAAACTGCCGACATGTGTTCCTGAGACTGAGCCTGCAATGTATCCAGCCCGGAAAGGGGGGCGTTTTTGAACTCCATCCCCTCCGGTTTTGCGGGGTCATTGTCTACAGCGAACGCGCCACGGTTATCCCGGCAGTTGTTGAACATCTGCAGGCGATAAAGCAGTGTGTCCGCTGACCCTCCGGTGAGAATGTTCCCCATATTGGTGCTGAGCACCGGCACAGAGAACGAGTGGATCATATCGCTAACGCTGTCGCGGGTCCGAAGCCAGTTATTCACATACGGCTCAGCGATCTGCACAAGAGAAAGGCCGCGAAAGTTGTAGGACGCCTTCAGCAGGTCCGGCACCTGCCGCGACACGAAATCAATCATGCGACTGGCATCGACCGTCTTACCCATTACGAACCACTGCGAGGGCTTATAGAAGTCCTTGCTCAGGGGATTCTGCGCATTGTATACGCCCGGGTAGGTCCATACCGGTTCAATTACCAGAAAACCGTTCAGGCTGCCTTTGGGTATCTTCTTGGGGCTGACAAACAGCTTCGACTGAAGCTCCGTGTCATCAGTCCACGCCGACACATTACGAGCTGATTTCACGTCGATATAAATCTGACCGCCACCAAAGTACCCGTCGTGCTCTGCCGCCTCTTTAAAACGCTCACGAACCTGAAATTTCTCCAGCGCGCTATTAAGCAGCTTTACTCGCTCCGACAGGTCATCATCGCCGACCGTTTTCAGCTTGATAAACTTACGCGTCATTTCTTCAGCGAGGGTGCCGACCATCTTCCTGTATTCTGGCTTCTGCGCCATCATTGACAGATACGGATAGCCGGGGAATGAGTCCAGGTCGCCGTAGCTATAGCCCATACGGTATGCGTCATTCATTGCCCCGTAGTCACATGAGTCCATCGCCAGCACAGCAGAGCGTATAGCCTCAGGGATAACACCCTTCGGCGGCTCGTAACGTTGGAACTCGCGCGGGGCCTTTGGCGTGATTTCCGCTACTGCTTCAGCCCGGATTGACTGGCGAACCTTTTCAGGCTCTTTTGCCACCTCTGGTGTGGCGATTTGTTTCTTTTTAAACGGCCACACTTAAATTCTCCCGAGTTGGCTTGGGTCGATGGTCATCGGCATACGCCCTGATATCAGGTTGTCGTCGATAGCGTCCATCCATGTGTCCAGAATGTCGTCGTTGTCGTGGCTGTCATCAGCAGAGAACGCTGCGCATTCGGTCATTGCAGTGAGCACCCATTCGGTGCTACCGGCTATCGAGCCATCTTCGTAATAGACGTGAGAAATCACCGCGCCCTCGCTGTTATGCGTTTCAGGCACATAGACTTTCCCGGTCTTTATCTGTGGGATGACGTTGAGGCAGCGAACAAGTTTGTTCTGTCCGGTGCCGCGTGGAATTTCTTTAACGGGGATGCTCATCTGGCCCGGCGTTGCACTGCGCTTCTTCAGCGTAGTAATCAGCCCCTGACCGGCTTGCTTTTCTTCGATAGCCATGTGGCGCATGGGCATAATTCTTAGTGATCCGCTGGTACTCCACTTCAGCCAGACTTCCTCTGCCTTCTTCAGCAGGTCTTCCGGGTCCCAGCGGCCACGAACCACGTCGATGATGTAGAGGTTGCCATCTACACCCATGCCAGCCAGCGTGAACACGGTGTAGTCGAGCCAGTCCTCAACCTTCCCGCTGTTTGTATCGACGTACACGGAGCGATGGGTGAGTTTTGGTAGCGTAGTGTAGGTCTGGAACCAGTCGGTTTCGATGATGCCGCCAGTGAGCGCCATTGGGTTCTGCTGATACTGAGAAAGGAAGGTATAACGGTCTTTCTCCCACAACTGGAGCAGGTCGTTAACGTCTTCCATCTGCGGCCAGTAGGACCAGTAGCGCGTCCCGGAAACTACTACTGACTCGGTATCTTTAACCGTTTCCCAGCACAGGGAGCGCCATGGCTCAGCCAGCGACTGAATGTACTTTTCGTCAATCATCGCCGGGATGGCGACATGGTGGAATTTCACCCCCATGCCGCCTGCTAACATGAATCCGGTAGCGTCGTCAGTGTGCAGGCGCTGCTGAATGCTCACGAACGGTGTCGGGTGCTCTTTGGACTTATCACCACGACGAGAGCGGATGGTGTTGACCAGCAGCGTGTTAGCACTGTTACGCCGCGACTCACTGAGCATGTCAACGGGCTTGTTGTAGTCGTCCAGCATAACCATGCCGGAGAATTCAGGCCCGAAGTAGCCGCCACGACCACCGGTGATTTGTCCATTGCTGGAGCGCGATACCGTCTGCCCGATTGAGCGACCGCGATCGTCTTTAATTTCCCATTCTTCAGCCTGGTTAACGCCGAACGAGCACGGCCAGAACTCCTGATACTCCCGGCTTGCAATAATGTCGCGGGTGCGGCGTGAATTGCGCTTAACCAGCGTGTCAGCAAAAGAGATGTTCAGGTTGCGAAAGCGTTTTAACTGTTTTTCCTGCACCAGTGCATTCACGTATGCAGGAAGATGGATAGAGAAGAATTCTGTTTTCGTACCACCCGGAGGGATGTTGATAATAAGGTTTCGTGGCGATAGACGGCCAGCCAGCAGGTCATCAATCTTCGATGCCATCAGACGGTGATGCCAGTTAACCAGCAGCCTATCGCCCTGTATCAGCTCGAACCACAGCCGGGTAAAATTGAGAAACGACTTCGTGGACTTGGATTTGAGCACAACACGTTCCGGGAAGGTTAAATCCTCCCATTCGATTATCTCGCTCATATGGTTAATCCAGGTCGGTTAGTTTTCCTTCAAGCTGCTTTTGGGCTGCTGCGTAGTCTGCTGAGGTGTAATTGACCACCTGCACGGGGCCACCATCAGCACCCTCAATTCCGTGGTCGATTTTGTCGCGCCAAGTTTTCTTTTGCCGGTTCTTCAGCCAGAAGATTGCAGCAGCTGTGTCAGGTGGATAGTGTTTCTGGATTTTCGTCTGCACGATTTTGTCATTTATGACCCGGATATCGACATCAGGCGCAACGTAACCCATAGCTCGTTGAAACAGGCTACTGGCGACTTCTCCATCGGAAATGTCTTTCCCCTTTTTTATGGCCTCCGAAAACTCAGCGTGGTCTTTTTTCCATTTGCTGATCGTTGACACTGCGACCTCGAAGAAGTCAGCAAGCTGCTCGTCGGTATACCCAAGCAAGCACAGTTTGCGGGCCTGCTCGGCATACGCCTTCTGGTACTTGGTTGGCCTAGCCATGATTAATCCTTCTTCTCTTCTTTTCCCCACAACTGAGGATCGCAAAGGTATTGCTCTCGAAAGTATTCGTGAGGATTACCCAAGTACTCTTGACTTCGTAACTCCTTCATGTCTTCAAGTGAAGGCCACTTAATCTCATCATCTGCTAATCGCTTTACACTGCCGCTATTATTTTCAGAGCTAGGAATATTCATTACTTCACCTCGTGCTTGAATCCGTACTCACCAGCGAAATTGCAGGCACGCTCAAATCGCACCGCGTTCAGTAATCGGCACTTGGCAGCAATGGCAATCAGGAAGATAAATGCAGCGAACCACCGCCGCGCTCTCACTGTGATAGATGCAGTTACCTTGCTCATATCAGAACTTCATGCTGTGTGTTTTTTGGATTCTGCATATATCCCCGGCAAATCTCGCACCGGTAAATTGCAGGATTGGAGTTTTATTCTGTGAAGGCCACTATTTAGTAACCTTGGCAGAATATTCTAAAGAGCCGTTGTGAAAGTGGCTCTCACTTTTTCTTTTTGCCTTGGCACTTTGTCGCCCATGCTTTGGCAATGTTCAGGCAATCATCGAACATCTTGCTTTTGCCGCTGGCTGAAGATGAGCGGTGATAGTAGCTCACCGCTTCACGGGCTCCGATATGTGCAACATCAATATCGAAGCCCTGCTTCACCAGTTCAGAGATGACATTCTTCTCAATGAACTGGACTGGTGTCATGCTGGCTCTCCATCAGGGAAGTCGCCCATGTCGCACAACCGGAATTGGATAAGGTCTCTCACCAGTTGCTCTGCTTTCTTAATCGCCTTCTTCTCTTTCTTACGCCGGGTCATCAACGCGCTACCAGTCTGACCGTGCTCTTCAAATGAGAACTTCTCAGCGGCTGCGACACGGTTTTGCATTTCACCTATTGCCAGCTCAGTCAGTCCGGAAAAATCGAGAAGGTTGATATCTTTGCTGCCTTCAAGCGCGGTCATGTGATCGAACACCTGAGCCTGAAGCTCGTAGCTGTAGCTCATTGCAATCAGGCAGGCTTCGCGTTTGGGGAAGTTACATATTTCACGCTCCACCTTCCCGCCGGTTCCGTTGATATACGTGTCAGTTGCAAAAAAAATTGCAGCTGCATCTCCCAGAACTTTTGGCACCTTTTTCATAAGGCTACGGTGTTCCAGCTTGCGGTATTGCTTGCATGGGAAATTTAAGCCCGCCGCTTCAGCTTTGGACTTTCTGTCAGCATTGATGTAATCGACCATCTCAAGGCTGCTCATGGTCGGGGTTTCGACAGATGAAAGTACAGCTAGTGTGTTTTCCATATCGCTTTTACCTTTTGGTGATAGAGCCTGTTCTCCAGATGTAGGCAGCCCAAGAGCGGTCAGCGATAACCACTGCCCTATCTCAAGCTCTACCCCGAAAGGCTCTTGGTTTATGTGCGCGGAGAATGCGCGGTGAAATGCGGGTACAAAAAAGCCCGACCGGAGTCAGGCTGTGTCAGATATGAGGAAATTCTTAATTACTTTGAAATGTGTGAACTTGTAACTAAATTTATTAATGCGGATATTCGCAGCACTTGCGGTTGGCCACCATGCCTTACCCCCGACAGTTAGCATGGTGGTCTTTTTTATCTTTCCTGCCTTTCCCTTTCCGCCTGCCTTATCCTCTTTAACTGGCCGTTGCAGTTTTCTATTGAGAGGTACAGGCGGTTGTTCAGCTCTACGCTGTCGCCAAAGGTGGGATCCTTTGGAAGCTCAGGAACGTAGCAGTCAATCAGCAGGCTGGGCGGTATTGGCACCGGATGAACTTCCAGCACCTCTCGCACTGGCTGCGGCTTCGCGCACCCCGATAACAGCACGCTCAGGAATAAGCTC
>Ga0302347_1004481_pt1 | contig 11132 bp, 6 predicted proteins | sample PhyWR1_FD_202178 | JGI IMG/M metagenome (GOLD analysis project Ga0302347, IMG submission 202178) | Leaf surface microbial communities from wheat plants in UC Gill Tract Community Farm, Albany, California, United States - DLSL W.R1 (v2)... | ecosystem: Host-associated > Plants > Phyllosphere >...
AACAACCAACCTGAATTTTCTGCGCTTGCACATAAAAATCAGATTGAGATCAAAGAAGTGAATAACCTCAGGTTTTTTGGGTGGATTAAAAAACGAAGATGGAAAAATTTTAAAAGACAGTCTCATCTACAGAAGTGCAAATCTTCATCAGTTAAGATCAAGGTCGTTCGGTATGTTTGAGAAACTTAAAATATATAAAGTGATTGATCTGAGAACGAAACATGAAATTGAGAAAGAAGATGATCACTTACCGCGCAGCATTATTTATAAAAATTATCCGGCTTTTGAAGATCAGAATAATGAAATGAAAGCAGCGAAAAAACTGGCATTAAAAGGAAAAATCAATGAAGCTGATGCAGACCGACGAATGCTAAAATTCTATACAGATTACGTCACAGAAAATCCCGAAGTTATCAAGACCATCATTACAGAAATACTCAATTCAGATCAGCCGATTCTCTACCATTGTACCGCCGGAAAAGACAGAACCGGGATGATCACCGCTTTGATTTTGAAGATTTTGAAATTTGACAACCGAGTGATATTTGATGAATATCTGGCATCAAACGATCTTCGGCAGAAAATCATCAACAGGAGATTGAATCTTGCGCAACGTCTGCATTTCATTTTTCCCAAACTCGACATCGGAGTGATCGAAAAAACAAGCTGGATCGAACGGGATTATCTTCAGGCTGCATTTGATGAAATTGACAAAAAATATGGGTCATCAGAGAACTATATTCAGCAGGTTTTAGGCATCTCGGAAACGCAGCGGGAGCTTTACATCAATAAGTTTTTACGATAAGAAAAAAGAGCAATCCGGATTCCGAATTGCTCTCTCTTATTTTAATTTTCTTTTATTAAATTAAGGTTCTACCTGCGTTCTTTCATCACCTTTGATATGAAGATCGTTGTGGAGCTTTTTATATTTAAACCATGCAGCGAGCGACAACAAAATCATGTATCCGATACCTACGTAAACCCAGACCGGAAGTGGAATCGGATCTCCTTTGGCGTAAGAATGCAGTCCGGAAAGATAATAATTCACTCCAAAATACGTCATCACCATAGAGCAGAATGCAAACATTGTCACGACGTGGAAAGTGTACCTTCCTCTCAGACCGGGAACGAGTCTCATGTGGATTACAAAAGCGTAAATCATAATGGAGATGAACGCCCAGGTTTCCTTAGGATCCCAGCTCCAGTAGCGTCCCCAGGACTCATTAGCCCAAATCCCACCAAGGAAATTCCCGATTGTAAGTGCCAGAAGTCCGATATTTAAAGACATTTCGCTCACGATGGCCAGTTCTTTCAGCGTAGTATCGTTGTGTCTGCGGAAAGTGTCTTTATTAGCAATGATGTAGAAAATCAAAGAGATCATCGCGATCAGCATCGATAAAGAAAAAAATCCGTAACTGGATGTAATAATTGCAACGTGAACCACCAGCCAGTACGATTTCAGAACCGGTACCAATGGCGTAATCTGAGGATCCAATGCAGAACCGCCGTGCGCAAAGCCCATCATAATCACAGCAACAAGAAATCCTGCGGCAGGAATCAGTGTGTTGGAGTTTCTGTAGAGCGCATAGCCAGCCGTAATGCCGACCCAAGAGATAAAGATGATGGCTTCGTAACCGTTACTCCAAGGCGCGTGACCGGAAATATACCATCTCGCCACCAATCCCAGGAAATGGAACGTATAACCTACAGCACCAATGTAAATCAATGCTTTGATAACGGCATTAAGAATCCTGTTCGGTTTAAACAATTCTATAAAACCTAAGACCAAAAGGAGACCGCCAATAAGGGTGTAAAAAATCAGTAATTTGAAGTTGATATCCAGCTTGTTGATGAGCACTTCCAGCTTTACTTTCGTTTCTGAAGGCACCACATTTTTTCCCCATTTCTGTTGGTAATCTACTACTTTTTTGAGTTCAGCATCGGCTTTTGCCCAGCTTCCGCCCTGTGTTGCTAAAAGGACGCTTGATAAATAAGGACCTAGAACAGCCTGTGCATTTTCATCTGGTTCAAAAGAAGGCGTCATCACAGAATTCCAAGTGTGGTTGGAATCATTTTTAACCGGAACTGTACGGAAATACTGGTAAGACATAATCCCGTTCAGCACCTGAACTTTGTCGTTCAGTTTAATCACCGCTTCATCATATCTTGTTCTCTCAGCCGGTTTTTTTCTAAACGCATCATTATAATCGTCCTCCAAAACGAAACGAAGATTTCCGTTTTTGTCTGCAGGGAATAATTTGATGAGACTCGTAAAACCCTCTTCCGTTGCTTTTGTTTTAGCACGAAGATCCTTCCCTACTTTACCTGCGGTTTCAATTTTAATAATATTCACCTGCGCCCAGAACATCGGATCTATCGTAGCTGCAAGAAACCATTGGTTGGCATCCAGATCCTGAAACTTGTCTCTGCTGGTCAGTTTATGAAGAATATCGATAGCTTGTGTGTTGGAAGGGACAATTCGGCCTTCATAATTCTGAACCAGCAGGTAAGCGAACTTATCCGCATGCTCCTTGCTGATTTCGATATTTTTCACCATCGCATCCGCATCAATAACTGCCGGATTCTTATTCGGAGACGCCGGCTGCACTTCTGACTGTGCTGCACCTTGGTGGCTGCCGTCTTTCCCGTGCATATCAATTTCCTGAGCATTGATGCCGAAACTTAATAACAATAAAAGAATGGCTGCTGCTTTTTTCCTGCTGATGGTTTTAAGCATTTGGTTGAGACTCCAGAATCTGGATCCTTTCCAGAACATTGTCACAAACATTCCTATAAATAAGAAAGCGTAGCCGATGTAGCTGATCAGTGTTCCCCAGAAATCGTGATTTACAGAAAGAACGGTTCCTTTTCTGTCCGGGTCAAAGCTGGCCTGGAAGAATCGGTAACCTTTATAATTGAGGACGTGGTTCATATAAATATTGTACGGTGTTTCCTTGCCTTCATCCACGATTTTCACGTGCGATTCGTAAGCGGACGGCGAAGAACTTCCCGGGTAAGTTTCCATTACAAATTTTTCCAGTTTAAGCGCAAAAGGCTGCGTGAAATATATTTTTGGTCCAAAGCCCAGCATCACATCCAGGCCATCTATTTTAATTTGTTTGTAGTTATTCGGATTTCCTTTTTCTACAACAAGATCTACGATCTGCTTTGTTTTAGGTCCGGAAACTTCTACTTTCAACATATCGGGAACATCTTTATCCTTCTGTTTGTCACCCTCATAACTCACCAATTTACCTCTTTTGGTGCCTTCCGGGATTACCAGTTTTAATTGTTCTATGGTATAAAGACTTCTCAAAACAAGAGGCTGGAACTCGTCTTTTACAGTAGTTCCGGTGGCCTGCGTTGCCATCGTCATAAATGCTGCATTTACAGGTGTTTTAATGTACAGCTGACCGTCTTTTTTCTGAAATTCTACTGCACCTTCAATGGCGGTTCTGTTGTAGCTTACCAGCGTACCGTTGATATTCTGAACATCGCCTTCTGCCAGATAAATATTCTGTCTGCCACCGGTATCACCTGTAGAAACCAGGTGCAGATACTCCTTTCCTGTTCCGGAAACCAGACTGTCTTTTTTTCTCTGAATGTAATCCAGCGTTTTGATCACTATTTTTTCTTTTCCTAGGAAATCGTAAGTCGCCTGGAAATCGTGGTGCAGAGGTGACATCAGGTAAGGAACATCGTGGTAATTCTGCTGCTCTCCTTTTTCCTCAATTTTTATTTTAAAGAAATGCTTGTCGGTTACGATTTCATTGTTCGTCTCACCTTCGCGGATGTGCATTGTCCCTTCAAAACTGATATAACGTGTAATGGCACCACCAATAAAAATCAGAATAAAAGCAAGGTGAAATACCAGCACTGGCCATTTCTCTCTCCGGAAAAGTCTGTATCTGCTGATGTTTCCGATGAAGTTTAAAATCAATAAAAACATGACGGCTTCAAACCATTTTGCTTCGTATATCAAAGCTTTGGCAGTCGGTGTTCCGTAATCGTTTTCGATAAAAGTGGCAACCGCCATAGAAATAGCGAAAACCAGCAATAGAACAGCCATCGTCCGCGTAGAAATAAGAATATCCTGAATCTTTTTCATTCTGAAATTTAATAATTCACAAAAATAGGGATGATATTTTGATTTGGCGAATGAAAAGCTGTATTTATGATTTTATTCAGATTACGAAATACTTAAAGTCGTAAAGCCGGAGCAGATTGCTAAAATCAGAATATTAATTCCTTGTACAATAATTTCTTCGAATCCATAAATAATGATTAGAAAAACCCGCAACATTTCTATGGTGAAAAAATCTTTTAAACAAAACCGACTCAATATTTTTAACAGAAAGAAAAAACGCTAAATTTGCATCTATTGTCGATTTTTAAAATGAATAAGGAACCAAATAACACATCTGCCGGAAGCAAAATCATCTCAAAACCAAGGATCATTTCCGGGATCACTTTTCTCGTATTAGCCGTAGTTCTCACGCTTTCTTTTGTATCCTATCTGATGAACTGGACGGCAGATCAAAGCCAGGCAGGAACGATGGCAGACAAAAGCGTAGAATCTTCCAATCTTTTCGGAAAAATCGGTGACTGGCTGGGGAATTTTTTCATTTTTGAAAGTATCGGTGTTGCAGCCTTTGTGGTGGCATTTCTGTTTTTTGTTTTTGGGATGCTCATCTTCAAAAAGACTTATTTCAAACCCTGGAAGACCATTTCCCACAGCTTATTTTTCATCTGCTGGACGCCTATTTTCTTTGGCGCAGTGACTAATGGTGAAGGTGTACTTGGTGGCGTTTACGGTTATCAGATTATGGATTATCTCAAATCCTATATCGGTTCTGTTGGCCTGTGGATGGTGCTTTTGGTAAGTTTTGCGCTTTATTTTGTTCTTGAATTTAATTTGAGACCAAGTTCTATTAAAAACAAACTAAACGACCTTAATGATAATACGCTGGGCAAACTCAAAAATATGATGCCTGCATCCCAAGAAGAGTTTGAAGCAGACGAAGAACTGGAAAATGCTGCTGTTGCGGAAAAAGTTGCAGTGAACGAAGTGCCTTCGAAAACTGAAAACGACTTCAGCAATATTAAGGTGACTCAGGATTTCGAGCCCATCAAAACGCCTAACAAAACTACTTTTGTAGAAGAAGTCAAAATACCTCAGCAGGAAATTCTTCTTTCTGCAGAAACGCCAACTCCGAAAACAGTTGTTGCAAAGCCAATTGTAGAGACGCCCGTAATCAAAACTAATGACGACATTACACTGAATATAGAAGTCAAAAAAGAAGAAATCTACGCTCCTACCGCCGAACAGCAAAAATCTGACGATCTGGTAAGCAAGCACGGACTCTACGATCACAAACTGGATCTGGCAAAATTTCAGATGCCTTCTGTAGATCTGCTGAAAGATTACGGAAATGAAGAAATCACCATCAACCACGATGAACTCGAGGAAAATAAAAATCGAATTGTAGGATTACTAAAGACTTTCAACGTTGGAATTTCAGAAATCAAAGCAACGATAGGACCAACGGTAACGCTGTACGAAATTGTACCTGAAGCGGGAATTCGAGTTTCAGCAATTAAAAAATTGCAGGACGATATTGCCTTGAATCTCTCTGCATTGGGAATCCGTATCATCGCTCCAATGCCTGGAAAAGGTACTATTGGGATTGAAGTTCCAAGGAAAAATCCAACGATGGTTTCTATGAAATCCGTCATCGCGTCCCCGAAATTCCAGACTGCTGATATGGATTTGCCTATCGTTTTTGGAAAGACCATTTCGAACGAAGTTTTCGTAGCCGATCTTGCCAAAATGCCTCACCTCTTGATGGCCGGCGCAACCGGACAGGGAAAATCTGTGGGCATCAATGCTATTCTGACATCCTTAATATATAAGAAACATCCGAGCGAACTGAAATTCGTAATGGTAGATCCGAAGAAGGTTGAACTTTCCCTATACTCAAAAATCGAAAGGCATTATTTGGCAAAACTGCCCGATACAGAAGATGCGATCATCACAGACAATGCGAAAGTGATTAATACTCTAAACTCACTTTGTATCGAAATGGATCAGCGTTATGATCTTTTGAAAAATGCGTTCTGCAAAAACATTAAGGAATACAACGCCAAATTTGCGCAAAGAAAACTGAATCCCGAAAACGGACACCGATATTTACCTTACATTGTTTTGGTGGTAGATGAGTTTGCAGATCTGATTATGACTGCAGGAAAAGAAGTTGAACACCCTATTGCACGTTTGGCTCAGCTGGCAAGAGCAATTGGCATTCACTTGATCGTGGCGACACAAAGACCATCCGTCAACGTAATTACAGGGATGATCAAAGCAAATTTCCCAGCGAGGATTGCATTCCGTGTAATTTCGGGAGTCGATTCTAAGACGATTTTGGATTCACCTGGCGCCGAGCAATTGGTTGGACGTGGTGATATGCTTTACTTCAACGGAAACGATCTGACACGTTTGCAGTGTGCCTTTGTAGATACGCCGGAAGTGGAAAGAATCGCGGAATTTGTGGGCGAACAAAAAGGCTATCCCGACGCATATCTTCTACCAGAATATTCCAGCGACGAAGGAACATCCACAGTTGGCGCCTTTGACCCGAACGAGAAAGATCAACTTTTTGAAGATGCCGCAAGAATCGTCATTTCTACGCAGCAAGGGTCGACATCAATGCTTCAGAGACAATTGAAATTAGGATACAACAGAGCCGGAAGAATTATGGATCAGCTGGAAGCAGCCGGCGTAGTTGGCGGTTTCAACGGCGCAAAAGCGAGAGAGGTTTTAATCTCTGATTTGCATTCTTTGGAAAGGTTGTTTGATGAGTTGAAAGGGAGATAGATTAAAAATTGCCATAAAGAAGAACTCTAAATATTTATCATTTTTTTGATTTAAATTATAAATATTTGATACAAAATAAACAACATTAAAGAAATTAAATATGAAAAATATAAAATACTTATTACTTGTATTAACATTTATTACTTCGTTTAAAATTAATGCGCAAGAAGTAAAACTCTCCAATAATAAAGTTTTGGTTGACAAAGTTGCAAGATTCAATTTTGATAAAAAGGAATTGGGCGATAGTTTTTCTTTATATAAATTAGATTCAAAAGAAGAAATTATATACATGGCTCTAAACAGAAATGGGACTCAACATTTTCAAGATGATGATTATAAAAGATTCACATTTATAGAAAACAATGTAACTATTGAATCTAGCAGATTAAAATTTAAAAGTTGGAAATCAATAATTGAATTATTATTAGAAGAAAAAATTTTAAATCTTGATGGTAAGATTGATTCAGTTAATTTGGAAAAATTTAAATCTAAGTATAATGATTTAAGAAATTAATCTATTATACATATTTAATAATTTAATAATTTATTTTCTTAATTTCATTAAAAATAGTTATCCTTGATGTCCACACACGAACTACTCTACAAAGCCATAAAAATAGCGACTAAAGCACACAAAAAACAAACCGACAAATACGATGCGCCTTACCTAGGACACGTTTTTCGAGTGATGAATGCAGGAAAAACCATCGATGAAAAAATTGTCGGCGTTCTGCACGATGTGGTGGAAGACAATCCGGAATTCCCGTTAGAATTTCTCCGCGAAAAAGGTTTCCCAGAACATATTCTGGAAGCGGTGGAATGCCTGACGAAGCGCGAAGAAGAACACATCGATTATGATGCCTTCGTTGCAAGAATCGAGAAAAGTCCATTGGCAATCGCTGTAAAACTGAATGACCTCCGCGACAATATGGATCTCACCAGATGTACCGCTTTGCTCGAGGAAAAAGACCTCAAACGCTTCAACAAATACCTAAAAGCCTACCTTTATCTGATTGAAAAATATTAGAGTTTAAAACCATATAGGCACATAGGTTATAGTAAAATCATAATAAAAAGGTCAAATAGATATTGTTTCTATTTGACCTTTTTATTTAACGATGTGCCTATGTGGTTAAACTAAAAGTTTTAATCCACCATCGGAATCACAAAATCCTTCTCGTCATCCGTACTATCTATGGTGAAGTTGAGTGCGAAGTACAGAAAGTGGAAATTATCATTCCCTTTCGCCGCAAACTCGCGCTGGAACATATAGCCCGAAGTCACAGACAAACTGTTATTAAACTGATAGCCAAAACCTGCAAATGTCCTGTTGCGTTTGAAATTAGGATCCTCGGGACCCAGAAAAATCTCCTCAAAAGCATTCACAAAAAACGTCTGCTCTTGGATTTTGTCTTTATTGATCGGCAGACTCGCACTCAGCCTGTAGCGGAAGCGGTTAGCCTTGGTATTTTCACCCGTCTGGCTAGCGTAGAAAAACCGCTGTTCCGCTCTGGCACGGTGATCCAGCTTCAGTTTCCCAAGGCGCTGCGTGAAGGTATACTGCAGCCACATCCGGAATTCCTCCTGCGAAATTTTCATTTTTTCATACGTTCCGTACCGGCCGATTCCTACAAAAACCTGATTATTTTTGGTAATATTATAACCCACTCCACCCTTAGTTTCATAATAGTCAATCACCGTATAATCCCTTCTGGCACGGGTTTGCAGCTCTACATAAGCCATCCATTTAGGCGTCATTTTATACGTAAAAGACATCATATTGAAGCCCGACAAATGATCTTGTCCGAAAACAAAATTCCCCATTACAACCAATAAAACTGCTAACTTTCTCACCCCGCAAATATAAGAATTTACAAGAATCCAAATTACTAATTTTTGGGCGTATCCCTTTGTTTTTGCTCACACGCTCGGTCCCTTCAAATCACCATTGTACGCGGCAAAAACAAGCGGGTCGTGCTGTCCGTTACTATCTTTTTGTATTCAGGTTTTGTAATTTCTCATCAAACATAATTTAAGACAAAAAGGATATCCACTGCCATCCCTTACGCAGCCTGCGTTACAGAATCTGGTTTTTCACACCAAAACAAAACCCCTCAAGTCATTGAGAGGTTAGTTAATATTTAAATATTTGATTTCAAATCAGGCTGTAATCATCTGCCAGATGACCAGCTATGCTAAGCCGAGTTCCTGCTCGCGTTGATATTCCCGAATAGAGAACGCATCACCAGCTTTTCATAGCTCTCGCGGTTGCCTTCGCCCTTCTGGATTTTTATCAATGCATACTGCTGAATACTCAGCAATGGCAGTACAATCTTTTCGCGGATCTTCACAGATTTACGGTTCAGCGGCTCCTCCTGCATCAGGATTTTGTAGCCGGTCAGCTCCAGCATCATCTCTTTGGAAAGAGAAAACTCGGCAAAGAGAATATTCCAGAATTCCCCAAACTTCTCATTATTTCGCATGTAGTAAGTCAGCGGGAAATAGGTCTTATTCATACTCATCATAGAGTTCAGCACCAGTGTTTTGAAGAAGTCCGACCCTTTGTACAGATCTTTTATTTCATCAAATCGCCCTTCATCCATCAGTGTTTTCAGCGCAAATCCAAATCCGAAGAAGCCCGGAACATTCTGTTTCAGCTGTGCCCAGGATCCTACAAACGGAATTGCTCTCAGATCCTCAAATTTGAGTTCAGAACCTGCACCTCTTTTGCTTGGACGGCTTCCAATATTGGTACGGCCGTAATACTCCAGCGTACTCATTTCCTGCAGATAAGGCACAAACATCGGGTGCGCTTTTAGATCAGAATATTTCTGGTAACTGATATCTGCAAGTTCAGAAATCAGTTTTCTTTCTTTTTCATTCAGATCTTTCTTCACACTTTTGAAAACATCATTCTCAATTCCTGCCGTCAGCAGCTGTTCAAAATTGAACTTCGCCTGATCCTTATTTCCAAAAACGCTGGTAATGGTTTGGCCTTGAATCGTCAACTCAATTTGATTATTGGCAATTGTTTTACCCTGTGATGCATAAAAATCGTGTGTTTTCCCACCGCCTCTGGCTGGCGGTCCGCCTCTGCCGTCGAAGAACACGACTTTGGTTCCGTTTTCTTCGGAGATCTTTGTCAGTTTTTCTTTGGAGGTGTAGATCTGCCAGTTTGCTTTCAGGTAGCCGCCATCCTTGGTTCCGTCTGAGAAACCAAGCATAATGATCTGTTTGTTGTTTCTTCTGGCGAGATGTTTTTTATAGACGGGATGATTGTACAGGGTTTTCATCACACTTTCGGATTTGTCCAGGCCTTCCATCGTTTCAAAAAGCGGAACAATATCGATGTGAATATCCTCATCAGCGTAGCCACAAAGCTTCATCATAACATACACATTCATCACATCTTTCACTTCGTCGGAGTTGGAGATAATATAGCGGTGCATTCCTCTCTCGCCATTATTCTCCTGAATCGTTTTGATGTTGTAAACGCTTTTCAAAGTTTCGCAAGTCATCTCATCTGAAAAATCCTCAGGATTGAGAACAATGCCGGAATCTAAAAGCAGATCAATCTTCTCGTCATTGGTGCGGGAATCTACATTGCCGTCAATTATTTTGGTAAAGATATCATCTATAACAGCTTGATGAACTCTGCTGTCCTGGCGGATATCAAGTGTTGCAAAGTGTGTCCCAAATATTCGCACGCGGTCTCTGAAGTCATCCAAAACATCAAAGAAAAGTCCGTTGTGTTCCTCTTTAAGGATTTTTTCGGCTTTGTCAAGTTCTGCAATAATTTCTTCTGCAGAAATCCTTACATTTTCCTGGAAAATAGCATCATAAATATTTTTACTGACCGATTTCAGGATATCGGAAACACCGCGGAAACTTAGTCTGCGTCTTACGATTTTGAGATGTCCATAATAATCTTTCAGAATAGAAATTCTCAACTCTTCTGCTACTTTCATGGTGATGTCAGCAGTTACGAAAGGATTGCCGTCACGGTCGCCACCAGGCCAGAAGCCTAACTGGATAATGTCCGGATTTGGTGTGTAGTTGGACGTCCCGAAGACCTGTTTTATCTTTCTGTACAGTTCACCAATGCTTTGATAATACACATATCTTAGGTAATAAATGATGCTGAGCGCCTCATCTAAAGGTGTCGGTCTTTCTTTATTGACGAATGGAGTCTTGCCCAGCTGCTGCAGCAGAGTATCAATCTGCGTTACAGAATCGTGGATAATGGCATCTCTAAGGT
>Ga0302347_1004484_pt1 | contig 11121 bp, 8 predicted proteins | sample PhyWR1_FD_202178 | JGI IMG/M metagenome (GOLD analysis project Ga0302347, IMG submission 202178) | Leaf surface microbial communities from wheat plants in UC Gill Tract Community Farm, Albany, California, United States - DLSL W.R1 (v2)... | ecosystem: Host-associated > Plants > Phyllosphere >...
ATCCCGAGAAATAATTCCCGGGATTTTATTTTTTATTTTTTAACAGCTGTTACAACCTGCCCTTCCATCTTCGTAATATTATCGAAAATCTGCTTGAACGCTGAATAATATTCTTTTGGATAAACCGGGTCTTCTACCGTTGTTGTAGTTTCTACCGTCAGTTTGTTTCCTTCTTGCGTTACTTTGTAAACGTACTGAATTGCACTGTCTTCTGTCCTGAATTTTTTGGATTTCGGGATATTTTCAAAAGTGTATCCCTCAGGCAAAGTGATTGTCACTTTCTTGATTTTATCATAACCCGTCATCAGTTCAATTGGGGAACGTCTCTCTTCTGACTGATCAAACTCGTGGGATTTGTTATATAAAAACAATAACGGATTAAAAACCATCTTTCCTCCAATGCCATCTACAAAACTGTCTGAATCGAAGTCAAAACTGGTCTGGAAATCATTATTGTCCAATAGTTCTGTTTTGATATTGGTGTAGGGAAATTTATATCTTTCTTTATAGCTGTTCTTATGATAATCATTTTTGTCCTGGTCATAACTTTCATTATTCACCATTGCATACAGTTGTGTATCTCTATCGGAGAAGTTACCTGCCACTGTTCCGTCTGCATTCAGTTTGGCATCTACCGTTAGATATGTTGTACTTTTCTCGGGACACAGAACATTGATCTGTTTGGCATCGGTTTTTGTCATGACATATCCAAAATAGTTCAGCGCAGCAGGACGGATGATATTGGGCAAGGTCATTTTGGAAGTTGCATCGTACAATGCAGGTTTTCCATTGATCTCTGTAAATGCTATGACATAATCCAACATGGCTATACTTGGAGAATAAGAGGTCAAAAGTCCTCTTCCGACAGTAGAAAGTAAAACTGGCTCAGCATTGATATCTGCGCTTCTCATCAACAAGATCAACAAAAGATTGATCTCCGCAGAATTCCCAACTTTGGTACTGATCAGGTTTTTAATCCCTTTATCGGTAAAAGCCGTACAATCTTTGTTCCAGCTATATTTGGTTTGAACAAATTTCAAAATTGCCGCTGCTCTTTCTTTAGGGTCCTTGATGGATTTTATTTCCTGTGGAAGTAATTCTTTTACGAGGTTGGTCCTTTTCAGTTCATCCCCAAAATTTTCATCTTCATAAAGTTGTTTTCTGATATCATTCCAAGACATCCCATAAGATTTGAAACCACCTTTCAAACCACTATCATAAATACTTCCACTTCCTGTGATTGGAAAATCTGTAGAGTTAAGCTCTGCTCTTACAGAGGTTTTATAATTATTAATATTATTCACATACTTTTCATTTCTGTAAGGCGCTAGGTTTTTGTAAGCAAAACGATAGGTTTTACAATCTACGCCATATAATATTTTCTCGCTCACCTCTTGGTTTGCTGGTTTAAGTTCGCCTTTGTAATTAATATTATAACCAAAATATTTTGGTGTATCAAAAATATATTCGACATATCGGATTGGCACCTCATCTTCTATCATAACTCTAGGTATGACATAGATCCACGGTGAAAGAACAGAATATTTGTACTCTAAAACAGATCCGTCTTTTACATTCTCAAAAGCAAATTTTGTAACGGTCGTATTTTTTGTCTCTTTGGATTGATATTTTGAATTTTTATCGACTGATGTTGCAGCAATTTTTCCATTCTCCAGATTGTAAGTATTGACTTTTAGGGATGTTACTTTTTCACTGGTATTATTTTTACCGTTATAGGTAGAAATCTCTTCTTCTAAGAATTTTTTCGCATCATCTTTTTTATAAATTTTTACTCTGCTGATGACATCCAGATGCAATTCTCCATCTGTGATATAATAATGATATGAACGATAAAGCACTTCCGCCGCTTCCGAAGGATTTTTGGAATAAGATGTTAGTTTCAAATCTTCTATATCTAATTTTGGCGGATCCAGAAACTTTTGAGAAAAATAGAAATTGGAAATCAATAGAATGAAGATTGACAAATAAGTTTTCATAGGTTTTTTTGATATTAGATCTTGGTTATAAGTATTTTTGTGTGGTCTATTTTATTGGTCTGTTTTCGGAACTTGATATAATCTGAGATTTTGTCTGCCGGGAAAACTCCTTTTTTGAGCATGAATTTTCTTTTGATCAATAATTTTTTGTCTTGTGGAACAAACTCCATAGAAAAATTACCGAATTCTGAATCTATTTTTGCTGGCATTGGATTTTCTGCAAATTTGTAACCTTCCGGTATGCTATATTCTATTTCATAATCATCTGTGAAGCCGAAAGGTATTTCGATTGGCAATTTTCGCTCAGAATCTTCCAAATAAAAATCGGAATCGATAAATGGGATTGCTCTAAAATAAATATCCGACCCCAAAGATTTGGAATAATTGGCCGCTTTGAAATTAAAATCAAAATTGATATTAGCATGATCTCTGTCATTGACCAAATTCTGAATATCGATATTAGAAAATTGCAAATTATCATAACGGTGTTTCAGAGCGTCTTTTTGTTCAATGGGAGTTAAGGACAAAATTGGCATCGACATATCATACAAACCGCCGGAATAAGAAAAATTAGAGGCAACATCCAAATTATTATCCGCGGAAATATGAGCCTTGATCCTTAAAACCTCCTTGTTATTTTCGGTAATGGATTTTGGAGTATCTACAATTTCTGCTGTATTTTCCTTGATCATCACCACATTTCTGTCTGTCGTCCGATAGCTCAAATGGTTGTATGCTATTCTTTGGGAGGTATTTTCCAGCCAAATATTTCCTTTTTCCGTCGGCACACAAAGAATCACGTGATTGCCATCCATTCTGGGGAAATCTTTATCAAAAAGCTTAGGCGTTTCATCCATATAAATCACGGAATAATAAGAAGGAATTCCTGCGGCTTTCAGAAGAACTCTCATATAGTTTGTCAATGCTTTACAATCGCCATAACTTTTTTTTCTCACATCTTCTGCCAACATCGGCTGCCAACCACCAATTCCCAAAGCCACAAAAACATACCTGGTTTTGTTTTGCATATATTGATAGATGGTTTTGACTTTCTCTTCCGTAGTTCCCTGAAGATGGAGTGCGTCAACCTCTTGTTGTATCTCCGGTGTGATTTTAGAAACCGGCTCCAGCAATTCGTTGTACCATTTCCCAAAATTTTGCCAGTTGGTCATATCTCCTTTCTTACCTTTGAGTGTAAAATTATCCAAGGCAAATTCAGCTCTTGGCATCAAGGTCATCGGATTGGGAGCATACTTCTCCTCTACAATGGCGGGGATATTATTATAAGAAACGGAAAAATTATTATCATCGCCCTGGAATATGATTTTACCAAAATCGGTATTTTTCACATTACGTCTTAGTTTGATTCCAGATTTATTTTCAAAACTGTAAGATGAGTTCTCTATTGCAGCATTGTAGCCATAAAAGGTAAAGAAAGGATTTAGAAATGCCGTATCGGAAGAATCTTCATCATAATTCAGTTCTATTGTGAAAGGATAAGTTGTAGAGATAATCTTGAGATACAACATCCTGGATTCTGTGTACAACTCGAATCCTTCTGAAGCTGAAAAATCTGAGAAATCTTTTTTAGAATAAGTTTTTGACAATTTTCCAAAGGCATCAAAAGTTCTGACCTTGATATCACTGACTTTATTGGTTTTATCATAAGGGATCTTGAGAACGCCATAACCATCTCCCGCTTTGTTCATAATGGTCAAAACTTTTGTGAAATGGGAATCGACTTGGCTTATTGAATTTACAACAGATTTCTGTTGATAATTCCTTATAACAACGTCCGCATTTTTCACCAATTCAGGTGGTATGTTTGTGATACCATAATTCTGTGAAAACATCTTGAGAGACATCAACACCAATAGGGTTATTAGTTTTTTCATTATTTGTTAAAAGAAATTAATTTGCCGGAGCCGGAACAAAGACCCTTTGTGCCAATTCCTGGTCAAAGAGATACAATGCAGACGGATTATCTTTTACCATTTTGATTTTCGTCACCAGAAGCGATGCGCTGGCTTCTTCTTCTACTTGCTCATTGATGAACCATTGCAAGAAACTGGTTGTAGCAAAATCACCTTCATCATTCGCCGCTTTTACGATATTGAAAATACTTTTCGTCACCAATCTCTCGTGGTCGAGTGCTTTTTCGAAGATTTCCTGAGCATTGTTGAACTCGTGCGGTGGTTTTGGAACTTCATTTAGGATGATTTGTCCTCCGATATCGTTCACATAATCGAACATTTTGTCTGCGTGCATCAACTCTTCTTTGGATTGTACACGGAAATAATTCCCAATCCCTTCCAAATCCTGCGCATAAAACCAAGCGCTCATAGAAAGATATAATTGTGCGGCGTACTGTTCTTTGGTAATTTGTTCGTTAACCAATGTAACTATTTTCTCTGAAACCATAACTTTATTTATTATTTTATGAAATTTTAACTTTAAAATTCAAATATAAAAAAAAGAGTAGCTATTATCTAGCTACTCTTTCTGAAATTAATCACAAAATAAAAACTTATTTAACTACCGCTGTCTCAGCCTTTCTCTTTTCCTGAAATTGAGCTTTTTTCTCTGCCATCTTTTTGGCTCTCAATTCTTGAAACTTTTTGTATTGGTCCGGCGTCAAGATTTTCTGCATTTCTACATCTTTCTCCTTCATTTTTTGCATCCTATCTTCCTTTACCGCCTGCATTTCTTGTTTTTTATCTGCTTTTTTTTGCTCATTCAAAGCTTTGATTTGTGCAACTTGCGCATCTGTAAGATTCAGCTCCTGCTTCATTTTTTGAAGATGTTCCGCTTTTCTTTGTTCAAAGCTGGCTTTACCATAATTGGTAGTTTGGGCAAATCCGAAAACGCCTAGTCCAAGAAACGCCGCACTTAAAATTAATTTTTTCATTTTTTTTCGATTTTAATATTTATAAATTTTTATCTGTTTGTTTGATTTGTTATACTTTATAATGTTAAGTGATTGACATCATAAATTTTTGTTAAATCCTGATTGTTATCTTGAAGCAAATCTTGACCCAGAATTTCTACTGCTATTTTCAGACTTCGGAGAAGAATTTCTTTGATTGTTATTTCTGGTTTCAATCTTTCTTTCAGAATTTTGATTTTGTCTGACGCCACCTTCGTTTCTAATATTTGGAGAAGGCTGATTTCTTACATTGCCAGAATTGTTTCCGTTTCTGGTTCCTCCAAAATTTCGGATATCATTATCATTTTGTCCTGACCTTACACCTCCATTTTCATTTCTAATACCGCCACTTTCATTAGTTCTAACACCTCCGTTTTGTGGCGTTCTGATGCCGCCGATATTATTTCCGTTAGCACCGCTTCTTGGATTATCATTTCTGATTCCGTTATTTCTGGTTGGATTAATCATTCCTTGATTTCTGACATTTTCTCTAAATCCTTCTCGGAAATTTCCTCGGTTCACTTTGTAAATATTGATATTCACATTTCTGTAAACTGGTCTTACCGGATAACGTCTTGCATAGAAGTTCACGCAACGGTTTCTGTAATAAACAAAAGGACTTGCTCCACGGAAATAAACATTTTGATACACTACAAAAACTCTTGGACCAAGGATATTTTGCAAAGCATAGAATCTGTCATAATACCATCTGTCCGGATTATATCTGTAATAAGAGTTCCAAGCATCGTATGAAGCAAAACGGTTATTCAGCATCATGATTTGATTGATTTGGAATGGACTCAAACGATATTGTACAAAAAACTGATTCCAGTTTACAGAGAAAACCGCATTTCTGTAATCACTATAATACCCTTGATAATATTGATCTGGGTAATAGTCCGTTGGATAATTGTAATAATAATCGTCCGGATAATCGTAAGAGTTATCGTAATATTCGTATCCGTTATACTCGGTTGGATAAGTATCGTAATAGTCTTGTGCAGAAACCAATCCTGCAAAAATAATAGCGAGTGTTAAAAATATCTTTTTCATTTTCTTTTATTTTAAAAATTAAATTCGAAAATCCATTTTTCCTTGAAATGAAACTTTCTATCTTTTGGATATTGGCGGATAATAAAAGTTAAACGAAAATTTAGATTTCGAATCAAAATTCAATTCAAAAATCAAATTTACATCTGATAATCAGACTAATAATTTTCAACAAAAAAGCCTTTCAAAAATCTGAAAGGCTTTTTTTTATTTTTTTTCGGATTAATATCTGTCACAACTCTCAATCCAGCTTGCAATTTTCTGATTGAATCTGTCTTTGGTTTTCAAATCTTCCAATTTCAAATGCATCCTGTATCTCCAGTAATGTGGAAAAACTGCAGGATTGTTGATTCTTTCTTCATCCATATTTTGGTTCATCAATTCTTGGTCGGTTGCCAAAAATTCCTGAATCGGAAAAATCGCCAACATTGCATCTGTATAAAGATGCTGTTTCATTATCATTTCCGACAATTCTGGAGACAAATCCCACGGTGCTGTTCCATATTGCCCTAATTGTGTGTTGAAATATTTCTGAGTCAGATTTCTGTCCTCGTGCCACCACTGTCTCAGCGTAGAACTATCGTGAGAAGAGGCTGTAACAACATTCAGATAACTCGCATTTTTCGGGTCGTACCAAGGGATATTTTCAGAAGGCATTCTTTGAACTTTCAAAGCAGTGATCGCCAATTTATCCATTACAACAGGAACCGAATCCGGAACCAATCCCAAATCTTCACCACAAATCAACATCGTTGTAGAATTCAGTAAAGCCGGTAATTTTTCCATTGCTTTCTGATACCAAAGCCCGTCCTGACGTTTGAAGAAATAATCATTGTAAACATCATTCAGTTTTGCTTTTTCCCAATCCGGAAGGTATTTGTATGATGTTGTTTTAGCAATATTAAATCTTGGATGATAGACAACTCCGTTCTCAGTTTCCTCAGTTAAGAATAAAACGTTTCCAGCCAGAGAAATCAATTTTTCTTCTGCCCAATCCCAAGATTCTTTTTTGAAATAATCAGTCAATTTTCTCTGCGTATCAAATTCCGGCTTGAAAGTGTAAGTTCCATTTTGATGATTGTCAAAGAAATGATTCTGAACTTTATCTTTCGCATCTCCGAAGTTCTCCCAAAGTATTGGTTCATTCACAAACGGTTTCACATAACGGTCATAGCTGAACGGAATCTGTCTGTCAGCAAATTCTTTCTCAGTCACAGGAAGCGCCGGATAAAAATACCCCAACAATCCCTGAGTCGCAGAAATCGGCATTCTCCAGATTCTGAAAAATCCAAGAATATGGTCAATCCTCATCGCATCAAAATACTGCTCCAAAACTTTGAAACGCTTTTTCCACCATTGGTAACCGTCGGCTTTCATCACTTCCCAATTATAGGTCGGGAATTCCCAGTTTTGTCCTAGATCGGAGAATTGGTCCGGCGGTGCGCCAGCCTGGAAATCCATTCCGAACAATTCCGGCTCTGTCCAGGCTTCTACAGAATATCTGTAAATCCCAATCGGTAAATCTCCTTTTACGGAAATTCCCAAATGATGAAGATATTCCACAGCGTCTTGTAACTGCAAATGCAACTGATACTGAATCCAAGCGTGAAGCATCAATTGGGAATATTCTTTATGTTTCGGAGAATAAAGTGTCGCCACTTTTCCTGCAACATATTTTTTATGTGTCTTCCATTCGTTAAAGTTGGGCGTTTTGTATTTGTCTCTCAAAACACAAAATGCAGAATAAGGCATTAGCCATTCTTCGTTATCTTTAATGAACTTTTTGAAGTTTTTATCTTTAAGGATCACTTCTTGATTTTCCTCGAAAATAGCTGTTGCATATTTCCATTTTCCGGAAATCATCTGCTCATAATCAATCAAACTTAAAGCATTCAATTCTGCTTTTTTCGCTTGATAATCTTCAAACAAATCTTTTGACAAAGCATATTCTAATTTCTCAACCGAAAGATATTGCGGATGAAGTGCATAAACAGAAATCGCGGCGTAAGGATAAGAATCTGTCCAAGTGTAATTCGCAGTTGTATCGTTAATCGGCAAAATCTGAATTACGGAAAGTTTGGTTTCGTTTGCCCAATCTCCCAATTTTTTGATATCAGGAAATTCACCAACGCCAAAACCGTCTTCCGTCCTCAAAGAGAAAACAGGCACTGCAACGCCCGCAGAATGCCAAAGCGTATGATTATCGAATTTGAAATAATGGTCTGCTTTTACATAGAGAATGTCTTTGTTCTTATTTCCAAAAACCCAACGATTTTCGCCCGGTTCTATGTAAATAACTTGGCCTGTATTCTTATCTTTTATGGCGTATTTGTAAAGGACCGTTTGGTGTGTCGGGATTTCTACGCCCACTTCCCAAACACCATAATCGGTTTCGTTTAGGTTGATAGAATTTTCTTGATTCCAATTCCCTAAAGCATCCACATTTCCCATCAAGACCAATTGCCAATTTGGATTATAAAGTGGCGCTTCTATTCTGAAAAGATGTGTATGTTTTTTGACGACCGAAGATTTTGCAGGTTTGAAGCCTTGCAAACGGTTGTGAAGGATTTTGTTGGTCAAATAATTTTCCGGGAAATTTTTAAGATTCCATTGGTCAAAAATCACAAATTCTTTGAAGCTGTTCGGAAAATCCAGTTTGTGAAAAGGAATTTCTTCTTCCAAAACTTCCCCATCTTCGTTCACGAGAAGATATTTGTAGAGAATTGATTTAGAAAAATAATCCAAATCTGTGGTCCAGTTGTTATTTTCGGAATAGTCCAAATTGTAGTCCCGATGCTCGGTTTTGCCCTCAAACAGGCGCAAAACGAGTCGTTGGCCAACTTTTGTTCCGAAGTTAACACTAAAGTATAGTTTCATTTATTAAGGTCTATTAATATTGATGCAATTTAACGAATTATTGAATTACAACTAATATTCCCGTAAAAAAATCACTTTTCCCTAATCCTTTCTAAATATGCATTAATATTATTATCCAGGGCCACTGTAATTCCGCCGATGTTTTTGGCTTTCATATACATCAACACTTTCTCGTCCTTCAAAGAAAACATCAGGAAATCATTGAATTTTTCGGGCGCTATTCCAGCTTCTGCAAAATATTCTATGTCAATATTATTTTGGATCCAAGCCAATCCTTCCTGCAAATCTTCATACCTGTAAAGTCTTTTCAGACGTCTGGATTTTCCACTTACGACATCATAAATCGCCTGAACATTAACCATTGGAGGAATTCTTATCAAAGGTTTTACAATGTCATCTACAGCGTCCGCTGGTCTTTCCCGGGGTTTATCTGGTCCTTTTGGTAACCCAATATCTTTTCTGAGTTTTTCTTCCTGAGATTCTGCAAGTCTTTTGTTGATGATTTTCACCTCCTCTATTTCTTGTGGAATTTTCTCTAGCTTAATCGACTGAAATTGATTAGAATTAATTACTATTTTTCCCAATCTGTAACTTTCCTTAGCAAACCGAATTTCATCGCCCACATTCGCATCAATTACAAATTTTCCATAAGAATCGCTGTAAGTTTTTTGGTTGGTGGCCATATTCACGATCAGAACTTTGGAAATCAGAACTTCATCCTCAGACATTACATTTCCGGAAATATTCTGAGAAAAAGTGAATCCTGATAAAATGAGTAAAACGATTTGTAAAAGTTGTTTCAAATGCTGATAGTTTTTTCAAAATTAAACTTCTTTGCTAAAATAAAAATACGGTTTAACTTTCGTTAACCGTATTTCTAAGTATTTAAGATTTTTTTTCATCAATTAATAATTCCGAATTTCATTGCCAGTGTTACCAATTGTGCGGTAGTTGAAATATTAAGTTTAAAAAAAATATTCTTTCTGTGAGTCTCTACAGTATTTTTGCTAATAAATAGTTTTTCCGAAATCTCCATTGTTGTAAATCCTTCGCAAATAGATATGACGATTTCTTTCTCCCGTTGACTGAGAATATTTTTGTTAAAATTTATTTTTTCGAAGTCAATTTCTTCCGAATAAAAATATTTCTGATTTTTATAATGTAAATTTTCTATAACTTCAAATAACTTCTCTTTTGATGTATTTTTTAATAAATAAGCATCTATATTATCTTTGGATTCAGCATTTTTGAAACTGCTCATTACGATAATCTTAATATTCTTTTTTTCTTTTCCTATAAGATTTATCAGTTCTAATCCATTGATTTCCGGCATAGATATATCGGTAATGAGGATATCAATTTCTTCATGTTTTATATGTTCCAAAACCCTTTTTGCATTATCTACGGAAAACAATATTTGGAAATTCGGTTTTGAAGAAAGCACATTGGTAATCCCATCCAAAAAAATAGGATGGTCGTCTACAATTCCTATTCTAATCATCTCATTGGAATATTTAGAATTATTATAGAACCTTGGCTGGTATTTTCCACTATCATTTCTCCTTGATATTTGTTTAATCTTTCCCTAATATTTTCCAAACCAATACCTTCTGTATAATTTTCCGGAAATCCCTTCCCGTCATCTTCTATAACTATATTTATATTTTCTGAATTTTGGGTACAATTTATATCTATATTCATAGCCTTTGAATGTTTATACGTATTTGTAAAAATCTCTTGAAAAATTCTATACATATCCATTTTTAGATTAGAATTAACTTCAGAAAAAATATTGTCCGGAAAAAATAAAAGGTTGGTGTTAAATCTTTTGGTCCTTTCATAACCTGATGCTAAATTCCGAATGAGTTGCTGTAGATCCGTATTTTCAGAAACACCTGTTCTCAAATCGTGAGAGATATCCCGAATCTCTTCATATAAAGAATTTATACTTTTCTGGATTTCGGATATTTTTTTATTTTTCTGAATGCTATTTTCATAATCCAACATAAGATTAATACCTACCAAGCTTCCTGCTACACCATCATGAAGCTCTTTGGCAAGCCTGTTCCGTTCTTCGTGTTGACCTTCTAAAATGCCTTTGGAGATATTGATTTTTTCTTCTTTTTCTTTTATCTTTTTTTGAGATTTTTGTCTTTGAAGGAAAATAAGACAAATAGCAATAACAATGGCTCCTAATAATAATGCAATAATTAAAAGAATAGATGACCTGAGCCTTTCTATTTCTTTTTGCTTTGTTAATTGTGAAATTTG
>Ga0302347_1004490_pt1 | contig 11109 bp, 7 predicted proteins | sample PhyWR1_FD_202178 | JGI IMG/M metagenome (GOLD analysis project Ga0302347, IMG submission 202178) | Leaf surface microbial communities from wheat plants in UC Gill Tract Community Farm, Albany, California, United States - DLSL W.R1 (v2)... | ecosystem: Host-associated > Plants > Phyllosphere >...
TTAACGGTGCTTTCATTCACGGTCTTAGTGTAGACGTTTCTCAATATTATCAGGGAAATCCAAGCCCCGCAGGTGAATATGTGGTCTCTGTTGCCGTAAATGGCGAAAGTCGGGGGCAGCGTAAAGTGGTATTCATGCCGGCTGAGGGCCGAATTGGCGCGCAGCCTTGCTTTAATCAGCAGGAACTGACCAGTCTGGGTATCAAGGTTATGGCCGGTCCGATGACAAGGATCACGGATAAAAACGACTCCAAGGACAAAGCGCAGTGCGCCATGATTGATAAGTGGATTGCCGGTGCTGAAGCCAATTACGCATCCGGGGATTTTCATCTCGACCTGGTGGTCCCCCAAGCTTATCTGGTGCAATATCCGCGCGGTTATACCGATCCGAGATCCTGGGATTCAGGCATTACCGCAGGGCTGCTGGATTATAACTCCAACCTTTACGTTCAACAGACATCCGATAGCTTTAAAGGTAATGACGGGCGGTCCGTTAGCGGCAATTTAGGGCTGTTGGCGGGGCTGAATTTTTCTGATTGGCGCCTGCGTAAGCGTATAAATACCAATTGGAATAGCGATTCTTCGTCACATACTCAATCCTTGTTCACCTATCTTCAACGAGATGTACCGGTGTTGAAAAGCCAATTGACGCTTGGCGACAGTACGACCAGCGGCGAGCTGTTCGACAGCCTGACCGTACGGGGCATTCAATTGCAGTCTGACGATCGAATGCTGCCGGAAGGGTTGCGATACTACACGCCTTTAGTGCGTGGCTTGGCTGAAAGCAACGCTAAAGTGCAGGTGACTCAGCGTGGTCAAATCTTATATGAAACCACGGTGCCGCCGGGTCCCTTTGAAATCAGCGATATTGGCGCTATGGGTTACGGTGGCGATCTGCAGGTAACGGTGACGGAAGCTGATGGCCGTCAGAAAACTCAGGTGGTGCCTTTCTCGGCTCCACCCATGTTACTGCATGCCGGTGTTGCCCGTTTTGGCGTTACGGTAGGTAAATTACAGGATGATTCGTTATTGGAAGAACCGGGGCTGGCGCAGGGCTTTTATCAATACGGTATCGGTAACATGTATACGCTGTACGGCGGCGGCCAGCTTTCTGATAATTACGTCGCGTTGGGGTTGGGGCATGCGTTTAATACACCGCTGGGCGGTGTATCGATGGATATTACCCGGGCACGCAGCAAACTGGGAAATGACAAAACCTCCGCCGGCAACAGTTTCAATGTCGGGTTTAGCAAATATGTGGATTCGACATCAACCGACATCACTCTGGCGGCTTACCGCTATTCATCGAGTGGATTTTACAGCCTGCGAGATGCGGCGTTGGATCGATATGGCGAAAAGAACGATCGCTATATGGTTGATTATCGCGCCCGGCAGCGCTTCACCATTAATGTCGGTCAGCCGCTGTGGAATGGTGGAAGGCTAAATTTATCCGGCAATTTTTATAATTACTGGAATGATCGTTCATCTACCAGCCAGTACATGATTTCGTATAACAAGTCCGAGCGCTATTTTTCCTGGGGAGTTTCGGCTTCGCGATCCTATAGCAGCGAAGGGCGAGATGTGAATAGCGTTATGCTTTCCTTTAGCGTTCCTTTGGGACAAAGCAGCATTACGGAGAAACCCGTATTCAGCTCGCTATATTCTTCCGTCTCTCACGACAACAGTGGCGCCAGTTCGGTCCAGGTAAATGCCATTGGCAGTCAGGGTGATCAAAACGAGCTGAACTATGGTATCGGAACATCGGTTTCCAGTGCGAAGAATGACTCTTCCCAAACTGCCTTTAACGGCAACGTGAACTACAACTCCCCGGTGGGGCAATTCGGTTCTACCGCTTCGGTAGGGAATAAATCGCGTCAGCTTTCGTTCTCGGCGAACGGTAGCCTGGTGGCACATGGCGGTGGCATAACTGCGGGACCGCGTTTGGGCGACTATCCGTTTGCGCTGGTAAACGCGCCGGGCGCCGAAGGCGCCAGAATGCTCAACGGATATGGTTCAAGAATTGATGCGAACGGTTATGCCATCGTGCCATCCCTGACGCCTTATCGTGAGAATACCGTGGCGGTGAACACCCAGGGACTACCGGATACGGTTGATGTATTGGAAAGCGAAAGTACCGTTATTCCCCGCATGGGGGCGGTAGTCAAAGTCGACGTTAAAACGATGGTTGGCGATCCTGTTGTGCTGGTTGTTCGTGACCAGCAAGGCAAGCCTTTGCCGATTGGCGCGAATATGGTCGATGAAGGCAACAACAATCTTGGCATTATCGGGCAAGGGGGGATGGCATTCGTTCGCGGTTGGCAAGCACAGAAAGATAACCTGTACGTGAAAAATTCATCTGGCGTACGCCTTTGTACTATTTATTCGGATAACGATATTTCCCATAAAATCAAGAGCGCTTCTGGCGCTATTACCCAGGTAGAGGTTTTATGTCATTAACTATTATTACCACTCCGGGCATGAAGTCTATCCGTATTGCTTTATATACGGTGTTTATTGTGAGTCAGTCGATGTTAACGGCGATGGCCTGCTCGACGGATTGCTCAATAGACGTTTATTTTACCGGTAGATATACTGACGAGACTTGTAACGTGGTGATTAATAACGCCAGCAATAATGAGGTCGTTACCTTACCTCGTGTAGCGGTTGCGTCTCTCAAAAAAAATGGCAGTGAAGCGGGAAGTGTGCCTTTTGATATTACATTGAAAGATTGCCCTGCAAGCCGAACCGTAACGGTATTTTTTAATAGCAGCATTTCTGGTTCAGATACGGAAACAGGAAATTTAGTGAATGATGTAGGTACTCTGCTTAGTCGTAATGTACAAATTCGTTTACGAAAAGAAAATAGTGCGCAGGTTATTATTGGTAATGCTACAACAGGGCAGGATTATATTATTTCATCTGCTGCTGAACCATTAAGTCACAGATTTACAGTGAGCTATTATGCAAAGGGGGACTCAGCCATTACTGCCGGGAAAGTTCATTCGGTAGCAGGGGTTGAGCTTGTTTATAAATAACAGGGAGGCGAGGCTGTCTAATTATCTGAACGTTAACCATCAGGCGAACGACGGTTTATCCATAAACGGTTATTAAAGAGTATTGACTACTATGAGCAAAAGCAATTCGCAAAAATTTATCGCACGTAACCGTGCGCCACGCGTACAGATTGAGTATGACGTGGAGATTTATGGCAGTGAAAAGAAAATAGAACTGCCGTTTGTTATGGGCGTTCTGGCCGACCTGTCCGGTAAACCGTTGGAGCCATTGCCTCCGGTTACCGACAGGAAGTTCCTGAGCATTGATATCGATAACTTCGACGAACGCATGAAAGCAATGCGGCCGCGCGTGGCGTTTGCAGTGCCTAACACTTTGACGGGGGAAGGGCAACTGATGGTCGATATGACCTTCGAGAGCATGGATGATTTTGCTCCCGATGCCATTGCCTGCAAAGTCGATTCATTATCGCAGTTGCTTGAGGCACGGACCCAGCTTGCCAACCTGCAAACCTATATGGATGGCAAAGCAGGTGCGGAAAGTCTGGTCATGAAAGTGCTTAACGACAAGTCGCTGCTGAATACTCTGGCTTCGGCTCCCAAGCCAAAACAGGCTGATGAAACCGCGTCCCAAAAGTGATGTAGAGAGAGAACTATGGCAACTCAAGCAGAATCAAATAAACAGGCTATGACTCAGGCCGGCACGCAAAATGATTTTAATGCTTTGCTGACCCGCGAGTTTAAACCGAAATCTGATCAGGCGAAAACGGCGGTTGAAATCGCGGTGAAAACCCTTGCCGAACAGGCATTGAACACCTCGATCACTATGGCCGATGATGCATATAAAAACATTGCGGCGATCATTGCTGAAATTGATCTCAAGCTTTCCGAACAAATAAACCTGATCCTTCATCACGAAGAATTTCAGCGTCTGGAAAGCGCGTGGCGTGGTTTGCACTACCTGGTCTATAACACTGAAACCGATGAAAAGCTGAAGCTGCGTTTTATGGACATTTCAAAAAATGACTTGCGACGCAACATGAAGCGTTACAAAGGCATAGCTTGGGATCAGAGTCCGCTATTTAAGCAAATCTACGAAGAGGAGTATGGTCAGCTCGGCGGTGAACCTTATGGCTGCCTGGTGGCAGATTATCACTTCGATCACAGTGCACAGGATGTGGATCTGCTGTCTTCGATGGGTAAGGTTGCGGCTTCTGCTCATATGCCATTTATCACCGGTGCTGCGCCGTCCGTAATGCAGATGGATTCTTGGCAAGAGCTGGCCAACCCGCGTGATTTGACGAAAATTTTTACTCAGAACCTGGAGTATGCGGCATGGAATTCGCTGCGCCAGTCTGAAGATTCTCGTTATATCGGTTTGGCGATGCCGCGTTTCCTCGCTCGTCTGCCCTATGGGATTGGCACCAATCCCGTTGATAACTTCAACTTTGAAGAAACGACTGACGGTGCCGATCACAGCAAATATGTTTGGTCTAATGCGGCATATGCAATGGCGGTAAACATCAACCGTTCATTCAAAAATTACGGCTGGTGCACCATGATCCGCGGCGTTGAGAGCGGTGGCGTGGTGGAAGACCTTCCTTGCCATACCTTCCCGACCGACGATGGCGGCGTGGATATGAAGTGCCCGACTGAAATCGCGATTTCCGACCGTCGTGAAGCGGAACTGGCCAAGAATGGTTTTATTCCACTGGTCCATCGTAAAAATACGGACTATGCGGCATTTATTGGTGCCCAGTCTTTGCAAAAGCCTGCCGAGTATTACGACCCGGACGCGACGGCAAACGCCAATCTTTCTGCCCGTTTACCTTACTTGTTTGCCTGCTCGCGCTTCGCTCATTATCTGAAGTGCATTGTGCGTGACAAAATCGGCTCTTTCAAAGAGCGTGAAGATATGCAGCGCTGGTTGAATAACTGGGTGATGAATTACGTAGACGGTGACCCGGCGAACTCTTCCCAGGAAACCAAGGCTCGTCGTCCATTGGCGGCGGCAGAAGTGGTGGTGGAAGACGTTGAGGGCAACCCGGGGTATTACCAGGCGAAGTTCTTCCTGCGTCCGCATTTCCAACTGGAAGGCTTGACCGTTTCTCTGCGTATGGTTGCCAAATTGCCTTCGCTCAAAGATGTTGCCTGATTCCGATAAATAAACCGGAAGAATATTCACTTTATTCTTCTTCATAGATACGGCCGCGCCGGGGACTCCTGCGCGTCGAAAATGGCCAGAGGTTATTTCCCATGATGGGAAAGTTACTCTGTCTTAATTTAGTGTGTTACACCCTGTGTGACATTTTTAATGAAAGTAAATAAGGAAATATTATGTCTCAAGATATGTTTATTAAAATCGATGGTATCGAAGGTGAATCTCTGGATGCGTCCCATAAAAATGAAATTGAGGTGCTTTCATGGCGTTGGGCCAGTGCCCAGCATTCAAATATGCACAGTGGTTCTGGTGGTGGTTCCGGCAAAGCGACGGTAGAAGATTTTTGCTTCGAACACTATGTCGATAAAGCCAGTACTAATCTGCTGAGCTACTGTCTGTCTGGTAAACACATTAAGGACATTCAGTTCGTAGTACGTAAAGCGGGCGGTGATCCTCTTGAGTATCTGACTATTAAATTCACTGATGTCATTATTACTTGCGTTGAAACGGCCGGTTCCAGAGAAGATGAAACTCGTCCGCGTGAAAGAGTTACCTTTGCCTTCACTAAACTGACTCAAGATTATGTGATGCAAAATGCTGAAGGCGCTAAATCTGGCGTTATTTCTACCAGCTACGATGTTAAAGCTAACCTGCGCAGCTAATATTGCCAGGCAAGCTAAACAAGTTTTGCCGCTTCGGCGGCAAAACTTCCATCCGGCAGTCAGAGACGATAAGTCGCAGGCTTCTGAACCTGCTGCTTCAGCCGTCAATACAAAATACATCTTTCAGAAAAATAGATTGCGTGGTTAAGAATATGTCTTTCAGCACAAAAATAAAAAAGTATCGGCTGGATCCACTAAATGGATGGGTGGTGATATTACTGGCAGTCTTTTTGACGTCTTGTGGCAGCAATCGAACTGAACCAGTTAGCGGTGAGGTTAAAATAAATCTGATTGCGGATAAAGATATTAATCCCAATGGGAGGGGCGAACCAGCACCGCTAAATATTTTTATCTTTAACGTAAATGATATTGACGTTTTCGGGAATGCCGACTTTTTTGAAATTGTTGATGGTAGCAGTAAAGCTGTGCAAGCCTCGGCATCAAAGATTTATGAAGCGATACTCCAGCCTGGAGAGTCGCGGGTTGTTTTCATCAAACCTGACAGCGATACAAGAACTCTGGGTTTTATTGGTGCATATCGCAATCTTGACGATTCGATCTGGCTGCTGAACTGGGATTTACCAGAAAAGAAAAAATCGTGGTGGCGGGGATTTTTTGGCAACGATTCGCTTGAATTGAATGCGCATTTCCAAAAATCAGCAATTACAATTAAAAAAATGGATTAAATCGTGAGAACGAATAAAGTCGTCTGGAGTGAAGGGTTGTTTTTGCGCCCGCAACTTTTTCAACAGCAAGAGCGTTATTTTGAATATTACGCTCATAAACGCGCATCGACGCTGAGTCCCTTCTACTGGGGTTTCTCGCAATACGAAATCGACCGTGAGGCGTTGAGCTATGGGAAACTGGTCTTGCGTTCCGCGCGCGGTGTATTGCCGGATGGCACGCCTTTCGACATTCCCGATCACGCAGACCTGCCTGAACCGCTAACGATTTTACCTGAGCATTTGGGCAAGAGCATCTATCTGGCCGTGCCGTTGCGTCTTGATAATAGTGATGAAACCATTTTCAGCCAGCATGACGCCAGTTCGCTGGCGCGTTTTCGTGCGCAGGAAGCTGAACTCTGCGACACCAATTCTATCCGCCAGGGGCCAAGGCCGGTGCAACTTGCCAAACTCAGATTGAAACTGGTTTCGCAGGCGGAAATGACCGAATCGTGGATTGGTCTGGAGTTGACCAGAGTGAAGGCTATTCAGCCGGACGGCAGCGTTTTGTTGCATCTGGACGATTATATTCCGCCGGTAACCGGTTATGCGGCTAACCCCCTGCTCAGTGAGTGGCTGACGCATTTGAATGGCCTGGTGAAAATGCGCGCCGAAATGTTGGCGAATCGTCTGTCTTCTTCGGATGGCAAAGCCAGTGCCAGCGCGGAGATTGTCGATTATTTACTGCTGCAAATTTTCAACAAATATGAGCCGATTCTCGATCACCTGCGTCATATCCCCGAACTGCCGCCGATTGTGCTGTATGAAGAGTTGTCAAAGCTAGCGGGTGAGCTGTCGACCTTTGTTCGCACCAAAACTCGTCGCCCGAAAAGTGCACCAAGGTATGACCATGCCAGGCTTTACCCTTCAATTCGTCCGTTGGTGGACGATGTACATGACTTGCTTAATCAGATTTTGGTGCGAGCAGGGCAACTCATTGAATTGCACGCTAAGGGCAACGGCGTCTGGTCGGCATCTATGCTGCCTAATGAACTGCGTTCGTTCTCAAACCTGGTGCTGGCGGTGCATGCGCAACTGCCAATGGATGTACTGCAGCAGCAGTTCCAGGCGCAAGCCAAAATCAGTGCCCCGCAGCAGTTGCACGAACTGGTTCGTTCGCACTTGCCGGGATTGGTACTACAAGGATTGCCGGTTCCGCCGCGGCAAATTCCTTACAGCACAGGCTATGTCTATTTCGAATTGCTTAAAAATGGACCCTTCTGGGAGAGGATCTCGGCCACCGGCGCATTGGCGCTGCACGTTGCCGGTGAGTTTCCCGGCTTGAAAATGGATCTCTGGGGAATCAGGGGCTGATGAAAGACGATATTAGCCAGCAAACAGCGGCTTCTTCTGAGGCGGTTCTCAATGGGGAAAGCTCTGCGCAAGCGCAGGGGAAATTCCTTCTTGATGAGCAGGGTGACTGGATTCAGGAGCCCGATACTGCGAAGGCTGGCCAGAGTTCAGCATCCGGTGCTGACGATAAAGCGTTCAGAAATGAAAGGGTGGTAAAAAGCGAGAGCGTGCAGCAGCGAATGCTGAAAGTGGGCAAGGCCGAGAATCCATTACTGGAGGCGGCTCAACCTCTGCTGCGTGCGCTTAGCGATATGCCGGAGCGGATTGCCGACCTCGCCCATGTCGAGATCCTGAAAAACAAGCTTAAAGGCGAGATCAATCTGTTCAGCATTGTTTGTGACGAAGTGAACATTCCGTGGAAAAAGATGGCGATAGTTCGCTATTGCCTTTGCACCGCGCTTGACGAAGCGGCGCATACCGCGCCGTGGGGGCTTGAGTCCGGCTGGTCGCAGAGCAATTTGTTGAACCACTTTGAGGGGGATAACGATGGCGGGAACAAATTCTTCCTGCTCATCGGTCGCCTCTCGATGAATCCCAATGAATTCGCCGATGCGCTCGAAGTGCTGCTGCTAATCCTTGGGCTGGGCTTTGAAGGGCGCTACAGCATCATTGAAGATGGCGACCGCCAACTGACAAAAATCCGCCAACGTCTGCTGACCCTGATCCAAAGTACCCGCAATACCACCCAGCCGGCGCTGTCGCCGCATGGACTCCAGCCGCAGGGGCCAGCACGGCGGGAGAAAACGATCATTCCTGTAAGGCTGACCGCGCTGTGTGCAGGCGTATTGGTGGCTTCGGCCTTTATCTGGTGCAAATACTGGCTGTCGGTGCGCGGCGATCGCATTACCAATGATATTTATGCGATGCAGAATATTAAGGTGGCCACGATGCCAGTGAAGATGCGTCTGAGATTAGCCGTTTTACTCCGTAACGAAATTCAGCAGCAGTTGCTTAGCGTTGATGAAACACAGAAGCAGAGCAAAGTGGTGCTGAAGGGTGATTCGCTGTTTTTATCCGGCTCGACCATAGTTCAGCCCGAAATGGTGAAGGTCATCGAGCGTGTGGCGCGCGAAGTACGTCGCGTCAACGGGGATATCGTTATTGTTGGCCACACAGACTCAACGCCCATTAACCGGCCGGGATTGCCTAATAACATTGTACTGTCGGAAAAACGCGCAGCGGAAGTGGCTCGCTATTTCATTGCTGCAGGGTTGCCTGAGAGCAAGGTGAAAGTGGAAGGGGTTGGGAATAACAAGCCGCTGGCCTCCGATGCTACTCCTCAGGGGCGCGCGAAGAATCGCCGCGTAGAGTTTTTTGTCACGTATTAACGAGAACGACAATGTCTTATTTTAATAGAGTCTTCGCGGCGCGGTTTCTGAGGACGCTGCTGATTGTGTGTTGCATCGCGTTACTGGTTGCCGCTATCTGGTTTCTTGGGCCGTTTTTCGGATTTGGCGAATCGCGTCCCCTGCTTAGTATCGAGTCGCGCATTATTTTCATTCTACTGGCGGCGTTTTGTCTGGTGAGCTTCTGGCTGCGCTGGCCTCTCTTCATTGTCGTTGCCGCCGTACTTTGCGTGCTGGTCTGGGTTCTGGGCCCCTTCCTGTTGGTGGGGGAAAAACACCCGGTAGCGTCAATCAGCGTCAGATTGGCGATTATTGCAGCTATCTTGCTGATTACATTATTGTATGGCCTGTGGTTGCTGCTGTTGGCATTAAAAGATAACCCGACACTGCTTGATAAATTTGTCCGTAATAAAGCATCTGCGGAGGAAAATGATACCTCTGAAGTTGTCTCCGTTATCGGTAATGCGGTCGATTACGTTAATAAGAATCGTAGCAACCTCTCCTTTTTCCAGCGCGTGATTCTGGCGCGTAAACCGCTTGATATTTTGCCATGGTACATGATGCTCGGTACCGAAGACGCCGGGAAGACCTCCGCTATTCTGGCTTCCGGGCAGAACTTCCCGTTGCCGGAACAACTGAACCAGGTGGGCAAGCCTGCGCCGCTGACACGTAATTGCGAGTGCTGGTTTGCCAATGACGCCATTTATATCGATACCGCCGGAAAATATGTCAGCCAGCCGGAAAAGTATCTCGGCGAATGGCGCGCAATGCTCAAAGCGCTTAAAAAGTATCGCCCGGTCAAAGCGCTGAACGGCGCGGTACTCACTTTTTCCGCCGCCGATGTCATGGGGCGTAGCAAAGCGGAGTTATTTGAGTTGGCGGCCAGTTTGCGAGCCAGAGTAGACGATTTACGTCAGACGTTGGGCGTGCGTTTCCCTGTTTATGTCTTAGTCACCAAGCTGGACCAACTGCCCGGGTTTGCGGAGTATTTCAGGATCCTGACCGAGCAGGAGCGGGAGCAGGTTTGGGGAGTGACTTTCCCGTATGGCGATGCCAGAACCGCTTCCGTATCGGAATTGCACGACCAGATAAAAGCAGAGTTCTCTCTGCTTGAGGAGCGTATCGAACGGGATATGATCGTGCGTCAGCAGGAAGAATATGACAATCGGGATCGCAAGAAAATGTACGCGCTGCCTCAGGATTTCCATCTGCTTTCCGGCATGGTGGCTGAGGTGGTGCACAACATTTTTTTTGCTTCCCGCTATGATGAAACGCTGAGCTTTACCCTGTTGCGTGGCATCTATTTCTCAAGTAGCCATCAGCCGGTTGATTTTAGCCTGTTGAATAATCAAAGCATCATGCGCAAATGGTCCAATTACGTCGAGAATAAAGCCCCGGCGGCAATAGCCTCTCTGACCGAGCAGCCTGGCGAGCGTGATTTTCTCATCAATGATGTGTCCTATGGGCGACAGTATTTTCTCAAGAAACTGTTCAGTGACGTCATTGTAAAAGATGTTGATTTGGCACGTCATAATCTGGCTAACGAATCGAAGTATCGCCTGCAACGTTTTCTGGGGCATTCGGTGTGTATTTTGATGGCCGTTATCCTGCTGAACGGCTTTTATAACAGCTACCGTCACAATACTGAGTATCTGGACACTGTTGAGACAAAGGTCGACGGGCTACACGCCGAAGTTAATCGTTTTGTCAAAACGTCAAATGACAAGTTGCTTCCTCGTTTGCTGACGCTTTCACAATATTTGCCGGAGTATGGCGCGCTGGATATTTTCAACCCGGGGCTGGAATGGCGCTACGGTTTGTATACCGGTACGGATGTGATGAGCGCTTCGGACTC
>Ga0302347_1004494_pt1 | contig 11104 bp, 2 predicted proteins | sample PhyWR1_FD_202178 | JGI IMG/M metagenome (GOLD analysis project Ga0302347, IMG submission 202178) | Leaf surface microbial communities from wheat plants in UC Gill Tract Community Farm, Albany, California, United States - DLSL W.R1 (v2)... | ecosystem: Host-associated > Plants > Phyllosphere >...
CTGGCAGCGCTGGTCGGCTACACCTTCCCCTCAAAAATCCCTGCTGCTCTTCAGCCCGCAGGCCGCCTGATTGATATCCAGGGCTCTTATGGCAAGGAATTCATCATCGGCGGCGAAGCCCGGGAGCCGGTGCATTTTGACCTCCCGCTCGATGCTGGCGCGACCGGCGGCCTGTTCATTCGCAAGACCGCAAGCAAAGCCACTGCCGAGGTCGGCGACTTTGTGGACTATTCGGTCAAGTTCAACAACGCCACCTCGGTGGCGCTGAGCGACATGCGGGTCAACGACAGCTTTCCCGCAGGCTTTGCCTACGTGCGCGGCACGGCCAGGCTCAATGGCGCGCCCCTTCCCGACCCTTCGGCTCACGCTGGCGCCAGCCTGCAGTTTGCGCTCGGCAAAATTGCCGTTGGCGGCCAGCCGGTCTTGACCTACCGCCTCAGGGTAGGGGCGGGCAGCCTGAGCGGCGACGGCGTGAACACGGCGCAGGCTGTCAGCGGCAACGTGCAGTCCAACCGTTCCAGTGTTCGTGTGCAGGTCGTGGGCGGCGTGTTTTCAAACAAAGCCTATCTCATCGGCAAGGTGTTTGCCGACTGCCGCCAGAACGGTGTGCAAGATGCCGGCGAGCCTGGCATTCCTGGCGTGCGGCTCTACCTGGAGGACGGCACGTATGCCGTCACCGATGAAGAAGGCAAGTACAGCTTCTACGGACTGAGCCCGCGCACCCACGTGCTCAAGATCGATCACCTCACCTTGCCCGAGGGCGGCACGCTCGAAGTGCTGAACAACCGCAACGCCCTTGATCCGGCCAGCCGGTTTGTTGACATGACGCATGCAGAAATGCAAAAGGCGGATTTCGCCATTGCCGAATGCAGCCCGGCCATCGAGCAGCAGGTGGCTGCACGGCGCAAGGCGCTGAACAATCCGGCGGAAATCGTGCAGGCGGGCATCAACCTTCTTTCTTCCACGGCTGCAACGGCTGTCGATGGGCGCACCTTGCCTGCCAATGGCGCCATCGGCTTGCCAGGTGCGCTGCAGGTCAATGCAAATGCTGCAAAAATTTCGGCCACCGGCGTGTCTGCAGGCTTTGCCGCCACGGCAAGCGGCCTGGCGGCTGGCGCATTGGGCGCTGTTGGCGATGCCGGCGGCCCGTATGCACCGAATGCGCAAGGTGTGAACAAACCGCTTTTCCCATCGGGCCGCCCCAGCCTTGAGGCGTCCCCTGGCAGCGAAACGGTCAGCCCCTTGGCCGCCGCCAACGCCGCAGCCGGAGCGCAGCTGCTGGAAAACCTGTTGCCCGAACTGGGCCCGGACGTGGGGTTCATCAACCTGCACGATGGCCAGGTGCTGACAGGCGCTCAGACACGGGTGCAGGTCAAAGGCCCTCTGGGCGGAAATTTCGAACTGCTCGTCAATGACCAACCGGTGCCAGTCAGCCAGGTGGGTAAAAAGAGCAGCCTGGAGAAAACCGGCACGCTGGGCTGGGAATACATTGGCGTCGATCTCGTGCCGGGCCGCAATACGCTGAGCCTGCGCGCCACGGATGGTTTTGGAAACATGCGTGGCGAGCAGCTGATTCATGTGCTGGCGCCCGGACCCCTGGCCAAGCTTGAACTTGGCGTGCCCACACAGCCCATCGCCGATGGCGCCACGGCGCTGCCCGTCACGGTTCGCCTGCTGGATGCGCAAGGCCTGCCGGTCGCCGCCCGCACCCAGTTGACCCTGCAGTCCAGTCTGGGCCAGTGGCAGACGCCGGACCTGGATGCGAACCAGCCTGGCATCCAGGTATTTGTGGAAGAAGGCGAAGCCCGCTTTTTGCTGCTGCCCCCGGCCCAGCCCGGCCAAGGCGAATTGAGCGCGGCCAGCGGCAAGGTCAATGCGCTGTCCAAGATTGAATTCCTGCCGAATCTGCGCCCCCTGTTGGCGGTTGGCCTGATCGAGGGAACCATCAACCTGCGAAACCTCTCGCCTTCAGGCATGCAGCCCGCCCAAAGCGGCGACGTGTTCGAGCGCGAAATCCGCAGCGCCTCGCGCAGCTTCAACGGCGGCAAGGGCGATATGGCCGCGCGCGCCGCGCTGTTCCTCAAGGGCAAGGTGCTTGGTTCCACGCTGCTGACCCTGGCTTACGACTCTGACAAACCCTCGGACACAGCGCTGTTCCGCGACATTCAGCCCAACCAGTTCTATCCCGTCTATGGCGACTCGTCGGCGCGCGGATTTGACGCGCAATCGACCGGCAAACTCTATGTGATGGTGCAAAACGGCACCAGCTATGCGCTGCTGGGCGACTATTCGACCCAGAGCGACAATCCGGCGCGCCAGTTGACGCAATATGCCCGCGCCCTCAATGGCGTCAAGGGCCGGCTGCAGGAAGGTGCCTACACGGTGGAAGGCTTTGCCAGCCGCACTTCCGCGACGCAGCTGGTGGAAGAGTTTCGCGCCAACGGCACCTCCGGGCCTTTCCGGCTGAACCTCAACGGCGTGGTCAACAGCCAGCAGGTCAACATCCTGACACGCGACCGCAACCAGCCTTCCGTCATCGTCAAGGATGAGCCGCTGACCGCCTTTGCCGACTATGAGCTGGAGCCTTACTCGGGTCAGCTGCTGCTCAAAAGTCCCGTGCCCAGCCTGGATGCGGACTTGAATCCGGTGTTCATCCGGGTGAGCTATGCGGTGGATTCGGGGGGACCCAGGCACACGGTGGCGGGCGGGGAAATCAAGGTTCAAATGACGCCAGGCCTGGCCCTTGGCGCAACGGCCCTGCATGACGCCGATCCAGTCAACCAGCAAAACCTGGCTGGCATCAACCTGACCGCCCAGCTGGGCGCCAGGACGCTGGCCACGGCGGAAATTGCCCGCAGCAGCACCGACCTCAAGGGCGGCGGCGGGGGGCAGCGCATCGAAATACGCCATGACGAGCCGCAACTCCAGGCGCGCGTCTGGGGCATGCGCACCGATGCGGGTTTTTACAACCCGAACAGCCCGCAATCGGCTGGCCAGTCCGAATACGGCGCCAAGGCGGGAATTGCACTGGACGAAAAAAACCGTGTGGTCGTGGAAGCCCTGAAAACCTCGAACAGCGTCACCGGTGCCGAACAGACCGGCGCCGAAATCAAGCTGGAGCACAGCCTGCCCGGCAATGCCCGGATTGAAGGCGGTCTGCGCTACAGCCGTTCCAATGCGAATGCCGCCTTGGCCACGTCGCCCCTGCCGGGTACGTCCACCGCGGTGTCCCTGGCCAGCACCGCCGCATCCGCCCAGGCCGGCTTTACCAGCGCACGCGCCAAGCTGACCGTGCCCGTGCCCAATGTGCCGCAGGCCGATGTCTTCGGCGTGGTGGAATATGCGATCGACGGCAGTGGCGGACGCGAGATCGGCCTTGGCGGCAACTATGCCCTCCGTCCCGGCACCAAGCTGTACCTGCGGCACGACTTCATCAACAGCCTGAACGGTCCCTACAACCTCAATCCGGCGGTATCGCAATACACCACCGTGGCCGGCATCAACACCGAACTGACCGACAGCACGCAGGTTTTCAACGAATACCGCATGGGTGACAGCCTGAGCGGACGCAACAGCGAGGCTTCCGTCGGCCTGCGCCGGCTCTGGCGCCTGGACAGCGGCGTGGGACTGACAGGCAGCTTTCAGCGGCGTGACCAACAACGATTCCACGGCCATCACCCTGGGTGTCGATTACACCGCCGCCGCCGACTGGAAAGGCTCGGCGCAGGTGCAGTGGCAAACCTCGACCACCTCGCGCAGCTGGCTGACGACGGCCGCGCTGGCCAACAAGCTCGATGCCGACTGGACGGCGCTCAACCGCGGCCTGTACAGTGTCCAGTCCAGCCTGGGCGCAAGCGGCGGGCAGCACAAGCTCATCAACCTGCAGTCGGGCTTTTCATACCGCCCGGTTCAAAGCAATGCATGGAATGCGCTCGGACGCCTGCAGTACAAGCGTGACCTCGACAGCACCCTGGGCGCGGGCCTGACGCGCGAGGAGTCGTCATGGACGGCTTCCACCCATGTGAACATCCAGCCCAGCCAGCACTGGCTGATCACCGGCCGCTATGCCGTCAAATGGGCCAATGACCGCTCCAGTGGACTGGAGAGCCGTTCGCTGACCCAGCTCCTGGGCGGGCGCTCCACCTGGGACATCACCGAGCGGCTGGACCTGGGCCTGCAGGCTTACCGCATGGCGGGCAACGGCGCGGCGGAAAACGCGCTGGGCATCGAGGCGGGCTACCTGGTGTGGAAGAATCTGTGGCTTTCGCTGGGCTACAACGTCAAGGGCTTTCGGGCCGCTGAACTGGCCGGCGACGCCTACACGCAGCGCGGCGTGTACCTGCGGCTGCGCTTCAAGTTTGACGAAAGCCTGTTCGAGTCCGCCAGTGACCGGATGTCCCCGGCTTCCGGCGCACCTGTCTCCCATTGAGCTGTGGGCGCAACACGCCTGCTCCTGAAATACGCATGAAAAATTTCCTCGCTGCCGCGCTATTCGGCTTGTTCGCAGCCTTGGGGCTGCCCGGTCTGGCATGGGCCAATACCTGCGCCCCGGCCGCCACCCAGGGCACGGCGCCCAACGATTACAAGGACTATTGCTGGCTCGATTTCAGCGGCTACAACGACGCGACCGCGCTGAGCGGCAGCGGGCAGAACTTCAGCTTCACGCTGCCCGACCTGTCCACCCTGAGCATGACGCTCAAGACCAGTATCGTCACCAGCAAGGGCAGCCCCGAACTCATCACCAAGGCCGTGCCGTCCTGGACGGGGTCCGCCTTTGGCAACACCGCCTTTATGGGCATTCCTGGCCAGACCATCCTGTACTCGGGCGCAAATGGCTCCACGGTCAGGGTGACGATGAGCAACATCACGGTCAAGGCGCCGGCCGGCGGCACAGGCATTGCCAAGTACGCCATCATCGTGGGCGATGGCGAGTCCACCGATGGCAGTGAAACCCTTTCGTTCACCACCAACGGCGACGGCTGGGTCCAGTTGTCGAAAATCGCCAACGGCTCGTCGGCAAACTACCCAACGGTCACTGGCCTGAACACCGCGACCGTCAATGAAGCCGGCGGCGGGCTGCCATCCCCAACCGGCAGCTACGTGTTCGGCTCCTTCAACAACCCGACCCAGATATCGGCCGAGTTCAAGGGTTCGGGCCTTCAGGGCTTCATCGTGGGCGTGCGCTACGCCTCGATCTCGGTGGTCTCGCAAATTGCGGGCGTGCGCTACAACGCGCCCGACCAGTTCACCTATGCGGTGAAAACGACAGCCGGCGCGACGATGACTTCCGGCGCCACCACCAGCACCAGCCTCAATGGCTTCACGCCTGCCAGCTTGCCCACGGTGGCAGCCAGCTATCCTTTCGTGGTCGATCAGGTCATGGCCGCCGGCAGCACCGGCACGCTGGCCAACTACACCGTTTCGCTGTCCTGCACCAACGCCAACACCGGTTCATCCACCACGCTGCCGAACAGTGTCGCGCAGAGCATCTACACCATCGCCAGCCTGCAGTATGGCGATGCGGTGCACTGCACCTTCACCAACACGCCGATCTTCTCGCCCGTTACCGGCACGGTCTACAGCGATGCCAACCACAACGCCAGCCAGGACGGCACTGAAACCGGCACGGGCGCGTCGGGCGTGTATGTCAAGCTGGCCGCCTTGTCCGGCGGCGCCTGCCAGGCGCCGGCCAGTGCCGCGGCTTTAGTCAATCCCGCCACGGGCGCCTACAGCCTGCCGGCCGTCGTGCCAGGCAACTACTGCCTGATCCTGGACAACAACGCCACCGTGAGCGACATCGCCTCCAACCCGCCTGCGGGCTGGCTCGGCACGCAGAACGCCAGCGGCGTGATCCAGCTGTCCGTGGAGAGCTTTCCCCCCGAGACGCCCCATGACTTCGGCCTGTACAACGGCTCCAAGCTCAGCGGCACCGTCTTTGCCGACACCGGCATCGGCTCGGGCGGCGCCAACAACGGCATCAAGGACGGCAGCGAGGCGGGCATTGCCAGCGTTGCCGTCAATGCCGCCGTGGGCGCCAGCGCCGTGGCCAGCGCCAGCACCGCTGGCGACGGCAGCTACACCCTGTGGATTGCGGCCAGCGTCACCGGCAGCGTCGTCGTGACCCCGGTATTGCCTAGCGGCTACCTGGCCACGGGCGGTGCTGCCGGCACCACCGGCGGCACTTACGGCCGGCCCAGCGTCACCTACGCCGCGCCAGCCGTGGCCGGGCAGGCCTACACGGGGGTCAATTTCGGCCTGGTGCCGCCCAACACCCTGGCGCCCAACGGCGCGCAGACCGCCCAGCCCGGAACGGTCGTGTTTTATGCGCATGCCTTTTATGCCGGCAGCGCGGGGTCGGCCACGTTTTCCCTGGCCGGCGCGCCCATGCCTGCCACGCCGGCCTGGAACCAGGTGCTCTACCAGGATGCCGGATGCACCGGCGCACTGACGGCCGCCTCCCCGTTGATCACCAGCCCCGTCAGCGTCGCGGCCGGACAGACGCTGTGCGTCGTCGTGAAGCAGTTCGTGCCTGCCAGCGCGCCCCTGGGCGCGCAAAACACGGTCACGCTCAGCGCCGTGTTCAGCTATACCGGCGCCAGTCCGTCGCTGTCCCGAACCCTGGGCGCAGCGGATGTCACCACGGTTGATGAGCCCGGCGCGCTGGCCTTGAACAAGCGCGTGAGCAACCTCACGCAGGGCGGGCCAGTGGGCCTGGCGGTCAATGCCAAGCCAGGCGAGACACTGCAATACCTCCTCACGGCCGTCAACAACGGCAGCGAGCCGCTGTCCCTGCTGGTCATCAACGATGCCACGCCCGCGTTCACGACCTTCTATTCGGCCGCCTGCCCGGCCACCTTGGGCAGCGGCTTGACCGCCTGCAGCCTGACCCAGCAGCCCGCCGTCGGTGCCGCAGGCAGCGTGCAATGGACCTTCACCGGTTCGCTGGCGCCCAGCGCGCAGCTTTCCGTCAGCTACCAGGTCAAGGTGAACAATTAGGCCACCCATCCGTCGTGCTCCCCCTCGGGGCATGCAGGCGATCTGATGAATTGCGCTATTGAATTGATAGCTGTCCGCTAAGAAGGGGCCTGCGCGCACGGCCTGTTCGATGCTGAAAACCGTTGGCCGGGCAGGGCGGGTGCGGTTTGAAAACCGGCCGCCTGGAGTGCTATTTATTTAATAGCGCGAGCCGCAGGCGGAGCAAGCGCAAACACCGAAAAAGGCTTGAAATTTGCGGTCCTACCGCGCTCCGCGCGGCTACAGCATCTCCTCGGGCGCCAACGGCCCGATCAGCTTGAGCAGCAGCCGCAAGGTAATGCTGGCGTCGGGCTCGGTGGTCGAGTCCTTCAGGCCCGAGCCCTGCGGCGCGCGCCAGAGCAGTTGCCCGTTGGGCGCCTGGACATGGTAGGCGCCGCGCGTGAGCGCCGGCTCGATCATGCGCGCCGCTTCCTGCGCCAGCGCGCGGCTGCGGATGATGATGGCCACTTCGCTGTTTTGCAGCTTCGAGCGCAGGTCCAGGTTCATCGAGCCGACCACCAGCAGCCGCCCGTCCATCACCACCACCTTGGCATGCAGGCTGGCGCGCGAGCCGCCTTTTGAGCCGCCGGTCGAGCCCGAGCCCCAGCGAAAGCTCCTGATCGTGCCTTCCTGCTCGGCGCGCATTTCATAAAGCTCGATGCCCATGCCCAGCAACGCCTCCCGGTAGCGGGCATAGCCGACATGCGCGGCCGGCGCGTCGTTGGAAGCCAGCGAGTTGGTCAGCACCCGCACGTGCACGCCGCGCCGGCGCAACTCGGCAAACTGCCCCATCATGCGTTCGCCGGGAACGAAATAGGGCGAGACGATCAGCAGCTCGCTTTTGGCCTGCGCCATGAGCTGCATCAGCCCATCGACGGCCGTTTCCTGCGCTTCTTCCACATCATCCGCGTCGGCCGCGATCTTGGACGGCTGGTCCACCAGCAAGACCGAGGGCGCCCAGGTCCATTTCAGCTGATCCAGGTCGGTCGAGTCGGGCAAAGGCGCGGGAGCGCCAGCCGCGCCATTGGCCTGCGCGAGGCTGCGCGGCAGAACACCCAAGGGGCCGGCGCCTTTTGCGGGCGAAGCCGGGGCGGTTGCGGCTGGCGCTGAAGCGTCTGTCGGATGGCTGCCCTCAGCGCTCGGGGCTCTGGGCTTGAGCGCCTCGATTTCCTCCTCGCTCATCAGCGACTGCACCGGATAGGCCAGCGGGTTGTTCCAGTACTGGTCAAAACTGCGCGACAGGTCGCGCGCCATGCGGCCGGCTGCCAGCACGTCGATGTCCACGAAGTTCGTGCCCTCGCTCTGGCCGAAATAGGTCTCGCCCAGGTTGCGCCCGCCGGTGATGGCAATGGCGTTGTCGGCGACAAAGATCTTGTTGTGCATGCGCCGCTGGATGCGCGCCACATCCTTGAGGTTGCTCAAAATACGCAAGGCCAGGGAGCTGCGTCCTCCGGGCAGCGGGTTGAACAGGCGCAGCTCGAAATTCTTCTCGAACGCGAGCTTGAGAACCTGGGCGTTCTTTCCCGAGGTGTTGAAGTCGTCCAGCAGGATGCGGATGCGCACGCCGCGCGCGGCGGCTTCGCGCAGGGCGCCGAACATGCGCTCGGTGGTGTCGTCGGCAAAAATCGCGTAGTACTGGATGTCCAGCGTTTTCTGCGCCGCCTTGATCAGCGTCATCCGGCTGGTGAAGGCCAGCTCCGCGCTGCCGACCAGGGCAAAGCCGGTGTCGTTGTGCGTGCCGGCCTTGGCGGCGCGCGCCTGGACCATCTGGCCCAGCCGGGTTTGCGCCGGGTCGGCCAGCGCCGTCGAAACCGGGCGTTCGACCTCAACCGGCAAGGAGGCGCAGCCACTCACCCAGAAGCTGAGCAGCATCAGCACAAGCCATTGACGGACGCTGCTAAAAGAATGCGGGGTGGGGCGGTGGCGCAGCGCGACAGTGGTTTGCATGGTGTTGGCTACTCTAGCGCAAGCCCTGCGCTGCGCGCCCTGAAAACCAGTCCGTTCCGGCGCCTCTTCGTGTAGGCGTCTTGCGTCAGTAACGGGGCGGGGCAAGTCAGCGCGCATGCCTGCGCGCAGGCGCTGATCACCTTGTCCAGGGCCTCAGGACGAGAGTGTTTCCCAGCGTTGCAGCGCGTCCATCAGCTCTTCGTCGATCTTGGTGTTGCGCGCCGTCAGCTCGGCCGCCCGCTTGGGATTGCTGGCGTAGAGCGTGCCGTCATAGAGTTCCTGCTCGATCGCCTTTTGCTGCGATTCGAGCTGCTGGATCAGCGCCGGCAGGCCGTCGAGTTCGCGTTGCTCCTTGTAGCTCAGCTTCTTTTTTGATAGCGGCTCGCGCACGCCCTTATTGGGCTCCGGGCTGTTTTTGCTCGAATTCTTGGCGCTGGGCGCGGCGGTCGGGCTCTTGCTGGCGCCGGTGATCTGCGCCGCGCGCTTGGACTGGGTGATCCAGTCGGTCACGCCGCCCTCGTACTCGCGCCAAAAGCCCGGGTTCTCCGGCGTGCCTTCGTAGGCAATCGTGCTGGTGACCACGTTGTCCAGGAAGCGGCGGTCGTGGCTGACAAGGAACACCGTGCCTTCGTAGTTCTGCAGCAGGTCTTCCAGGAGTTCGAGCGTGTCGATGTCCAGGTCGTTGGTCGGCTCGTCGAGCACCAGCACGTTGGCCGGTCGGGCAAACAGGCGCGCCAGCAGCAGCCGGTTGCGCTCGCCGCCCGAGAGCGTGCGCACTGGCGAGTTGGCGCGCGCCGGCGAGAACAAAAAGTCGGTCAGGTAGCTCTTGACGTGCTTTTTCTGGCCGTTGATTTCCACCCATTCGCTGCCCGGGCTGATGAAGTCCTCCAGCGTCGCGTCCAGGTCGAGCGCGTCGCGCATCTGGTCGAAGTAGGCCACCTGCAGGTTGGCCCCCTGGCGCACCTTGCCGGGTGGCGTGGTCGCGTCGGGCTGCAACTCGCCCAGGATGAGCTTGAGCAGCGTGCTCTTGCCCGCGCCGTTGGGCCCGAGCAGGCCAACCTTGTCGCCGCGCAGCAAGGTGGCGCTGAAATGGCTGACGATGATCTTCTCGGCGCCCGGGTGGCCGAAGCTTTTGGACACGTCGGTGAGTTCGGCCACGATCTTGCCGCTCTTGTCGCCGCTGGAGACATCTAGGTTGACGCGCCCGACCGCCTCGCGCCGGGCTGATCGATTCTCGCGCAGCGCTTCCAGGCGACCGATGCGTGCCACGCTGCGGGTGCGGCGCGCTTCCACGCCCTTGCGGATCCACACTTCTTCCTGCGCCAGCAGCTTGTCGGCCTTGGCGAAGATGACGGCTTCCTGCGCCATCTGCTCTTCCTTCTGAATCAGATACTGCGCAAAGTTGCCGGGGTAGCTGTTCAGCTTGCCGCGGTCCAGCTCGACGATGGCCGTGGCGACTTGATCGAGAAAGGCGCGGTCGTGGGTGATGGTGATGATGCTGCCGTTGAAATTGACCAGCAGTTCTTCGAGCCACGCGATGGAGTCGAGGTCCAGGTGGTTGGTCGGCTCGTCGAGCAGCAGCACATCGGGCTTGGCCACCAGCGCCTGGGCCAGCGCCACGCGCTTCTTGGTCCCGCCCGAGAGCGACCCGACGATGGCATCCTTGTCCAGGTGCAGGCGGTGCAGCGTTTCTTCCACGCGTTGCTCCCAGGTCCACCCGTCCAGCGCCTCGATCTCGGACTGAAGCGCGTCCAAATCGGTGTGTTCGTCGGCCGCAAGATACAGCTCAACGACATGCTTGGTGCGCGCCAGTCCTGCGCTTGCAGCGATGAATACCGTCGCATGCGGGTCCAGGCTGGGTTCCTGCGGCACATAGGCGATGCGCAGGTTCTGCTGCAGCTGCAGCGTGCCGTCGTCGGGTTTTTCGAGCCCCGCAAGGATCTTGAGCAAGGACGACTTGCCCGTGCCGTTGCGGCCAATCAGGCCGATGCGCTGGTTGGTTTCAAGGGAAAAGTCTGCATGGTCCAGCAGAGCGACGTGCCCAAAAGCGAGTTGGGCGTCCAGAAGGGTAATGAGTGCCATAAGTGGGGCAATTATCCGGCCGCCCAGAAACGGACTGAACCTTTTTGCCTGACCGGTGACC
>Ga0302347_1004497_pt1 | contig 11095 bp, 10 predicted proteins | sample PhyWR1_FD_202178 | JGI IMG/M metagenome (GOLD analysis project Ga0302347, IMG submission 202178) | Leaf surface microbial communities from wheat plants in UC Gill Tract Community Farm, Albany, California, United States - DLSL W.R1 (v2)... | ecosystem: Host-associated > Plants > Phyllosphere >...
AGGTGATGAAGCTGATGCCAATCATCTTCACCTTCTTCTTCCTGTGGTTCCCGGCTGGTCTGGTGCTGTACTGGGTTGTGAACAACTGCCTGTCCATCGCTCAACAGTGGTACATCACGCGTAAAGTCGAAGCGGCTACCAAAAAAGTCGCTGAGTAACTTACTCTGATACGCACCACTCAAAACGCCCCCTAGTGGGGCGTTTTGCTATCCGTCACTTTTGTTTTGAGGCCTGTTTTATGAGTGTTCCGGCAGAGACTATTGCTGCAGTAGCGACCGCCCAAGGCCGAGGTGGTGTGGGGATCGTACGTATTTCCGGCCCACTCGCCCGTGTTGCGGCCAAAGCGTTCAGCGAACGCGAACTAAAACCGCGCTATGCCCATTACGGCCCTTTTTACGGCGACAACCGCGAAGTGCTGGATGAGGGCATAGCACTCTACTTCCCCGGGCCCAACTCCTTTACCGGCGAAGACGTCCTTGAACTGCAGGGCCACGGCGGTCCGATTGTTCTGGATATGCTGCTGCAGCGCTGCATCCAGTTGGGCTGCCGTTTGGCCCGTCCGGGGGAGTTCAGCGAGCGGGCCTTTTTGAATGACAAGCTCGACCTGGCCCAGGCCGAGGCGATTGCCGACCTGATCGAGGCAAGTTCTGCACAGGCTGCGCGTAACGCATTACGTTCCTTGCAGGGTGCTTTCTCTCAACGTGTGCATAACTTGACCGAGCAATTGATCGGTTTGCGTATCTATGTCGAAGCAGCGATTGATTTCCCGGAAGAAGAAATCGACTTCCTCGCCGATGGCCATGTGCTCGGTATGCTCGACAAGGTTCGTGAAGAGTTATCCACCGTACAGCGCGAAGCCGGCCAGGGTGCTTTGCTGCGCGACGGCATGACCGTGGTGATTGCCGGGCGGCCCAATGCTGGAAAATCGAGCCTGCTCAATGCCCTGGCCGGGCGTGAAGCGGCGATCGTGACCGAAATCGCGGGTACTACCCGTGATGTGTTACGCGAACATATCCACATCGATGGCATGCCATTGCACGTTGTCGACACCGCAGGTCTGCGCGACACCGATGACCAGGTTGAGAAAATTGGCGTGCAGCGCGCACTCAAGGCCATTGGTGAAGCTGATAGGGTATTGCTGGTGGTTGATGCCACGGCACCGGAAGCTGATGACCCGTTTGCCCTGTGGCCAGAGTTTCTTGAACAACGCCCGGATCCGGCGAAGGTGACCTTGATCCGCAACAAGGCGGATCTAAGCGGTGAGAATGTAGCCCTTGAAGTCAGTGAAGATGGCCATGTCACCATCAGCCTGAGTGCCAGATCTACAGAAGGCCTGGACCTGCTGCGGGAACACCTCAAGGCCTGCATGGGCTATGAGCAGACCTCGGAGAGCAGCTTCAGCGCACGCCGCCGCCATCTGGAGGCATTGCAGCACGCCAGCAAGGCACTTGAGCATGGCAGGGCACAACTGACCCTGGCGGGCGCCGGGGAGCTATTGGCCGAGGATTTGCGCCAGGCACAACATTCCCTTGGCGAAATTACCGGGGCATTCAGTTCGGATGACCTGCTGGGACGGATCTTCTCCAGCTTCTGTATCGGTAAATGACCCTCGTAGCAGCTGCCGTAGGAACGAGGCTGCGTCCGGCGGCACAGCCGTCGTAAAATCAGACACTGTGGTGTGCCAGTTAAAACCGGAGCTCAGGATTTACGACGACTACGTCGCCGAACGCAGCCTCGTTCCTACGGCAGCTGCTACAGTTATCCACATTCACACGAGGTATTAGTCCGATGCGCCATTGATGCCGCCGCGATGCTTGCGGCCAGTTCTTGATTCCCCTGCAACAGGGGGTAGATCTGTGCATCTCTGGAGTGCGTATGGCTCACGTTACCTCTGTAACGCTGCAAGGCGTTTCTTATCATCTGCCCGATGGCAGTTCCCTGTTTTCAGATATTGATCTGCATCTCGACCAGCGCCGCACCGGCCTGGTAGGGCGCAATGGTGTGGGCAAGAGCATATTGGCGCGCATCATGGCAGGGGATCTCTTGCCCTCAACCGGCTACTGCATCCGTAATGGCACGGTGTATTACCTGACGCAGCAAGTCAGCCATGACCCCAATCACACCCTTGCCGAGCTTGCTGGCGTGCAACCAGTCATTAGCGCCCTTGAGCGAATAGAGCGGGGCAGCAGCGCCCAAGCGGACTTTGACTGTGTGGGCGAACGCTGGAATATCCGCCAGCAACTGCTCGATCAGCTAAGCCGCAACAAGCTTGCACACCTGACCCTTTCGACTCCTGCATCAGCACTCAGCGGTGGCGAAGCCATGCGCGTGGCTCTGCTGGGCGCCTTTTTGTCGAAAGTCGATCTGTTGATCCTGGATGAGCCCACCAATCATCTGGATCACCAGCATCGACTTGCCCTGCATGAACAGTTGCAGCAGTGGCCAGAAGGATTACTTGTTATCAGCCATGATCGCGCCTTGCTGGAAAATATGGAGCGCATCGTTGAGCTGTCACCACAGGGCCTCACCAGTTACGGCGGCGGTTACTCGTTTTATGCACAGGCCAAAGCCGGGCAACTGCAAGCGGCGCAACAACAGCTGGCGGCATACCGGCTGGAGCGCAAGCGTCAGGAACAGACCCTGCGTGAGCAAAGGGAAAGTCTTGAGCGCAAACAATCCCGTGGCCGAAAACAGGTCGCTGACGCCAATCAGGCGAAGATTTTGCTGGGCCGGCAAAAGGAGCGCAGCCAGGCCAGCAGCGGTAAGTTGCGGGTACAGCAGGATGCGGCTCGCGAGCAATTATCTGTGCAGGTCCGTCAGGCTGCGAATCAGGTAGAAGAGCAGCAGGCCATCTTTATCTCTGCGCCGCAGCCTTGCTCTGGCTCGCCGGCTCAAATTGCCGAGTTGATAGAGGCCCGCCTGCCTTATGGGGCGCAACAACTGCGCAGGATCAATCTTGCCGTTACGCGAGGCCAGCGCATTGCCTTGACCGGCCCGAACGGCTGCGGCAAGTCGACCTTGCTCAAGGTATTGGCCGGGCAACTAACGGTTGTTTCCGGTCAGGCCAGGACCCTGGTCACCAGCACTTACCTCGACCAGCACCTGGGCGTTTTGGAACCGGCTCGGTCAGTTCTTGAGCAGTTGCAGTCACTTAACCGGCAACTGAGTGAAGGAGAATTACGTACCCGGCTGGCGCAATTGGGCCTCAATGCCGATCGTATTAACCTGCAATCCCATCGGCTCAGTGGCGGTGAACGCTTGAAAGCGGCGATGGCCTGCGTGTTTTATACACAATCCCCACCACAGCTGTTACTGCTCGATGAACCGGCCAATCACCTGGATCTGCCTTCCGTTCAAGCCCTGGAAAGCATGCTCAAGCATTACCCAGGCACTCTGATCGTTACCTCACACGATGATGTGTTTCTGGCCGCAATCGGAATTACCCACAGGCTCATGGCCTCACCCACAGGCTGGCTGCTTTGCCCCGTCTAACGGGGCTGTTGGCTACCGTTTATCACATTAATCATTGACCGAACGTCCGACCGCTTGCCGGATTGCACCTTCAAGCGTTTTTCGGCTGCCTGTTTATTGGCTCGAAAGCACCCAAACACGGGAATAAGCCCTGTGCATAACTGGCCCTCAGGTCAGTGGGTAAGTAGGTCTGAAAACTGAAGATAACCACCCCTGTGGATAAGCACCTGTTTTACCCACAGGCTTAAAGCACTTATCCCAACCCCTCATCAGTGCATAACCACAGACTTTTGATCCTCTGTACAGTACGTAAAATATAGCCTGTAGCAATCTATCCACAGAAAGGTGCCTCAGTAGAAATAAACATAAAAACAAAGCTTTATAAATTTCTTCTCTATTTATTTATCTATCTTGCCCTTATCCACAGCTGGTTAAATTTTGTGCAAAGGGTTCTTTAAGAAGGGCGAAGTCCCTATACTTCGCGGTCTATCCAAAAAACCCCTAGTAACAGGCACGAGGTGCGTGGTGAATTTCCCTTCCCGTTTTGCAGTGATCGTCATCGGCGGCGGTCACGCCGGAACCGAGGCTGCACTTGCTTCAGCACGTATGGGTGTGAAAACCCTGCTGTTGACCCACAACGTGGAAACCCTCGGGCAAATGAGCTGCAATCCTGCAATTGGCGGGATTGGTAAAAGCCATCTGGTTAAAGAAATCGATGCCCTTGGCGGCGCGATGGCGATAGCCACCGATAAAGGCGGTATTCAGTTCCGCGTACTCAACGGACGCAAAGGCCCGGCAGTACGGGCGACCCGTGCACAGGCCGACCGCATCCTGTACAAGGCCGCCGTACGCGAAATCCTGGAAAACCAGCCCAACCTGTGGATATTTCAACAGGCCGCTGATGACCTGATCGTTGAACAGGATCAAGTCCGTGGCGTAGTGACCCAGATGGGCCTGCGTTTTATGGCTGATGCCGTGGTTCTGACCACAGGCACTTTCCTCGGTGGACTTATCCACATCGGCATGCAGAATTACTCGGGCGGTCGGGCCGGTGATCCACCTTCGATTGCCCTGGCACACCGTCTGCGTGAACTGCCCCTGCGAGTCGGTCGCCTGAAAACCGGGACGCCACCGCGTATCGATGGCCGTTCTGTGGATTTCTCGGTGATGACCGAGCAACCGGGTGATACACCGATTCCTGTCATGTCGTTCATGGGCAACAAGGAACAGCACCCGGCCCAGGTCAGCTGCTGGATTACCCATACCAACGCCCGCACTCACGAAATCATTGCCTCCAACCTCGATCGTTCGCCGATGTATTCAGGCGTGATCGAAGGTATTGGCCCGCGTTACTGCCCGTCGATTGAAGACAAGATCCATCGCTTTGCCGACAAGGAAAGCCATCAGGTCTTTATCGAGCCGGAAGGTTTGACCACGCACGAGCTGTACCCGAACGGGATTTCCACCTCCTTGCCGTTCGACGTGCAAATCCAGATCGTGCAATCGATTCGCGGTATGGAAAACGCCCATATCGTGCGCCCGGGCTATGCCATCGAGTACGACTACTTCGATCCACGCGACCTGAAGTACAGCCTCGAAACCAAGGTGATTGGCGGCTTGTTCTTTGCCGGGCAAATCAACGGCACCACCGGTTACGAAGAAGCCGGCGCCCAGGGTTTGCTGGCTGGCGCCAACGCGGCATTGCTCGCACAGGGCAAGGAAAGCTGGTGCCCGCGCCGGGATGAGGCGTACATCGGCGTATTGGTCGACGACCTGATTACCCTGGGTACTCAAGAACCGTACCGGATGTTCACTTCCCGCGCCGAATACCGCCTGATCCTGCGCGAAGACAACGCCGACATGCGCTTGACTGAAAAAGGCCGCGAACTGGGCCTGGTCGACGACGCTCGTTGGGCGGCTTTCTGCACCAAGCGCGAAAGCATCGCGCAGGAAGAACAACGCCTCAAAAGTACCTGGGTTCGTCCGGGTACCGAGCAGGGTGATGCCATTGCTGCCAAGTTCGGCACACCGCTGACCCATGAATACAATTTGCTCAACCTGCTGACCCGCCCCGAAATTGATTACGCCGGCCTGGTTGAAGTGACCGGGCAGGGGGCAGAAGACCCGCTGGTTGCCGAGCAGGTTGAGATCAAAACCAAGTACGCCGGTTATATCGATCGTCAACAAGACGAAATTGCCCGTCTGCGTGCCAGTGAAAATACCAAGCTGCCTGTGGATATCGATTACACGACCATCTCCGGTCTGTCGAAAGAGATTCAGAGCAAGTTGGGCGCCACACGTCCCGAGACCCTGGGCCAGGCTTCGCGTATCCCGGGTGTGACCCCTGCGGCAATTTCCCTGTTGATGATTCACCTGAAAAAGCGCGGCGCTGGCCGCACGTTGGAGCAAAACGCTTGAGTTCGCTGGTAACCGCACAACACGCCGAAGAGTTATCCACAGGTGCACGCCAGCTGGGCGTCGCACTGACCGAGCATCAGCATCAGCAATTGCTGGGTTATCTGGCCCTGTTGATCAAATGGAACAAGGCCTACAACCTCACGGCTGTGCGTAACCCGGACGAGATGGTGTCGCGTCATTTGCTCGACAGTCTGAGCGTGATGCCCTTCATCGAAAATGGCCGTTGGCTGGATGTGGGCAGTGGCGGCGGCATGCCGGGTATTCCCCTGGCGATCCTGTTTCCCGAGTCGCAAGTGACCTGCCTGGACAGCAACGGCAAGAAAACCCGTTTCCTGACCCAGGTAAAACTCGAGCTGAAGCTGGATAACCTGCAAGTTATCCACAGTCGCGTCGAAGAATTCCAGCCTGAGCAGCCTTTCAACGGAATTGTTTCCAGGGCTTTCAGCAGTATGGAGAACTTCAGCAACTGGACGCGCCACCTTGGCAACAGCGAAACCCGCTGGTTGGCAATGAAGGGCGTTCATCCGGCCGATGAGCTGGTAGCATTGCCGTCTGATTTTCGTCTCGATGGCGAACACGCCTTGACCGTTCCGGGTTGCCAAGGCCAACGCCATCTGCTGATACTGCGCCGCACGGCATGATTGGGAACGCAAGCAAGAATGGCTAAGGTATTCGCAATAGCGAACCAAAAAGGTGGTGTGGGTAAAACCACCACCTGTATCAACCTCGCAGCATCGCTGGTCGCGACCAAGCGCCGCGTGCTGCTCATTGACCTTGATCCACAGGGCAACGCCACCATGGGTAGCGGTGTGGATAAACACGGTCTTGAGAATTCGGTCTACGACCTGTTGATCGGTGAATGCGACCTGGCTCAGGCCATGCACATCTCCGAGCACGGTGGTTACCAGTTGCTTCCCGCCAACCGCGATTTGACCGCGGCTGAAGTCGTGCTGCTCGAAATGCAGATGAAGGAAAGTCGTCTGCGTACAGCGCTGGCCCCGGTTCGCGAAAGCTACGATTACATCCTGATCGATTGCCCGCCGTCGTTGTCGATGCTGACCCTGAACGCGTTGGTGGCTGCTGATGGGGTGATTATCCCCATGCAGTGCGAGTACTTTGCACTCGAAGGCCTGAGCGACCTTGTGGATAACATCAAGCGCATCGCCGAGCTGCTCAATCCGAACCTGAAGATCGAAGGCCTGCTGCGCACCATGTACGACCCGCGCCTGAGCCTGATGAACGATGTTTCGGCGCAGCTCAAGGAACACTTCGGCGAGCAGCTCTACGACACCGTGATTCCGCGCAACATCCGCCTGGCCGAAGCGCCAAGCTATGGCATGCCAGCGCTGGCGTATGACAAAAATTCCCGTGGCGCGATTGCTTACCTTGCCCTGGCGGGCGAGCTGGTTCGTCGTCAACGTCGTTCTACCCGCACGCCTCAGCCAACTTAAGGAATTTCCATGGCCGTCAAGAAACGAGGTCTCGGACGCGGACTGGATGCACTCCTGAGTGGTCCTACGGTCAGCTCGCTGGAAGAGCAAGCGGTCAAGGTTGATCAAAGCGAACTGCAGCACCTGCCCCTGGACCTGATCCAGCGCGGCAAGTACCAGCCTCGTCGCGACATGGATCCGCAGGCGCTTGAAGAACTGGCCAGCTCGATCCGCACCCAGGGCGTGATGCAACCGATCGTGGTGCGCCCGATCGAAGGTAACCGCTTTGAGATCATCGCCGGTGAACGTCGCTGGCGCGCCAGCCAACAGGCTGGCAAGGACACGATCCCGGCGATGGTCAAAGACGTGCCGGACGAAACCGCCATTGCGATGGCGTTGATCGAGAACATTCAGCGTGAAGACCTCAATCCGATCGAGGAAGCTGTCGCCTTGCAGCGTTTGCAGCAAGAGTTCCAGCTGACTCAACAGCAAGTCGCCGACGCTGTGGGTAAGTCCCGGGTGTCTGTGGCTAACTTGTTGCGATTGATTTCGTTGCCGGAAGTGATCAAGACCATGCTGTCCCACGGTGACCTGGAAATGGGTCATGCGCGGGCATTGCTCGGTTTGCCTGATGCTCAGCAGGTTGAAGGGGCGCGACACGTTGTCGCACGAGGCCTGACGGTACGTCAGACTGAAGCCCTGGTTCGCCAGTGGTTGAGTGGCAAACAGGAACCCGCGGAACCGGTTAAAACCGATCCGGACATTGCCAGACTCGAACAGCGTCTGGCTGAGCGGCTGGGCTCTGCGGTGCAGATCCGCCACGGAAAGAAGGGAAAAGGCCAGTTAGTGATTGGTTACAATTCCCTGGATGAGCTGCAAGGAGTGCTTGCTCACATCCGCTGAAACAATTCCTCATGTAGCGCGCAGTCGGAAATCACTACCTGACAGTTGAATAGGGGCTTCGTCGCCCCTATACTCTGCGCGCATTTTGTCGGCACAAATTATGCCAAGTTTTCTGTTTTTGGTAGCCGACCTTTGAGGAGCAGTTGTGATGGAAACCCGCACGCCAAACCGCTTGCCGTTCCATCGCTTGGCGGTTTTTCCGGTTTTGCTGGCTCAATTTGTCGTTTTATTGCTGGCTGCTCTGGGGCTCTGGCAATGGCATGGAGTCGTCGCCGGATATTCAGGACTCTGCGGAGGCCTGATAGCTTTGCTACCCAATGTGTATTTTGCTCACAGGGCTTTTCGGTTTTCCGGCGCCCGAGCAGCGCAAGCCATCGTCCGGTCGTTTTACGCCGGTGAGGCAGGCAAGTTAATTTTGACGGCAGTGCTGTTCGCGCTGACGTTTGCAGGTGTGAAGCCATTGGCGCCGTTAGCAGTATTCGGTGTCTTCGTGCTGACCCAACTGGTCAGTTGGTTCGCTCCCCTGCTAATGAGAACAACACTTTCGAGACCTTAGGGCGTTTGAGGCAACCATGGCAGAAACAACCGCTTCGGGCTATATCCAGCACCACTTACAGAACCTGACCTTTGGGCAGCTACCTGATGGCGGCTGGGGCTTTGCCCACACCGTTGCAGAAGCTAAAGCAATGGGCTTTTGGGCGTTCCACGTCGATACCCTCGGCTGGTCGCTGTTTGTTGGTCTGATTTTCATCCTCGTATTCCGCATGGCGGCCAAGAAGGCAACTTCCGGTCAGCCAGGCGCACTGCAGAACTTCGTTGAAGTACTGGTGGAATTCGTTGATGGCAGCGTAAAAGACAGTTTCCACGGTCGCAGTGCAGTAATCGCACCGCTGGCGCTGACCATTTTCGTGTGGGTGTTCCTGATGAACGCCATCGACTTGATCCCGGTTGACTGGATTCCTCAGTTGGCCATCTTGATCACTGGCGATGAACACTTCCCGTTCCGTGCCGTACCGACGACTGATCCAAACGCGACCATGGGCATGGCCCTGTCGGTGTTTGCACTGATCATCTTCTACAGCATCAAGATCAAGGGCATCGGTGGCTTTATCGGTGAACTGACCCTGCACCCATTCGGCAGCAAGAACATTTTTGTTCAGGCGCTGCTGATTCCGGTGAACTTCCTGCTCGAATTCGTGACGTTGATTGCCAAGCCTATTTCGTTGGCTCTGCGTCTGTTCGGCAACATGTACGCTGGCGAACTGGTGTTTATCCTGATCGCCGTAATGTTCGGCAGCGGCCTGCTTTGGCTTAGCGGTCTGGGCGTGGTGCTGCAATGGGCGTGGGCTGTATTCCACATCCTGATCATCACCTTGCAAGCGTTCATCTTCATGATGTTGACCATCGTCTACCTGTCGATGGCACACGAAGATAATCACTAAGATCCGCTTCGGCGAATCTGGTGCTCCTCTCACCTTCGGGTGAGAGGGCGTCGCAAAATGATTTTGTTTTACCGCTTTAATCTAAAAACCTAAACCATACGACGTAAAAGTCGGGAGGAAAGATGGAAACTGTAGTTGGTCTAACCGCTATCGCTGTTGCACTGTTGATCGGCCTGGGCGCACTGGGTACCGCAATTGGTTTCGGCCTGTTGGGTGGCAAGTTCCTGGAAGGCGCAGCGCGTCAACCAGAAATGGTCCCAATGCTGCAAGTTAAAATGTTCATCGTTGCCGGTCTGCTCGACGCCGTAACCATGATCGGTGTTGGTATCGCACTGTTCTTCACCTTCGCTAATCCTTTCGTTGGTCAACTCGCTGGCTAATCACTCGAATTTTCGAGTTGATTAGAGTGATGGACAACGAACGAGCGAGGTGTTGGCGTGAACATTAATGCAACCCTGATTGGCCAGTCCGTTGCGTTCTTCATTTTTGTACTGTTTTGCATGAAGTTCGTGTGGCCTCCGGTCATCGCGGCATTGCAAGAACGTCAGAAGAAGATTGCGGCTGGACTGGACGCTGCTAACCGAGCAGCTCGCGACCTGGAGTTGGCCCAAGATAAAGCGGGTCAACAACTGCGCGAAGCTAAGGCTCAAGCAGCTGAAATCATTGAGCAAGCCAAGAAACGCGGTACTCAGATCGTAGACGAAGCCCGTGAACAGGCTCGCGTTGAAGCTGACCGTGTGAAGGCTCAGGCTCAGGCCGAGATCGAACAGGAACTGAACAGCGTCAAAGACGCCCTGCGTGCCCAACTGGGTACCCTGGCTGTTGAAGGCGCAGAGAAGATCCTGGGTGCCACAATCGATCAAAACGCGCACGCGGAGCTGGTTACTAAACTGGCTGCTGAAATTTAAGCGAGGGCGATCATGGCAGAATTGACCACGTTGGCCCGACCTTACGCTAAGGCAGCCTTCGAGCACGCCCAGGCCCACCAGCAACTGGCCTCTTGGTCAGCCATGCTCGGCCTGGCTGCAGCAGTGTCGCAAGACGACACTATGCAGCGCGTGCTCAAGGCCCCGCGACTGACGAGCGCAGAAAAGGCCGCCACATTTATTGATGTGTGCGGCGACAAGTTCACTGTAGAAGCACAGAACTTCATCAACGTCGTTGCCGAAAACGACCGTCTCCCGCTACTGCCGGAGATCGCCGCTCTGTTTGACCTGTACAAGGCCGAACAAGAGAAATCGGTAGACGTTGAAGTGACCAGTGCTTTTGCATTGAACCAAGAACAGCAAGACAAACTCGCCAAGGTTCTCAGTGCACGACTCGACCGGGAAGTGCGCCTGCAAGTTGCGGAGGATGCCAGCCTTATAGGTGGTGTCATCATCCGCGCCGGCGACCTGGTTATCGATGGCTCGGTTCGCGGGAAACTCGCAA
>Ga0302347_1004499_pt1 | contig 11090 bp, 6 predicted proteins | sample PhyWR1_FD_202178 | JGI IMG/M metagenome (GOLD analysis project Ga0302347, IMG submission 202178) | Leaf surface microbial communities from wheat plants in UC Gill Tract Community Farm, Albany, California, United States - DLSL W.R1 (v2)... | ecosystem: Host-associated > Plants > Phyllosphere >...
ACAAAGCAGGCATAATACCGCGCCTTTACCCATCAACCGGTAGCCCCGTGAACCCAACGCCCACTGTAAATACCTTGCGCCCCTCGGCCTGTCCGGGGTTGCTGCGTATTGTCCAGGCGTTGGACGGCGGCATTTGCCGGATCAAACTGGCCGGCGGTTCGATCACCAGCGCGCAGGCGCATGCCGTGGCGGACGCGGCCCAGGCCTATGCGGGCGGGGTGATCGAGGCGACCAATCGCGCCAACCTGCAGATTCGCGGGATCGGCGCCGAGCAGGACGCGCTGATCACCATGCTGCTGGCCGCCGACCTGGGCCCGAGCAACGCCGCCGGTGATGACGTGCGCAACCTGATGCTCAGCCCCAGCGCCGGCATCGACCCGCACATGCTGTTCGACACCCGGCCACTCGCCGCGCAGATCCTGGCCACCCTGCAAACCCATCCGCGCTTTCATGAGCTGTCGGCCAAGTTCGCCGTGCAGCTGGATGGCGGCGAGGCCCTGGCAATGCTCGAACATCACCACGACCTGTGGCTGTCGGCGTTTCTACGCAATGGCGAGACGCTGCTCGCGTTCGGCCTGGCCGGTTGCCCGGGGCTGGATGCGCCGTTGGCAGCCGTGCCATTGGAGCAGGGCCATGCACTGGTGGTGGCGGTGCTGGAGGCGTTTCTCGACCTGGCGACCGCCGAACAAACCCGCATGCGCCATCTGGCTGTGGATAAGTTATTGGGCCGCCTCAGCCTGCCGCTGCTGCCGGCCGATGGCTTCAAACGCCTGGCCAGTGGCGCTTTGCTGCATCTTGGAACTTATCCACAGGTGCAAACGAATCAGTTCTACGTCGCCGCCATCGCCCCCTTGGGCCGCCTGGACTCGACGATGCTCAAGGGCATCGCGCAACTTGCCAGCGACCATGGCGACGGCACCTTGCGCTTCACCCCCTGGCAAGGCGTGCTGCTGCCCAACGTCGAAAAGCCTCACGCCGTCGCCGAGCGCCTGGCGCAGTTGGGCTTCCTCTGCTCAGTCGACCAGCCGCTGGCGCGCATGACCGCCTGCACCGGCTCCAGCGGCTGCGGCAAGGCGCTGGCGGACACCAAGGCCGACGCCGTGCAACTCGCCGCGCTTAACCCTGGCGTTGAGGTGCACCTGTCCGGCTGCCCACGCTCCTGCGCCGCCGCCCACGTGGCGCCGGTCACCTTGCTGGCGGTGAGCCCCGGCCACTACGACGTCTATTTTCGCGACGCAGCCCAACCCGGTTTCGGCCGGCTGCACGCACGCACTCTTTCTATTGAAGCGACGGGCGCCTTGCTGCGCGCTCGCCCACGGAGCAACACCGATGATTGATTACATCCGCGACGGTCAGGAGATCTATCGCAACTCCTTCGCCATTATTCGCGCGGAAGCCAAATTGGACCGCATCCCGGCTGATCTGGAAAAACTCGCGGTGCGGGTGATTCATGCGTGCGGCATGGTCGATGCGATCGACGGCCTGCAGTTTTCCGAAGGCGCAGGCAAGGCCGGGCGCGATGCGTTGGCCGCCGGCGCGCCGATTCTGTGTGATGCGCGGATGGTCTCCGAAGGCGTGACCCGCACGCGCCTGCCCGCCAACAACCCAGTGATCTGCACCCTGCGCGACGACAGCGTGCCGGAGCTGGCGCGCGAACTGGGCAACACCCGTTCCGCTGCCGCCCTGGAGCTGTGGCGCCCGCACCTGGCGGGCAGTGTGGTGGTGATCGGCAACGCGCCGACGGCGTTGTTCTACTTGCTGGAAATGCTCGATGCCGGCGCGCCGAAACCGGCGTTGATCCTCGGCTTCCCGGTCGGGTTTGTCGGTGCAGCCGAATCCAAGGCGATGCTGGCGGCCGACAGCCGTGGCGTGCCGTTCGTGATCATGCAGGGTCGCCTGGGCGGCAGCGCCATGGCCGCCGCTGCGGTCAACGCCCTCGCCACGGAGGTCGAATAATGCCGGCACGCGGACGTTTGATCGGCCTGGGCGTCGGCCCCGGTGACCCGGAGCTGATCACCCTCAAGGCCCTGCGCCTGCTGCGCGAGTCGCCGGTGGTGGCGTACTTCGTGGCCAAGGGTAAAAAGGGCAATGCCTTCGGCATCATCGAAGACCATCTGGTGCCCCAGCAAACCCTGATGCCGCTGGTGTATCCGGTGACCACCGAGGTGCTGCCGGCGCCGATGTCCTACGAGCAAGTGATCAGCGATTTCTACGACGCTGCCAGCGTCGACGTGGCCGCGCACCTGGACGCCGGCCGCGATGTGGCGGTGATCTGTGAAGGTGATCCGTTCTTCTACGGCTCCTACATGTACCTGCACGACCGCCTCGCCGAACGCTACGAAGCACAGGTCATCCCTGGCGTGTGCTCGATGCTCGGCGGCGCCTCGGTACTGGGCGCGCCGCTGGTGTATCGCAACCAGAGCCTGTCGGTGCTCTCGGGCGTGTTGCCCCATGACGACCTCAAGCGCCGCCTGGCGGATGCCGACGCTGCGGTGATCATGAAGCTGGGTCGTAACTTCCCCAAGGTGCGCCAGGTGCTGGAAGAACTCGGTCTGGCCGGGCGCGCGCTGTATGTGGAACGCGCCACCATGGCCAACCAGAAAATCGTCGCGCTGGATCAGGTCGACCCGTCGTCCTCGCCGTACTTTTCGCTGATCATCGTGCCCGGTGAACGGTGGCAAGGGTGATGACACCGGCAATCGTGATCCTGGGCCAGGGCAGCCTGGCCACCGCGCGCAAAATCCAACAGGTTTACCCTGGCGCATTGATCCACGGCCTGGCCGGGCGCGTTGAAGGCGCCGACCAGAGCTATAGTGAATTCGGCACGACCCTGCGCCAGCTGTACCAGCAAGGCACGCCGCTGATTGCCCTGTGCGCCGCCGGCATCATCATCCGCACCCTGGCGCCGTTGCTGCTGGAGAAGGGCGAAGAACCCGCCGTGCTGGCCGTGGCGGAAGACGGCAGCGCCGTGGTGCCCTTGCTCGGTGGCCTGGGCGGCGTGAACGTAATGGCGCGCGAGATTGCGGCCGTACTGAAGGTGGCCGCGGCGATCACCACCAGTGGCGAGCTGCGTTTCGGTACCTGCCTGCTCAACCCGCCTGCCGGTTATCAACTGGGCGACCTGGAACTGGGCAAGCGCTTTGTCTCGGACCTGCTGGCCGGCGAAAGCGTGCGCATCGAAGGCGCGGCGCCTTGGCTGGAGCAGGCCAACTTGCCGCAGGATCAGCAGGCGCGCCTGGCGATCCATGTGGGCAGCGCCGAGCGCAAGCCTGCGGCCAACGAATTGCTGATTTACCCGCAGACGGTGTGCGTGACCTGCAAGCCGGGCGCAGATTTGGCCGAGCGTGTACGCACGGCCTTGCACGACGCGGGGATCGCGCTGCAATCCCTGGCCTGCCTGAAGGCCAGCGATACGCAGATGGCCGAATCCTCGTTGCATGAAGCCGCATTGGAGCTGGGTGTGCCGCTGCGGTTTGGCAACGTCGAGCAAGATGCCGATATCTCTATCAGCGTCGCCGAGCAGCCCTTGGACCTGGCGCAGGTTGGCCGCGCCCGTGGCCGCCTTGCCGTAATCGGCCTGGGCCCTGGCGCTGCCGAGCTGAGGGTGCCGGCGGTGAAAGCCGAACTGGCGCGCTGCACCGATGTGCTGGGTTACGAAACCTATGTGCGCATGGCCGGGCCGTTCCGCGACGATCAAGTGCAGCACTGCACCGACAATCGCGAAGAAATGCAGCGTGCCCGCCACGCCTTCGAGCTGGCCGCCCTTGGGCGTTCAGTGGTGGTGGTGTCCTCCGGCGACCCTGGTGTGTTCGCCATGGCCGCGGCGGTCATCGAGGCATTGCATGAGTCCAGCGACCCGGCCTGGCACCAGGTCGACCTGGAAATCCTGCCGGGCGTCTCGGCCTCGCTGGCCACCGCCGCCCAGGCGGGCGCGCCGTTGGGTCATGACTTTTGCGTGATGTCGCTGTCGGACAACCTCAAGCCCTGGTCGATCATCGAAAAGCGCCTGGACCTCGCGTCCCAGGCCGACCTGGCGCTGGCGTTCTACAACCCGATCTCCCGCTCGCGGCCATGGCAACTGGGGCGCGCGCTGGAGATCGTTGCGTTGCATCGCACGGCGCAAACGCCGGTGGTGCTGGGGCGTGATATCGGTCGCCCGGGCCAGACCCTGCGCGTCACCACGCTGGGGCAACTGACGCCGGAGCAGGTGGACATGCGCACCATGGTGCTGATCGGCTCGTCCACCACCTGCGTGTTCCCGCGCGCCGGTGGTGGCGACTGGGTGTACACGCCACGTTGGTACGGCGAAAAACCGGCCTCCTGAAAACGGCCTGCCATGCGCCAGAAAGCTCCGAATGACACAGGGTGAAAACCTGCGGTTGTTCGGAGCTTTTTCTTTTTTCAGCGCTGAATAACGGAAGGTGCACAGGTACGCCGCGTGATTGCTGGGCGTGGCTTTTTCGGGTGGCGGACCAAGCGATGTTTGTCGTCTGGAAAGCCCACCGGCCACGCACTAGTGTGGGGGTGAGCCCCATGTGGGGTGGTTGTGGAGAGCAGAAATGGAGCGACATCACAAAAGGATCATGGGTGCCAAAAGGCGCAAGTTGATTGCCGCCTACAAGCTGCCGGGGGGGCCGGGCGCGCCCCCTGCTGTGCCGCTGGGCACCGAGGATGAGTGTAATGCGGCGGTGGTGAACAACGGTGTGATCGCGTTTATCGAGGGGATATCCGCCCTGAACCGCGAGTACATCCGCAAGAGCTACCTGCTGGCCAGCAGTTATGTCAGCGATGTGTTGCAGGTACAGCGCGGCACGGAGGCGTGGTACGCGGAATTTATCAAGGTGATGATCAGCCTGGGCTGGCTGCCGGTGCGCAGCCGCTTCGAACGGGTCAAGCATTCGGGCAAGGGCCTGACCGTGCAGTTGGCGGCGCTGAACATCATTGCCGCCATGCTGGCGTCGAGTTCGCTGGTCGGGCCGTTGCTGGGCGCATTGCCCAAGCTGGCGGCGGACGCACTGGAGGCGATGAAGCAGCACCCGGCTTCATTCGAGCTGTTCAAGCGCAACAGCACGGTGCACCAGGGCGGTGACTTTGGCCTGGCCTCCTGCGCCGAAAGCGCGGGCGAAGTGACCATGGTGCTGGTGACTTACAGCTCACACGGTGTGGGCAAACAGGTGGGGCTGCCGTTTCTGGAGTGGGACAGTTCGTCATTCGAGGCTTTCAGCGGGCAGACCTGCCTGGTGCTGAATACCTCGGTGGTGAATGAAAAAACTATCCAGCTGATGCGCGAAAGCGCGGGCGACAAGGTGCAACTGGCGATCGCCAAATACCGAATCTAGGGCACCAGATAACCGCGCACGCCGGTAAAGATGATTTGCGCGGCGAGGGCGCACACGAACAAGCCCATCAACCGGCTGACAATCTGCAAGCCCTGGTCGCCGAGAATGCGTTCGATACGGTTGGACAGGTACAGCACCACGCCGACCGTGAGGCTGGCCAGGGCGATGCTGAGTATGGCGGTGAGCTTGTCATCCCAATGCGGCTGGCTCACGCCCATCACCAGCAGCGCGCCGATGGTGCCGGGGCCGACGGTGAGGGGGATGGTCAGCGGCACGATGGTCACGTCCTGCTGCACGTTGTCGGTCTGTACCGCCGACTTGCCTTGGGCCATGCCCAGGGCGGAAATAAACAGCACACTGCCGGCGCCGATGCGGAAGGCATCCACGGTGATGCCGAACACACTGAAAATCACCCGGCCGAACAGGTACAGCAACACGCTCGATACCAGGGTGGCCAGCGCGACTTTCCAGGCCAGGCGGCGGCGTTCCTTGCTGGAATAACCACGGGTCAGACTGATAAAGCAGGACAGCACAAAGAATGGGCTGTAGAGCACCAGCATCTTCAGGTAAACGCTGAATAACACGTGGGGCATGAGGGGCGGCTCGCGGGCGGAAAAAGTGGTGAGAGTCTATCAGGCGACAGAGAGTAAATGTGGGAGGGGGCTTGCCCCCGATTGCAGTGGGTCAGTGACAGATGTGCTGGCTGATACACCGCTATCGGGGGCAAGTCGAATCGTCGCACCGCCCCTCCCACATTTGATTGTATTTCAAGGTCAGGACGGGGCGTGTTCCGGGCGCTGCTGGCGCTGCGCCACCCAGAACTCCACCAGCTCACGCAACTGCGACAACTCCACCGGCTTGGCCATGTGCCCGTCCATCCCCGCCTGGCGTGCGCGCTCTTTGTGTTCCGAAAGAATATGCGCCGTCAGCGCCACCACCGGCGTGCGAATGCGTTGGTGGCTGACTTCCCACGCGCGCAGTTGCTGGGTGGCAGAGAAACCATCGAGGATCGGCATCTCGCAGTCCATCAACACCAGGTCATAGCGCTGGGCCTTCATCGCCTCCAGCGCCTCCTCGCCATTGCTGGCGGTGTCCGGGTTGAGGTTGAGTTTGCCGAGCATGCCACGGATCACTTTGGTGGAAATGCTGTTGTCTTCGGCCACCAGGATGCGGAAGTCGCTCGGCACGGTGATGGCCGCCGGCGCGCTGGGCACCACGCGGGGCAGTACGTTACCTTTGCTGCGCTGGGCCAGTTCGTCGGCCAGGGTGGTCTTGAGCGTGTAGCCCGCCACCGGCTTGGCCAGGATGCGTTTGATCCCGCAGTTACGCGCGATGATCTTGCTCGGCGCATTGCTGATGCCGGTGAGCATGATCAACAGGATGTCGTGGTTAAGGCTCGGGTCTTCCTTGATCTTGGCCGCCAGTTGCATGCCGGTCATGCCGGGCATGTTCTGGTCCAGCAAGACCACGTCGAAATAATCGCGCAGGTGCGCCTTGGTACGCAGCAGCGCCAGGGCTTCCTTGCCCGAAGGCACGGCGCTGACGTTGAGGCCCCAGGCGCTGCATTGCTGCACCAGCACTTTGCGGCAGGTGTCGTTGTCGTCCACCACCAGCACGCGGGCGTCCTTGAGCGGGCCGTCGAGGTCGGAGGTGGGGTGCTCCAGGCGTTCCGGGTCCAGTGGCAGGGTCAGCCATAGCGTGCTGCCCTGGTGGGCGCCGCTCTTGATGCCGAACTCGCCGTTCATCAACAGGATGAGCTGGCGGGCGATGACCAGGCCCAGGTGGCCGCTCAAGCGGGTGGCCGAGAGGAAGTTCTTGCTGTGCAGTTCGCTGTGCAGCAGCGCGTCGCGCTCGGCGGCTTCCATCGGCAGGCCGCTGTCTTGAACCGCAATGCGCAGGCGCGGCTGGGTGCTGCGGTCGTCCAGCGCAACCACGATCAGCACTTCGCCTTCATCGGTTTTTTTCAGGGCGTTTTCCAGCAAGCTCAACATCGCCTGGCGCAGGCGCGTCGGGTCGCCGCTGATCACGCGCGGCACCTGGGGCTGGATAAAGCTGATCAACTCGACGTTCTGTTGCTCGGCCTTGGCGCGGAAGATGCTCAGGCAGTCGTCGATCAGCGCATTGAGGTCGAACTGCACGTCGTCCAGTTCGATCTGCCCGGACTCCAGCTTGGAGATGTCGAGAATCTCGTTGATCAGCGTGAGCAGTTCGTTGCCGGCGCTGTGGATGGTTTGCACGTAGTCGCGCTGTTTCACCGACAGCGGCGTGCCCAGCAGCAGCTCGGTCATGCCCAGCACGCCGTTCATGGGCGTACGGATTTCATGGCTGATCTTGGCCAGGAACTCGGCCTTGGCCGCGATCTCGGCATTGCTGGCCGCCAGGTCGCGGCTGAGGCTGAAGCGCGCCTCGACAATCGCGCGCTGGCGCTCGCCCAGGGCCAGGCTCATCAACAGGCCACTGAGGCAGATAAAGGCCAGCAGGGTGATGATCAAGCCTTGCGGCGACACCATCGTCAGCCCCAGCAGGGCCGGGAGGATGATCAACGTGCCGATGTTGAACACCACCATCGCCGCCACGAACAGACGCGCCGGCCGATAGCCTTTTTGCCAGTGGCACGCCGAGACGAACAGCATGCTCAAGCCGGCCAGGGCCACCAGGGCGTAGGTGATGATGTTCAGCGGCAGGGTGTTGACGAATAGCAGCAACAGGCCGCACAGCACGATAAACAGGATGTCGCCCATCAACAGCTTGTTCAGCGGGTGCGGGCCCAGGGGCATGAAGAAACGGTAGGCATACATCAGCCCGCAGGGTGCGGTCAGCAGCAGCGCGAGGTAGGCGCCCGGGGTCTGGATCGCATGCCAGTTCGGCAGCCAGGGTCCCGCCAGGTTGAGCAACAGCAACAGGCTGAGCATCAACAGGATTTCGCAGGCCGCCAACCACAGGCTGCTGCGCGAGCGGTGGTAGGCGAAGCGCGTGATGTTGTGCAGGATCAGCATCAGCAGGCAGCCGAACAGCAGGCCGTAGATCAGCGTCTGGGTCTGGTCGGCGGCCGCGAGCACGGCCGGTTCCAGGGTGATGTAGGGGCGCAGTTCGTGTTCGGAGACCAGGCGCAGGTAGACCTCAAGGGGCTTCTGGCTCTGGGGCATTGGCAGCATGAAATCACTGCTGGGCAACGGGCGTTCCGCCTGGGGCTGGCGGGTGCCGGTGCTTTGTTGTTCGACCAGTGTGTCGCCGTCCAGCACGTAGAGGCTCAGGTGCGACAGATCCGGCGCAAATACCCGCAGCACCTGTTCGTGCTTGCCGGGCTGCAGCTTGAAACGTACCCACAACGCACCGTCCGGTTCCGCGGCGGTAATGCGGTCCAGTTCGATGGGGCTGAATTGGTTGGTGTAGCGCGAGGAACGGATGTCGCTCAGTTGCAGGTCGGCCTGCTCATCAAGCAATACTGCCCAGCCACTGCCTTGCGCGGCAGCCTGGGCCGGGAACAGGCAGAGCAGCGTCAGCAGGCTGACAGTGAAACCTATGGCGATCCTGAGCCAGCGCACGGCGAAATCCCTTCGTAGGTTGATGCACGGGGTTAACTATGCGCGGGGAGGCATGAGTACGGCAAGGGCCAGAGGCCCTTGCCTAACCGAACGGATAGCTCCAGCTGTACGGCTTACTGGCTCTCGCCGCGCTCACGGGCAATGGCGCGATAGCCAATGTCGGTGCGGTAGAAGCCGCCTTTCCAGTCGATTTTTGCCGCCAGCTTGTAGGCCTGTTGTTGCGCGGCGTCGACACTGGCACCCATTGCGGTGGCGCACAAGACACGGCCACCTGCGGTTACAACTTTGCCATCCTTGAGTGCGGTGCCCGCATGGAACACCTTGCCTTCCAGCGTAGCAGCCGCGTCCAGGCCTTCAATCACATCGCCCTTGGCGTAGTCGGCAGGGTAACCACCGGCTGCCAGTACAATGCCGACGCTCGGACGTGGATCCCACTGCGCTTCCACCTTGTCCAGGGCCTGGGCCAAGGCGGCTTCCACCAGCAGCACCAGGCTCGACTGCAAGCGCAGCATCACTGGTTGGGTTTCCGGGTCGCCGAAGCGGCAGTTGAACTCGATGACTTTCGGGTTGCCGGCTTTGTCGATCATCAGGCCGGCGTACAGGAAACCGGTGTACACGTTGCCTTCGTCGGCCATGCCGCGCACGGTCGGCCAGATCACCAGGTCCATTACGCGCTTGTGCACGTCAGCGGTGACCACCGGGGCAGGGGAGTAAGCACCCATGCCGCCGGTGTTCGGGCCAGTGTCGGCGTCGCCGACGCGTTTGTGGTCCTGGCTGGTGGCCATTGGCAGCACGTTCTTGCCGTCGACCATTACGATAAAGCTGGCTTCTTCGCCGTCGAGGAATTCCTCGATCACCACGCGTGAACCGGCTTCACCAAAGGCATTGCCGGCGAGCATGTCGCGCACGGCGTCTTCGGCTTCCTGCAGGGTCATCGCGACGATCACGCCTTTGCCGGCGGCCAGGCCATCGGCCTTGATCACGATCGGTGCACCGACTTCACGCAGGTACGCCAGGGCCGGCTCGATCTCGGTAAAGTTCTGGTAGTCGGCAGTCGGGATCTTGTGGCGTGCCAGGAAATCCTTGGTGAAGGCTTTCGAACCTTCCAGCTGGGCCGCGCCGGCGGTAGGGCCGAAGCAATCCAGGTTACGGCTGCGGAACAGGTCCACGACGCCGGCCACCAGCGGTACTTCCGGGCCAACGATGGTCAGGGACACATTCTTTTCAGCAAAGTCGGCCAGTTGCTCAAGGGCCAGCACGTCGATGGCGACGTTCTCGCACTTGGCTTCAATGGCGGTGCCGGCGTTGCCGGGTGCGACGAAAACCTTCTGGACGCGTGGGTCCTGGGCAACTTTCCAGGCCAGGGCGTGTTCACGGCCACCGCTGCCAATGATCAAAACATTCATGTCAAAAACCTCAAATTCTGTAGACGCCGCAGATGCGCTTTAGGTGGGAGGGGGCAAGCCCCCTCCCACATGATCAGTGACGGAAGTGGCGCATGCCGGTGAAGACCATGGCGATACCGGCTTCATCAGCGGCGGCAATCACTTCGGCATCACGCATCGAGCCACCCGGCTGGATCACGGCGGTTACGCCGGCTTTCGCGGCATTGTCCAGGCCGTCGCGGAACGGGAAGAACGCGTCGGAAGCCATTACCGAGCCCACTACCTGCAAACCGGCGTGCTCAGCCTTGATCGCGGCGATACGCGCCGAGTTCACGCGGCTCATCTGGCCGGCGCCGACACCGATGGTCTGGCGGTTCTTGGCGTAGACGATGGCGTTGGATTTAACGTATTTGGCCACTTTCCAGGCGAAGATCAGGTCGTTGATCTCTTGCTCGGTCGGCGCGCGCTTGGTCACGACTTTAAGGTCTTCGCTGCCGATCATGCCAATGTCGCGGCTCTGTACCAGCAGGCCGCCGTTGACGCGCTTGTAGTCCCAGGCAGCGGCGCGGTCAGCCGACCACTCGCCGCAGGCCAGCAGGCGCACGTTGGCCTTGGCGGCGACAATGGCGCGCGCTTCTTCGCTCACGCTTGGGGCGATGATCACTTCGACGAACTGACGCTCGACGATGGCCTTGGCGGTTTCGGCATCCAGCTCGCGGTTGAAGGCGATGATGCCGCCGAACGCGGATTCGGTGTCGGTGGCGTAGGCCAGTTCGTACGCCTGGCGGATACCGCCCTCAGCGTCCGGGCTTACGGCCACG
>Ga0302347_1004500_pt1 | contig 11089 bp, 2 predicted proteins | sample PhyWR1_FD_202178 | JGI IMG/M metagenome (GOLD analysis project Ga0302347, IMG submission 202178) | Leaf surface microbial communities from wheat plants in UC Gill Tract Community Farm, Albany, California, United States - DLSL W.R1 (v2)... | ecosystem: Host-associated > Plants > Phyllosphere >...
GGGAGGGCCGCGCTGGGAAATCACTACCAGCCTGACGCAACGCATGCAATTAATGGGAGTCACGCAAGAGCTCGGGTTGGGCTCTTGGTGTTCCCTAAGTTAACTCTCAAAGGCTAAGAACCTGCCTTGGCTGAAAGCTTTGTGCTGGGTCTCGTAGTCAGCACTATTAAAATAGATAGTCTTGAATAGCTGTCGCACGAGAAAAAACGCCTTTCAATACCGCTCCGCTGAGGGCAGCACAAACGAAGTTAACAGTTATTAGATAGGCCCCAGTTACTTTCACACCATTTGAGTTTTAATCAGCACAAACTAGGAGGACATCTCCACCTCCCAAACCACCAATTATATGCTGACCATACCCTAACCCCATGGTTCTGCTATGCGCTCCACTTCTTCCAGGAATCGCAGTACTTCCACTGGGTCCCGTTCAACAACCCCTATATAATGCTCATACTCATTAACCAGTAGCGGATAGCCTATAACATGGCTAATTTTAAAAGCTTCAAAAAGACACTTATAATCAGGGCGCGTTTGCGTAATACAAAGCTGCCAGCCGGCTGGAATTCTAGCATCAACCAACTGAAACAGACTGCTCGGAGCCCAGAAAGGTGGTTGCTCAGGCACTCGAACTAAAAAATCCACTCGTTCAAAAACACACAGCAGACCATACACCACATAACTCCCACCAATACTTAAAGGGGAGTAGTCAGTTTGATCAACCTCACCCAAATAGCGCTCCTTGGCTGGAATAGCACTACCGAGATTAGCCTGACATAAGGCAAGCATAGTTTTACTCACTTAAATTTGAAATCATCAATGGCTCCAGTTATGGAGTTTCTTACATAGTGAATTTCGATTCCATTTATATTTTGGGCCGATTTCACCCAACCATCATTTGCCGGCCATCGGGGATCAGTCATTGGGACAGTCAGTGGGCGACCAGCAGCAGGGTTCGAAATAGCCTGCTCCATTGCAAGCTTTTCACTCAAGTTAGCAGGTGCAGACCTACCCGTCGAACCAAGACCTAAAGGTTTGTTCGCTAGCGTAGTTATTTCAGCGCCTTTTACCCCCCAAGACCCGAGGCGCCACAATATACCCGCGAGAGCCGCCCCTGTGAGCTCGCCGGCCATAAACATGCCCCAAGCCTCAACTAACTCACTAGCCGGTTGGACACCATCAAACCCTTGCCCTCGGGCCAACTCCAGTTGCGCCTGAGCTATTTCATCACCCGTAGCGCCCTTGCTTTGCATATCTGCTGCGAGGGTAGTTGCCGCTTGTCCATACTCAACCAAGCCAGGCGGCAGATGGTTAAGGAAGTTGTACTGCGTCAGGTTCTGCGCAATCCATTTGCCTTTCTCCAGCTTGCTGGCGTCCACATCATGTTGAGCGGCAGCCGCCAGCACACCAACGATCTGCGAACTCATGGTCAGCAGTTTTTCATCACCATTGACCAAGTCATTCAAGTGACCAACCAACACCTCGTTGGCACCTGCTGCCAAGGCACCGGTTTTAAAGTCTCCGCCCGTGGCTTCTGCCAGCAAACCTCCGACCATGGCCTGAATTGCGACCTTTGGCCCTGAGCCATCGGCAAACACACCCTGGGTGTAATCGCCAACAGCGTTGAAACTGGCCGCCGCCAAGGTGTTGAATAGCGCACTTTTCAAGGCATCGCTGACGTTGCCACCCTGCCCCAAGGCCTTGCTCAAGGCCAGGGAGGTGCCATTTTGCAGCGTCTGGTTGGCTGCAAATTGCCCAGCGCCTTTCCAGGTGTTGAGGGGGACATTGACCTTGCCTGTGCCCGTATTGGTTTTGCTTGCCGTCAAGTCGTCAAAATAGCCAGCCGTCACACCAGCGGTAACACCTGATATCGCATAGCCCTTCATCGCATCGGATGACGTGACGTCCTTGATCACCGCACCAAGATTTCCGCGATTATTGACGGTACTAACGGTGGCATTCGTTGCCGCGCCTGCGGTCACTGCTCCTGCAGCCGCTGACAGCCCAGCCGCGGTGCCCGCCGTCATTGTTCCGGCGGCAACCGCAGCCCCTGTCGCACCGGCCATGGCTCCCATCGCCATAGGCCCAATCACGGCCGCCATCACAATAGCGATAATGATCTGCGAAGCCGGACCCAGCCCCGAGTGGCTGTATTTGAAGCTGTCGTGGATTTCCTTGACCTGACGCCAATCCACATCGCCACGTTTTTCTGCATCCTTGAGCCAGGCCAGTTGAGGGTCAGCCTCGACCATCGCGTCGATGGACTGGCTGACCGATTGTTGGTCAACCTGTCTGATATCGATCTTCAGGCCATCAACAGCTTTGATCGCAATGCTGCCTTCGGCAATCATCTGGGTCTGACGTAAGGTTTCGTCGGTGTTGCCCTGGCCTTTGGATGAAACCCAAAATGCATTGTTGTTACTCTTTTCGTGACTCTCCTGATGCAAGTCTTTAACCGCCTCAAAAGTAACCGTCCCATCGCTATCGATCGCGATATCGTTACCGCTGTTGAGCCTGGCCCCTTGATAAAGCTGATCACCGCCACTGCTTAGGGTCAGGTCACCACCGGTCTTGATTTCGCTACCGATGTTTTTGATGTCGGTAACTTCATCTCGCTTGGTTTTCTTACTCCCCCAACCGCCCTTCTTTTTCATGTCATAAAACGAGTAGTTGCTGTCCTGCGCAGCCAACAGGCTCAACTCGTTATCAGCATGAAGATAGGCCTCGTTGCCTGCACTGATCTTGCTCGCCATCAGCGTCAGGTCTGTTCCCGCAATAGCTAGCAGGTCGCCACCGGCGCTCAGTTCGGCAGACTGCTGGGTCACCTGGTCCGACTGGGTGTTGGTCTTGGTTTTGCCTTTTTTCTCTTTGGCGTAATCATGGTTTTCGTTGGCAGCAGCGGCCAGGGTCAAGCTTTCCCCGGCTGTGACGCTCAAGTCTTTAGCAGCACTGACGGTGCTGGCGATTACGGCGATATCCCGCCGAGCATCGATGCTCAAGTCACCACCGATATCCACTGCCGAGGCGTGTTGTTGGATAGTTTGTTCGGTGCCGCTGCTGCGCCGGCGCTGGTAGTCGTAGCTGTCTTCTTCAGCCCTGCTGGCAATTACCACGTCGCGCCCGGCGACAATGGACGCATCGGCACCGGTTTTGAGGGTGCTGCCGATGCTCGCGATATCGCGCCCAGCGTTGAGTTTGAGGGTGTCCGTGGCTTCAAAGCGGGAGGCGTTGCTCACCACGTCATTGCGCAACTGATAGCCATCGCCTTCACGCTTGAAGGTGGTGACGGTGCGTTCGTTGAGAATGTCGCCGGTCAGCGCGGTTGCATCGATTTCGCGCCCCGCAATCACCCCGCCACGGCTGTTGCTGATGGAGTCGGTGGCGAGCATGTCCAGACGGTTGCCGGCCTGCATCAGGCCGCTGTTGTCGAGGGTGTTGGCCACCATGTTCAAGTTGTGCGTGGCCCGCAATGTGCCGCTGTTGTGCAGGTCAGTACCGGAGATCAGGCTGACATCCTGGCCCTGGATCAGCGCGCCGTTAGGGGCCAGGCGGTTGTTGGCCTGGGCCAGGTAAAGCACCGGGGTCAGGACTTTTTGGCCGTTAACCTGAGCCTCTTCCATCCACACAATATCGTGGGTCAGTGCCGCCACTTGTTCGGCGGTCAGGGAAACGCCAAGTTGAAGCTTCAGCGTGTCCTTGTATGAAATGGCGTTGTCCATCAGGTAGCGGAACAGCGCATCGTCGCTGGTAATCCCCTCGATGTAACGCTGACCGGTGCGGGCAACTACCGCTTCACGAATCAGCCGTTGCTCATAAAGCCCATCGCCCAGACGACGATGGGTTGCGTCCGGAGTCATACCCAGCTTGTCGAGCAGGTAGTCGGAACTCATGAACTGCTTGAGGTCGGTAAGTGCCGGGTTGGTTTCGATCAGATACTTGTGGCTATTATCCGCCGCAGGGGTTTCTGGCAGGCCTTGCACCCGAGTGACGCTGTGCGTATTGGTCTCCAGAACCAACGGCCCCTGACCATTCACCGTGGCTGTTACCGGCGGTGTATCGAGGGTAAAACCCCGTTCCTGGGCAGCGTTGTAGCCCAGTGTTTTTTCGCGGTCTTGCGCGGCAATTTGGCGGCCTGTGACGCTGAAATCGCCGCCACCTTTGGGAGCATTGTTCGCAGCGTCATCAGTGGCTTGCTGACCACTTAGCCGAAACAAGCCGTTTTGCCCGGTGGGGAGGCTAAATCCCGGCAAGGTCACCGGATTGACTTGCTGTTGTGCCAGATCGGGTGGCAGTTGCGCGGTGATCGCTGGCTTCACAGTCGAGGCAAATACATCGGAACTGGTGTTGTGGTTTCGCTCGGGATTGTTGATATCCGTGGCGTTCGGGCGGATGACGCTGTTGTTGAGTTGTTGCGCGGCATTGACCGCGACGGAGCCTGCCGCCTGGATAACCGCCTGGGCAATAACACTCCCCGAGGTCGGTACGACATAGGTGCTGGTCTCGATAAAGTTGCCGATACCGGCCATGACCTGAGCTACGGTCATGTCACCCGGGCGGTAGTTTGCCGAAGTTGGGTTGTTGTACTGGTTGAATTGGTCACGGCGGCTGATGAAGGTGTTGTAGAAACCACGATCACGGGTATACATCGCCGAATTCAGATGGCGTACCTCCCCTCCCGCAGCACCGGTGTTGTTCAGGACATCAGTGTTGATAAGGATGTTTTTTGCCGCCGATACCGAGCTGTAGAGGTTGTCGAAGGTTTGACTGCCCACTGTCAGATCCCCCCCTGCGTTAATAAACGCCGAGGCCGAACTGCCGGTTATCACATCTTCATAGCGCTCTACCGAGGTGAAACTGAGCGAGCAGCCTTTACCCTTGCAGAAATCGTTGGAGTAGACGTTGATGTTGCCCGATACCAGTTTCTTTTCTGTACTGAATTGATCGCGGCGGTTACTCAGGCTGCCCGCCAGCAGACGCATATCGCCGATGCTTTCCAGGGTGCCGGAAATATTTTCGATCAGGGCACTGCGGCCGTTCGCGTCATCACGTGCGATGTCCAGGCCACCCAGGCTGTAGACATCGCCGAAGCGGTTGCTGAAGTCATTGACCCGCACCGTCATGTCGTTGCCGCTGAAAATCAGGCCTTGGTCGTTGCCCAGGTGAACAGCGTTCAACCGCACCTTTTCGGCACCACCCAGGGTGCCGTAGTTGTTCAATTTACTGGCGTTGACCGTCAGGTCGCCTGCCGATGTCAGGCGGCCATGGTTGTTCAAGGTCGTGCTGTTGATGTGGGTAGTGGCGCCACTGGCAATGCGGGCGGTGTCGCCCAGGTTCATGCTGGAGCTGGCAAGGTGCATGTCGCCCAGACTGCTGATGCGACCGTTGCCGCTGTAGTCACCGGTAAGGGTCAGCTCAAGGCTACCGTCACTGGCCAGGAGACCTTCGTTGATCCAGGTGTCACCTTTGCCGCTCAAACGTTGCGAGCCCAGCAACTGACCGCTGGCTGTCTGAGTGAACTGACCGATATCAAGGTTCAGGCGACCGGCCTGGATGACACTGCTGTTGGTCCAGCTCGCCGCCTTGATATCCAGCTGGCCATTGGTCACGAAGCTGCCGCCCGCGCGGGTGACTTGATCTGAAGCCAGGTCAAATTTACCGCTGCCGCTGTGCAGGACGCGACCACCGTTGTTGTCCAGCGCTGATGCTTGCAGGTTGAGGTATGGGTTGGTGCTTTCGAGCACACCAAAACGATTATCCAGCTGGCCCGAAGCGCTGATGTACGAGGTGCCCGTGCGCCCCATGGCCCGCAAGGTGCCGTTTACGTTGCTGATATCACGCGCGGCTAGACGCAGCGTTTCATCGCTTTCGATCAAGCCGAAACTATTGCTCAAAGATCCCGCAAGACTGAACTCGATGTCCTTCGCACCGACTTTTCCTCCGTTTCCTTCAGTTGTCCCTTGGTTGTCGAAGTGCTCAGCCGTGACTTTGAGCCGGGTATCGGCATAGATACCACCGCCCTGATTATTGAACGTACTGGTAACAATGCGGTTTTCGCCGCCCAGTGCAGATAAGTGCCCCATCTGATTGAGCAGTCCGCCTGTGGCGTCGATATCCAGGGATTGCGCCTGGGTGATCCCACCGCTGTTGTCGAACAAGCCGGTGACCAGTTTTATCCAGCCCTTGTTGCTGTTGAGCACACCGCCTGCATCGTTGGCGATACTGGCCGCTTCAAGGTTCACATTGGCGCTCAGGCTGTCGACCTTGCCGCCCTGGTTATTCAAGGCATCACCAAGGTGCAGACTATTATCGGCCTGGCTTTGCAGCGTGCCTTGCTGGTTGTTGAGGGCGCGGGCAGCCAGGTCGAGTCGACCTTTTTGACTGAAGATCAAACCGGCCTGCTGGTTGTGTACATCACCAGCCAACAGTTTGATAACCAGGTCTTTCTGGCTGGCCAGGGTGCCTTGGTCGCGGTTGTCCAGATCACCGTTGGTGAGAGTCAGATCAAGCTGATCCTGGCTGGCCAGTTGACCGCCACGGTTATCCAGACTGGCCGCATTGAGCAGCAGGGCCGCACCACTGGCCAAGCGCGCGTTATTGGCGTTGATCAATGCACCGCTCAAGGTGCCTTTGAGGGTTCCCTGGCTGATCAGTTGCCCAGCGCTGTTGTCCACGCTCCGACCTGTGAGGGTGATATTGGCAGCGTTGACTTTGCCGTTACGGTTGCTCAGCTCAGTCCGCACGTGGTTGAAATCCAGATCTCTTGCGGACGAAATCAAACCGTCATTACTGTTGTCCAGACCACCCGCGATGCTGAGCGTTAGGTCATCCTGGCCCGAAATAATGCCCTGGTTGTTATTCAGGCTCGCGGCACTGACATGTTGCTTGCCCTGGCTGACCAGCGCGCCCGCGTCGTGGTTATCCAAAGCATCTGTGAGGACAACCTGCAGGGTGCCGTCCTTGCTCGACAGGGTGCCTTGGACGCTGTTGTCCAAGCTGTCGCCAATCACCTTCAGGCCATTCCAGCCGGAGATCAAGCCGTGGTCGGAGTTGACCACATGCCCAGCCTCAAGGCGCAATTGGTCGGTGCTGAGGATGACGCCGCGATCACCGTTATCGATGTGTTTCGCCCCCAGGGTGAATGCGTTCTGACTGGAGATTTCCCCGTGTTCACGGTTGGTCAGGGCGACCAGACGTGCAAAGGTCAGCGGGCCGTTGGCCCTGATCAAACCACCCCTGTTGTCCAGATCCCCGCCTTGCAGGTCAATGGCCACGGCACGCTCGCCGACCAGGCGACCCTGGCGCTGAATCAACTGTTGAACGGTGAGTTCCAGGTCGCCCTTGGCCGAGATTTCCCCGCCCTGGCTTGAGGTCACGTGTTGACCCGCTAAAGCAAGATCGCCTTGGCTGTTGATCAGGCCTGCGCTGTTTTCAAGGTCAGCGGTGGTCAGATTCAACGCCCGCTGGCTGCCGATTACCCCTTCACGGTTATCCACGTTGCCAGCCGTGACAATCATGGAGCCATCGCTGGCTAAACTGCCGCCCTGGCGATTGTCCAGCGCTCCCGTGTTGAGGGTCAGGTGGGCACCGGCGAAGAGTCGCCCCTTGTCGCTGTTGTTCAATGACCCGGAGGCCACTTCAAGTGTGGTCGCGGCCGTGATCATGCCTTGGTTGCGATTGTCCAGAACCCCCTCAACCTTGAGGTTGAGGTCGCCATGACTGGCGAGCGCCCCACCGGACCGGTTGTCCAGGCTGGCGGTCGCCACTTGTAATACGTTCTGCGCCGACAGCACCCCTTTGACACTGTTATCCAGTGCATGGGCCACGTGCAGTTGAAGGCTATCGGCACTGATGACCTTGCCGCCTCGGTTGTTCAGCGAATCTGCCGCCAGCACAAATGACTGCGTGCTGGAAATCTCGCCGCCCTGGCTGTTGTCGACCACGCCCAAGTTGCTTAGCAGCAACTGCCCTGGTGTCGCAATCAATCCTCGGTTGCGGTTGATCAAAACCCCATGATTGAGGTTCAGATTGATGCCCGTGTTGCTGACCAGTTCGCCCCGATCGTGTTGATCCAGTCCGGTCAGCGTTGCGTTAACCGTGGACTTGGCGAAGATCGAACCTTGCTGGCTGTTGTTCAGTTGACCGCCATCAAGGGTGATCCCGGCGTCACTTTTAATACTGCCTTGCTGACTGTTGTCCAGGTTCGCGCTGAGGATATCAATGCTGTTTCTGGCACTGATGACACCGCCCTGGCTGTTGTTAAGGTCGCCGCTGTACAGGCTGGCCGTACCATCCGCCAGCAGTTTGCCGGCCTGATTATTCAATAGGCCCCGAGTGGTGACCGACAACGCCTTGGCTGCGGAGAGAATACCGCCCTGGCCATTATCCAGACTGGCAGCGTTTACTCTCAGGTTTCCCTCGCTGACAAGTTCGCCCTGGAAATGGTTAAGCAGATCCTCAGTCAAATTGACTTGAATATTTTTTTGGCTGGTGAGGCGTCCACCCGAGCTGTTATCCAGCTGGCCACCGTTCAATACCAGCCCTTCGCGACCTGCCAGCAGCCCTTTGTTCTGATTGAGAAGCCGTTGCACCGTCAGGTTCAGGCCGCTGTCGGCAATCACTTTACCGCCACTGTTATTCAGAAAATCAGCAGCCAGCAGTACCTTGGCCTGGCTGGAAATCTCGCCTCGCTGATTGAGCAGAGTTTGGCCGTGCAGGGCCACGCCTTTATCAGCGGCGATCAGGCCGCCGTTGCGGTTGTCCAGCGTGGTGGTTTTGAGTGCCAGTGCACCTTCGCTGACCAGCTCACCACCTTGATGATTCAGGACACCAACCGTGACCTGCAGACCGCCCTTGGCACTGATCCGCCCGGCGCCGTTTTCGATCTGGTTGGCATTGAGGGCCAAAAGACCCTCGCTGCTCAGTTTGCCGCCGGTGTTATCCAGACGGTCCAACTCAACACGGGCACCTGCCTTGCTGCTGATAACGCCTTTTTGGCTGTTATCAACGCGGCCACCCCTCAGGGTCAGTGCTCCATCAGCGATCACCAGGCCTGCGTGATTGACCAGGGCATCGCTGTGCAACGTCAGGCCTGTTTTGCTGGAGATCAGTCCTGCCTGGGAGTTGTACAACTGACCAGTCGTGATCTGCTGAGCCCCCTGACTGACCAGATTGCCTTTGTTGCGGTTGTCGAGCAGACCGGTGATGGATGCGGTCAAGCCGACCTGGCTGGACAAAGAACCTTGGCCACTGTTATCCAGGCTGGCGGCCTGAACTGTCAGCCAGTCAACAGCAGAAAAAATGCCGAGACGATTATCGATTGCGCCGCTGGCCGTCACGTTAAGGTTGCTGCCCAACAACGTGCCTGAGCGGTTGTCCAGGGTCGTGGTAGTGATAAGGGTTTGGCTGGCCGATAGTTCACCCGACCGGTTGCTCAGGTGTCCGGCCGTCACGCTGGCCCGCTCGGTGCTGGCGATCAGGCCCTTGTCGTTGGTCAGTTGACCAGCGTTGAGTTTCAAGTCGTTGAGGCCAATCACTCGGCCATTTTGGTTTTCCAGAGCCGCCAGTACCGTGACGTCTGCGCTGTTAGTGCTGTGCAGCAAGCCATCGGCTCGGTTGTCCAGGCGGGTAGCGTTGACGTTGAGTGTGTCAGTGCCGAGGATGCGGCCCCCACGGTTATCGAGGTGACCGGCAGTGACCGATGTTTTCGGGCCGCTTAACGTACCCGTTTGGTTGTCCAGCGTTTGTGTGGCGGCCACCGTCAAGGCACGACTGGCAACTATGCTATTGGTATTGCTTAGATTGGCTGCTGAAAGGCTGATATCACCTGTGGTATTGCGGGTGTTGTCTGCGTTGACCCCGGCTTCGATGATGCCGTTATTGGTCAACTGGCCACCACTGCTGAGGGTAATGCTGTCCCGTGCGGCGAGGCTTTTTTGGTTGTTCAGTGCCGTTGTGGTTTGTACATCAAGCCGAGTGCCAGCATCGACCGGGCCCTGGGCATCGAGGCTCGCCGCTTTGACATTGATAGCCCCACTTGCCGAGGCTTGGGCCATACGCAAATGCCCATTGGCGTCGAGCACAATATCGCCACCACTGGCCGCCAGGGTGCCGTCCAGCTTCACGCCGACACCCGCTTGCGTACCTACCAGCTTGATAGCACCTGCATACATGCCGCCCAGTACAGATGAATCGATGGCCAATTCAGGTTTTGCACTGCCGTCGTCGACCCGAGCGGTGATGGCAAGAGTCTGGGCACTGACGTCATTACGCCCGGCAATGACGGTCAAATTGCGTGCATTGATCTGCGCATTGATTCTGGCTGTGCGGGTAATGATTTCGAAGCTGTCAACGTTGCTCGCGTTCAAGCCCTGACCGTCGATGGTCACGGCGCCGCCATCCACCTGATAACGATCCAGGTGGCCGTTATCCAGGACGGGCTTGCCGGTGCTCAGGGTGACGCTAGGGGTGTTGATAAAACCGCAGCCATTACAGGTAATGCCGTAGGGGTTGGCCACGATCACCTTGGCCGACTGCCCCGCCACTTCGGTATAGCCGCGCAGCTGGCTGGGGCTGCCGCCGCTGACTTCGTTGAGGATGATGTTGGCAGCATTGCCATGCAGGTTCGGGTTGCCGAGGATGATGCCGCCCAGTTGTGTCGACTGGGTGCGATCGGTGGCGTTGTTGAGGATCAGGCCATTGGCACCGACGTTGTAATCATTGAACTGGTTATGCGACAGCCCGCTGCCATTGGGTGCTGCAATATTGATGATCGGGACGCCATTACCCGCTGTTTGCAGACTGGTGCCTGGCCCGCTGACGACGATACCTTCGGCCTGCACCAGCAGTGGCTGCCAGAACATCGCGTTGGCCAGAATAAAGGCCAGGCCACGCTTGGGCATGCCCAGGAAGGATTCTCGGGGTTGCAGGGCCGCGGAGGGCTGGCGAGCCAAAAAGGCCAGGTGACGGTCGTCCATGTCAGTTTCTCGATACAACGAAGCGTTGAATTAAAGAAAGAAATCCATACGGAAGTAGATCGGCGCTTCACGCTCGGTGAGCACATCCGGTCGCTCCAGGGAATGAGCCAGGGTCACAC
>Ga0302347_1004501_pt1 | contig 11088 bp, 6 predicted proteins | sample PhyWR1_FD_202178 | JGI IMG/M metagenome (GOLD analysis project Ga0302347, IMG submission 202178) | Leaf surface microbial communities from wheat plants in UC Gill Tract Community Farm, Albany, California, United States - DLSL W.R1 (v2)... | ecosystem: Host-associated > Plants > Phyllosphere >...
GCAGGGTCGCCACCTTGTAGGTGAGGTTGCGCGTTTCGTTGTACATCGGCGCGCCCCAGTAGCCGTTCCACGGGTTGCCCCACGGGCCACCATAGTTGGTGGTGACTTGTTGCTGGCGGTCTTCGACAATCAGGTAGGCCTGCACACGCAGGTCGGCACGAGCGCCTGACGCGGCAGGGCGCAGGCCGCGCTGGTCCAGTTGCTCGCCCACGGCCTGGCGGATGCGCTGTTCGGTGAGGTCACTCTTGATGCGCGGGTCATCCGGGCTGTATTGCAGGGCCGGGTCTTTCCAGGCCCAACTGCGGTAGGCGCCGAAGTCTCGGCTGGCGTCAAAATCGTGGTTGACCTGGCCGCTCTGGCAACCGCCCAGCAGCAGAACAACGGCAAGCGCAGCGATACGTCCAAACATGATAGTTCTCCCAGACCCTAGCGTTAATGCGGAGGATACGCCGTCAGCGCCTTTTGCACCGCCTGGCGCAACGCATCGGCGCGCTCGCCAAGGCTGCCCGAGCTGCCGGTTTCGGCGCTGGCGCTCCACACCGGCTGGCCGCTGCGCGCGTCGAAGAGGTCGACCCGCACCACAACCACCTGCACTTCATAAGTGCGCACCAGCGGCGCCGAGTTGTACATGCCGTAGCCATTGCCATAGCGGTTGTAGCCACCGTAGCCGCCGTTGTAACCGCCGTTGTAACCATAGTCATCGCGCACCTGCCGCAAGCGCTTTTCCGTGTGCACATCCGCGCTGACCAACAGGTCGGGCGCGCGGTTGTCGTGCAGCGGGCGCAGGCCACGCTGGTCCAGCGCGCCGCTGACCGCCTCGGCAATCTGCGCCGAATCCGCCCAGGCACTGCCCGCCGGGAGCTGGCCGTTGCGCCAGGCCCAGTTGCGGTAGGCGCCGTAGTCGCGCACCGGCGCCGGATACGCGCTGGCATCGAACACCCTGGCCGCTTGCGCGGGTGCCGGCGGCATCGGCGCCGAACTGGCCACGTAAGGGTTGGGGCTGGAACAGGCGCCCAGGCCCAGGGATAACAGAATCAAACAGAGACGACGCATTTCGACCTCCGCAAACTGGCGTGCTTAAACCGGACGACACATCCAGTGCAAATAGCGCCCAAGTCCGGCAAAGCCTGGGTGACGACGATAAGCGAGCTCCATCTCGACTAAATCCTGCAACTGGGCCCGGGCCTGGAATTCCACCGGCATGTAGTCGTGAAACACCCTGACACCACTTTGGCTTTCGACCTGCCAGAGGCCTGCGAGTTGCGCCGCCAATTCCCGTGGATCGAGCGGTTGCTGTGGCGTGAGGCTCTGCTTCTCGCCAGCCATGTCGTTGTTGCGCATCTTGCGAAAGTGGCCCTTGAGCAGGTTGCGGTAGATCAACGCATCGCGGTTGTAGAACGCCAGCGACAGCCAGCCACCCGGCACGGTCAGTTGATGCAGCACCGGCAGGATCGCGCGGGGTTCGGCCAGCCATTCCAGCACGGCGTGGCACAGCACCAGGTCGTAGGGTTCGGTGAGCTGGCCGGGCAGTTCCTGCCAGGGCGCATGAATGAAGGTTGCGCTCTGCCCTGCCTCGGCGAAACGCTGGCGCGCGCCGTCGAGCATCGGCGCGGCGGGCTCGGCCAGCGTCACCGTGTGACCGCGTTCGGCGAGCCACAGCGACATGTGGCCCAGCCCCGCGCCGATGTCCAGCACGCGCAATGGGCGTTGCGGCAAGGCCTCGGCGAGGTCGGCCTGGAGCACCGCCAGGCGGATGGCGCCCTTGGCCCCGCCGTAGATCTTCTCGGCGAAGCGCGTGGCCAACTGGTCGAAGTGGCGATCACTCATGGGCGAACCGCCGTTCGCTGTCGGCCAGCTTGGCGCGCACCACCGCGTCCATGTCCAGGCCCAGTTCACTGCACAGCAACAGCAGGTACAAGACGATATCACCGACTTCCTGCCCGGCATGGGCAAGTTTCTCCGGCGGTAGCTGGCGCGACTGGTCTTCGCTGAGCCATTGGAAGATTTCCACCAGCTCGGCCATTTCCACACTGGCGGCCATGGCCAGATTTTTCGGGCTGTGGAACTGCTTCCAGTCGTTGGTATCGCGGATGCGGTGCAGGCGTTCGGTGAGGTGTTCGAGGTTCATGCTGGGCTCCTGAAGGCGTATAGCTTCGGGGGGATGGGGCTTGAAGGCAAGTGAATAGCCTGCGGTGGCCTTCAGGACGTTATCGGGAGCCCTAGTCAACAACACTGAACTCAAGCCGAGCCGTCTGCCCCGCCTCATCCAGCACACTCAGTTGATACCGCCCCAGCCGATCAAAGCTGGCATTGATGCTGTCCTGATTGGCACTGTCACCCAGCGGCGCACCGTTGAGGAACCACCAGCGCCGGCCACTGCCGCCCAGCGCTGATAACTTCAGGCGCAGCGTCTGCTGACTGGCGGCCGGCAGGCGCAACTGGTCACCTTCGCGCACGCCCACAATCGACAACGGCGACGCCGCCGCCAGTGCTGGCGGCGGGCAATCCGGGTCTGCCGCCGGAATGCGCGCGTCCCGGCGCTCCGCCTTCGGCAACCACGGCTCCAGCGGCGCGGGCCACAGGGCAATGTCCCGGGCAACGGCGCCAGGGCATTGGGCGTCGACGCGCAAGCCCCGCGCGTTGACCCACACGGTTTCCTTAAGGCCCACACTCAGCGGCTGGTCCAGCGCCAGCAGGGTCGGCGGCGCGGTGTTGTCCAGCGTCCAGGCAAAGCGCTGGCGCCGACAATTCGGATCGCTGCGGCTCATGGGCTGACCCAGCGGCCAGCAGATCGCCGCCACGCCCACATTGGCCGGCACCGGTTTGACCGGCGCGCTGATACCGCGCTGGCTGTCGCGGTTGGCCAGCACGTCGTGCACCTGCAACATCAGCGGCGCCGCCGACGCCAGGCCGAACTGCCCTGGCACCGGCGTACCGTCCGGGCGGCCGATCCACACGCCGATCAGATAGCGCGGCCCTACGCCCATCGCCCAGGCATCGCGAAAGCCATAGCTGGTGCCGGTTTTCCAGGCCAGCGCGGGGCGTTGCACCAGCTCGGCACGCGGGTCACGGTCGGGCCGCGCCTGGCCGCTGAGGATGCGCCGCACAATCCAGGCGGACCCTGGCGACAACAATGGGCGCTCACGCAGGACGTCGTCCGGCTGCAAGCGAATGGTCGCGCTTTTGCCGTCGCGGGCGAATGCGCTGTAGCCACTCACCAAATCCTCAAGACGACTGCCCGCGCCGCCGAGGATCAGCGCCAGGTTCGGCTCGGCCAGCGCCGGCAACGCCAAGGGCACGCCGCCGATGCGCATCTGCGCGGCAAACCGCTTGGGCCCGTACGCCTCCAACAACTGCACCGCCGGCAGGTTCAACGAACTGGACAGCGCCGTACTGGCCGGCACCGCGCCGGTAAAACCCATGGAGAAATTGCCCGGGCGATAATCGCCGTAGCGCCGGGGCACGTCCTGCAGCAGGGATTCGGAATGGATCAGTCCTTCGTCCAAAGCCATGCCATACAAAAACGGTTTCAAGGTGGAGCCGGGCGAGCGCAGTGCGCTGATCATGTCCACATGGCCGAAACGCCTGGCGTCGTTGATGTCCACCGACCCCAGGTAAGCGCGCACGGCCATGGTTTCTTCCTCCACCACCAGAATCGCGGCCGAGGTGTGCTCGGGCAGACGCGCGCGCCAGCCCAGCAACAAGTCTTCGAGACGGCGCTGCAGGGTGGCGTCCAGCGTGGTGCGGATCAGCGGCGGGCTGTCCGCACGGTTGAGGCGGCGCGCCAGCAACGGCGCCAGGCTCGGTTCCAGGCGCGGCGCCAGCAGCAGCGGTTCTTCCAGGGCCTCATCGACCGCCGACTGCGGCCACACCTGGAATTCGGCGAGGCGGCGCAGCACCTTGTCGCGGGCTTGCTGGGCGCGCTGCGGGTGACGGTCCGGGCGCAGGCGGCTGGGCGCCTGGGGCAAGACTGCGAGCATGGCGGCTTCAGCATGGGTGAGCTGCGCTGGAGACTTGCCCAGATAAGCCCAACTGGCCGCTGCCACCCCCTGCAAGGTGCCACCGAACGGCGCGCGGTTGAGGTAAAGGTTGAGAATCTGCTCCTTGGACAAGTGCCATTCCAGTTGCGCGGTGCGCCACAGCTGGCGCAACTTGCCGTGCCAGGTGCGCGAATGCGGATCGAGCAGGCGTGCCACCTGCATCGACAGCGTGCTGCCGCCCGATACCACCCGCGCGCCGGTAAGGTTCTGCCAGGTGGCGCGCACCAGCGACAGCGGGTTCACGCCGGGGTGTTCGTAAAACCAGCGGTCTTCGTAGGTGAGCAGCGCGTCGAGGTAATACGGCGAGACTTCACCGGTTTGCACGGGGTAGCGCCACACGCCGTTGGCATCGGCAAAGCGCCACAATGGCGTGCCATCCTCGGCCAGCACTACACGGGCGAGGTCATCCTGGGGCAGGGGCAAGGGCCAGAGGCGGTCGGCCAGCCACAACAGCGCTATCACCAACAACACACTTGCAAAGCCCCAGCGCAGCACCCGTGGGAGGGGGCTTGCTCCCGATGGCGACCTTCCAGCCAACTTATTCACAGCTGACACACCGCTATCGGGAACAAGTCCCCTCCCACCTTGAATTGCATGATTAATCGAAAACTCAAACCGCCAAACCTCTATGCTTGCAGGGAACTAGCCCGCGTTATCGGCAACCAAAGGCACAGACACGCCCACCCTCTCATCAGGACACACACATGCAGGTAGAAAGCTTCTTTGAATGGTTGGGCCAGGCACTGGGTTCAGTGATCCGGTTCATCGTCGACGGCCTCAGCGGACTGTTCGGGGCCTTGACCCATGCCGGCGGCAACTTTGTCGAAGGCCTGTCGCGCACCCTGGGCATGGACACCTCGATCATCAGCATCATCACCCTGATCATCGGCTTGATGCTGCTGTACTCGGCAGTCCGTGCGTTCATGCGCGCCTCGATCATCATGGGGATCATCTGGCTGATGCTGGGGTTGTGGTTGCTGAGCTGGGTCGTGCACTGACCCAGCCAGCCTCCCTCCCCCCCCACTTCCCTGCGTTCAGTGCCGGGCCTCAGCGGCCCTTGATCACCATGTCTGCCGGGGTCTCTCCCACCGCCTGCCAGTTCGGCCGGTACATCGACTCCACCTGCGGCGGCGGCACACGGTAGGTGCCCGGGGTGACCGCACGCGCCAGGTACAGCAGGTGCGTGGCGCCGTAGCCGTCCAGGTTCAGCGCCGCCACGTAGCGGTCATCGCGGAACTCCTGATGCTTGAGCGAGGCGTTCTGCATCGACTCGCGCCATTCCTTCACCTGGCTGCTGGCGTTTTCCAGGCTGGCGGCGCTTTGCGCCAGGTTCTGGTTTTCCAGCTCCAGACCGGCCGGCAGCAGGTCCACCACCAGGGCATCCGGCACGCGCTGTTTGGCGCCGACCGTCAGGTGCACCAGCACCAGGTCGCCGCTGTTGAGGTTGTGCAGGTTCAGCGGCTGACCGTTCATGCCCAGGTATTCGCGGCGGATACTCAGGTTGTCGCCGCCCGGTGCTGGTGGCACCTGTGGATAACCGGAAATGGTCAATTGCTGATACACCGGCGTTTGGCCCCCATTGCTCAGGCTGAGGTCGCTTGCCAGCGACGTGTCATCCAGTTGCACGGTGGAGTGCTGGTTGTTCAGCTCCTGCGTGCCGCCGCTGCCGGTCAGGGCTACCTGCCAGTTCGCCTCGGGCTGGGAAAACCCGAGCCGCCCGGCCAGGAACAGCGAATTTCGCTCCTGGGTCGACAGGTACGGGCTGGCCGCCAATTGGTCCGACAAGCTGAACAGGCGCTCTTCACGCGTGCCCTTGGCCAGGTCATTTTCCTCCAGCAACGCCAGAATCATCGCCTGATCGCGCAGCGGGCTGCCGTAGTCGGCCAGCCATTCCTTGGCGCTGCGCTGGGCGGCGAGCCCTGCCTGTAACGCGTGATCGGCCCGTGGCTGATCGCCCATCTTCTGCAAGGCGATGGACAGTTGCACCAGCGGCAACCCGGAACGCGCGTCGCTGCGCCGCTCGAAGATGCTGCGCAATGCGCCCAATGGCGCCTGTTGACTGCGCGCCAGCACCATACCGGCGTAGGCCTGCACAGCAAAGCGGGTGTGTTCGGCGTTGTCGCTGTAATCCACCTCGATCAGGTTACGCTCCTGCACATAGCGCAGCAGGCGCTCACTGGCTTTTTTCAAGGCTTCAGGCGGCACCGCAAAGCCCTGGTCGCGGGCGCGCAGCAGGAAGTCGGTAACATAGGCGGTCAGCCAGTACTCTTCCTCGCCATCGGCGCCCCACAGGCCAAAGCTGCCGTTATAGCGCTGCATGCCCAGCAGGCGCTCGATGCCCAGTTCGATCTTGCGCTTGCGCTCGGCGTCCGGCTCGCCCTTGATGCTCAGGCGCTTGAGCAACGCCTCGTCGGCATACAGCGAGGGGTACAGGCCGCTGGCGGTTTGCTCCAGACAACCGTAGGGGTACGCCTTGAGCGCCGCGATTTGCGCGCCGAGGTTCAACGGCGGCCGGCTCGACAGGCTCAACAGCGCCTCACGCCCGGAGGCGTCGAACTGATCCAGCGCGCCCGCCGGCAGGCTCCAAGACTGATCCTTGAGCACCGCGCGGTAATGTTTGAGCAACGCCGGGTAGGCCGGGCGCACGCCCAGGGTCCATTCGCGGCTGAACGGCGGCAGGTTTTCCCCCGGCAGGTCCAGGCCATTGACGCTCACCTTGACCTTGCCCTGCCCCAGGCCGCCCCAGGCTTTCACCGGAATGCGCAACGTGGTGCGCTGGCCCTGCTTCAACTCGACGGTTTGCGCGCCGCTGTTGACCAACTCCAGTTGCCCTTCGGCGCGCAACTGCACCTCCAGTTTCTGCGCCTTGCCCGACAGGTTGGACAGGTCCAGCGCCAGGGTAGTCTGGTCGCCACCGGCCAGAAAGCGCGGCGCCGACAGTTCGGCGATCAGCGGCGCGGCGATCACTGTCTTGCCTTCGGCCATGCCGTAGCGGTCGTCGCTCCAGGCCTGGGCCATCAGGCGCAGTTCGCCGTTGAAGTCGGGAATATTGACGCTGACTTCGCCCTCCCCCTGCTCGTTCAAGGTAACCGGCGCGCTTTGCAGGGCGACGATGGTCACGCTGGTGTCCGGGCGCTTGCCGCCCTTGGCCAGCGCCGCGTCACCACCGAACGCCAGGCTGGCCAGACGGCCCTGCCCGGCCTCGATCAACTGGCCGTAGATGTCGAACTGATCGACACCATAGGCCTTGCGGCCGAACAGGCTGGAGTACGGGTCGGGTGTCGGGTATTCGGTGATATTGAGAATGCCCACGTCCACCGCCGCCAGCAGCACATGCACCTGCTTGGGCACGCTGCCGTCGGCGTTTTTGGCGGCAATCTTCACCGTCAGCGGTTGCTTGGGGCGCATTTTTTCCGGCGCCGTGAGGGTCAGGGCGAGTTTGCGCTGGGTGCGATCCAGCGGCAGGTGCAACAGGCCCACGGCCCGCTTGGGGGTGATATTGGCCTTGCGCTCGCCGGGACGAACCACCAGCGCACTCACGTACAGGTCATGCCGCGCCCATTTCGGGTCCAGTTTCACGGCAAAGCTTTTGCCTTCGGCAGGTACGTCGATTTCCTGCCACCACAACGGCCCTTCGGCGGATTCCACCAACAGGTAGCCTTTACCAGCCGCCGGCGGCGTTACCGTGACATTCGCTGTGTCGCCGTCGCCATAGGCAGGTTTATCCAGTGCCAGCTTGACCTGATCCGGGCGCACGGCGCCGCCTTCGGTGTTGTCCTGGGCCTGGTAACCGGCCCAGAACCGCAGGCTGCTGACCAACCCGGTCTGCGGGTCTTCCACTTCGACGCGGTACGGGCCCCATTCCACCTGGAAGCTGACTCTGGCGGTGTCGCCGGCCTTGATGTTGAGGGTCTGCTCGTCGAGGTTGAGGAATTTTTCGTTGAAGTGATAGCTCCAGCCGTCGTTGTCGGAGTAGTTCCAGTAGTAGTCGCGGCGCTCGCGCACCAGGCGCACCTTGAGGTTGTGCGCGGCGAGCTTCTGCCCTTCCTGGTTGGCCACCAGCACTTCGAATTCCGCCGGGCCGTCGCCATTGGTTTCCTTGCCGTCAAACAGCCCGCGCAGGCCAGGCAGTTGCTCGGCCGGCCAGATCGGCTGCACCAGACGTCGGGTGATCGGGCGCCCGCCGGACTCCTGCAGGCTGGCCTGCACGATCAGTTGCAGCGGCGACTTGGCCTCGGACCATTTGCTTTCCAGGGTCAACGCTTGCTGGCCTTTGGCGTCGAGTACGCTTTCGTCCAGTTCGAAATCCTGGCTCAGCTCTTCTTCGGTGACCGAGCCGAATTGATAACCCGGCAGCGACTTGACCGCCTCACGCAGCGGGCGCACGTAGACTTGGCCGCTGACCCGATTGCCCGATGCCGGCGCGCCGTACAGGTAGCGCCCATTCACCTGGATCACCGGGTTGTCCGCCGGGCTCAGCGCGGTGTCGCTGCCCTTGAGTTCCAGCGCCAACCGCTCGGGCAGGAAGTCCTCGACAAGAAATTCATACAGCTGCGGCTTGCCGTCACCCAGATCGAACACCAGTTGCCAGCGCCCGGTCGGCGCTTCGCCTGCCAGTTGCAAGGGGTATTGATAGAGACCGGAGGCGTCGGCTTCCCACACGAATTTGCGGCTCACCTGTTCATCCGGGCGGCGCACCTCGACGCTCACCGGCTGCGGCTTGACGGCGTTGCCGTCCTTGTCGCGCAACAGAGCATTGAGCAGCACCGTTTCGCCGGGGCGATACAGGTCGCGCGGGCCGAACACAAAAAACTGCAACGGGTGCGACGGTTGCCCGCCGATATCGAATTCGGCCAGGTCCAGGGCCGCACTGTCCAGACGCAACAGGCTGGTTTGCTCGCCCTGCCTGGCCAACAGCACTTGGGCTTTTTTCGGCAGCGGCAGCTCGGCGTGGCCGCCCTGTTCGGTCTTGCCCTGCCCCAATACGCGGCCCTCGGCGTCCAGCACTTCAAGCTCGACGCCCTCCAGCGCCTTGCCGCCTTCCAGTGCCTGGGTAAATACATCCAGACGATTGGCGTAGCGATGCACCGACAGGCCGATATCACTCAAGGTGAACAGTGTGGCCGGCTGCGAGTAGTTGTAGGTGCCCGACGCGCGCATCACCGCCAGATACACGCCCGGTTGCTGCAATTGCTTGAGGCCTGCGATCGGCAGCAACAGCGTCTCGCGGGTGTTGCGTGCCGGGTTCAAGTCGAAACGGCCACCGTAGACCAGGTCGGCCAGGGGCAGCAGCTCCTGGGACTCGTAGCTTTGCAGGCTGGTGTTGCGGCCCCACTGCGCCAGGAACGAAGGCAGGGATTCGGGCTTGATGCGGAAGAATTCCACGTCGATCTTGTCGACATTCAGCGCAATCACCGGCAAACCTTCGGCAAGACGCGTAGGCAACAGGGTGCCGCGGCTGGCGAAGCCGACGGTGGCTTGCAGGTCTCGGGTTTCCAGGCGGGCGCTGTATTCGGCGGGCAGCAGAGCGTTGTTCACCGCCTTCACTCCGGGGTCGACGGTGAGCACCAGTTTGCGCTGCGGCTCAAGGTGGCGCAGGCGCAGTTCCATCAGGTTGTCGGACAGCTCCCAGGCGCCATCGACCTTGCCGGACTTGCTGTCGACCAGATGGAGCTTGTCGGCGAATGTCTGATCGGGGTCCAGGGGAATGGAAAAGCTCACCGACAGCGTGCTGGCCCCGTCCAGTTGCACTTCGGACACGTCCACCACGCTCAACTCGCGCCCGGCGTAGCGCTGCTTCAACGCTGCCACATCCGGCGCCGCCCTGGCCGATTTGGGCACTGCCGCCGCGCTGGGCGCAGACGGTGCAGCCGGTTTATCGGAAGAATCGCAGGCACTCAGCAGGGCCAGCGCACAGGCCAGGAACAATCCTTTGTTAAGCATGGGGCACTCGTAGTAAGAGGGAACCGGGTGTGAACTATATATCAGCCGTAGCGAGACTGCCGCTGGAGATCAAAAGGTGGAGAGACCTTTTATCAAACACAAAATAACGGGCTGATTTTAAAACCTGAAACTTCAAGCAATCACACTCCTGTGGCAAGCCCGCTCGCCACAGAGACGCTGTTTGCTGCGCGACAATGCCTCCCACATTGGTTCCTTGGTGTGGTTAATACGAGGTTACAATGCCGCTCCCCGAAGGAGCCCCCATGCCGACCTTATTGACCGACTGGCGCGACCGCCCCACTCATCGCCGTGTCTGGGCGCTGGCGGCGCCGATGATTCTTTCGAATATCTCCGTGCCGCTGGTGGCGCTGGTGGACAGCATGGTCATCGGCCACTTGCCCCACGCCCACCAGTTGGGCGCGGTCGCGGTCGGAGCCACGCTGTATACCTTCCTCGCCTGGGCCATGGGCTTTCTGCGCATGGGCTCCACCGGCTTTGCCGCCCAGGCTGCCGGGCGCAATGACGGCGCGGCGTTGCGGCAAATTCTGCTGCAGGGCCTGCTGCTGGCGCTGGGCCTGGCGATGCTGCTCGGCACGGTGGGCATCCCTCTGAGCCATCTGGCGCTGGAATGGATGCAGCCTTCGCCCGAACTGGGCCAACTCACCCGCGAGTTCTTCCACACCCGCCTGTTCGGCCTGCCTGCCGCGCTGGCCAGCTACGCCCTGGTCGGCTGGTTTCTCGGCACCCAGAACGCTCGGGCGCCGCTGGCGATTCTACTGACCACCAACCTGGTGAACATCGCACTCAACCTGTGGTTCGTGCTCGGCCTGGATTGGGGCGTGGTCGGCTCCGCACGCGCTTCGGTGATCGCCGAATGGACCGGCGCCCTGCTGGGCCTGGCACTCACGCAAAAGGCCCTGCGCGCCTACCCCGGACAGATCGCCTGGGCCGCGCTCAAGGTGTGGCAGAACTGGCGGCCGCTGCTGGCGGTCAACCGCGACATTTTTATCCGCAGCCTGGCCTTGCAGTCGGTGTTTTTCATGATCACCGTGCAAGGCGCGCGTTTGGGTGATGCCACGGTGGCGGCCAATGCGCTGCTGCTCAA
>Ga0302347_1004503_pt1 | contig 11085 bp, 8 predicted proteins | sample PhyWR1_FD_202178 | JGI IMG/M metagenome (GOLD analysis project Ga0302347, IMG submission 202178) | Leaf surface microbial communities from wheat plants in UC Gill Tract Community Farm, Albany, California, United States - DLSL W.R1 (v2)... | ecosystem: Host-associated > Plants > Phyllosphere >...
TTTGATACGGCCAAGCTTTTCAGCTCTGAACACCTCAGAAAAGCTTGACCGCCAACAGAGTATCTACATTTGTTGCAACGTGCCGAACCTGTTACGCCATGGTTGCCAGCCTTGGCGCAGGTCTTCAGTCTTGCAAACCGGCTGACAACCATGGCCTCACAGGCATGGCCACGTTGCAACAAATGTAGGAGCGGATTTATCCGCGATGCGCCGCGCGGGCGGCGCTCGATTTCGCAGGCGCCACAAACCTATCGCCATACAACTGGAGGCCATCCTGCGATCTCCTGACGATCACCTCGCTGCCGTTACGCGGACACAAAAAACCCATCACAAGATCGTCCAATTTTCAGCAAGGTCCTACTTCCCCGCAAACCATTTCCTACGTTACCGCCAATCCCAAGGATTTATCCTACACCCCGTGTCGACACCCGTCTGATTGTCCGGGGAAGGCCTGCTCTCTAGGCTAACCGGGTCGCTGTCGGTTCAGCGATCGGGTGTGGAAACCCGGCAGGTAATCGGAATGGCAGTTGTCATGGCAGCTGCACGCGGGAGGCCTTATGGCCTGCCGGGGTTCCGATAGCCCGGCTTTCCACCCCGTGTGCAGCCGCCACCCTTCGCGTGGAAACGGATGGTGCCGGCCAACCTCTATCGGAGTTTGGCTATGAAAAAGATTGTCCCGGATCCACCCCTCCCCAACACCACACAACGCCCTTTCAGCCGCTGCGATGCCGGCCACCCCCCGTTATTCACAGTAAACCCTGGCGTCTCTGCCCACGATGCCCTGGTGCATGTCGCCCAATACCTGCGCGGTGCCTATGACTGTGGATACAAAGCCTTGGAGCACCTGGATGAAACCGGCAAGAGCCTGTTCTGGAGCAACCTGAATGCAGTCGAGATGGCAGAAGGGCTGATTGAGGCATTGCTGGATGGGATTGAGTCGCAGCCCATGAATTGATATCGCCCGTGCCGGCCTCTTCGCGGGTGAACCCGCTCCCACAGGGTCACCGCAAGTTCTGAAGCTGTTCATTACCTGTGGGAGCGGGTTTACCCGCGAAGAGGCCGGCACAGCAAACGCAAAAGGCCGGCTCCCTATAGAGGGAGCCGGCCTTGACGCTTAGAACTTACAGGCTGTCACTTACCCGCAGTCAGCGCGTTATAGCTGGTCATCAGGTTGCGATAATCCGGAATGTGGTTGGAGCACAGCGCCGCCAGCCCTTCCACATCGTTGCGCCAGTCGCGGTGCAGCTCACAGGCCACGCCGAACCAGGTCATCAGCTGCGCACCGGCCTGGCTCATGCGGTCATGGGCGGCGTCGCGGGTCATTTCGTTGAAGGTGCCGGAGGCGTCGGTCACCACGAACACGTCGAACTCTTCTTCCAGGGCTGCCAGGGCCGGGAAGGCTACGCAAACCTCGGTTACCACGCCGGCAATGATCAGCTGCTTCTTGCCGGTGGCCTTCACCGCCTTGACGAAGTCTTCGTTGTCCCAGGCGTTGATCTGGCCTGGGCGGGCGATGTACGGGGCGTCCGGGAACAGTGCTTTCAGCTCTGGCACCAGCGGGCCGTTGGGGCCTTGCTCGAAGCTGGTCGTGAGGATGGTCGGCAGGTTGAAGAACTTGGCCAGGTCAGCCAGGGCCAGTACGTTGTTCTTGAACTTGTCCGGCTCGATGTCGCGGACCAGGGAAAGCAGCCCGGCCTGGTGGTCGACCAGCAGTACGGCGGCGTCGTCTTTGTTCAGGCGGTTGTAGGTGAATTTGCTCATGGTCCGTGCTCCTAAGGGTTATGAATTTTTCAGCAATCCGGGGTGTTTCGCGTTGATGGGCACAGATTAAAATCATCCCCTTCACGGCGGTAGACTGCGAAAATTGCCTTTAGCGTTCCATCTGGAGAACGATCATTGGAAGACCTCAACTCCCTCTACTACTTCACCCAGGTTGTGGAGCACGGTGGCTTCGCTCCGGCTGGCCGGGCGCTGGACATGCCCAAGTCGAAGCTCAGCCGGCGCATCTCCGACCTTGAGGAGCGCCTGGGCGTGCGCCTGCTGCACCGCACCAGCCGCCATTGCTCGCTCACTGAAATCGGCCAGGCCTACTACAACCGCTGCCTGGCCATGCGCGTGGAAGCCGAGGGCGCGGCGGAGATCATCGAGCGCAATCGCAGCGAGCCGCGTGGGCTGGTGCGCATCAGCTGCCCGACCACCCTGCTGAATTCCTGGGTCGGGCCGATGCTGACCCGCTATATGCTCAAGTACCCGCAGGTAGAGCTGTTCATCGAAAGTACCAACCGCCGCGTCGACCTGTTGCACGAGGGTTTCGACATCGCCCTGCGGGTGCGTTTTCCGCCGCTGGAGAACACCGACATGGTGATGAAGGTGCTCAGCAACAGTACCCAGTGCCTGGTCGGCCACCCACAATACCTGGCGCAATTGCCCGAAGGTTTCGACCCGCAGCTGCTCGGCACGCTGCCCAGCGTGCATTGGGGCAGTGCCCAGCGGGAGTATCAGTGGGAACTGTTCCAGGGCGAGGACAACAGCCGCAGCATCGTCATCCCCCATACCCCGCGCATGGTCACTGACGACCTGTTCGCCCTGCGCCATTTCGTGGTGGCAGGGGTGGGTATTGCGCACTTGCCACGGGTGGCTGTGCGCGAGGACCTGGCGGAGGGCCGCCTGGTGGAGCTCATTCCGGACTGGCATCCACGCTGCGGCATCGTGCATGCGATTTTCCCGTCGCGGCGCGGGTTGCTGCCGTCGGTTCGATCGCTGATCGATCATCTGGCCGAAGAGTTCGCAATCAGCGATATGGCTTGAGTCAGGTAAAGCCAGGTAAAGCACACACATACAAGACCCCTGCCCTACCCTTCATCCACAGTCCCGGATCATAACCCCCGGAGCCCCCATGATCCGCGCCACCCCCGGACCAGGCCGCGCCCTGCTCGCCACCCTCGCCCTGTGCCCGGCACTCAGCCAGGCCGAAGAACCCGGCTGGTCGCTGCTCAGCCGCAATTACTTCCTGCACAGCGACTTCCGCTCGCCCTCCGCCAGCGGCCAGAACTACCGCCAGGAATGGGCCCAAGGCTTCATCGGTGAAATCCGCTCCGGCTTCACCGAGGGCACCGTCGGCGTAGGCATCGACGCCCACGGTTTCCTTGGCCTCAAGCTCGACGGCGGTCGTGGCCATGCCGGCACCGGCCTGCTGCCGCGCGACGGCGATGGCCGCGCCGAATCCGACTATTCCAGCGCCGGCGCCGCGCTCAAGCTGCGCCTGGGCAACACCCAGCTGCGCTACGGCGAGATGACCGTGGAAACCCCGGTGTTCGACACCAGCGACAAACGCCTGCACCCGGAATACGCCAGCGGCTGGTTGGTGGACAACACCGACCTGCCAGACTGGCGCCTGCAGGCTGGGCATTTCACCGCCTTCAACAACCAGGACAACAGCTCGGCCCACGATGATTTCAACGGCTATGGCGCCAGCACCCACAACCGCGCCATCAGCCTGGCCGGCGCCACCTTCGCGCCCGCCGGCCCTTTCGGCGCTGCGCTGTATGCCGGGCAACTGGAGGATACCTGGCGCCAGGCCTACCTGAACCTGAACCTGGCCGAGGGCAACTGGCGCCTGGACGGCAACCTGTACAACACCCGCGACACCGGCAACGCCAGCGCCGGGGCGATCGATACCCTCGCCTACAGCCTGCTGGCCAAGTACAGCATGGGCGCCCAGGCGCTGAGCCTGGCCTACCAGAAGGTCGAGGGCGATACCCCGTTCGACTTCGTCGGCGGTGACTCGATCTACCTGGCCAACTCTATCAAATACGCCGATTTCAACGGCCCGGGCGAACGCTCGTGGCAGCTGCGCTACGACCTGAATTTCGCCACCCTTGGCGTACCCGGCCTGAGCCTGATGGGCCGCTACGTCAGCGGCCGTGGCATCGACGGCAGCCACGCACCGGCGGGTGGTGCCTACGTCAACCAGTACGGCCAGGGCGGCAAGCACTGGGAGCGCGACATCGACCTGAAGTACGTGGTGCAGTCCGGCGCTGCCAAGGACCTGAGCCTGTCGTTCTCCCACGTCAGCCATCGTGCCAACCAGGCCCAGGCAGGCGACGACATCGACCGCTTCTACCTGATCATCGAATACCCACTCAAAGGCAGCTTCTGATATGAGCAATTCCCCTTCAGGCGCCTGGAGCCCGTTGCGCAACACCACCTTCCGCATGCTGTGGATTGCCACCATCGCCTCCAACATCGGCACCTGGATGCACGAAGTGGGTGCCGGCTGGCTGATGACCACGCTGTCGTCCAACCCGCTGCACGTGGCGCTGATCCAGGTGGCCGGTTCGCTACCGATGTTCTTCCTGGCCCTGCCGGCGGGGGCCGCAGCAGATATCGTCGACAAGCGTCGCTACCTGCTGCTGGTGCAGTTGTGGATGTCAGCGGTTGCCGTGGTGCTGGCGACCCTGACCTTGCTGGGGCTGATGAACGTTACCCTGCTGCTGGGACTGACCCTGGCGCTGGGCATCGGCACGGCACTGATGATGCCGGCCTGGAGTGCACTGACGCCGGAACTGGTGGGCAAGCAAGACCTGGCCAATGCAGTGGCCATCTCCAGCGTCGGCATCAACGTGTCCCGCGCCATCGGCCCGGCCCTGGCCGGGGTGGTGGTAAGCCTGGTCGGGCCCTGGCTGACGTTCGCCCTGAACGCGGTTTCGTTCGCCGGCGTCATCCTTGTGCTGTTGCTGTGGAAGCGCGAAGTGAAAGAGCCGCTGCTGCCGGCCGAACGGTTTATCGGCGCCATGCGCACCGGCCTGCGTTTTGCCCGCAGCGCCAAGCCGTTGCAGGCTGTGCTGCTGCGGGCCTTGGCGTTCTTTTTCTGCGCCAGCGCCGGCACCTCTTTGCTGCCGTTGATCGTACGCGGCGAGATGCATGGCACGGCCGCCGACTTCGGCCTGCTGCTGGCCGCCATCGGCATTGGCGCGGTGGCCGGTGCCACCTTGCTGCCACGCCTGCGCGAACGCATCAGCCGGGACCGCCTGGTGCTGCTGGCCAGCCTGCTGTATGCCCTGTTCCTGCTGGCCCTGGCGCTGGTACGCAACTTTTATGTGTTGCTGCCGGCGATGCTGCTCAGCGGTGCGGCGTGGATCGCCGTGCTGTCCAACCTGCAGGTGGCCGCGCAGACGTCGGTACCGGCCTGGGTGCGGGCACGGGCGTTGTCGGTGTACATCCTCATCTTCTTCGGCGCCATGGCCGCTGGCGGGTTGCTGTGGGGCACGCTGGCCAGCCATGCGTCGATCACCTTGAGCCTGCTGCTGGCTGCTGGCGGCCTGGCGCTGGGTACCCTGCTGACCTGCAAAGTGACCCTGCCGGAAACCGAGGCCGAAGAGCTGACGCCGTCGCTGCACTGGCCGGTGCCGGTGCTGAGCGATGACATGGACAAGGACAGCGGGCCGGTGATGGTGACCGTGGAGTACCACATCGACCCGGCCAAGGCCGACGCATTCCAGCAGGCGACCCGTGAGCTGGAGGCGATGCGCAAGCGCAATGGCGCGTTGTCCTGGGGGTTGATGCGCGACAGTGCGGACCCGGCGTTGTGGCTGGAGTTCTTCTTCGAGGAATCGTGGCTGGAGCACCTGCGCCATCACCATCGGGTGACCCGTGGTGAGTTGAAGATCGAGGCGCGGGTGCGGTTGCTGCAGACCGAGGGGGTGCAAGTGAAGATCAGGCATCTACTGGCTGGTGGGGAGCACAAGGCTCACCACTGATACTGACCTTCGCAGCCCTATCGCCGGCAAGCCAGCGCCCACAGGATTACACAGCTCTCAAGGCCAGTAGAGGTCTTGTGGGAGCTGGCTTGCCGGCGATAGGGCCAGAACAGTCAACACAAAGAAGGCGGCCAGATACTGGCCCCCTTCTTCACATCAGCTCAGCTCAGAAGGCAAAGCACGAGCAACCCAGTGAACCCCAGAAGCCCTGGAAGTCGCTCACCGGCACACTCGACTTGCGCGCCTTGTCATGGCTGTGCGCATGCACCCCACACGGCCCGGAGCACTGGTGCACCGCCGCTGCCAGCGACGGGGTACCAACGCGCCAGTGCCCCGGCACCTTGGTCACTGGCGACCATTCCGGCAGCACCGGTACCTGCGGCGGGCCGAGCTTGTCGAATTCACCCGCGCCGTACACCACCTTGCCATCGACAACGGTCAGCACCGACTCGATGCCCTTGATCGCTTCTTCCTCGACGCTGAAGAAGTCCAGCGACAGCGCCGCCAGGTCAGCCAGCTGGCCGACCTTGATCTGGCCCTTCTTGCCCTGCTCGCTGGAGAACCACGCACTGCCCTGGGTGAACAGTTGCAGGGCGGTATCGCGGCTCAGGCCTTCGGGGTACAGCTCCATGCCGCCGACGGTCTTGCCGCTGACCAGCCAGTACAGCGAAGTCCACGGGTTGTAGCTGGACACGCGGGTGGCGTCGGTACCGGCACCCACCGGCACGCCCATGTCGAGCATGCGCTTGATGGGTGGGGTCTGCTCGGCGGCCTTGGCGCCGTAGCGGTCGACAAAGTATTCACCCTGGAAGGCCATGCGGTCCTGGATGGCGATACCGCCGCCAAGCGCACGCACGCGCTCGATGTTCTGCGGGGTGATGGTTTCGGCGTGGTCGAAGAACCACGGCAGGCCGTTGAACGGGATGTCGCGGTTGACCTTCTCGAACACGTCGAGCATGCGCGTGATCGATTCGTTGTAGGTGGCATGCAGGCGGAACGGCCAGCGCTGCTCGACCAGGTGGCGCACCACCGGCTCCAGCTCTTCTTCCATGGTCTGCGGCAGGTCCGGGCGCTGTTCGAGGAAGTCCTCGAAGTCGGCAGCGGAGAACACCAGCATCTCGCCGGCGCCGTTGTGGCGCAGGAAGTCGGTACCGCTGTGCAGCTTGACGCTGGAGGTCCACTTCCTGAAGTCGTCCAGCTCTTCCTTGGGCTTCTGGGTGAACAGGTTGTAGGCGATGCGCACGGTCAGCTGGTTGTTGTCGGCCAGCTCCTGGATCACCGAGTAGTCGTCCGGGAAGTTCTGGTAGCCGCCGCCGGCATCGATGGCACTGGTCAGGCCCAGGCGGTTCAGCTCGCGCATGAACTGGCGGGTGGAGTTGACCTGGTATTCCAGCGGCAGCTTCGGCCCTTTGGCCAGGGTCGCGTAGAGGATCATCGCGTTCGGACGGGCGATCAGCATGCCGGTCGGGTTGCCGAACTTGTCGCGCTGGATCTCGCCACCGGGCGGGTTCGGCGTGCTCTTGTCGTAGCCGACGGCCTTGAGCGCGGCGCGGTTGAGCAAGGCGCGGTCGTACAGGTGCAGCAGGAAGACTGGCGTGTCCGGGGCGGCCTGGTTGATTTCTTCCAGGGTCGGCATGCGTTTTTCGGCGAACTGGAATTCGTTCCAGCCACCGACCACGCGCACCCACTGCGGGGTGGGCGTGCGCGCGGCCTGGTCCTTGAGCATGCGCAGGGCATCGGCCACCGAGGGTACGCCCTCCCAGCGCAGTTCCAGGTTGTAGTTCAGGCCGCCGCGGATCAGGTGCAGGTGCGAGTCGTTCAGGCCCGGAATGACAGTGCGCTGCTTGAGGTCGATGATCTGCGTGGTGGCGCCCTTGTGGGCCATGGCCTCGGCGTCGTTGCCCACGGCAACGAACCGGCCATCCTTGATGGCGACGGCGGTGGCGGTGGGCTTTTCGCGGTCAACGGTGTGCAGTTTGCCGTTGAACAGAATCAGGTCGGCGGTCATGGAACCTCCTTGGGTGGATGCGTGAGCGGAACCGGCTTGGCCGGTGAATGGCAATGCGGACCAGAGCGCACCGGCAGCACCGAGCACCGTGCTGGTGGCGAGGAACTGGCGACGGGTCTGGTCGTTGCGGTCCTGGGACATGGGGTTCTCCGTCTCGGGGGCGGCGGCAGGCGCAACTGCGGAGCATGCCGGTTGGTGCCGGGCCAAGGCTTGGATGGATGTGCGGTGGGTTGTAGAAGGTTAGCCCTGATCAGGTTTTGTGCTGCCAGGCCTGGCCTCTTCGCGGCGGTTCGACGCCTCGAATGCCCCAGCGCAATTACTGCTGAAGGAACGCCAGCAAATCCTCATTCAGCTGCTGCGCGTGGGTCACCGCAAACCCATGCGGCGCCCCGGCATACACCTTCAGCTCAGCCCCACGAATCAGCTCCGCCGCCTGCTTGCCGGTGGTCTCGAACGGCACGACCTGGTCGTCGTCACCATGGATCACCAGCGTCGGCACATCGACCTTGGCCATGTCCGGCCGGAAGTCGGTTTCGGAGAAAGCTGTCACGCAATCCAGGGTGCCCTTGATCGACGCCATCAGCGCGATGTTCAGGGTTTGCGTCTGCACACCCTGGGACACCTGCTGCCCATGGTTCAGGCCATAGAACGGCGTGGCGAAATCGGCGATGAACTGCGCACGGTCGGCACGCAGGCCGGCGCGGATACCTTCGAATACCGACAGGTCGACACCTTCGGGGTTATCGTCACGCTTGCCGAACACCGGCGTCACAGCGCCCAGCAACACCAGCCCGGCCACCCGCTCGCTGCCATGGCGGGCGATATAGCGGCTGACATCGCCGCCCCCCATCGAGAAGCCCACCAGCGTTACCTCACGCAGGTCGAGGTGCTCGATCAGCTGGGCGATGTCGTCGGCAAAGGTGTCGTAGTCATAGCCGGACCATGGCTGGCTCGACCGGCCGAAACCACGACGGTCGAATGCAATGGTGCGGTAGCCGCGGCTGGCCAGGAACTCCATCTGCGAATCCCACATGTCGGCATCCAGCGGCCAGCCGTGGCTGAACAGCACCGGTTTGCCGCTGCCCCAGTCCTTGAAATAGATCGAGGTGCCATCGCGGGTAACGAACGTGCTCATGTCGGTATCTCCTTGAAAGTGTCGAGGGAAAGGCGTGGCTCAGCCGCGCAGCCACGTGGCACAGCGGCGGGTTACCCAAGGCATGATGTAGAACACCACGGGCAGGATGACGAACAGGTTGACGATGAGGTTGCCGGTGATCGGGCCGCCCAACTGGGGGAAACGGGCGAACAGCGGCGCCAGCAATTGCGGGATGACCATGGTCATCGGACAGATCACCAGGTAGGTAAGCAGCGCCTGCTTCCAGCGCGGTGGCTGCGCGGCCGTGGTGCTCGGCGGGGTGAACCAGAACTCCGGGTCATCGTGGACCTGGGTATGGTCGCCGCCTTCGAGCAGCGGCAGCACTTCCCTGACCAGCGCCTGGCGCTCAGCCGAGTTGACCCAGGCCTGCAGCAAACTGGCATCGGCGAAACGCACCACGGTGGTGAAGTGCAGCCCGCCGTCGTCGGGGCGGATGACGTTGACGTCCAGGTGCCCCGGCTGGTGCCGCGCGGTGCTTACTGTGCGCTTGAGCCATGCTTCGTAGTCGGCCAGCGACGCGGCGCGAACCTTGTGCTGGATGACCAGGGTCACCACGTTGCGGTTGTCCTGGAGTGCGGTGTTCATCGGCGTTCCTTGGGATGAGCTTGCCCGCATCCACTGTGCAACGGTGAACGGGCGGAGGATTGGATGGGTGTGCTGCCCTTGCCGGGCACCGACCGTCGGTGCCCGGGGCGTAGCGGTTTACTTGCTGGCGTTGAAGGCGTTGTAGCTGGTCATCAGGTTGCGGTAGTCAGGGATGTGGTTGGAGCACAGCGCGGCCAGGCCCTCCACGTCATTGCGCCAGTCGCGGTGCAGCTCACAGGCCACGCCGAACCAGGTCATCAGCTGCGCACCGGCCTGGCTCATGCGGTCATGGGCGGCGTCGCGGGTCATGGCGTTGAAGGTGCCGGAAGCATCGGTCACCACGAACACGTCGAATTCTTCTTCCAGGGCTGCCAGGGCCGGGAAGGCCACGCACACTTCAGTCACGACGCCGGCAATGATCAGCTGCTTCTTGCCGGTGGCCTTCACTGCCTTGACGAAGTCTTCGTTGTCCCAGGCGTTGATCTGGCCTGGGCGGGCAATGTACGGGGCGTCCGGGAACAGTGCCTTCAGTTCCGGTACCAGCGGGCCGTTGGGGCCTTGCTCGAAGCTGGTGGTGAGGATGGTCGGCAGGTTGAAGAACTTGGCCAGGTCGGCCAGGGCCAGCACGTTGTTCTTGAAGGCATCCGGTTCGATGTCGCGGACCAGCGACAGCAGGCCCGCCTGGTGGTCGACCAGCAGTACGGCGGCGTCGTCTTTGTTCAGGCGGTTGTATTTGAAGTTGGTCATGGTCGTTGCTCCAGAAGGTTTTGATTGTTCAGTAAGTTGGGTGTTTCGCGTTGATGGGAGAAGATTAAATCCATCACCTTTTCAGCGGTAGATAGCGGTTTTTGGCTTTAGCGTTCTGTTATGTGAACGATGGATTGGCGCTGAATTTGCTGGCCCCTTCGCGGGTGAACCCGCTCCCACAGGGACTTCACCAAACTCAGAGCTGTGGGAGCGGGTTCATCCGCAAAGAGGCCGGCACAGGTTCACATTGCCTGCGACGGCAACCTGCTCTATTACTACCCACAGCCTCCCCTCACCCCCGAGACTTCCATGCTGGCGTTCATCCAGTCGTCCCCGTTGTTGCTCGGCTCCGCCCTGATCCTGCTTGACCTGGTGCTCTGGCAGCTCATCCCTGTTCAGCGCCGCGCCTGGCGCATCGGCGCACGGCTGGTGATATTCCTGCTGTTCAGCTCGGTGCTGGTGGCCGCCGGCATGAGCCCGCTGCAACCGCCACCCTGGCCTGACGATGTTTCGCGCAACCTGATGGCCACGGTGCTGGCAATCGGCTGGTGGCTGTTTGGTGCGCGCACGATCACCGTGGTGTTCGGCCTGCTGCTGGTGGCCAGGGGCAGCCATGGCGGCCGGCTGCTGCAGGATGTACTGGGCGCGCTGATATTCCTGGTCGCAGTGGTCGCTGCTGCAGGCTATGTGCTGCAGCTGCCGATAAAGGGCCTGCTGGCCACGTCCGGGGTGATGGCCATCGTCATCGGCCTGGCGCTGCAGAGCACGCTGGCCGACGTGTTCAGCGGCATCGTGCTGAATACCACGCGGCCCTATCAGATCGGCGATTC
>Ga0302347_1004504_pt1 | contig 11085 bp, 7 predicted proteins | sample PhyWR1_FD_202178 | JGI IMG/M metagenome (GOLD analysis project Ga0302347, IMG submission 202178) | Leaf surface microbial communities from wheat plants in UC Gill Tract Community Farm, Albany, California, United States - DLSL W.R1 (v2)... | ecosystem: Host-associated > Plants > Phyllosphere >...
CCTGATCTACAACGCGAAGGGATTGATCGCTTCTGCCACGACAGCAGGGCGTACATGGATCTATGACTACACCGAGGCCGATATCCTGCGAACGGTGACGCTGCCGGACGGAACTCAGTGGGTCTACAACCTGCCGCCGCTTTCAGTCACACATAAGTATGCTGACTACATCGGGCAGAACATCTGGGAGTACATGGAGTATCCGGCAACCTGTTCTCGCATGAACAAGATCGTGCCGAGCGAGATATCCATGACCGTCCAGCATCCTTCGGGTGCTTTGGGAACCTTCCTGTTCCGGCCGTTCCGCCACGGGCGCAAGAACGTCTCTCTGGATTGCCAGACTTCCGGCGACAATCACCTGTTTGCTGATGGTTGGAACTACACGCCGATCTATCGCGACGCACAGTCGCTGGTAGCGAAAACAATCAGTGGTCCAGGTATGCCCACTGCGCAGTGGACCTATCAGTACACCAATCTTGATGGCGCCTACGCGCAGGATCTCGGTGGACCGGCCATTCCTCCGGGCCAGGCAGAACCGAAGATCACCACCGAAACGCTGCCCGACGGCGTCGTGCGTGTGTACGAGTTCGGCAAGGAGGTTGCCTACAATGATGGTCTGCTGTTGTCGACCACGACGCGTTCGGGCGGCACTGTCGTGCGCGTTGATCGCAACAACTACTATCCCGACGCCCAGCTGGACTCGGCGCCATTCCCGAAGGAAGCCGGCAAGGACTTCAAGTACGGTGCGAACGATCTCAAGGCGCACTACAACCGTCCTGTCCAGTCCACTGTCGTGGATCAGGACGGCGTGCAGTTCACCCGCACGGTGCAGACGTTCGATGCCTTTGCACGTGAGGTGAGCGTCGTCGAGGGCAATTCAGCCGGACAGAGCCGCACCAGCACAACCACCTACTACGACAACCTGGCGCTATGGGTGAACGGTCAGTCAGCGCGTAGCGTAGTCAATGGTGTTGAGCAATCACGCACCGAGTTCGACACGACCAATGCGTTGCCGATACGGGCGTATGCCTTCGGGCGTCTGGCACAGCAGGTGACCTACGCAGCCGACGGTACGGTTGCGTCGGTCGCCGACGGCCGTGGCAACACCAGCCATCTTTCCGGTTGGAAACGCGGTGTGCCGCAGCAGTTGCGGATGCCAGCCACGACTGAATCTCCCAATGGAGCGACGCGCAACGTTGTGGTGGACGACAACGGTTGGATCACCTCGTTGACCGATGAAATCGGTGCGACCACCAGTTTCAGCTACGACAGCATGGGGCGCCTGCGCAGCCAGCAGTTCCCCGGTGGCGACACCGTGAGCTGGAATGCGGTCACCATGGACCTGCAGCGGTTGGGCAGCGCGCAGTTCGGCGTGCCGGCCGGTGCCTGGAAACATTCCCGAACCCAGGGCGGACGACGGACCGACACCTATCTGGACGCCATGTTCCGCCCGGTGCTGCTCACTGAAAATGCCGACAACGTTCTCGATAGCGCAGTGGTGACCCGCTACGACACCAGTGGTAAAACGGTGTTCGCGTCCTATCCTGTTCGCTCGCTTTCCGACATCAACGCGTCACTTGGTGGCACCAGCACGCAGTACGATGCGCTGGGTCGACCGGTCGTGGTCAGCCAGTCGTCCGAACTTGGCGCCTTGGTGACTCGCTCCGAGTTCGTGGGCAACCTGTCGGTGAAGGTGACCAATCCACGCGGCCAGTCGACAACAACACGGCACCTGGCCTATGACCAGCCCACCTATGAGATGCCGCTGACGCTGCAGCATCCAGAAGGGGTAGTGACCGAGATCCAGCGCGACGCTCTCGGCAAGCCGCTGGCGATCACCCGTCGCAGCGCCGACGGCAGCCAGGCGCTGACCCGTCGCTATGTCTATGACGGCTACCAGCAGCTCTGCAAGACCATCGAGCCGGAAACCGGGGCGACGGTGCAGGACTACGATGCTGCCGGCAATGTCCTGTGGTCGGCTGCTGGCACGGGTTTGACCAACGCCAGCGACTGCAATCGCGCCGAGGCGCTTGCCAGCGGGCGTGCGGTGCAGCGCAGCTATGACGCTGCCAATCGACTGCTGGCGTTGATCTTCCCCGATGGCCGCGGCAACCAGACCTGGTCATACACGCCGGACGGCCTGCCCGCAGAAATCAGTACGCAGAACGAGGCCGGCCGTCCGCTCGTCATCAATCGCTACCAGTACAACCATCGTCGTCTGCTCAGCAGCGAGACGCTGCAGTATCTGGATCTGGGAACGGTGAACTTCGCCTATGGTTACGATGGCAATGGCACGCTTGCGAGCAACACGTATCCGGGTGGGCGTATCGCCAGCTATGCCCCGGATGCACTCGGCCGCGCCACATCGGTGGCGGGCTATGCGAAGGAGGCCAGCTATTTTGCCAATGGTGCCTTGGCGCGCTTCGTCTATGGCAATGGCGTTGTCCATACGATGACCCAGAATGCACGTGGTCTTCCTGATCGAAGTCGCGATGCAACCGCTGCGGCCGCAGTGCTCGATGACAGCTACGACTACGATGCGGGTGGCAACGTGATGGCCATCTCTGATGGCTTGCCGGGTGCGCCAGGCAATCGTGACATGGCCTACGACGGGCTGGATCGACTGCGCTCGGTTACCGCACCTGGTTTTGGCAATGCGCTGTATGAGTACGACGCACTGGACAACCTGCGCCGGGCCAAGGTCGGCAGCCGGGATCGTACGCACTACTTCGATCCGACCAATCGTCTGGTCAACGTCGTCGATACCGGCAGCAGCGCGACCGTTGTCGGTCTCGGCTATGACGTGCAGGGCAATCTTTCGATCCGCAATGGCCAGGCGTTTGGTTTCGACTACGGCAACCGCCTGCGTACGGTGGGAACGACGGAGGCCTATCTGTACGACGCGCATGGACGCCGGGTGAAAGCCTGGAACAGCGAGTCGGGCGCCATCTACTCGTTCTATGACAATGGCGGCGTGCTGCGTTTCCAGCGCAATGAGCGCACGGGAAAGCAGACAGACTATCTGTACCTGTCCGGCAGTCTGGTGGCGCAGGTGCACGGCGAGGCCGCACCCAGCATTCCGGCCCTGAGCGCCCCAGGCTACATCACCCAAGGCAGCGTTAACTTGACATGGAGTCCGGCCGGTGGCGCCAACCGCTATGAGCTGCAGCGTGCCCAAGCGGGTACTTGGAGCACGATCTTCGACGGTGCGGTGCAGGCGTTCACCAGTACCGGTCTGGCTACCGGTACCTATCAGTTCCGTGTGCGTGGTTGTCGCGTGGTCTGTGGTGAGTGGAGCAACACCGCTTCGGTTGCTGTCGAACTGCCGCCGGCTACGGTGCCTGTGCTGACCGTACCGGCAACCGCCTTCAACGGCATCTACAGCGTCAGTTGGTCGGCCTCTGCCGGTGCAGAGCGCTTTGAGCTCGACGAGAGTGCCAATGGTGGTGCCTGGACCCAGGTCCACAATGCGGTGGGCCAATCCAAGGGGTTCACCGGCAAACCGGGAGGCAGCTTCAACTACCGTGTCCGCGCGTGTAATCCGGTGGGGTGTACCAGCTACAGCGGTAGCGCTGCGGTGGCGGTGGTCTACCCGCCTGCCAGTGCTCCAGGAGTGTCAGCGCCGGCTCGTTCGGCACCCGGCAGTATTGGCATCGGCTGGAACGGGATTGGCGGTGCTGACCGCTACACGCTGCAGGAAAGCGCCAATGGCGGCGGTTGGGTGACCCTGTTCGATGGCAATGCGGGTTCCTATGCCACGCCTGCACGTGGAGTGGGCAGCTATGCCTACCGCGTCGCCGCCTGCAACGGCGCTGGATGCGGGCCGTGGTCGGGATCTGCAACAGTTGCCGTGATCGGCGCGCCGACGATCGAACCGGTGATCAGTGCACCGGGACTGGTGAATGTGCCGCAATACAGCTTCAGCTGGTCTGTACCCGCCAATAGTGAGAGCTTCATTCTCGAGGAGAGCGCCAACGGCGCTGGATGGGCCGTGGTGCATAACGGCGGTGCGAACAGCTTCGGCGCGGACCGCGGCAAGGGCAGCTATGCCTATCGGGTGCGTGCCTGCAACTTCGTGGGGTGCAGCCCTTACTCGGGCATCGTGACGGTAATAGTGGCACTTCCGCCAGGGACGCCCCATTTCTATCTGGCCGAATGGCTGACCACGCGCAAGGCGCCCTATCAGGTGCAGTGCTCGGTGGGTTGGAACCAAGTGGCCGATGCCACCGAGTTCCAGCTTGAGAGCGGCGGCGGCGGCAAGCGACTGTATACCGGGCCCAACGCCTATGTGAGTGCAAACGGCAATGCGTATTGTGCCGGCAACTATCGCGTGCGTGCCTGCAATGCAGGCGGTTGCTCGTCGTGGTCGGCGGACCGCACCGTCACCCGCGGCGTACTGAGCTGGGACTGAGCCATGAATGGAATCACTTCTCTACTGATTCGCACAGCGCTTCTTGTGGTGGCGACGATGGCCGGTGCTGAACCGGCTGCGGCCCAGGAAGTTGTGGAATACATCCACACCGACGCACTGGGCTCACCGGTGGCAATCACCGATGCCAGCGGCAATGTCATCGAGCGTACGGTGTATGAGCCGTATGGGGCCGTGGTCAATCGGTCGCTGAAGGATGGGCCTGGGTACACCGGGCACGTGACGGACTCGGGCACGGGGCTGAGTTACATGCAGCAGCGGTACTATGACTCTGAACTGGGGCTGTTTCTGAGTACAGACCCAATCGTTGCATCGGAAGCGCTGTTCGGGCGCTACCTCTACGCGAACAACGGTCCATATAGATTTGTGGATCCGGATGGGCGTGCTTCCGAAGAAAAGAACCGTCGAAGACCCGCAATTGTGGGGAGTAGAATAAAGAACGGGATGGTGGCAGCAGGGAGCCGTATGGGAACTCTAGGCGCTACAAATGCTGGAGCCGGATCCAGCGGAGGGTACGGGCGAGAGCCACGGGCATCCGATCCGCAATGGACTCGAGACCCGAAAGTAAGAGGGCAAATGGAGGATGCATGGAATGACTCAAACCCATTTGCGCCAGCCGTACGCAGAGGGGAATCTGGATCTCTGAAACGAGAGAACGGAGGGTGGATTGTTCAGTTCGCGGGGGAACGAGGGCATGAACTGGTTCGGTCACCTGCCGGCACAAGGGACAGAATGTCGATTGAATCTGCTAGGAAGCCCTCGGAGTTTGAATGTGGATGCATAGTCAAGGGCTACTTTCATACGCACCCTAATACAAGGGCTGAAGGGTACTTCCCTGGCACAAATGGCTATGACTACGATTATCAGTTACAGCAGGGGGTTCCTGGCATGATTAGGGGGCACGAGGGCTATGAATTTATTCCTATTCCAGGGGGGCGCTGATGAAATTTTGCAAGTTGATACTTGGATTAGCGCTGTGCCTTGCAGTGGTGACAGGTTGTTCGGCCCGTGAAGAAAAAAATAGCGAGCGCGTTGATGCCTGTTTGCCGGTCATAAACGCATATATAAAGGCATCTCGCGGATGGGTTGAAGGTGTCTACGATGTTGTTCCTGAGGGTAGAAGCCGGGGGCTTCGTGGGTATGCAGTAATGCATCACGAAGACAAAGGTAAGCTGCCTTCCGAGGAGCTCAAGTCATTTCATGTTGATTTAGATTCAAAGTGCAAGGCTGTAGTCGGTGAACTTGGGTATCAGTGATAAGGGTCTGCCTTCGCGATTGTTTGTGTTTTCCGGCGGCCCGGCTAAGAGCGTATAGTCCAATCGAAAAAAAGAGCGCCACGGGTTTCCGTGGCGCTTTGGCTTCATCCGGCTGTCGCTGAAGCCTCACCCCAGCAACTTCCGCACCTTCGTCAACGCCGTCATGAACCGCTCGATCTCTTCATGCGTGTGTGACGCACGGCAAGTCGCCGCCACGCCGTAGTACCTGCTTTAGCGGATGCGCGCAGTGCTGGCCCGAACGCACGGGCACGCCCTCCAGATCCAGAAGCGTAGCTAGGTCGTGGACATGCGCGCCGTAATCAGGAACGAGACCATGGCGGCCTTCTCCTGCGCTTCGCTGATGATGCGCAGGCCGTCGACACGGTGCAGCTCTGCGGTGAAGTGCGCCAGCAGCTTGGCTTCGCGGGCTTCCACCTGGCCCAGGCCGAGACTCGATATGATGCTATGAAGGGCGGTGTTGTTGATGCTACGAAGGACAAGATAGAGTCAACTCCGAACGCAAATTGAGACAGTGCTGCCAAGATTTTTTTCAAGGGTTTATCAAAAATACTCTATTAGATTCGGATGGGGGAGTGCGGAAATTGTGATGAAGAATATTGGCAATTTTCATATTTTCGATATTGGGATAACCACTCGGGTTCGGGATGTGCTGGCTGGGCGCAACCGCCGGGAGGCGCCTCATAGCTGGTAATTTTCACACGCATCCAGCATTGGATGGACGCCGGCGTGCCTACTCGCCATTCGCCTATTGGGGTGTTGAAACCTATAAGTCGACTATTTCGATCAACTGTGTTTCGGACCCGTCGGGTGTCTACAGGCTGAATAAAGATGGTGAGTCGGAGGTTGTGAAATGAAACTAAATTATCAGCTTTGCGTGGCCTTCTTCTTGGTGATTTCCGTGGTCGGTTGCGGTCTTCAGCAAGGAGGGCAGACACCGTCCGCAAAGGTCTGTGGGATCGGCCAGAATCCAGTTTGTCGAGTCAGCTTCCGGGCGCTGGCTGCGACCCCTCGGCTATTCGATGGGAAATCGATACGCATGGAGGGCTATCTCGGAGTTAGTCGGGGGCTCTTTGTATTGAGCTCCAGCAAGGAGCTGTTCGAGGCTGGAGTGACCGATGAGACCGAAGTTCGCATCAGGGGCCCAATAGATCTCCAGCGTGGCGTGTTTGATCGGTATGCCTATTCGTGGGTATCAGTGACTGGGGTGTTCAGGCTTAGGAGGACGGACGGGTCGACGGATGATCTTCTTCTCGGTGAAATGCATGCCCCACTTGACGTTCAATCTTTGAGGATCCCAGGTCCGATTCCAAAAGCGACCTTCGGAGACGTGTCCGTTGATCTCGAAGATCTGAAATGAATTCCAGGTATCAAGCGCGCCTTCGATAAAGCAGTTTGTGATAACAGGAATGATTCTGCTGGTGTCCGAGGCGGTGCCGATAGGTCGTTACATGCCTCTGCAGATGACGTTTGCGGTCGTCGTGCGGTGGCGCAGCATGGGCAACCACGGAAAAAAAACGCCACGGTCTCCCGTGGCGCACGTATCTTTCCAGCGGTTACTGAAGCCTTACCCCAGCAACTTCCGCACCTTCGTCAACGCAGTGTTGTAGAACGCCAGCGAGGCACGGCAGGTCGCCGCCACGCCGTAGTACTGGAGCAGCGGATGCGCGCAGTGCTGGCCGGAACGCACGGCCACACCTTCCAGATCCAGCAGGGTGGCCAGGTCGTGCGCGTGTGCGCCGTCGATCAGGAATGACACCACCGCGGCCTTTTCCGGTGCCTCGCCGATGATGCGCAGGCCATCGACCCGACGCAGCTCTTCGGTGAAGTGGGCCAGCAGCTCGGCTTCACGCGCTTCCACGTGGTCCAGGCCGACGTTCTGCAGATAGTCCGCCGCCACGCCCAGGCCGATGAAGCCGGCGATGTTGGGGGTGCCGGCTTCAAACTTGTGCGGGGCATCGTTGAACACGGTGCCGTCGAAGCTGACTTCCTTGATCATCTCGCCGCCACCCAGGAACGGTGGCATCGCGTCCAGGTGCTCGCGACGCGCCCACAGCGCACCGGTACCGGTCGGGCCGCACATCTTGTGGCCGGTGATGGCGTAGAAGTCGCAACCGATCGCGGTGACATCGACCTTGCGGTGCGGTGCGGCCTGCGAGCCGTCGACCACCGTGATGATGCCGCGCTTGCGGGCTTCGCGGCAGATCTCGCGCACCGGGTTGATGGTGCCGAGCACGTTGGAGACATGGGCCACGGCCAGCAGCTTGACCTCGGGGGTCATCGCCGCGCGCAGTGCGTCCAGGTCCAGCGCGCCGTCGGGGGTGATCTCGGCCACGCGGATGGTCGCGCCGGTGCGCTGGGCAACCAGCTGCCACGGCACGATGTTGGCATGATGCTCCATGCGCGAAACCAGGATCACGTCACCGGCCTTCAGTCGCGGCAGGGCCCAGGAGTAGGCAACGAGATTGATCGCGAAGGTGGTGCCGCTGCACAGCACCAGATCATTGCTGCGCACGTTGAGGAATCGGGCCAGCTTGTTGCGCGCGCCCTCGTAGGCGTCGGTGGCCTCGGTACCCAGCGCATGCACCGCACGGCTGACGTTGGCGTTGTAGCGGCGGTAGAACTCGTCCACCGCGCCGATCACCTGCACCGGCTTCTGGCCGGTGTTGGCGTTGTCGAAATAGACCAGCGGCTTGCCGTGCACTTCGCGCATCAGCAGCGGGAAGTCCAGGCGTACGCGCGCCCAGTCGGGGGCGTCGGCGGGTGCTTCGATCGGTCGCGGGGTGGACAGGTTCATGCCACGCCCGCCTCGGCCAGTGCCTTGTCCAGCCGGCGTGCCAGCTGTTCGCGCAGCGCTTCGGGCAGCACCTTCAGCGGTTCGTGGCAGAACGCGGCGCTCAGCAGCGCCTGCGCCTGGGCCTGCGGCAGGCCGCGCGAGCGCAGGTAGAACAACGCGTTGGCGTCGAGCTGGCCGACGGTGGCGCCGTGTGCGGCCTTCACTTCGTCGGCGTCGATCACCAGCGTCGGCTGGGTATCGATCTCGGCGTCGGCAGACAGCAGCAGATTCTTGTTGGACAGGTTGGCGTCGGTGCCATCGGCGCCGGCACGGATCTGGATGCCGCCATGGAACACCACGCGGCTGCGGTTGGCGGCCACGCCACGCCACTGCAGCTCGGCGCTGGTGTCGCGGGCGATGTGGTCGATGCCCAGGCGGGTATCGACGTGGCGGCGACCGTTGCCGAGCAGCACGCCATTGGCGGTCAGCTGGGCGTTGTCGCCTTCCAGGCGCACGTTCAGCTCATGGCGGCTGAGCGCGGCACCCAGCTCCAGGTCCACGCGGTGGTACTGCGCGTCCTTGGCCAGCACCGCGTCGGTACGCAGGAAGCTGGTCTGGCGCGCGCTGCCGGCCTGCACGCGGGCGTGCTTGAGCACCGCATCGCGGGCGACGTGGGCGTGCAGTACCGTGTTGTCCAGATGCGCCGAATCACCGACGCTGAAGCGGTGCTCGACCACGCCCAGGCTGGCGCCGGCACGCAGTTCGATCAGGTGGCGGTGGTGCCAGGCCAGATCGGTGTCGCCGGCCACGCTGGCGAATACCAGCTGCAGCGGCACCTCGACCTGCACGCCGTCGTCCACGTGCAGCACCACGCCTTCATCGGCGAGGGCGGCGTTGAGGCGGGCGAACACATCGTCGCTGCGATCGTAGCGGCGGCCGAGGAAGCGCACGGCGTCCTCGCCAGCGGCCAGTGCGGAGGACAACGTCTCCAGCTGCACGCCGGCCGGCAGGCCCTGCACGTCGCTCAGCGCGTCGTTGAGGCGACCATTGACGAACACCAGGCGCGGTGCGGGGATGTCTTCCAGCGCGGTGGCATCCAGCAGCGCCGGGGCCAGCGGAGCAGCCGCAAAGCTGCGACGCTCCAGCTGGCGCAGCGAGGTGTACTTCCAGGTTTCGCTGCGTGCGCCGGGCAGGCCGTCGCGCAGCACGCTGTCGAGCACTTCGCGGCGCGCATCGCTGCCGCAGAAGGCCTGGGCCATGGAATCGAGCAGGGCGCTCATCAGACCGCCGCCTCGGGCACGACCCGGTCCTTCAGGAAGTCATAGCCGTGCGCTTCCAGTTCCAGCGCCAGTTCCGGGCCGCCGCTCTTGACGATGCGGCCATCGGCCAGCACGTGCACGACGTCCGGCTTGATGTAGTCCAGCAGGCGCTGGTAGTGGGTGATGACCAGGAACGAGCGGTCGGCGCTGCGCAGCGCGTTGACGCCGTCGGCCACGCTCTTCAGTGCATCGATGTCCAGGCCCGAATCGGTTTCGTCCAGGATCGCCAGCTTCGGCTCGAGCACGGCCAGCTGGAAGATCTCGTTGCGCTTCTTCTCGCCACCGGAGAAGCCTTCGTTGACGCCACGGTGCAGCAGTTCGTCCTTCAGGTGCAGCACGGCCAGCTTCTGCCGCACCAGCTTGAGGAACTGCATGGAATCGAGCTCTCCCTCGCCGCGCGCCTTGCGCTGTGCATTCAGCGCGGCGCGCAGGAAGTAGGTGTTGTTCACGCCGGGGATTTCCACCGGGTACTGGAATGCCAGGAACAGGCCGGCAGCGGCGCGCGCTTCCGGGTCCTGGTCGAGCAGGTTGACGCCTTCGAACTGCACGCTGCCTTCGCTGACCTCATAGCCGTCGCGGCCAGCCAGGACATTGCCCAGGGTGGACTTGCCGGCGCCGTTGGGGCCCATGATGGCGTGCACCTGGCCGGGCTTCACTTCCAGGGACAGGCCCTTGAGGATTTCCTTGTCGCCGATGCGGGCGTGGAGGTTTTCGATCTTCAGCATGGTGGGGGTTTCCGTGGTGCGGGCCGTGGCCCGCCGGTAAAGAGAATGCGTTGTGCGAGGGCAGGGCGGGCGATCAGCCCACCGAACCTTCCAGCGAGACTTCCAGCAGCTTCTTGGCTTCCACCGCGAACTCCATCGGCAGTTCGCGGAACACCTGCTTGCAGAAGCCGTCGACGATCATCGACACCGCGTCTTCCTGGCTGATGCCACGGGCGCGGCAGTAGAACAGCTGGTCGTCGGAGATCTTCGAGGTGGTGGCCTCGTGCTCGACGGTGGCGCCCGGGTTCTTCACCTCGATGTAGGGGAAGGTGTGGGCGCCGCACTGCTTGCCGATCAGCAGCGAATCGCACTGGGTGTAGTTGCGCGCGCCGTCTGCGTTGCGGTCGATCTTGACCAGGCCGCGATAGGTGTTCTGGCCGCGGCCGGCGCTGATGCCCTTGCTGATGATCTTGCTCTTGGTGCGCTTGCCGACGTGGATCATCTTGGTGCCGGTGTCGGCCTGCTGGCGATGGTGGGTCAGTGCCACCGAGTGGAACTCGCCGACCGAGTCGTCGCCCAGCAG
>Ga0302347_1004506_pt1 | contig 11080 bp, 6 predicted proteins | sample PhyWR1_FD_202178 | JGI IMG/M metagenome (GOLD analysis project Ga0302347, IMG submission 202178) | Leaf surface microbial communities from wheat plants in UC Gill Tract Community Farm, Albany, California, United States - DLSL W.R1 (v2)... | ecosystem: Host-associated > Plants > Phyllosphere >...
GGCTGGCTGAAGGAGAACCGTCGCATCGTGACGCGCTTCGACAAGCTCGCAACAAGTTTTGCGGCGATGGTCTCATTGGCCTGCGCTATGCGGTGCTTGCGACAATACTTTACGTACAGAGCCTAGGTCCGCCCTCCGCGCTCACCCGTTTTGGTCGAAAAGATGTTTGGCAAGATCGGACTGATCGGGAACAAAAATGAATTCCGGATCTGGAAACGGATACAAACCGACAGGTAGCTCCCGATAGTCGGGTCGACGCTCAATCATCTTTGCGCAAACGTCTCTGAAGGGGAGCCCCCCCTTCAGACCTGAAATATTCTGCTAACTCAATAAAAATAGAAAAGTGATCTTCGGTGAGGCTGGACAATTCATCGGCAGAAAATTTGTACTTATCGCCGTTATGCATGGACAGGAAGAATGATTGCAGATACCGCGCAGAAGCATTCCAACCGTTGATCAATAAATCAGCCTGTGTCTGAAAAGGCGATTCATACATGGCATTGAGGCCGGCATATTTGATGTAAATATTTGGCGAAGGCTGACACTAAAGTGCAAAACCATCATTAACTTTTAGCTGCGGGAGGCACCTCAATCGAAATTCTTCGACTGAGATGCCCATGAGCGCTTTCAGCAGATTTGGTTGAATGTTAGTCCTGATTGATATGCGACATCATGCCATTGACATCAACCGCACGTACGTACCGTGCCGGGTTGTCGTCATTGGCGACCTCCTCAAAGTGCCTTTCACCGCATTTTATTTTAGCGCCCTCGACATGCCGCAGATCGCCCCACCAAGTGCTACCTTTGGTTTCAACGACGAAGTACAGTTTTTCCCTACCTTCATCATCGACGACCACAGCCCAGTCGGGGTTATAGGTGCCAAGCGGTGTAGGAATTTTGAACCAGGACGGCAGTTTCGCGTACACCTTTACAGCTTCGTTCTTTTCAAGGTCTTCGGCGAAGGTCTTCTCTACGCCCGCCGAGTCATAGACAACATGCGTATAGACGGACTTCTGCGTTTCTAGGGTGTTTTTCAAGTAACCCTTCAGCTCTTCCTGTTGGAACAGCTCTTGCGCGTAGAAGTGCTCGTCGCCGATTTTGCTGTACTTAATACCATCGACTAGTGCCAATCGCTTAGTGCGATTTATGGCTTCTGACGCATAGTCAATGAACTGTTGCGGGTTGCGGGCAAAGTCCTGCAGGCGATGGCTTTGCGTAAGAATCTTGACGATACTGCTGCGGGTCAGCTGAGTCTTGTCCTGCAAATCCGTGATGATGTCGGGAAGCTCGATGTCATCCTCATGGATCGTCGTGAAACGGGAGACGTCAGTCTCTTCCGCCGTAACGCCGCCCTTACCTATCGCGATGTCAGCCTTCCGGAATTGCGCCCTGGTTTTGGTGATGGGCGGGCAGTCCAGAATAGCCTTTGCACAATCGGTAATGAGCTTATTGTTATTGAAATCAACCCTGTACGTGGTCTTGTACTTGATACGCTCCCAGAGCGCCTTGAACTCTTCGCTTTGGAGAACCGCTTCGCGGGTGCGGATGATCCGTCGATCATCCGCATTCTTGATATCAAGTTTTCCTGCGAGTTTCTTAAGAATGCCCTGGATATCTTCTTCAGCGACATCCGCCTTGCTACCAAGCTCAGCTTTGATATCGTCTGGCAGCTTAAAGCTGCCGTCTTTCAAGCTTGTGCGAAGCGAATCCTGAACCTTGCCTTTGGCGTCAACAAAGCCCTCAGCTTTTAGGAATTTCCAAATCTTTTCAGATTGGTCTACTCCGAGCGGTGCCGCCTCGCCCTTGTCGTCGATTATCAGTACTGTCGCGAACTGATGCGATTCAACGATACCAAAGCGAATGCCGGTATCTTCTTCAATTTCCTTCTGAAGGTTTTCGGCAAACTCTTCATAGCTCTCGGTAGCAATGATAGTCAACGTGTTGATGTCAGACCCGCGCAGGCGCTGCCCGTCCTGATTGACGCAGAGGCGCAAGCCCCGCCCGATTGTCTGGCGACGCTCCCGCTCCGAGCCCATATCGCGCAATGCACAAATCTGGAATACGTTCGGGTTGTCCCAACCTTCCTTGAGAGCAGAGTGGGAAAAGATGAATTTGAGCTTGGTGCTAAAGCTCAGCAGCTTTTCCTTCTCCTGCATAATCAGGTTATAGGCGCGCTCGGAGTTGTCGCGACCAGCTTGAGTATTTTCCGCTGTATCGACAAGTTTTTCCTTCTTGTCGATGGAGAAATAGCCGTTATGGACTTCAGCGGCGTTTGTCTCCAGGTCAATTTCATTGAAGAGACTTTGATAGTCGCTGGATTTTGCGAGTTTGGTATATTCCTCTTCAAACATCGAGGCATATTTGCCTTTGACCACGCTTCCATCTTCGTCGTACTGACGATAATGCTCAACGCTATCGATGAAGAACAGGCTTAAGACCTTGATAGGCTGCTTGTTGGCAGCAAAGGTCAGCTCTTTATCGAGATGCTCTTTGATCGTGCGGCGGATCATCAGGCGCTTAATCTCATCAGGGCTGACGCCGCCAATGGCGTCACCGGGGGTCAAGGTTCTGTCGATACCCGGCCCCTTGACTTGAATGGACTCGTTGTTCTTGCCGCAAGTGATCGTGCCAATCTGCATGTTTTCATAAATGGCACGATTAGCAATCTGCTCTAGATCATCACCATCTTCAACCGTCAGTGTTTCGCGGCTGATTTTTTTCCCACGCTGCACATCGATTTCTATTTTTGCAGTGATCGAACCTTTACGGTTATGGGTGGATTCGAGCTTTATATAAGGTTTGTTGTTTCCGCCCTCGATTTGGAGGGAGGCAACCTCGATCTGTTTGACCAAGCCCTGGTCATAGGCATCAACTGCGTCGAGACGATAAACCATGTGGTGCTTATCGACGTGCGTCGCTGAATAGCGCAGGGTGCAGAGCGGGCTCATGGCATCCAAAGCCTTCTTCCCCTGTCCTTGCAGGCCACCGTCCACGCTTTGTGGTTCGTCCACAATAATGATCGGGCTAGTAGCCTTGATCAGGTCGATAGGCTTCTCACCGCCTGTATTTTCATGCTCTTTATAGAGATTGTTGACGTCTTTTTTGTTGATAGCACCAACAGTCGTCACCATAATTTGGATATTGGAACTCGTGGCGAAACTACGCACTTGCCCAGGCTTGGAAGAGTCGTAAAGAAAATATTCGTAACCCTTGGCCTTGGGATACAAATTCTCAAAATGGTCGCGCGTAATTTCAAGCGTTTTCTTCGTACCTTCTTTAATGGCAACAGAAGGTACGACAATTACGAATTTTGTAAAGCCGTAATTTTTATTTAGTTCAAATATCGTGCGGAGATAGACGTAAGTTTTACCCGTGCCCGTTTCCATTTCAACCGTAAAGTCGCCGCTTGCGAGATTGCCAGCAGGACGCAGGCCATTGTCGAGCTGGATAGCATGCAAATTATCGAGTAATTCTTCATCAACCAGTTGCAGGCGGTTGCCAACGCCGAGTTCATTTTCCTCCAGGCCAAGCGAAGCCTGCGGCCCAGATTCAGGGCGGTAGGTGACCGTGAATTCCGAGCGCGAGATTTCCTGCCCTTTAAATAGGCTGACGACAGACTCTATTGCCGCCATCTGATAGTCAAGATTGTCTTGAAAATGCAGCTTCATCAGTGACACTCCTTACAAGCTGCGAACATGGGTTATGCCGTTCTGTTCCAGAATGGCGGCCATGTTAGTCTTCGCTATGTCATCACTGAATGCACTATCACGGAAAAAGACATGCGTATCTGAAGACGGGCTCAGCTCGCCGTACCATGCGAGAATTCCCTGGGCAACATTCTCAACATCGGCCTGGGCGATAGATTCATCAAGGCACGCAAACAATACACCGTAACCAATGCTGTAGACTTCTTTGCCTGATACATTCCTGCTTTCAATTGGTACAGACAGATCGATGCCGCGCTTGATTAGTAGCTCATAAAGAACATCTTGTTCGGTACGCCCCTCAATCAAATGTTCCTGATGAGAAAGTAACGTTTGTTCGAGATCGGTACGATCCGGGTTCCATGCACGGATATTGGAATTTGAAAGTTTGAAAACTTTAAATCCTGCATTCAAGGGGGACTTATTAACCGAGCAGCGTTTTAGTCTCTCTTTTGTAACATCCGAAATTTTTGATAGGCCAAGCTTTCTAGCGGTAATGCCATGGGGCTTGCTCTCATCGATTTCTTCTGGCAACTGCACTAATATAAACCTAGACTGTTCGGTGTCAAAAACAGCTGCGCCGGTAGTTCCAGAGCCTGCGAAAAAATCAAGAACGATATCTTCTGCGTTAACGCCAGATACTTTCATCATTCGCTTTATCAGCTCTGTGGGCTTTACCGTATCAAAAGGAACCTCACCATCAAAGGTGGCTTTTAGCTCTTTGACGCCAGATCTGGTGGTTCCAGAGTCTTTTGCAAACCAAATTGTTTCTGGTGTACGCCCATCAAGGTCAGCAAGGTAGATTTTTCTAATAATTCTTGTTTCGTCTTCACTGAAGAATATCTCTCCTGTAGCGATTTTGCCACTAAGAGTCTCCTTGCTCCATCGCCATCCGTTATCAGGAGGATTGATTATCTTTCCTGATGGAGTTGTAATTGGATACTTCAGATTTTTCCTATACAGAGCGTTTCTTACGTCACCTGTTCGCCAATCACCCTTTGGATCATTGTCTTGGTTTGAGTAGGCTTTATTGTCCTCGTCCGTTCTCTCAAGGGACATTAGCTCAAAGTCCTCCGACTTTCTATACATCAAAATATGATTATGGTGCACAGAAAATATTCCGGAGTAGCCTTTTGGCTGAACACTATGCTGCCATATTATGTTGGTGATGAAATTTTCTTCGCCGAACACTTCATCGCACAACATTCTCAATCTCGGTGCTTCACTATCATCAATGGATATAAATATTGCACCATTGTTTTGCAGCAACGACTTTGATAGTTTTAGCCTTGGATACATCATGTTGAGCCAGTTGGTGTGAAACCGACCAGAGCTCTCGGTGTTGCTGGACACTTTCACTCCATCGCTGTCTTTCTGCCCTGTATATTGTAAATACGTATCCAGGTTATCCTGGAAGTTATCTGGATATATAAATTCATTTCCAGTATTATATGGCGGATCAATAAATATCATCTTGACCTTGCCCGCATAGCTCTTTTGCAGGAGTTTCAACACCTCAAGATTATCGCCTTCGATAATTAGGTTTTTAGTTGTATCCCAATTGACACTTTCCTCCGGACAAGGCAATAACGTGCCAGTCGATGGCGTTAGTGCAATCTGGCGAGCCTTCTTCTTTCCGTGCCAACTCAGACCGTATTTCTCTTCACCTTCGTCAATAGCCCCGGCATCACCAAGAAGTTGTCGCAGCGTGTCGAAATTTACCCCACCTTCTTCGAAGGCTTCAGGGAATATACTTTTAAGCTGTTGAATATTTTCGTTGACGATGTTCGCGCTTTCACCGTCCTGTAGCGTAACTAAATCCATAGCGGTCTTATTCATTAAATGGTCTCTCTAATTTTTTCAATTACGTCATTAATCTGTTTGATCTTGGTATTCAACTCAACCTGCCGCCCAACCTGCCGCTCTTTTTTCAGCTTATTGGCGATCTCTGTCTTTTGCATGTTGAGCTTTTCAAGCTCACGGAGCCGCTCAAGACGGCTCTCACTGGGTTTATTTTCTATATTGTCGGCCATGGCTCGCTCATAGCGTCCGCTATGGACAGCGCAATTAATAGCTATGACACGCTCGCTTAGGCTTTTATAGAAACTAAGGAAATTGACAAAGGAAAAGCTGTTGATAGTGCAATCTTCCAGGAAAGCTGCCTGCGCCGCTGTTTGTGTGGCCAGGTCTATCCAATCCGTGTAAAGGGGGTCTTCGACGACCCATTTTTCCTTGTCCGCCTGGTTGATGCGCTTGTCGGACACGCTTAGACAAACCTGGTTTTCCTGGGTAAACAGCAGGATCAGTGGATATGGAATCGACCGCTGTATAAAGGTCGCGATGCGCTTTAGCCGTTTAGCCGAAGTGAGTTCTACCTGGAGAACCGCGATTTCAGAGAAGTCGCGCTCGCTGTCAACATAGGCAGCGACGTTGATCGTGGCGGGCTTCAGGGTGTACAGCCAACGTATCTTGTCAACATCGTCCTTCAGGGCCGTTTTATCGGCAATATCCAGCACTCCGTTTTCAAGAAAGAGTTTCTTGAAAACGGGTTTGTTCAATTCACAGGATTTGGGAATTGAAAGATGATCAATGAAGGCTTCCAGTGTAACCGGCGTCATAGCGTTTCCTTGCCTTACGGAGCGTCCGTGATGATGAGGTAGGTTACAACGGCGAAATCCTCAATGCCCTGGCTGCTTGTCGCGGTCAGCACTGTGCCTCCTCTGGCGAAGAGGCTTTGCACACCTTTCTCCTCGCTCTTGCCTGCAATGCTATCCACCGCGACAGCCAGCAATTGCTGGTACTGCGCCATGTCGGAACCATTCCTTGTACGGTCGTTTATCTGCCCGGCAGCCTCACTATCGACGGAAGTTGCCGAGAGGCCGTGTTTCTTCAGCAGGTCGAGCACCTTCTTACTTTGCGTGAAATTGAGCTCGACGACGGCTTCGTCGGAGACATAGACCAGGAAGTACGGGGCAAGCGGATAGTTATCATCCACCTGGACGGCCCTATGACCATCCCTGATGCTCTTCAAGCAGAAGATGACGCCGGGCTTGAGGCCATCGGCTTTGAGGTCTGCATCAATGGTGACGGCGGCGTAAAGGCCGTGCGGAGCCAGTGCCAGCTTGTGCAAGCCTTTTTTCATGTAGCCTGAAAGATCCATGCGGAAGTCGTTCAGGGTTAAGTCCGTGATGGAGACGCCGCCCGCCATGTCTTCCAAATCGACCACGGCATCTTTGAGCTGCTGAAGCTGCGTGCGGCGATACTCTAGGTCGTTCATTTCCTGAGCGTTGGCGTCGATGACGTTTTCCTCGCCCGTGGCCGAGACGTCCAGAAGCATCATGCGGCCAGCCACCCTGGCTTCGAGGTTGATGTACTCGTCCAGCTCCATGTTCGGCCAGAAGTTAATGAGCTGGATTTTCGTGTTTTTCGAGCCCAAACGGTCAACGCGGCCAAACCGCTGGATGATCCTGACCGGGTTCCAGTGAATGTCGTAGTTGACGAGCGTGTCGCAATCTTGAAGGTTCTGGCCCTCGCTGATGCAGTCGGTAGCAATCAGCAGATCGATCTCAGCCTTGGCGTCGGGATCGATCTTTCCGCGTTCTTTCGACACAGGGGAGAAAGCCGTCAGGAGATTGTTCAGATCCGAGCCCGCCCCGGCCAGAGTCGTTTTGTTGGTTCCACCGCCAGTAATAAGTGCGCTATGAATTCCCAGCTCGTCCCGCGCCCAATCGACAAGATGGGCATAGAGATACTTCGCGGTATCGGCGAAGGCGGTGAACACGATGACCTTCTTGTTTCCGGGGTTTAGCGGTTCCCGGACTTTTTTGGAAATGACCTCTTTTAGCTTTTCCAGTTTGGCATCGCGGTGTTCGTCCACTGATTGCGCGGACTCGACGATAGAGGTCAGGAAGACTCGATCAGCCTCAAGCTCCTGCCTGAACCGGATGAGATCCATATCCTGGAGCAAGACGCGTGTTTTGTTGCCGATCATGAAGGGTTCAAGCTCGGGAGAGTCCATTTCAAAATCCTGAATATCCTCGATATTCAGAGCTTCGATGTCGCCGCTTTCGTGGGCGTCAATCTTCTGTAACAACACTTCGACCTGCGACAGAAGCTTTTGCGAAGTGAGCGTGAAGGAGTTGATCGAGCTTTCCATGCGCTTGAGCAGGTTCACCCGCATCAGGTGGATCAGGCTCTCCTCCCGATCAACCTGCTTGAAAACGCTTCTACCGTCGCCGACAGCGTTGTCATAGCGACGGGCATACTCATCCTTCTTGTCAGTCCGGACGAATTTCATAGGCGAGTAGCCCGCCAGTGAGAGCCTGCGGATCGTCTTGTTCACGTCCTTCAGCGGCGGAAATTCGTGCGTGGAATCGAGATCGGCATAGATGTTCTGTGGTGGCAGTCGCACAGGGAACTCGCCGATATCTGCCGTGCCGTAATATTTCTGGATGTGCTTACGGGAGCGCGCAATGGTGACGATATCCAGCAGCTTGAAATAGTCGAAGCTCATCGTATCCAGCAAGGAAGCCACACTGCGGCTTTCAGGCGGTTGCTTGACCCACTGGTTGAACTGCTTCTGCGCCAGGCGTAGCGTGCTTTCCACATTCTTGATGCCGACATCGCTGAAGGCGTCGTCACGTCCCTCAGTAATGAAGGCGACCTGATTTTTCAGGTCGTTCATGCGGTTGTTCACTGGCGTGGCGGAGAGCATCAGCACCCTGGTTTTCACGCCTGACTGGATGATGTCCTCCATAAGGCGGGTATAGCGGTTTTTGGTGCCTTTGGTGGGGTTGTTGTTGCGAAAGTTGTGCGACTCATCGATGACGATGAGGTCGTAGTTTCCCCAGTTTAGGGTTTCGAGATTGATCTCGCCGGAGCTGCCTTTCGTGCGTGACAGGTCGGTATGGTTCAGGACGTCATAATTGAAGCGGTCTTGCGCAAGCAGGTTGCGCTTGTCGTTGACGGTGTAGATCGTCCAGTTATCCCGGAGCTTCTTAGGGCATAGCACCAGCACGCGATCATTGCGCAGCTCGTAGTATTTGATAACGGCCAACGCTTCAAAGGTCTTACCCAAGCCGACGCTGTCGGCGATGATGCAGCCGTTGTGCTTCTCCAGCTTGTCGATAGCACCCAGCACACCGTCCTTCTGGAACTTGTAAAGCTTGTTCCAGACAAGGGTGTCCTTGAACCCGGTCTTTGTCTTAATGATGCTGTCTTCGTCGATATCATCGAGGAAGTCTTTAAAAATATTGTAGAGCGTCAGGAAATAAATGAAGTCGCCCGGCTGATCGGCGGCGATGAACTCCAGCTTCTCAAGGAGTTCGTCCTTGATGTCGCGGCCTTTAGGGGAATCTGCCCAGACAGAGTTAAACCAGGACAGCAGCTGCTTTGTCGTTTCTGGCTCGTTGATGCCGGTATTCATCAGCGGGGTATCGGACTGTACCTCTCCCAGCCCGGCGGGGGTGAAAGCAGAGCTGCCGTGAACGGCAAAACTGCCCTGGCTACCGTCTTCGACAAGGAACATATTTTGGGCAGCGTTGGCTGACCGAACCTGGGCTTTGCTGGCGAGCCATTTGGCGCATTCCCTGGCGATGCGCTTTTGATCGAGCTGGTTCACGAGGCGCAGGTCGGCATCCGACCCGATGAGTGCTTGGAGAGATGAGCCTTCCCAGCCGGACAGCAGGAGCCTTGCACCGTCAATGAGGGAGAGCTCCTTCCTGAGCGCCGAGAAGCCATAGATGGTGAACAGACCTGAAAGCACGGAAAGTTTCGATCCTGCGGCGAGGTGATCGCGCAACGTGTTCCCTACATGGCCGTTATTTCTGTTGTCCAGTAACAAAGCTTGTTCACCCCAACTCAAGTGCGATTTTTGGTCGTTTGCTGGTCGATCCAGTCTTCTATAACGGCTTTTCGGAACCGCCAACTACCCCCTACCTTGAAGCCGGGGATCTTCCCGTCAGCGGCAAGACGGTATGCTGTCTTCTCCGCAAGCTTCAGGTACTCAGCAACTTCCTTCAGGGTCATTATGTCTTCAGGCATTTCACCGGCCCCTATTTTGAGCTTGAGAGAATAGGGGGAAATTGAGGAACCAACAATCGTGATCATGTCCTTTTCGAGCGCCTGCACTGTCTCTTGGAATGCGAAGTACATGGCCTATCTCCCTCGCGGGCCAAAGGTAGTGCAAACGTCAGGCTATCGCGTCGATCACTAGGAATATAGGTTTCACTGCTGCCGCGCATACCGCGTGACTTGTAAGCGTCTGGAGTGCGAGGTGGTAGAAAGTGCCCAGAGGCCCTGTGGCGTGCCAGGGGGAGCGAAAGGGCTGCGCTGGGGCGGACTGTGTTGCCGACGTCTCAGCTAGTCTGAGTGAGGTTCTCAGCCTGACGATTTAAATCACATTAAAGCTATTCAGTTTTGGGCCTGGTACCGAAAGTCTGGGGCGATTCAGATTTCGCATAGCGGCACGTAAAAAAGGCGCTTTCAGCGGTTAGTATACGGGCAGTCTGGAAGAACCGACTTTTTCAACAGAATTGGCCAAAAGCTTCCAGTCAGAGTTACCTATGAAACCGGGGCGATTCACTTTGTTGTTCCGCGCTAATCACCTTTTCGAAAGACCTTCCCTTTAACCTTTTTCATCTTCTTGTGTTGAGCTGTGCGCTTTGACTCGCGCACGATATAAGCTTCCTGAGTTGAGCGTTTAAATCGCCCTAGCATTCTAAATGAATCTGACTGTCCGCAATGGGTCGACTTGCGTCCGTCATCGGGGTCGCCAGTTGATCCGAAACGGCCGGTAAAGAGCGGCAAACAGCAGTTATCGGGTCCTTATTAAAGCTGGGACGATTCAGCCTGCCGTTTCCTCATGATCAGCGCTCGTCGCTGCTCCGCGAACTGAAAAACTCAGCCGCAGGCAGCTGAACGGAAAATCAGTGTGACAGAGCGTTGCAAGGAGGTAGGTAGCCGTTCGGTAGCCTGCTATTCGATCTTGGGGTACGCCGCTGCTTCCGTGCTGCGCATACCGCGTGACTAGTTAGTGTTCGCAGTGCGAGGTAGCAGAGAGTGCTCAGAGGCTCTGTAGTGTGCCTGGGGGAACAAAAGGGCTGTGCTGGGGCGGACTGTATTGCCAGTGTCTCAGCGTGTCTGAGGGAGTCTCTCAGACTGACAATTTAAATGAGATTAAAACTATTCGGTTTTGGGTCCGGTACCGAAAGTCCGTTGGATGGCTTTCAATCACACTGCCGAAGCGTTTTGGTCCAGAAATGGTCCAGACGCCATTAAATCGCAGGCAATAAAAAACCCCAAGGACACATTGTTCCTTGGGGTTTCTCGGTATTTTGGTGCCCAGAGACGGAATCGAACCGCCGACACGGGGATTT
>Ga0302347_1004511_pt1 | contig 11068 bp, 10 predicted proteins | sample PhyWR1_FD_202178 | JGI IMG/M metagenome (GOLD analysis project Ga0302347, IMG submission 202178) | Leaf surface microbial communities from wheat plants in UC Gill Tract Community Farm, Albany, California, United States - DLSL W.R1 (v2)... | ecosystem: Host-associated > Plants > Phyllosphere >...
ATCGGCGATTTTAATATGCTGAATTTTACTGTAAGTCAACCTTTTTTCAATAATCATTTTGAATTAAGCCTTGGAGTGAAAAATATTTTTGATGTTACCAGTATTAGAAATACTGCACAATCTGGTGATGGTCATAATGCTGCAACAGATTTGCAGAACTTATTTTATGGTAGAAGTTATTTTGCCAGAATTAATTATAATTTTTAAAATTTAAAGAAATGAAAAAATTATTATTCTTATTAATATCAACATCTTTCATTTTTCAATCTTGTCTTAGAGATAATGAAGATCCAGTTGCCGTTTCTCCTATTATGGGTAAGATTGACAGTGCTGATGTTGGAGGAGCAAGTGAACCTAACCAAGTCTGGTATGATCTAAGTTCAGGAGATAAAACTTTAAATAAGAGAACAGATTGGGATTTAGCTTTCTATTCTGGAGATGAGTTTAAGGTTATTATCAATTCTTCAATTATGATGGCTGCAGGCAAAATACCCAATGTCACAGATATTAATCAGGTAAAAGAATCTGATGTTGCTACACTTAAAACTAAAGTCCAGGTAGCTAATTTTGATCCGAATAATGTTACTTATATAGATGATGTTAAAGGTAATTTTCCAACTAGTTATACTGCAATTGAAGAGATTAAGGTTGTAGATTCAGACAATGCTGTGTATCTGGTCAATATGGGTAAAAATATTTACACAGGTTCTATTCCAATTGGATCAGTTACTACTGGCGGAACAGATAGAGGATGGATGAAGTTACAGATTGTTAGGAATGGAAGTTCAGCTTACAAAATCAAGTATGCAAATATTGGAGAGACAACGTACAAAGAGTATATCATAAATAAAAATACAGATTACAATTTCAATTATTTTAGTATGACGGATAATAAAGAAGTTGTTATTCAGCCTCAAAAACAAAAATGGGATCTATGTTTCACTGTCTTTACAAATGTCATAGAAGGGGCGGGCACTTACATTTATGCAGATTTTGTGACAGATAATATTGTAGGCGGATCAGCTTCTTACCAAGTTACAATTCCTGCTGGGACACCAGCGTCAGACTATTATAATAACTTCACAGCTGCTGATATAGATATTTCAAAATTCGATCATACCGATCAAAGAGCAATTGGAGCAAATTGGAGAAATCCTGTTGGTACAAACGGATTAGAAGTATATGGTGATAGATTTTACGTTGTAAAAGATCCTGAAGGTTTTTACTTTAAGTTAAGATTCACCAGAATGACAAAAACAAAAACAGACCACTATGGAGAAGCTGGTGAAAGAGGCTTTCCACAATTCGAATACCAACCACTTTAATCAAACAAAAATAAACCTATGAAAAATATCAAAATAGCTGTTTTGTCAGCACTTCTTTTATCAGGTTTTTCTTGCAAAAAAGAATATTCTAAAGTTGCAAAATCAGAAGAAACAAAAACAGAATTACCGGTTTCTAATCAAAAAATAGTAAGTATCAGTGGTGGTGTTACAGAGATTGTGGCAGCTCTTGGACACGAGAAAGAAATTGTGGGTATTGATGTTACAAGCACTTATCCAGAGAGTTTGAAATCTACTGCTGAAGAATTGGGTCACGTCCGTTCTATAACAATCGAGCCAATTATGAAACTCAATCCGACTTTGATTTTAGCTTCAGACAAAGATATCAATCCTGATTTGCTAGAAAAAATTAAAGCGTCAAAAATCCAAACTGAGTTATTCAAACAAGAGTTTTCTATTGATGGAACCAAGAAATTGATTGACCAAGTTGCAAAAGCTTTAGGAAATACAAACCAGCAGGCATTATTAGATAAAATAGATGCGGATGTAAAACAAATCCAGCCAATTGCCAAAAAGCCAAAAGTTCTTTTTATCTACGCTAGAGGAAATATGATGATGGTTGGCGGAAAAAATACACCAATGGCAAGCATTATAGAAATTGCAGGAGGGCAAAACGCAGCAAATGATTTCGAGGATTTCAAACCTTTGACACCAGAAGCGGTTGTACAATCTAATCCTGATGTACTATTGTTCTTCACAAGCGGACTACAAGGTTCTGGTGGAATAGAAGGCGCCCTTAAAATGCCTGGCGTTCCTCAAACTAATGCAGGTAAAAACAAAAAGGTGATTGCTCTTGACGGAGGATTATTATCTTCTTTCGGACCAAGAGTTGGAGAAGCAGCATTAAGCCTCAACAAACTACTAATCGAATCTTCAAAATAAAACTTTAAACCCGAAGGATTTAATATTAATAGCCATAGGTGCAATCTATGGAAAGAAATAATTAAGCGTTTTGAAATCAAAAAGTCTTACATTTTACGCCATCATCGGTATTATTTTATTAATACTGATGATGGTTTTAGCTTTAAATATCGGAGTTTACGATTTTGGTAATTCCTCTTCTTACGAAGTGTTATGGAAGTTTTTAACCAGCGATTCTTCATTATCATTAAGTGAAAAATATGTGATCTGGGAAGTCCGAACTTCAAGAATTGTAATGGCAGTTTTAATAGGAAGTATGTTAGCGGTTTCCGGAACTACTTTGCAAGGGATGTTCAAAAATCCTTTAGCAACTGGAGAATCGATTGGTTTAACATCGGGAGCCACTTTGTTAGCAGCAATCGCAATCATTCTCGGACATACTTTTGAACAATATCTTCCGGAAATCATAAGAAATTCCTTAGTCGGCGTTTCTGCATTTGTCGGAGCATTTTTAGCAATGATTATTGTTTATAGAATTTCAACAAGCGCAGGAAAAACAAATGTTGTAATGATGTTACTTTCCGGAGTTGCCATTACATCTATTGGTTTTTCATTTGTAGGATTTTTGATTTATATTTCAAAAGACGAACAGCTCAGAGACTTAACATTCTGGAATCTAGGAAGTTTAGCAGGCGCAACTTGGACAAGAAACATTATTTTATCCATTGTTCTGTTATTTTCATACATCATTATTTTACCAAAAGGAAAAGCACTGAATGCAATGTTACTGGGCGAAAAAGATGCACAGCATTTGGGTATCAATGTTGAGACTTTGAAAAAGCAAATCGTATTGATAACCTCATTAATGATAGGAACCTGCGTCGCATTTTCGGGCACAATCGGTTTTGTCGGATTGATTGTTCCTTATATTCTGAGATTGTTATTCCGTTCAGATTATCATTTCATTTTACCGTTATCAGCGATTTGCGGAAGTATTTTGTTATTGCTTGCGGATACAATCAGTCGAACAATCGTTGCGCCTTCAGAATTACCAATCGGAATTTTAACATCATTGATTGGAGGTCCAATTTTCATTGCGATTTTAATCAAATATAAAAATACGTTGAGATGATAAAAGGACACCAAATTAATTATCAAAGTCAGAACGTCAGCATCTTAAAAGGTGTTGATATCAATGTCAGTTACGGCGAATTTCTGGCAATTGTTGGCCCAAATGGAGCAGGGAAATCCAGTCTATTAAATGTCCTGGCCAACGAAATCAAAACTGATAAAAAACAGGAAATATTTTTCAAAGACAAAATAATTTACGACTGGAAACTCGAAGAATTATCAAAACATAAAGCCAAATTTTCCCAGCATAACTCTCAGGATATTCCGCTTTTGGTAAAGGATGTTGTGATGATGGGACGTTATCCTTACTTCGGTTCTCAGCCGACTTTGGAAGATATAAAATCGACGGAAATTACTATGGTGGAAACAGAGATTATTCATTTTCGAGAAAGAGATTACAACTCACTTTCCGGAGGTGAAAAACAGAGGGTTCATTTGGCGAGAGTTTTGTCTCAGTTGGACAACGAGATTGCGCACAGACTTTTGTTTTTGGACGAACCACTCAATAACCTGGACATCAAACACCAACATAATACATTAGAATTAATTAAAAAATTTACTCAAAATAATAACACCGCAATCGTTGTGTTACACGATTTGAATTTGGCTGCAAGTTTCGCGGACAAAATCTTGTTGATGGAAAAAGGAGCGGTTTTAGCATATGGCGCTCCGGAAGAAGTTTTTACGGCGGAGAAAATCAGCCGTGCTTACAACTTTCCGTGTACCATTTGCAAACATCCGGTCAACGACAGCACAATGATTTTATTTGGTTAAAAGAATTATTTGGGCAGCTTAATCCGCCTTCCGCTCCCAATCTTTTTTGCAGACGATTTCAGTTTAAATAGAAATTTAATGTTGGCAAAAAAGGATTTCCGCTCAAGTCGGGCTGCGAGTGATTCAACGGTTAATCTGTAAAATCAGTTAAAATCGGCGAGAGAAAAATAAATCTTTGCTTCAAAAAACTAAAAAATGACTGAACAAGAACTCAAAATATTAGCACAGCAATTATCTAATCCGGAAGGAGAAACCGGAAGAGAAGTCGCGAAAATGATGAATGAAACCAATATTTCGATGACCAAAGAAAGCATCAAAGCTTTACATTTAAAGGACAACGAAAGGATTTTGGAACTCGGTCACGGTAACGCAGGACATTTGTCTTATCTTTTAGATTTTGCAGATAATATCAAATACACAGGCTTGGAAATTTCTAAAACAATGAAATCCGAAGCTGAAAACATCAATTCAAAATATCTTTCTCAAGCCAATTTTCAATTATATGATGGAAACAAAATTCTTTTTGAAAACGAAAGTTTCGATAAGATAATGACTGTCAACACAATTTATTTCTGGGAAAATCCCGTAGAATTCTTTAATGAAATTTACAGAGTTCTAACGAAAGACGGAAGTTTTGTCCTCACATTTGCGAAGAAAGACTTTATGAAAAATCTTCCTTTTACAGCGGATTTCAAGCTTTACAATTACGAAGATGTGGAAGAACTAGTTACACAGACTAATTTCAAAAGGATGATTCGATCCGATAAAGAAGAATGGATAACCAGCAAAACCGGAACATTTGTTAAAAGAGAATACAAAGTCCTAACTATCAAAAAGTAGATTATATTTTCAACTTTATGCAAGCGACAGCGTCTTTGTGACCTTAAAAACAGCTAGTATTATAAAAAAAATCTTTGTGCACTTTGTGTAAAAAAAATCATTTTAAAATAAACAATCAAAAAACAAATCAATATGAGTACATTAATAAACGATCTAAAGTCAAAATGGGAAGCTCTGAAAGCAGAAAATCCACATCTTAGAATAAGAAATGCAGCAGAACAATTAGGCGTTAGCGAAGCCGAACTTTTAGCTACAAGCATTGGAAATGGCGTAACGGTTCTTAAACCGGAATTTTCAGCGCTTTTACAAGAAATTGAAAAGCTTGAAAAAGTAATGGCTTTAACAAGAAATGACGAATGCGTTCACGAGAGAAAAGGCGTTTATTTGAATCCAGATTTCAGCAATCCTCACGGACAGGTTTTCGTAGGAGAGGACATTGATTTGAGAATCTTTATCAACTCTTGGAAATTCGGTTTTTCTGTGGTTGAAGGCGATAGAAAAAGTTTCCAGTTCTTTGGGAAAGATGGCTTGGCACTTCACAAAATCTATTTAACCAACAAAAGCAACGAAGCAGAATTTGATGCTTTAACAGAGAAATATAAAGCCGACGAGCAATCCACAGAAATCGTGACGGAACCAATTGCTCCAAAACCTGAAGAAAAAGCAGATTCTGAGATTGATGTAGCTGGTTTCCAACAAGCTTGGAAAGATTTGAAAGACACACACGATTTCTTTATGATGACCAAGAAATTCGGAGTTAGCAGAACTCAGGCTTTGAGATTAGCTCCGGAAGGTTTTGCTCAGAAAATCGATAATTCTAAAGTTGTAAATGTTTTGGAAGATGCTTCTGAAAAACATATTCCGATAATGGTTTTTGTCGGAAACAGAGGAATTATTCAGATTCATACAGGTGAAGTTAAAAAGACGCTTTGGCATCAGCAATGGTTCAACGTAATGGATCCGGATTTCAATCTGCATCTTGACACAACCAAAATTGCTGAGACTTGGATCACGAAAAAACCAACGGAAGATGGCGAAGTAACTTCGGTGGAAGTGTTCAATAAAGAAGGTGAATTTATCGTTCAGTTCTTTGGAAAAAGAAAGCCGGGTAATCCAGAACTTCAGGAATGGAAGGACTTGGTTGCTGGTTTATAAATAAGAAATAATTATTATTGATCTGAGGTCGTTTTATAGTTTTAATTTACTTTAGAACGACTTTTTTATTTATTTGTATATGAAAAAGTTAATGCTATTAATTTCTATAATAAGTTTAAGTAATATTAATGCACAAAATTTTGATGCTTTTAAATTTTATAACAAGAAAACAAAAGAGGTTTCTTCCAAAAATTTAATCAAAGAACTAGCGGATTATGATGTTGTTTTTATCGGAGAACATCACGATAATTATATCAATCATTGGTTGGAAAAAAGAATTACGGAAGCTCTTTTTGAAAAGAAAAACGGACAGATTATTTTAGGAGCAGAAATGTTCGAACGAGATAATCAACAAGCTTTGAATTCTTATCTCGCAGGAAAAATCGATGCTAAAAATCTGAAAGATTCGGTAAGACTTTGGAAAAATTACGAAACCGATTATAGGCCTTTGGTTGATTTTGCGAAAGACAAAAAACTCAATTTCATTGCAACCAATGTTCCAAGAAAATATGCCTCTCAAACTTCCAAAAACGGAATCAACAGTTTGAATGAATTACCAGAAGCTGAAAAGAAGTTCATTGCAAAATTACCAATAGAAGTGACTTTGGAAACACCAGGTTACAAAGAAATGAAATCGCTAATGGGCGACCACGTTGACGAAATGAAATTAATGAACTTCATCTCAGCCCAAGCCATAAAAGACGCAACAATGGCAGAATCGATTTTCCAAAATCTACAACCTGGAAAAATGTTCATCCATTATAACGGTGATTATCACAGTAAGCAGTATGGCGGGATATACTGGTATCTGGAAAAGAAAAATCCAAACCTTAAAATCGCAGTTATTTCTGTTTTTGAATCTGAAAAGCCAGAACTGTCTTTGCCTGAAAAAGATTTTATACCAACAGAATTTAATTTGGTGATTCCGAGTGATATTTCACCACTTTTTTAATATCTAATAAATAGTAATTTTAGAAAATAGTGTACCCCAAAATTAAACTTGTTGAATTGAAATTTGAGCTCCAAGAATAATTAGAAAACATATTTCTTTTAGTATTTACTCGAGCTTCTAAAGAAAACTTATCATATTTATATCCAATTCCAAATACAAAATTTCCTGTATTACTTTTAAATTCTAATCCATCATAAATTTTAGAACCATCAATTCTTGTTATTTGAATTTCGGAGCCCAAATCTAAATTAATTGAATATGCAATATTTATAAATAATTTTGACTTATTATTTAAGAAAAGATAATGTCTTATTCCTATTGGTAAATCAATTGACTTATAATTAACGTTACTTACAAGATAACCACCAGTAGTTGTTGATGAAGAAATTGTTTGATTAGCTTTAAAGTATTGATATTGAGGCTCTAAAACTAATGACCATTTATTTTTATTGAATGGTAAAATTAGTTCTGCTTCAATTCCTAAACTGAAATTTATTTTTTTATCAAAATCAACTTTTGTTTTTAAGCTTGAATTTTCAAATGAAAAAAAATTAGAAGAAACTCTAGGTCTGATACTTAGGTTAAAAATAGGATTATTACTTTTAAATTTTGTTTTTGCAATCGATGGATTAGAACATTCGTTGTATTTTAAGAAAATATTTGTAAGACTATTTTCTTTATACTGTAATCTGTCAATAGAAGATTTGGATATAGATGAACAATCTAGGTTTTCCTTTATTTGATCTTTATAGAAAACATTATAACCTACTTTACTCTCGTCAGGGAGATTATACATTAGATACACTAGCTGCTTAGGAACTATATTCGTCTCACCATAAAAGAATCTCTTTGTATTATTATCATTATAAACATATAGATTCATATCACCAGCTACAAGAGTTTTTAGGAAAAGTGTTTCATTATTAAAAATCGGCTCTTTATTAATTCCTAATTTGTTTAAATCTTGACTGGATCTGTCAATCAATACCTCAAATCTCGTATATTTTGTTTGGTCATTGATTCCGAATTCTTTTACATTTAGAATTGTGTTCTGTATTTTTTCCTTATCATCATCAGATAATTTATATTCAAAAGATGTTGGATTATAATTCCAATCTACATTTTTGATAAGACATTCTGTTCTTTTTCCAGAGTTATCTATAAAATAGCCTTTTTCAAATCTTATTTGAGAGAATAAAATCTGAGTAAATAGGAATGCAAAAAGTAGTTTAATTTTTTTCACAGGTTATAATTTTTTAATGGTCACAAAAGTAAATAACTAACAATTAAAATCAAAAATATTATTGGTGACTATTCTCAAATTACTTTTCCCCATATTTGTAAAATAAATCACCACCAAATGCAGGCATTACTTTTAGAGGACGATGCTGTCTTGTCTTCAGAAATCGCACTTTTCCTGGAATCCAAATCCATCAAAACAGATAAAGCGGAAGATGGCGAAAAGTTCCTTGAAATATTTTCCAAGAAATCTTACGACGTTTTTCTTTTGGATATTAATGTTCCGAAAATCAACGGGTTGGATATTTGTAAAACCATTCGAGAAACCAATTCCGAAACGCCGATTATCATTATCTCTGCCTATGACGGAATCGAGGAGAAGAAAGAAGCGTTCTTGAGAGCGGCTGATGATTATCTCGTAAAACCATTTTTGTTGGAAGAATTGTTATTGAGAATCAATTCTCAAATGAGAAGGCTGACACCAAAAACGGAAGAAAAAGAAAAAATTGTCGTAGAAGATTTGATTATATATCCAGAAGACAGTAAAGTTTTCCGTTCCGGAGAAGAAATTAATCTGACTGTAAAAGAGTTTCAATTGTTGGTTTTATTAGCAAGAGCTAATGGTAGAACACTTTCTAAGCAATATATCTCCGATGAAGTTTGGAAAAATCAATTCCAATCAACAAATAATGCCATCGAAGTTTACATCAACTTTCTGAGAAAGAAAATTGATAAAAACTTTAAAACAAAATTGATTCATACGAGACCTGGCTTTGGATATTATTTAAGTCCATTGTAGGAGTATAGAGTTTTAGAATTATAACACTCAAACAGCAATCAACTATCATTTATCACTAATCATTCATAATAATTTATGTCTCTGAAACGTAGAATAGCAATAAGTTTAAGCATAGCATTTTCCTTAATTTTTGGGATTATGATGTTTATTGTGTACGTTTCTTTCAATGATTTTAGAAAAGATGAGTTTAAGGAACGGTTCCAGAAACGTTTGGTTTTCACGGTTAATTTTATTGAGAAATCCGGCGATTTCGAAAAAGAAGCGCCAATTTTCTTTGATGAAAATTCAGACAACGTTCTTTTGAATGAAAATATTATGATTTTCGGTTCTGATAAAGGTTTGGTCTATAGTACTTTGAAGGATAAAAAAATCACTTGGGACCAAAGTCTATTAGAACGTTTGGACAAACAAAAAACAATATATCAGGAAAATTCTGTTCCCGAAATTTATGCTGCTTTAAGAAAAATAAAAGGCGAAAATTACTACATTTTAACTAGTGCTCAGGATGTTACTGGCCAATCCAAATTGGCTTTCCTAAAATATATGCTGATTTTTTCTTACATAGTCAGTATTTTACTGATTTGGTTTTTCAGTTATTACCTTGTTTCAAAATTTCTAGAACCTCTGGAAATTTTGAAGTCCGATATTTCTGATATCAGCGTTCACAAACTAACAACGCCCGTTATCGTCAAAAATTCCGAGGACGAAATTGGTGTTCTGGCAAAATCGTTCAACCTGATGACAAGCAGATTGAATGATGTTTTCCAATCTCAAAAAGATTTCAATTCCAGTGCGGCACACGAGATGCGAACACCGTTGACAAGGATGGCTTTTCAGTTAGAGAATTTGATTCAGTTAGAAAATCATTCGCCGAAAACCAAAACTACTTTGCAACAGATGTTGCAGGATGTACATCAGCTTTCAGACCTCACAAAATCATTGCTTTTATTATCGAAATTTGATAAAGAAGGCATCGCCACAGTTTACGAAGAAGTGAGAATCGACGAAGTTGTTTTCAATGCTTTTGAGACTGTTTATCGTAATTTTCCTGACTTCAAAATGGATTTCCAGATTGATGAAGAAAGCGTGGAAGATTCTATCTTGACGGTAAAAGGCGTCAAATCTTTGCTGGAAATCACGTTCATTAATTTGTTTAAAAATGCTGCTTTATATTCCGATAATCAGGAAGTTGACATCTCTATCAAGGAAACCGATTTTAGAATCATCGTCAAAGTATTTTCCATCGGTTCCGTGATCCCAGTTGACGAAAGAGATAAGCTTTTCGAAGCCTTTATGCGCGGTAGTAATTCTCAAAATAAGACGGGCTCTGGTCTCGGTTTACGCATCGTAAAACGTATTCTGGAATATCATAAATCCGAAATTTCTTACACGTCCAATTCCGACAGAGAAAATCTTTTTACTGTTATTTTTAATAAGTAGAATAATTATTTGGGCAGCTATTTCCGCCTTCCGTTCCCGCTTTTTTTGCCAAGCTCTTCCCAATGCAAAAAAGAGCTCCACTCAAGTCGGGCTGCGAGTTCCAGCTTCGAATCAACATTTGTTTATAAAAATACAATATTTGTCATTCTGAAAGAATCTAGACTGCTGAGATTCCTCAGGAATGACAATATTGCGTTTTAAATCTGCGAGAAAGTAATTCATCAAAATCTTTCATCTAACCATCTATTTTCTATCATCTCAAACAACAATTAAGCTTTTTTTAAGTCACATTTAAGTCCGTTTTAATCTCGGAAAGCCATTTTTGCAAAACCAAAACGAGATAAGAATGAACAAAATAACAACGCTGGTGTTATCCGTTTCGGCATTTGTATGTCTTTCCGGACAGCAACAGATGTCTCTTCAGGATTGCGAATTAGCATTTCAAAAAAACAACCTCCAACTTCTTGCCGCACAGTACAATATCAATATGGCAGACGCCGATATTATTCAGGCAAAAATCTGGGAACTTCCACA
>Ga0302347_1004513_pt1 | contig 11066 bp, 9 predicted proteins | sample PhyWR1_FD_202178 | JGI IMG/M metagenome (GOLD analysis project Ga0302347, IMG submission 202178) | Leaf surface microbial communities from wheat plants in UC Gill Tract Community Farm, Albany, California, United States - DLSL W.R1 (v2)... | ecosystem: Host-associated > Plants > Phyllosphere >...
GGCCCTGCTGGGCTTTGTCCACTTGGCACACTCCCTGCTCTACCCCTGGTGCAAGCGCACAGAGCGCGCTCTCACAAGGTACGACGCAGATGATCCACTGGCATATCGTGTGTGACTTCGACGGGACTATCACTCCCACCGATGTCATCGACAACGTCCTCCAACGCTTCGCCGGGCCCGAGTGGGAAACCATCGAACAGCAATGGCTGGACGGGCACATCGGTTCACGCGAATGCCTGAGCCGCCAACTGGCGCTGATCAAGGCCACGCCTGCCGAACTGCTGGCGTACTTCGACAGCGTCGAGATCGACCCGGACTTCCCGGATTTCGTCGATCACGTCATGGGCCTGGGCGCGACCATCGAAGTGGTCAGCGACGGCATCGAGCAAGGCATCGCGCGCATCCTCTCGCGCAATTACGTGACCCTGCTGCCGATCCTTGCCAACCGCCTGCGCCAGGTCGACCAGAACAGCTGGCGCATCGACTTTCCCTACTCAAGTGATGCCTGCCGTGCCGCCGCCGGCAACTGCAAATGCAAGTCCACGCCGGGCAACAAGCGCGTGCTGGTGATCGGTGACGGCAAGTCGGACATGTGCGTGGCCGCCACCGCCGACTTCGTGTTTGCCAAGGGCAGCCTCGCCGACTACTGCGTCGCCCACCAGATTCCTCATGCGCGCTTCGACACCTTTGCCCAAGTGACTGCATTGCTCGCGCAATTGCCCCAGGGCATTGCGGCCAACGCCACCTCCTTTACTGCTGCCGACAACCAGGAACTCTTCCACCATGTCTGATATCCGTATCGCCACCGCCGAAGACCAGATCCTTCTGGATAAAGAAGCCAAGTACTGCTCCTACGGCGACACTGTTCATTACATCGAGCCACCGCGCATTTTCAGCCGTTGCGAAGGCTCCTACGTGTGGGACACCGAAGACCAGGCCTACCTCGACCTGCAGATGTGGTACTCGGCGGTGAACTTCGGCTACGCCAACCCGCGCCTGAACAACGCGCTCAAGCAACAGATCGACACCCTGCCGCAAATCGCCAGCCAGTACCTGCACAAGGGCAAGATCGAGCTGTCGGAAATGATCGCGGTCGATGCCAAGAAGAAGTTCGGCCTCGACGGTCGCGTGCACTTCAACGTCGGCGGTTCGCAGTCCATCGAAGACTCGTTGAAAGTGGTGCGTAACGCCTCCAACGGCAAGAGCCTGATGTTCGCCTTCGAAGGCGGTTACCACGGGCGTACCCTCGGCGCCTCGTCGATCACCTCCAGCTTCCGCTACCGTCGCCGCTACGGCCATTTTGGCGAGCGCGCCAACTTCATCCCGTTCCCGTACCACTTCCGTGGCCCCAAAGGCATGACCAAGGAAGAGTACGGCAGCCACTGCGTGCAGCAATTCGCCCGTTTGTTCGAGACCGAATACAACGGCGTCTGGGACCCGAAAACCAACCAGTGCGAATATGCGGCGTTCTACGTCGAGCCGATCCAGGGCACCGGCGGCTACGTGATCCCGCCGATGAACTTCTACCGCGAGCTCAAGCATGTGCTGGATCAACACGGCATCCTGATGGTGTCCGACGAAATCCAGATGGGCTTCTACCGCACCGGCAAACTGTGGTCCATCGAGCACTTTGACGTGCAGCCGGACGTGATCGTGTTCGGCAAGGCGCTGACCAACGGCCTCAACCCGCTGGGCGGCATCTGGGCCCGCGAAGAGTTGATCAACCCGAAAATCTTCCCGCCGGGCTCCACTCACTCCACCTTCGCTTCCAACCCGCTGGGCACGGCGGTGGGCCTGGAAATGTTCAAGATGACCAATGAAGTCGACTACGGCGCCATGGTCATGAACAAGGGCAAGTACTTCCTCGAAGGCCTGCAGGATTTGCAGAAGCGCTTCCCGATCATCGGCGACGTGGACGGCCTGGGCCTGGCGCTGCGCTGCGAAATCTGCGGCCCGGACGGCTTCACCCCGGACAAGGCAACCCTGGACTACATGGTCGAGGAAGGCATGAAGGGCGACATGGTGGTGGACGGGCGCAAACTCGGGTTGATTCTCGACGTGGGCGGCTACTACAAGAACGTGATCACCCTGGCACCGTCACTGGAAATCAGCTACCCGGAAATCGACCTGGGCCTCAAGCTGCTCGAGCAACTGCTGGTGCGGGCAACCCGGCGGTGAACGGCGCAGAGATCGACCTCGGCGAAGGTACTGCCGGCTTCGTTCTCGGTGAAGGTCCGGTCGGGATCCTGTTGATCCACGGCCTGACCGGCACCCCGACGGAATTGCGCCAGGTCGCCAAGGGGCTGGTCAAGGCAGGCAACTGCACGGTGTACGTGCCGACCCTGGCCGGGCACTGCGGTGACAACAGCGACCTGCAGGCCACCGGCTGGCGTGACTGGTACGAAGGCGTGCGCAAGGCCTTCGTACAAATCAAACAGCGCCATGCACAGGTATTTGTCGGCGGCCTGTCCATGGGCGCGGTGATGTCGATGTACGTCGCCGCTGAGCACCCTGGGCAGGTGGCCGGGTTGTTGATGTATTCCACGACCCTGAAGTACGACGGCTGGAGCATCAGCAAGCTGGCGTTTCTGTCGCCGTTGCTGATGAAGATTCCGTTCGGCGTGCATGTCTGCCGCTTCGAAGAAAAGCCGCCCTACGGCATCAAGAACGAGCGCCTGCGGGCTGTCGTCGAACGCCAGATGAAAGAAGGGGAGAGCAGCGAGGCCGGCCTGTTGACCATGGAGGGCATCACGGTGCGCGAGTTGCACCGCATGAACGCCGTGGTCAAAAAACGCATGCGCGAAGTCAAGGTGCCGGCGCTGGTGCTGCATTCCATCGAGGACGACATCACCAGCCGCTGGAACGCCGACTACGTGGAGCGTCACCTCGGCGGCCCGGTGACCAAGATCCTGCTGGACAACTGCTACCACATGATCACCGTCGACCTGCAATACCGGCGGGTGATCGAGTTGAGTGCCCGGTTCGTTGAGCAACACACGTCGACAAACACCACCTTGGTCAATGTGGGAGCTGGCTTGCCTGCGATTGCCTCACTGCGGTCCGCCTGACCCACCGAGGTGCCTGTAGCGCAGACAAGCCAGTTCCCACACGGGATCGGTGCTCGCCACACAAATAAGGGAAAACCGTGATCACCACGCAAGCCTTCTCGACCATCCGGGCCATCCAGCGCAGTGCCTGGAACGACTGTTTTCCGGGGGCGCTGGAGGATTGGGATTATTACGTCGTGGTGGAAAACGCCGCCATCGCCGATTTCACATGGCGCTACCTGGCGGTCTATGAGGACGGCACGCTGGTGGCGGTGGCGTCTGCATTCATCACCCGTTATCGCCTCGACACCACGGTATCGGGCGCTGGCAAGCGGTTTACCGAACGCCTGGAGCGCCTGTGGCCGGGTGTTTTGCAGTTGCCGCTGTACGCCATCGGTTCGCCGATGGCCGAGCGCTGTGACGCAGGCATTGCCAGCAGCGTGCCCCTGGCACGGCGCCCGCTGTTGCTCAAGCAGTTGATCAAGGCCGCGCGCCAGGATGCCAGTGAGTTCGGCATCAACCTGGTGGCGGTCAAGGACGTCGCCTCACAGGATTCGCAGTGGGCCGCCAGTTGCCGCGGCGCAGGTTTCAAAAGCATGCCAGGCTTGCCCGGCGGCGTGTTGAGGGTGCCCTACGGATCGGTGGACGCCTACCTCGGCTCGTTGTGCAAGTCGACCCGCAAGGACCTGCGCCGCAAACTGCGGGCGCCGGGGCCGCGCCTGGAGTGGCGGCGCAACATCGATGATGTGCTGCCCGAGGTCATGCGCCTGTACGAGGCCACGCTCAGCCGCGCCGACCTGCAATTCGAGCGCCTGCCGGCCAGCTACTTCACCGGGTTGCTCGAACGGATGCAGGGGCGGGCGGTGTGTGTTTTGTATTGGGTGGGCGAACAGCTGGTGGCGTTCAACCTGATCCTGGTGGACGAACATCGCCTGATCGACAAGTTTTTCGGGCATGACAGCGCGTTCGGGCGCGAGTACAACCTGTACTTTCGCAGTTGGCTGACCAATGTCGACTATTGTATTGCGCACCGGATCCCGCTCTATGAGTGCGGTCAGGAAGGCTATGCCAGTAAACTGCGCCTGGGTTGCGAGTTCCAGGGCAGATATTTGTTCTTTCGCCATCGCAACCGGGTGGTCAACGTGCTGCTCAACCTGGTGAAAGCGTTTCTGCGACCGGACCGTTCCGACCCTGCCATGGCTGCTGTGATAAGCGAAACCTGATGATCAACAAGACCCGCCAGAAAGCCCGTCCATTTGCCATTTCGCGCTGGAGTGTCCAGCGTAAGCTGGTGCTGGCGTTCTGGCTGGTCAGTGTTATTCCAACCATGATCGCCGCCGAACTGGCCGCGACCACGCTGTCGCAGATTTTCGACAGCAACGTGCGCATCTGGCTGCAGGAGTCGACCAAGATCGTCAAGGACGAGATTGGCGATATCCTTCATGACAATGCGCGCATGGCCAAACTGTTCCTGCGCTATACCAGCCCGCCGTCGAGCCCCCAGGCGGCGCGGCACGACCGGCTGACCGCCGACATCGCCGACGCCACCGATATCGATGTGGTCGCGCTGATCCGCAGCAGCGACCAGAAGGTGGTGTTCAGCACGGCGTCCGAAGACGTGGTCAGGCAGATCAACCTCACCAGCAAAGCGGTCCTGCAAACCGTCAAGGTCGCGGGGGTGATGACGGGCCTGGTGGTCTCGACCTTCGAAACCAACCGCGATGGCGTCGATTACCAACTGCTGGTGGCCACCTATCTGGACAGCAGTTTCCTGACCAGCGTGGCCGATGTGCATTCCCTTGATCTGCGCCTGTATCTAGCCAATCCGGAGGGCTTTTCGGAGATATTCTCGACCCAGCGCTTCGATGATCATCCGTTGCGCATCCCGGCCAATATCGAAACGGCCATGCGTGCCAGCCGCCAGCCGAGCGAGCAGTTCACCAGCAATTACAGCGGCCTGTACTGGCCGATCTTCAATGATGCCGGCGAACTGCAGGGCGTGATCTTCAGCGGCCTGCTGCGCCATACCAGCCTGGTGGGGCTGGTCAACCAGAGCAATTTGTTCTTGCTGATTTTCCTGCTCAGTTCGGCGCTGTCGCTGGCCGCCGGTGTGCTGGTGTCGCGGCGCCTGACCCGGCCGCTGCGCGACCTCTCCGAGGGAGTCGATGCGGTGATCGCAGGGGATTACCAGCACCGGGTGCGGACCAGCGGCGGCGATGAACTGGCGCAGTTGAGCAGCACCTTCAACCACATGACCGAGCGCCTGGGCGAGTTGCATCACCTCGAAGCCCAGTTGCGTCGGCGCGACCGGCTGCACGCCCTGGGCGAGGTTGCCATGGGCCTGGCCCACGAAATCCGCAACCCGCTGGGCATCATCAAGACCGCCACCCAACTGCTGCACCGTCGCGTCGATCTGCCGGACAGCGACAAGCGCCACCTGGAATACGTGATCAACGAAGTCAGCCGTATCAATGAGCTGATCACTGAATTTCTCGATTTCGCCAAGCCCAACCCGCCGCTGCGGGTGCAGCAGGCGGCACGCCCGCTGGTGGAGGAAATCCTCGGCTTTTGCAGCCCGGAACTGACCACCCACAACATCGATGCGCATATCGACGATCAGGCGCCCGGTGCGACCTTGTATGCCGATGCCAAGCAGCTCAAGCAGGCCTGCCTCAACCTGATCCTCAACGCCATCGACGCGATGCCCGAAGGCGGCCGCCTGACCCTGGGCATCCGCAGCCAGGGCGGCAATACGGTGATCAGCATCACTGACACTGGCCAGGGCATTGCGGCGGATATGATCGAGCGTATCTTCACCCCCTTTGTCACCACCAAGGCGTCGGGCACGGGCCTGGGCCTGGCCAAAGTCTATTCGATCATGGAAAGTCACGACGGCAGCATCGAGTGCACCAGCGAGAAAGATGCCGGCGCCACCTTCAGCCTGTACATTCCGGCTGACGGTGAAGACGACGGCGACGATGAGGAAGGTCATGACGCATAACGTATTGGTGGTCGACGACGAGCCCAAGCTCTGCGACCTGCTGTCGTCCGCCCTGAGCCAGAGCGGTATCCAGGTGTTTACCGCGGGCAACGGCCTGCACGCGCTCAAGGTATTGGAGCAGGAAGACATTGACCTGGTGATCAGTGACTGGCGCATGCCGGGCATGGACGGGCCGGCACTGCTGGCCGAGATCCGCGTGCGCTACCCGCAGGTGCCGGTGATCGTGATGACCGCCTACAGCACCGTCAAAAACGCCGTGCAGTCGATGCGCAACGGCGCCTACGACTACATCGCCAAGCCGTTCGATATCGACGAGCTGGACATCACCGTGGCCAAGGCGCTGCAGTTTCGTGACATCACTCGCGACAATGCGCGCTTGCGCGCCGAGCTGGACGAACACGCCCAATTCGACAGCCTGGTGGGCGACAGCCCGGCGTTTCGCCAGGTGCTGCACGCGGTGGATTCGGTGCGCGACAGCACCGCGACCATCCTGCTGACCGGCGAAAGCGGCACCGGCAAGGAAATGGTCGCCCGTGCCATCCACAAGCACGGCAGCCGCGCGGACAAACCGTTCGTGGCAGTCAACTGCGCGGCCATTCCCGAAGGCCTGCTGGAAAGCGAAATGTTCGGCCATCGCAAGGGCGCTTTCACCGGCGCCGTGGCGGACCGGGTCGGGCGCTTCATGCAGGCTGACAAAGGCACGCTGTTTCTCGACGAAGTGGGGGATATGCCTTTGGCCTTGCAGGCCAAGATCCTGCGTGCCTTGCAGGAGCGGGTGATCGAGCCGGTGGGTGATCCGCGCGAGCGCAAGGTGGACGTGCGGGTGATCGCCGCCACCAATAAAAACCTGCTGGAGGCAGTGGCCAGAAAGGAGTTTCGCGAAGACCTGTATTACCGCCTCAATGTGTTCCCGATTCCGCTGCCGGCGCTGCGTGAGCGCGCGGAAGATATCGTGCCCCTGGCCCGCCACTTCGCCCACACCATCAGCGCGACGGCCGGCAAACGCATCACCGGCTTCAGCCCCGAGGCGTTGCAGGCGATGGCGGCGTATCACTGGCCGGGCAATATTCGTGAGCTGCAGAACTGCGTCGAGCGGGCGACGATTGTAGCGGCATCGCCGGTGATCGAAGATATCGACCTGCCGGGTTACCTGTATGCCTCCAGGCCCACCGAGACGGTGCTGCGCAGCGACGGTCCGGACGTGCCCCAGGATTTGGATGCGGCGCTGGCGGATGTGGAGAAGGGCTACATTCTGGCGGCGCTGCAGGAGAGCAATGGCGTGCAGGCTGCAGCGGCGGCGAAGATCGGGATTTCCGAGAGAAGCTTCTGGTATCGGCTGAAGAAGCTGGGGATTCAGGTGGACAAGATAGTGCGCTGAGAGGGATTTCCCACATGGTTGACGGCAGTGTGTCAGGTGTGAACCCTGACCCATACGCTCACCAGCAGCGTCGCGGCGATCAGCCAGGCGACGGTGGCGACGGCCAGTGAGGCTTCCAGCCGCATCCGGTCGACCATCACATACAGTGTCGCCAGATACACAAAATACGGAATGATCGACCACATCCCGAACAGGATGGTGGTCTTCAAATCCTCCACCGAACGGCCCTTGCCGACGATGTAATGGGCGATCAGCGCAAAGGTCGGGAACAGCGGCACCAGGCCGGCGATGTAATAGTTTCGGGTCTTGGCCAGTGCGGCAAGTATCACCACCACCGCCGCGCCGAGGGCGGCCTTCAACAATAGATCCATCAATGGCCCAACCCGTATTTTTTGACCTTGTCGAACAGCGTGGTCTTGGCCATTCCCAGTTCCTGGCTGGCCTGGGTCAGGTTGCCGCCGCTGCGTTGCAGCGCGTCGTTGAGCAGGTTGCGTTCGAAGGCTTCCACCGCTTCGGTGAAGGCCAGGCCGTGGTTGCTGCCTCCCGCGCCGGGCTTTTTGAAGGCCGGCAGGCCCAGGGCGAAGCGTTCGGCGACGTTGCGCAGTTCGCGCACGTTGCCCGGCCAATCGTGGCTCATCAGGCTCGACAACGTCTGGTTGTCCAGGTCCGGCACGCTGCGATCGAAGCGCAGGGATGATTGCTGCAAAAAGTGTTCGAACAGTTGCAGAATGTCTTCGCGACGCTCGCGCAGCGGCGGCAGTTCCAGGGTGACCACGTTGAGCCGGTAGTACAGGTCGCTGCGGAACTGGCCGGCGCGGCTCAGTTCATCGAGGTCGGACTTGGTGGCGGCGATCACTCGGCAATCCACCGCCACGCTCTGGTTCGAGCCCAGGCGTTCCAGGGTGCGTTCCTGCAACACCCGCAGCAGCTTGATCTGCAGATTGATCGGCATGCTTTCCACTTCATCGAGAAACAGCGTGCCTTGATGGGCGTGTTCGATCTTGCCGATGCGGCGCTTGCCCGCGCCGGTGAAGGCATTGGCTTCGTGGCCGAAAATCTCGCTTTCGAACAGGTTCTCCGGCAGGCCACCGCAGTTGAGCGCGACGAACGGGTGGGAATGGCGGCGGCTGAAATCATGCAGGCAACGCGCGACCAACTCCTTGCCGGTGCCGGTCTCGCCTTCGATCAGCACGTTGGCCGAAGTGTCGGCGACGTTGGCGATCAGGTCGCGCAGGTTCTGCATCGCCTGCGAACGCCCGATGATGCGGCCTTCCAGCGAGTCGCGCTCGGCCAGTTGGCGACGCAGCGCCCAGACCTCGCGCGCCAGAGCGCGCTGCTCCAGGGCACGACGGGCGACGTCGACCAGGCGTTCGGGAGAAAAGGGTTTCTCCATGAAGTCATAGGCGCCGTTGCGCATGGCGCCGACCGCCATGGCGATGTCGCCATGGCCGGTGATCAGCACGACCGGCAGGCTTTTATCCAGAGCCTTGAGGCGGGTCAGCAGTTCCAGCCCATCAATACCCGGCAGGCGAATGTCGCTGATGACGATGCCGGCGAAGTGCTCGTCGACGCGCTTGAGCGCCTCTTCGGCGCTGCCCACGCCGACACTGGCAATGTCTTCCAGCGCCAGGGCCTGCTGGCAGCCGAGCAGCACATGGGGGTCGTCTTCGACGATCAGCACGGTGAGGTCTTGGGGCGTGATATTCATGTCGACTCAGTGGGTTGAGTGCCCGCCAGCGGCAGGCTCAGGACGAAGGCCGTACCACCACTGGCCGGGTGTTCCACGGCAAGGTTGCCGCCGGTGGCTGCCGCCAGGCTGGCCGACAGTGTCAGGCCAAGTCCCAGGCCTTGCTCGCCGGGCTTGGTGGTGAAGAACGGTTCGAACAAATGTTTGCGCGCCTCGGCGTCAACGCCGTGGCCGTTGTCGCGCACCCGCAGGCGATATTTGCCTTCGCTGCTGCTGCCTTCCAGCCACAGTTCCGGCGACGGTTGGTCTTGCATGGCATCCAGGGCGTTGCCGATCAGGTTGACCAGTATCTGCTCCAGGCGTGTCTGGTCAATCTGCAGCTGCACGGTGGCGAAATCGCTATGCACGCTCAGTGGCTGGCTGTCCACGCGTGCACCGAGCACCTGAAACGCGGCGTCCACCGCTTTGGTGAGGCTGGCCTGGCTCTGGTCATCGCCGCGCCGCGCAAACGAGCGCAGGCTGGCGGTGATGCGGCCCATGCGGTCGATCAGTTCGTTGATGGTCTTGAGGTTGGCGCTGGCGGTGTCCAGCGCGCCGCGTTCGAGGAAGCGCACGGTGTTGCCGGACAAGGTACGCAGCGCGGCCAGCGGCTGGTTCAGTTCGTGGGCGATGCTGGTGGACATCTGGCCGATGGCCGCCAGCTTGCCGGCCTGCACCAGTTCATCCTGAGCGCGGCGCAGGGTTTCTTCGGCCTGGCGGCGCTCGCGAATCTGGCCCTTGAGCCGTTCGTTGCTGGCGCGCAGGTCGCTGGTGCGCTCGGCGATCCGCCGTTCCAGCTGGCTGTTGGCTTCCTGCAAGGCTTCCCGTGCGGCGAGGCGGGTGGCGATCACTTTGCGCCGCTCGTTCCAGGCGATCAGCAAGAACGCCACCAGCCCAAAGGCGACGGCCACCAGGATGCCCTGGTTGATTGCAGCGCGGCGCAGATCGTTGAGCGGGGTGAGCAGTGTGAAATGCCACGGCGTATCGAGCAGCGGGCGGGTTTGTGCCAGGTAGCTCACCTCGTGGGCATCGTTGACCACTTCGCTGTTGGCCGGGAACGTCAGTGTTTCGCTGACCTCATTGAGGCGTTCGCGGGCCAGGGGTTCGAGTTCGTTCAGCGTCGCCCAGTAATATTGCAGGCTGTGGGCCAGGCGGTCGCGGGTGTCGTCGCTCAGTGGACGCACGGCCTTGAGGCGCCGGGCCGGGTCGCTGGAGAGGATGATGATGCCATTCTCGTCACTGACGAACGCTTCGAGGCGCGCGCGTTGCCAGCGTTCTTCCAGGGCTTCGAGGCGCACCTTGACCACGGCCACGCCGATGATCTTGCCGTGCTCTTCCAGGCCATGGGCCAGGTAGTAGCCGGGTTCGCCGTTGGTGCTGCCGATGCCGTAGAAGCGCCCCGGCTGACCGCGCACGGCATTCTGGAAGTAGGCACGAAAGGACAGGTCTTCGCCCTGGTAACTGTCGGCATCGCGCCAGTTACTGGTGGCCAGCACGCGGCCGGTGGTGTCCATCACGTAGATGGCCCGACTGCGACTGCGTCGGTTCAGGCCTTCGAGGTAATCGTTGACGGTTTTGCGGGTTTCCTGATTCGGCTCGGCCAGCAGTTTGGACACGCTGGATTCCAGCTCCAGCAGGCTGGGCAGGTAGGTGTATTTGCCCAGTTCGCTTTCGACCGTGCGCGCATGCAGTTCAAGCTGGCGTTCACCGGTGTCGCTGAGGGTGCGGATGCCGTAGTACTCACTGATCCAGAAGCCGATGAAACCCAGGCCGATCATCAGGGCGACGACCAGTGGCGGCAGGAACAGTTGGCGTATCAGGCGAGTTTTCACGGCAAGTGATGGCGGTGCGGCGCGAAATTGGTTGGGGTCGCATTTCATCACAGATGCCTTGGGTCAACCAGTTGTGCTTACG
>Ga0302347_1004514_pt1 | contig 11065 bp, 7 predicted proteins | sample PhyWR1_FD_202178 | JGI IMG/M metagenome (GOLD analysis project Ga0302347, IMG submission 202178) | Leaf surface microbial communities from wheat plants in UC Gill Tract Community Farm, Albany, California, United States - DLSL W.R1 (v2)... | ecosystem: Host-associated > Plants > Phyllosphere >...
CAAGCTGGCCGGGCGGTAGATATGGCCGGCCCAGATGCATTCCTTTTTCACTTGCGGGTCCAGCGAGAAATACGACGCACTGGGTTCAGGCAGCCCTAACGAGATGGCATAGCTGAAATCCTCGGCGGCAAAGCCCAGGCGCAGGCGTTTGACGCCCTGGCGCACGCTGGGCTCGACCGCCACCTCGCCACTGCGCATGCGCCGGCTGATAGTCTCCGGCCCGGCCCAGAACGTGGAATCCAGTCCACCCTCGCGGGCCAGTGCATTGATCACCCCGCCCTGGGCGGTTTCGGCGAGCAGGCGCAAGGCTCGATAGAGGTTGGATTTGCCGCTGCCATTGGGCCCGGTGATCAGGTTCAAGCGATCAAGCGGCACCACCAACTTATTGATCGAGCGGTAGTTGGCCACCGCGAGGGTCTTGAGCATGGGGATTCATTCGGCGTGGGAACCATCGGAGTATGTAAGCCTCCATGCAGATAAGGAACCCTGAACTACGCTCACAGTCGCATACACACTGGCAAGTCGGCATCACGCAAAAGGAGCCTGCATGGGCGGTCGTATTTCCACCTGTATTTTCGGATTCGGTCTACTGGCCCTATTGAGCGGCTGTAGTGAAGAAAACGCCGAGCCCAAGCAGCATTCCCGGGTCTTTGTGCAAACCGTTGCGCCTGCGGATTTCGCCGCAGCGGTCACCCTGACCGGCGATATCCAGGCTCGTGTGCAGACCGACCTGTCCTTTCGCGTCGGCGGCAAGATCATCCAGCGCATGGTCGATGTGGGCGACCGGGTCACGGCCAAACAAGTGCTGGCCAGGCTCGACCCCAAGGATCTGCAGACCAATGTCGATTCGGCCCAGGCCCAGGTGGTGGCCGAGCAGGCGCGGGTCAAGCAGACCGCCGCCGCCTTCGTGCGCCAGGAAAAACTGCTGCCCAAGGGCTACACCAGCCGCAGTGAATACGATTCGGCCCAGGCCGCCTTGCGCGGCAGCCAAAGCGCATTGGCCGCCGCCCAGGCGCAGCTGGCCAATGCCCGTGAACAACTGGGCTACACCGCGCTGATTGCCGACGCCCCCGGTGTGATCACCGCGCGCCAGGCCGAGGTGGGTCAGGTGGTGCAGGCCACGCTGCCGATTTTCAGCCTGGCCACCGATGGCGAGCGCGACGCGGTGTTCAACGTTTATGAATCGCTGCTGGTGGAGCCGGCGCCCCAGACGCCGATCACCGTGAGCCTGCTCGACAACCCGAGCATTCAGGCGGTGGGCAAGGTGCGCGAAGTCACCCCGGCCGTGGCCGCCAATACGGGTACCGTGCAAGTCAAGATTGCCCTGCAAAGCCTGCCCGAGGGCATGCGGCTGGGTTCGGTGGTGAGCGCGACCGCCAAAGGCAAGGCCGCGCCGAGTGTCGAGCTGCCTTGGTCGGCCCTGACCAAAGACATCAACGACCCTGCCGTATGGTTGGTGGACGGCGACGGCAAGGCGCAGTTGCACAAGGTCAGCGTTGCGCGCTACCTCACCGGCAAAGTGATCATTGGCGACGGCCTCAAGGGCGGTGAAAAAGTCGTGGTGGCGGGCGGGCAGTTGCTGCACCCCGGCATGCTCGTCGAGATCGCCCAGCCAGGAGCGCAGCCATGAAGCGCCTGACCGTTCTGCTCGCCGCCGGCCTGTTACTGGCGGCCTGTTCCAAGGAAGAAGCGCCGCCCGAGCCGGTGCGCCCGGTGCTGTCAATGCAAGTGAAGGCGCAAGATCAGGAAACCCTCGGCCGCTTCGCCGGCACCATCCAGGCCCGCTATGAAAGCAACTTGGGCTTTCGCGTGCCCGGCCGCATTACGCGGCGCGCCGTGGACGTGGGCGCCGAAGTGGAGAAGGGCGCTCTGCTCGCGGTGCTCGACCCCACCGATCAGCAAAACCAGCTGCGCGCCGCCCAGGGCGACCTCGCCCGCGTGCAGGCGCAATACATCAATGCCCAGGCCAACGCGCGCCGTCAGCAGGAGCTGTTCAACCGTGGCGTCGGCGCCCAAGCCCAGTTGGATGTGGCCCAAACCGACCTGAAAACCACCCGCGCCACCCTTGAGCAAGCCCAGTCCTCGGTCAACCAGGCCAGGGACCAGCTCAACTACGCCGAGCTGCGCACCGACCATGCCGGCATCGTCACCGCCTGGAACGCCGAGGCGGGTCAGGTGGTGACGGCCGGTCAGCAAGTGGTGACCCTGGCCCGCCCGGACGTCAAGGAAGCGGTGATCGACCTGCCGGCGGGCCTCGCCGAGCGTCTGCCAGCGGATGTGGTGTTTATTGTGGCGGGGCAGCTCGACCCCAACGTCAACACCACCGCCATCGTGCGCGAGATCGAACCCCAGGCCCAAAGCGCCACGCGCACCCGTCGCGCGCGGCTGACCCTGGCCGAGACGCCGCCCGCCTTCCGCCTGGGCACGGCGATCAGCGTCACCTTGAGCAGCGCCATTGCGCCGCGTATCGAGCTGCCGCTGAGCGCCTTGCAGGAAGTCGACGGCGCCACCCGCATCTGGCTGCTCGACACCCAGAGCCAGACGGTGCAGCCGCGCGACGTCACGGTGCTCAGCCGTGACAGCGACAGCGCCCTGCTCAAGGGCGGGGTCAAGCCTGGCGAGCGCATCGTCATCGCCGGCGTGAACAGCCTGAAACCCGGGCAGAAAGTCAAAATCGACAAGGACAGCCCGCGATGAAACGCAGCTTCAACTTATCTGACTGGGCCCTCAAGCATCAGTCCTTCGTCTGGTACCTGATGTTCGTCGCGCTGCTGATGGGCGTGTTTTCTTACATGAACCTGGGGCGCGAGGAAGACCCTTCGTTCACCATCAAGACCATGGTGATCCAGACGCGCTGGCCGGGCGCGACCCAGGAAGAAACCCTCAAACAGGTCACCGACCGCATCGAGAAGAAACTCGAAGAACTCGACGCCCTCGACTACGTGAAAAGCTATACGCGACCGGGCGAGTCCACGGTGTTCGTGTTCCTCAAGGACACCACCAGCGCCAAGGACATCCCGGACACCTGGTACCAGGTGCGCAAGAAGATCGACGACATTCGTGGCAGCTTCCCCCAGGGGTTGCAGGGGCCGTCGTTCAACGATGAGTTCGGGGACGTGTTCGGCTCGGTGTATGCCTTTACCGGCGACGGCCTGTCGATGCGCCAGCTGCGTGACTATGTGGAGCAGGTGCGCGCCGAGATCCGTGCGGTGCCTGGGTTGGGCAAGGTCGAGATGATCGGCCAGCAGGACGAAGTGATCTACCTCAATTTCTCTACGCGCAAACTCGCGGCGTTGGGGGTTGATCAGCGTCAGGTGGTGCAAAGTCTGCAATCGCAGAACGCGGTGACGCCCGCCGGGGTGATCGAGGCGGGGCCGGAGCGGATTTCCGTGCGCACCTCCGGGCAGTTTGCCTCGGAGAAGGACCTGGCCAACGTCAACCTGCGCCTCAATGACCGCTTCTACCGCCTGGCCGATATCGCCGAGATCAGCCGTGGCTACGTCGACCCCGCGCGGCCGATGTTCCGCTTCAACGGCAAACCGGCAATCGGTCTGGCGATTGCCATGCAGAAGGGCGGCAATATCCAGTCGTTCGGCAAGGCGCTGCACACGCGCATGGACGAGCTGACCGCGGACCTGCCGGTGGGCGTGGGCGTGCACAAGGTGTCCGACCAGGCTGAGGTGGTGGAAGAAGCCGTCGGCGGCTTCACCAGCGCGTTGTTCGAAGCGGTGATCATCGTGTTGGTGGTGAGCTTCATCAGCCTCGGCATGCGTGCGGGCCTGGTGGTGGCGTGTTCGATTCCGCTGGTGCTGGCGCTGGTGTTCGTGTTCATGGAATACAGCGGCATCACCATGCAGCGCGTGTCGTTGGGCGCGCTGATCATCGCCCTCGGCCTGCTGGTGGACGACGCGATGATCACCGTGGAGATGATGATCACGCGGCTGGAAAAAGGCGAAACCAAGGAGCAGGCGGCGACCTACGCCTACACCTCCACGGCGTTCCCGATGCTCACCGGTACGCTGGTGACCGTGGCCGGCTTTGTGCCCATCGGCCTCAACGCCAGTTCGGCGGGGGAATACACGTTCACGCTGTTCGCGGTGATTGCCGTGGCCATGCTGGTGTCGTGGGTGGTGGCGGTGCTGTTTGCGCCGGTGATCGGCGTGCATATCCTCAGCGCCAATGTGAAGCCGCATAACGGTGAGCCGGGGCGTATCGGCCGCGCCTTCAACGGCGGCATGCTGTGGGCGATGCGCAACCGCTGGTGGGCCATCGGCATTACCGTCGCGCTGTTCGTGGCGTCGGTGTTCTCCATGCAGTTCGTGCAGAACCAGTTTTTCCCGTCGTCGGACCGTCCGGAAGTGCTCGTCGACCTGAACCTGCCGCAAAACGCGTCGATCAACGAAACCCGCAAGGCCGTCGACCGCCTTGAGGCGATCATCAAGGACGACCCGGATATCGCGCGCTGGAGCACCTACATCGGGCAGGGCGCGATCCGTTTCTACCTGCCCCTCGACCAGCAACTGGAAAACCCGTACTACGCGCAGTTGGTGATCGTCAGCAAGGGCCTGGAGGAACGCGGCGCGTTGATCGCGCGTCTGCAAAAGCGTTTGCGTGATGACTTTGTCGGCATCGGCAGCTATGTGCAGCCGCTGGAAATGGGCCCGCCGGTGGGGCGGCCGATTCAGTACCGCGTGTCGGGCCAGGACATCGACCAGGTGCGCAAGCACGCCATCGAACTGGCAACCCTGCTTGACCAGAACGATCACCTGGGCGAGATGATCTACGACTGGAACGAGCCGGGCAAAGTGCTGCGCATCGACATTGCTCAGGACAAGGCGCGGCAGTTGGGGCTGTCGTCGGAAGACGTGGCGCAGCTGATGAACAGCGTGGTCAGTGGTGCCTCGGTGACTCAGGTGCACGACGACATCTACCTGATCAACGTGGTCGGTCGCGCCGAAGACGCCGAACGCGGTACGCCCGAAACCCTGCAGAACCTGCAGATTGTCACGCCCAACGGCACGTCGATTCCGCTGCTGGCGTTCGCCACCGTGCGCTACGAGCTGGAGCAGCCGCTGGTGTGGCGCCGCGACCGCAAGCCGACCATCACGGTCAAGGCCTCGGTGCGCGATGAGATACAGCCGACCGACCTGGTCAAACAACTCAAGCCCGAGATCGACACGTTCAGCGCCGGTCTGCCGGTGGGCTACAAGGTCGCCACCGGCGGCACCGTGGAAGAAAGCGGCAAGGCCCAGGGCCCGATTGCCCGGGTGGTGCCGTTGATGCTGTTTTTGATGGCGACCTTCCTGATGATCCAGTTGCACAGCGTGCAGAAGATGTTCCTGGTGGCCAGCGTGGCGCCGCTGGGGCTGATCGGCGTGGTGCTGGCACTGATTCCCACCGGCACGCCCATGGGCTTTGTGGCGATCCTCGGCATTCTGGCGCTGATCGGCATCATCATCTGCAACTCGGTGATTCTGGTGACGCAAATTCATGAATATGAAGTGGCCGGCTACACGCCGTGGGATGCGGTGGTGGAAGCCACCGAGCACCGGCGCCGGCCGATCCTGCTCACGGCTGCGGCGGCCAGCCTGGGCATGATTCCGATTGCGCGGGAAGTGTTCTGGGGGCCGATGGCGTACGCGATGATTGGCGGGATCATCATCGCCACGCTGCTGACGCTGTTGTTTTTGCCGGCGCTGTATGTGGCCTGGTACAAGATTCGCGAGCCCAGGCAGGACCAGACCTGATGTGGATGTGTTGCCTGTGAAGGCGTCATCGCAGGCAAGCCAGCTCCCACAGTTGGAATGCATCTCTTTGTGGGAGCGGGGCAAGCCTTAATGCCGTTCAGTTAAGGAAAATGTGTGGGCTTATTGTGGCGAGCGGGCTTGCCTGCGCTGGTGGTCTTAAGCTTTGCGCCAGACGCTCGCCAGCCACGGTTGCTGATCGCGGGGCAGCCCGGCCGGGCGGTAGTAATGTTCCAGTTCCACAAAACCGGCTGTGGTCAGCAAGGATTGCCACGCCTGCAGGTCGTGATAGGAACCATAGCGCGGCCCATTCCAGCCTTCACGGTTGTTCCCGCGCGGGTTGGAGCTGAACAACACGCCGCCCGGCTTCAACGCGCCATGCAACTGCGTGAGCACGCGCGGCAATTCCTGCTTGGGGATATGAAACAGCACCGCATTGGCGAAGATCCCGTCGAAGCGTGCGGCGGGCAGCTCCAGCTTGAGGAAGTCCTGCTGATAGACCTCGCAGCCGCTGTCCTCGCGCGCCATCTGCGCAAAGCGCTCGGACCCGTCCAGGCCGACGGCGACATGCCCCATGCGTGTAAACGTCTGCAGATCCCGCCCCGGCCCGCAGCCAAAATCCAGCAGGGTGAACGGCGCATTGCCCTGGATGTGGCGCAGCAGCGCTTCGATATTCTGGCTCACATCGTGGTCGCGGGTGCCTTCGCGAAAGTCCTCGGCCACCTGGTTGTAATGGCCCAGGGTGGTGGAGGTGATCTGGTCGAGGTCGTCAGGGGCGAGTTTCACGGTGGGGGCTTCGGCGTGGTGGCTAAGAGCGTGACTATACGCCACGGCGGCGCCCTAAATAAAAACGGAACAGCCTCTGCGCCTGTTCCGCTCAAATGCATCGAGGTGTCGTCACGTTGAAAAGCTAGGTTCGCTCCACCACAAAGTTGCGCAGGACGTAGTCATTGCCGACGCCGCTATCCTGGGCGCTGACATACATGAGGTCAATGTCGGTACCTTGAGCGACAAAGGACAGTGACATCGACTGGAAGTAGGGGTAATCCGTCGTAATCGTCAGTGGAGTGGTCTTCTCGCCCTGGCTCGTTTGCAGAAAACCAATCGGGTAGGCGAAATCTTCACTCCACCGACTGACTTGCACACTGAATACATAGGTGGTGCCTACACGAAGATTCGTGAAGCGCTTTTTAAGCAAGACACCCGCCGATTTATTAGTGAACGTATTGTTGAACAGGATCAGCTTTCCATTATCGTTCACGAATTTCAGGTTTCGTGGGTCCGCTCCTGCAGGGCCCCGCTCCCAGCCGGCATAGGAACCGTCGGCAAACGTACTGGTGTCGTTGACCAGTTCTTTACCTTGAACCTTCAGTTGCTGGTTGCCCGACACGGATGTTTTGATGCTTGTCGTCACCTCGTAACTCAAGTTGACAACCTGGCCCATGCTTTGAGAAATAAGTTGCGGGCTGATGTTGAAGAGAACAGTACCGCTGGCGTTGCCCGTCTGCACCGGAATAGCGGCGCTGGAACCATTGGCAAAGGTCCAGTTGAGGCTGATCACGTGGGTAGAGTTCATGCCCTGGTACTTCACTGCCACAACCGCACCGTTAGGATAGTTCTCCGGGGCGATCGTCCGAGGCCCGGGCTTGTTTTCGAACGCGGGTGCCGGGAGAACCAGTGCAGCGGTGCCCACGACCCTCACCACCGTGCTGCCCGAGCGATTCAGCAGCGTGCCATCAGCGGCTTGCCACTCGACAAACATGCGCAGGGTGCCGTCGGTCATCGAGGCGATGAGGTCGGTGGGGATCGTGAGGATTTCCGAGCCCTGGTTCTTGTCGGTAACGGCAGGCAGGCGCACGGTGCGCGAGGACGTGCCGGGTTGGGTTTTCTGCGTCACCGTCACGACCAGTACGATCTGGTTAGGGGGGATGGGGGCCAGAGGGTCTACAGGCAAAGTGACCTGTGCTTCGTAGCGCTGCGCGCTGGGTTGATCAAGGTCGACCGTGGACTTTACGGCACCGTCGAGCATGAACGCCGGCGGCCTGAGCAGAGTGACGTCCAGCTCGCTCTCCAGAATATAGGGCTTGGAGTACGCGTACGTCTCCCCGGAGACGTTGTTCACCACGTCTCGTACCATGAACGCCACACCAACCGGACCGAACTGATTGCCCTGCTTGATCACCTGTGGGCTGATAAAGATGCGAATCGGCGCCGTCCCCGCGGCCTCGGCGGGGCTGACAATATGATCGATGGTGGATGCGCCATAGACGACTGTAATGGTGTCGTTCTTGCGAATGTTTTCGTACGGTTTGATCAGGCACCACAGCCCGACCTGGGTATTGGCCTGATTAATGATCGAGCCATCCGGCAACCCATCGACCGTCAGGTGCAACCCGCGGTGGTAGTGCTCCGAAGCCCAGAAAGTGAGTCCGCCGGGGCGCTGGGTCTTGACCAGATAAAGTTCAGGAAATGAAGCTTCCAGTTGCCCGCTTGCAGCGCGTGTCACTTCGCCGACTACTTGGGATTCGCCTTCGGGAATTTTTGTACCTGGGATCGTCAGGTTATAGCGATTGGCAATGTTCTTGACGATGTCCTGAGCCACAGGTATCGGCGAAGTGCCCCAATAGATCGCGAAGCTGTCGTTTTGAACGGACGCCTGCCAATTTTCAAAGGTAAACAGGGCATTAGGGTCCGTCTCGCGCCGGCCCAGGCCCCAGTCCGAGGTTTCCGGGTACGGGGTAGCGGTTAACGGTATGGCGGGATAGACCGAATAGGGCGGCGTCGGGAGTAATTGAGTTGGAGTGGTCATAACCATCACCTTGCTGGGTTGAGTCGCGCACTGGCTGCGCAACGGGCAAGGTGAATGAAGCGCTTGTGAGGTTAATTGAATCTACTGTCAGAATTGACAGTGGCGACGAGTGGTTGCATCGCCCACAAGGCGATGCAGACCCTTGCCATTCAGCGCTTGTCGAGCACCCGCGCCAACCGATCTCCACCCAACTGAATCACCGTCACCAGCACCACCAGCAGCACAATCACGGTCAGCATGATCTGCGTGTCAAAGCGCTGATACCCGTAGCGGTAGGCAATGTCGCCCAAGCCACCGGCGCCAATCGCCCCGGCCATGGCCGATGAGTTGATCATCGTCACCAGGGTAATCGTGAACCCGCCGACGATGCCCGGCAACGCCTCCGGCAACAGCACGTGCCGGATGATGTGCCAGCGCCTGCAACCCATGGCCTGTGCGGCTTCGATCAGGCCGTGATCGACCTCACGCAGACTCACCTCGGCGATCCGTGCAAAAAACGGCGTAGCGGCGATGGTCAGTGGCACCACGGCGGCCCAGACGCCGTAGGTGGTGCCGACGATAAGGCGAGTGAAGGGGATGAGCGCCACCATCAGAATCAGAAACGGAATCGAGCGGAACAGATTGACGAACGCCCCCAGCACGCGGTTCAAGGCCGGGGCCTGATAGATCCCGCCCTTGTCGCTGGTCACCAGGAACACCGCAAGCGGAATGCCCACCAGCAATGCGATCAGTGACGACACGCCGACCATCAACAAGGTGTCGATGGCACCCTGCACCAAACGATCAAACCACATAGCCCAGCACCTGCGCCTGTTGCGCCCAGTTCGCGGCGCGGTTACGCAGTTCTTCGGCGCTATGAGCCGAGCCATTCACCGCCAGCAGCAATTGCCCCAGGGCATGGCCCTGAATTCGCTCCACGCCGCCCTGCAGCAAGCGCACGCGCCCGCCGAGGGCGCCGAACAGCGCGGCCAGGTCCGGTTCGTCGGTGGCGCTGCCGGTGAACTGCAAACGCAGCACCACGGCCGCGTCTGCCGATACCTGCGTCGGTTGCAAACGGCTTTGCAGTTCCTGCGGCAAAGCATGCTGCAAGGGCGCCAGCAGGGTTTGGCTCACCGTATGTTGCGGGCTGCCGAACACTTGCCACACCGGGCCTTGCTCGACGATTTTGCCGTGCTCGAGCACCACCACGCGGTCGCAGATGTCGCGGATCACCGCCATTTCGTGGGTGATCAGCACAATGGTCAGGCCCAGGCGGCGGTTGATCTCACGCAGCAGGGCGAGGATCGACTGGGTGGTTTCCGGGTCGAGGGCCGAGGTGGCCTCGTCGCACAGCAGTATCTCGGGGTCGTGCACCAGCGAACGGGCGATGCCCACGCGCTGCTTTTGCCCGCCGGACAGTTGCGCCGGGTAGGCCTTGTGCTTGTCCTGCAAGCCCACCAGTTCCAGCAGCTCGCGCACCTTTTGCTCGCGCTGCGGCTTGGGGATACCGGCCACCTTGAGTGGCAGTTCGACGTTCTGCCACACGGTCTTGGCCGACATCAGGTTGAAGTGCTGGAAGATCATGCCGATGCGCCTGCGCAGCGCCACCAGGCGGTCTTCGTCGAAGTCGCCGATGTCCACCTGATCGATCAGCACACGCCCGCTGCTGGGCTGTTCCAGACGGTTGATGGTGCGAATCAGCGAGGATTTGCCGGCGCCGCTGCGGCCGATGATGCCGAACACCTCGCCGCGCTGGATCGCCAGGTCGATGCCGTGCAGGGCCTGCACGGTGCCGTCGTAGGTCTTGCCCAGGTTGATGAAACGCACATGGGCGCGGTTCAGTTCAGGGTGCAGCTGGGTCTGTTCGGCGTCCCTGGGCGGTGTGTCCAGGTCGCGAAGTCGGGCATTGGCGGCGCTCATTGTTTACCTTCCCAGCCTACCTGGTAGAGCGTGCCGAGGGATTTATCCAGGGCGGCGCGCACCACGGGCGAATGCTGGTAAATGTCGACGAACTTGATCACGCGCGGGTCGGTTTTGCTCTTGGGCTGGATCACGAACTGGATCACGTATTCCGGGTGGTCCAGGCCGTCGAACAGCAATGCCGACTCGGCATCGAAGGTCTTGGACAGGCGGATATACGCCGGGTAGCCCTGCACCAGGTCGGCGTCGTCATAGGCGCGCACCAGTTGCACGGCTTCCACTTGCAGGATCTTCAGCTTTTTCGGGTTGCTGACGATGTCTTCTTCGGTGGCCTTGTAGCCTACGCCCGGCTTGAGGGTGATCAGCCCGGCCTTGGCCAGTAGTTGCAGGCCACGACCGCTGTTGATCGGGTCGTTGGCAATCGCCACGCTGGCGCCCTGGGGCAGCTCTGCAATGGTTTTGTATTTTTTCGAATACAGCCCGACGTTATTGATGATGCCCGGCGCGTACGGCACCAGGTCGAAACCTGCGGCGGCCTTGGCGTTTTCCAGAAAAGGAATGTGCTGGAAGTAGTTCACGTCGATGTCGCCGGCGGCCAGGCTGACGTTGGGCG
>Ga0302347_1004516_pt1 | contig 11063 bp, 12 predicted proteins | sample PhyWR1_FD_202178 | JGI IMG/M metagenome (GOLD analysis project Ga0302347, IMG submission 202178) | Leaf surface microbial communities from wheat plants in UC Gill Tract Community Farm, Albany, California, United States - DLSL W.R1 (v2)... | ecosystem: Host-associated > Plants > Phyllosphere >...
CTCTTAGCACCATAGCGACCAGATCGTTGCCGTCAGCTATGTTCAGTGCGTTCCAGTCCACATACCAGAGCGAGCCTATCTGCTCGCCCGGCAGCTTTCCGTTGCGGATGTAATTGCGTATGGCCTGCGAGCAGAGCGGTGTCCCGTTCTCACCCCAGCGGCGGCGTTGGTATTCGCTAATTTTGATCAGCTCTTTACGCATGGCCATCCCCTTTGATAGCGGTTCCTGGGTGCGTATACCCCACCACAGGCTGCGCGGGCGGGCGATTTTGAGCGTTTAGCGGGGCATCAAGGTGGTCTGCCTCGCGCAGCTTTATGTGGGGTATAAGCACCCCCGCGGTGGCGCGAAAAGCTTTAGTAATGCCTGCTGCTGCGCAGCAGAGACTGTTTTTAACAGGCGTGTCGATACCACAGGTGTTGCGGAGCAAAGCGGGCGGGGGCAGGCAGTCGGTCAGTGAGTGCGTCATGCCGCTTTTCTCCGGGTGCTGGGTTCGGGTTGATGCTTGCGGCCATCGGCCAGGCCGTTGCGGTAGGCGAGCCAATAGAGCAGGGCCACGCTCAATATCAAAAAGATCAGCGCGCTGATTTGGGTCGGGGTCATGTGGTGTGCTCCTGGTGCGGCGCCGGTGGTGGCAGCGCTTGGCTAGTCGTCTTTATCCGGTGTGTCGCTTTGTGGTCTGGCCAGCTCCTCGTCAGCTTTGTAGGCGCGAATATCAATCAGCGCTGCAACGTGGCGGATGTGAGCGAACTTCGGCGCCTTGCGGCTGCTGTCGAGTGTGATCACGGGTATTTGAATCCGGCCGCTGATGATCTCTGCCGCAAACGACTGCTCGTTGAGGTGGCGAAAGTACTGCACGCGCAGCTTGTCGAGGGGGATCAGCACGTCACCAAAATTGCGGTACAGCAGCTCTACGGTGTCCGCATCCGGTGCTGGCAGCAGCCGTAGAGGGTTTTGGTTGGCATTAGTCATGGGCTGGTGTGCTCGGTTTTCGTTGGAGCCGGGCCGGGTGGTTCCAGGCATTCTGGCAGTGTCGCTTGGTCAGTTCGCGCAAATGTTCCGGCACTTCAAGGAGCGCAGCGTTGCGCTCCTCGCGTGTCGGCATGGTCACGATCTGCCGAGCGTATTCCCTAGGCCACGTCACGGTGATCAGCCGGAATTGCTGGAAGGGCCAGGCCCAACTGCTTGGCCAGCCAAGCCATGCCGGGCTGACGTACCCGGGTTGATTGGCTGTACTGCATGCCGAGTTCAGCGTGGAACCAATTGCTGTCCTTGACCCGCAAATACTCTCGGTCCCGAACCGGGAAGGCGGGTAAGTTGCGCTCGTTAAGCAGGCATTTTTCACGCATCAACATGATCAGTTTTGGCCGTGTAGTGCCCAGGCACGCTGCGGCTTTGGCGAGGGTGCGCTCCATAGCACCCCCTAGGCAGCGAGCGCGGCAGGAGCTGCCGACGCGACCAAGTGATCGAGCGACTGCAGTAGCCGGCTCAAGCTGTGCTGGTCGTCGCCATAAGCGGTAAAGCACTGAGTGCGCGGGCAACTGTCGCCGGCGATCAGAATCGCCGTGATGCCTTTACGGCTCTGCGTGCGATGCACTGCCAAGCTGACAGCTTCATCCAGACCGACATCAAGCAACAACGAGCCACCTTTGCGCACCAGTTGCTGCAACTGCTCTTGTTGATTGGCATCCAGTAGCTGGCCGCGATCGACAGATTGAGCACGCACGCGCGGTATTGCTGGCTCGGCAGTGTCCATGCGGCCGTTGGCGATGGACTCAATAAAGTCAGCGAGTACCAGGTGTGTGTCTTTGTCGTGGTCGTAAACCGCCAGGCTGTGTTTCTCGTCGCCGGTAACAATGGTGAAAAGCGTGCAGGTGGAGCTGCGCTCAACCTGCAGCACGAAGATCAACGGCAGGTTGGTATTTTTGAAACTGCACGAGTGGTTAAACGTGCCGTTCAAATTGACCTGCGCAGCCAGCAGGCGAAGGGTTTTATCAGCCAAAGAAAACCGGTTCATGCTGCATGCCCTCCGTTGTTTGGATCGAACGGGGCAGGGCGGTTGCTGTGCGGGACCAGTCGGGGTTTGCTGTTGTGGAGGATGACCAGGCAGCCGGTGGTGGCTTGCAGCTGCTCGATCAGTCGACGGTTACTGGCGCACGCTGGGTGGACGTGCAGGGTTGCTGTGGTGTGCATGGTGTTGCCTCGCTCTGTGGTGAAGAGTGAGGTAAATATCAACTACTGGTTGATTTGTGTCAACAGCAAAAAACGGATGGTTGTGTAGTAAACCTCTTCATGAGTTTTTAGATGTGAGGCTGGTATTCTTTGATGTAATGTTTACTCGATTAAGTTAACTAGGCGTTAATCCGCTATAAAGAGGAATCAAAAATGGCTGAAAGGAATTGGGGGCTTATTCAAAACGGAGAGGTTTTTGAGGCTCTTGTTACAGCAATAATTTTTTTTAATGATCCAAGTACTGTGCTTCTAGGGCGGCCAGGGGTTGATGGTGGTCAAGATGCAAAATCTGGTGATGGTCGAATCGTTTATCAAGCGAAATTTCACAAGGCTGGAGCTGCTAAGCTAGCCTTAATGGATGCAAAAAATGAATTTAATAAAATAAAAAATTATAGATTGTTCGGTCATGAAAGATATGAGCAATGGAAGAATGCTAACGAGTGGGTTCTTGTTACTAATTCAGCTTTCAACCCTTCTGATGATGAGCAATTTAAGAGTCAGATAGTTCCTATGTTTGCTTCGATAGGCTTGAAGGCAAGCTATTGGGAGCGATCAAGGTTAGATATTTTTCTTGACACTTTTGTAGATGTAGATAATTCATATTTTGGTCGGAGTGTTCGCTCTTTTTTAAGTCTGGGAGAAGTAAAGCTTAAGTTACAGGAAGAACTTGGTTTTGTAGGTAGAAGCATAATGCCCGGTTTTGTTGGGCGTGAAGATGAAATTGAGGCTTTCGGTGAGTTTCTAGAATCCGATTCTTTCTTTTTTGTATTTCATGGAACTGGAGGTATTGGGAAAACAAGGTTGTTGTATGAATCTGGGTTGTTTGCTCTGCAAAAGACGAAATGGCAAGTTCTTTGGGCAAACGTAGCAACCATGGAAAATACTTCGGATTGGTTTTCTGCAGTAGTTCCGGAAAAACCTACCTTACTGCTAATCGATGAACCTGAAAGCGATAAACTACTACGTCTGATGATGGAGCAGGTAGGTCGAAAAATAGGGCGGGCTGCGGGATGGAAGGTTGCAATTTCTGTTAGGTCCCATAAAGACCCCGTATTGAGATTCCTTTCTGATGCAAAAATCAGGTCAAGGGTTACATTTCTACCAGTTAAAGCGCTTCCAAGTGAGTCATCAGTTGAAATGTGTGAAGGCTTGTTGCGCTCGGGGAATTTAGGGGCGGAAACTGATAGTTGGATAGAGCATGCCTCCAAGCAAATCGCCCAGAATTTTTCTTCGCACCCTATTTGGATTTCAATTGCTGTTAGTGTGTTAGAGCGTGATGGGAATTTAGCTCGGCTACCAAAGGCTACTTCTGGCTTGATGGAGTTGTATTATGAAGAGTTAGTGATTGGTTTGTCATCGGAGGTGGTTGATTTAATTAATTATGTGGCTTTAATTGGGGTGGTAAACTCAGATCAAAATGATGCTATTGAATTGATCTGCAAAGAGACAGGAGTGTCGGACGAAGAACTATACATAAATATGTCAACTCTCGTAAAGCGTGGGCTTATAGTGCGTAGAGGGGCAAATCAACGGCTTTATGAGATAAAGCCTGATGTGGTTAGAGATTTTATTGTTAGACGATGGCTTATAAGGTCAGAGGGGGAGTCAGAGCTATCAGGTAATGCAATATTTCTTATTCAAGGGCTTATAGATGGAGTGCTTGGTAATAGGTTTTCAATGATGCAGAGGAACTTTCTTTTTGCATTGGTGAGAGCAGAGAGGGTACTAGTCGATAGTGGGCTCAAGGTTTCATTTCTTAGAATGATATATGAGGCTGTGAAGCGCGCCCTTCCAGGGTTAGATGCAAGAGAGCGCATTTCTATAGTTGAGATTTTAACTGATATAGCATCTTTTTCTCCACGATATGCTTTATTGTTATCTCGATCGTTGAGGCGTGACACGGCTAAAACTGCTCGGGCTCTAAATTTATTTCGGGAGGAGTTATTAACTCAAGAGAAAGTTGTAATGGCTTTGGGGTGGTTTGTTTTCCATGCTGCGATCGGAGCGGATGAGCCAAAATTACAAAGAGAGATTCTGATTGAATTGCTAGAGCTGAGTGTGTTCGAGTCAGCTGCGCTAAGGAAAACAAAAAATACTGAGGTCAATGATGGAAAACGTGCTAAATCACTTCTTGATAGAGTGTTGGTTGGAGGCCCTGAGTATCTAAGTGATTTCGATGTCGCAGTTAGTATGTTGGTGGATGAGTTATTTGAACGGTATGAAAAGTATGAGCTTCAGAGAGATGTTATAAGTGAAGTATTTAATTGTCTTGTGACGGTGAGAAGGCATCAGTCGTGGTTTGAAAATAATTTGTTTAATTCTAGAATCGTATTCATACATAGAAAATCAGTGGCCTGGAGCACCCGCGATAGAGTGGTGAAAGGCGCTAGGAATATATTGGGCGGTGGAAGCAAGGATTTGGCGCTTCGTACCTCTCTTTGGGGGGTCTTGTCTAGTGCGCATAGTGCGATTAATCAATGTCGGCTAGGTGAGGAGAATGACGAGCATGGGTTTATAAGTGATTTGTTAGAGGATCTTGGTTGGGTAAAAAGCTTCTTGGATATTACGTCTCCGGTGTTAACTTTTGAGGAGATTAGTGCTGCGCGAAAAATTTGGCAGTGGCATGTGGAATTTGAAACAGTTGATGAGATTCGTGCTCTGAGTGAGGCCCTTGAGGGGTTCTATATAGGTACTGAGCTTGCTGGAGAGTTTGATGAGTTATTTAAGTTTGATGTGGATTATGAATGTCTAGAGCAAAGACAGGAAGCGAAAGCTTCTGAATTGGCAAAACTGAATAGCTCTACGGGTATTGTAGACTTCATCGATCGGGCTGTTTGTTATTTAGGGGTGAGCGGTAATTTAAATCCTCTTGATTCGGTTGCTTACCATATTGGTAGATTTGCTGAGGGAAGTGAAGCGGTTGAAAATTTTATAGATTTTTATTTGAAAGATGTTGTTAATCTTACATATACGAAATTTGCTTGTTGCATTGCTCAGCAAGCTGTAAGGGTTACGCTCCACAATGACCGAGTGTTGGGTTTTGAGAAGCTGTTAGATGCTTTGAGTAAATGCACTAGGAAGGATGAGAAAGTAGCATTATTAAAAGGTTGCTATTCTTTTGCTTGGCGAGACCTAGGAGAAGTTCTGCCAGGCGAGCATGAGTTTTTGCGAGCATCTTTTGATTACTTTGGCGAATCGGAAGCACAACCTTTATTTTTTACAATTATAGGGTGGGGGTTTAATTATGATTGGGAAGGCTATAAGGCCGTTATTCACGCTGCATTGATAGCCACTCCTGTCGGTATCAGAAAAAGCTGCTTGGTGGAACTGTTTCGTTGTATTTATTCGGTGCTGAGGGACGTACAACTCGTAGTGGCTCCAAAGGATCTCAATGTATGGATATTTTTGTTAATTACGCAGATTTCAAATCTGGAAAATGATGGACAGTTGGATTGGCTGATTAAAGAGATATTAAACATAGCAGGTGAAGTTCCCTTGGCAGAGCTGAGTTTTGCTCTTGCGTTTCGAGAGGAAGTCGAAAATAATCTTACTAGATCGAGGTTCAAGGCTGTAGATCATTCTAGGCGAATTAGTAAGTATGTAGAGAAAGTTTCTGAGATAAACTTTAACGATGAATCATGTCGCTCTGCTGTTATTGAACTTGTTGAGCTAATGTCTACTTGTGGGGGTAGTCTGAGGTATTATTTTCCTACTGTGTTGAGTGATGTAGATCCTCTGGGGTTGGTTGTGCCAGAGGTTATAATGGAAAAATTTGTGGCTGAACTTGCTGATAAAGAAGCATATAATTTTAAAAGAGTGGCGAGAATTTATAAAATTGGCTCGGTAGCATGGAAAAAGCTAGCGAGACCTATTTTGGAAATGGCTGAGGTTGAGTGGCCTGAAAGTGATGAACAAAATAAATTATACTCACTTCTAATCGATCATGGAGTGCGGTCTTGGAGTGCGGTTTCTGGGCAGGTTCCTCAGCTCTTTATAGATAATTTAGTAGAAGCTCAAAGTCGACTGGATTCTGAAGGGGATATGTTCTATTTGCCATTTTATGAATGGATGTTGAATATCGCAGAGCTTGAGCTTGAAGAATTCACTGAACGTGCCAAGGAGGAGCGTGGGGAATGAAAACATTAGTAGCGCGAATACAGGATGCGGAATCAGTATTGGCGGAAATTTATGAGGTGCTAATTTCATCTCGTGGCAATTTGCCTGAGAAAGTAATTAACGATTTCCATATGCAAATAAAATACAGGTCGGAGATTTCGAACTGGAGAATGATGATTGAGGCTAGGTCTAATTCTATGCGGTTAATGAGGGACTTGCAAAGCTTGTGTGATCACGATGACTTTATAGTTCTGGGAAATAGTAGGATTAAGTTTAATGTTGCGAGGTTCATGATTTCGCAGTCATATCTTTCTTCAGTGTGGGCCTTAGCTGATAGTATTTCCGGCGCGTGTGGGCAAGCGCTTTGTAGTGCAAAGGTAGGGCGAAACCTCAGCAGTCCTCCGCAGATAGTTAATCATTTTCTTAATAATAAAATGCGGACGGATTCCATTTCGGGCGCATTTACTGAGTCGATTCATCATTCATTTGGTTGGCCCGTTGCTATTTGTTATGCAATCAGAAATGAATTTATTCACGATGGAGCGTCCTCAGCTGAAGCAAATTTTTTTAATGGGGCTTCTTCTCTTGCTGGATTTCGTATATCTGACTCTGCATGGGATCGAATTGTTGTGAAGGCGGAGGCTAGCAATCTATCAGCGTCTCACCATAGAATGGGATCTAACTGGCCGCAATCGCCACAAGAAGATCTAATAATATTATTAGAGATTTGCGAGCGAGAGCTTGATGATGCGCTAGGTATATTGCTGGGGTCTGCGTGTGGAATGTTGAAGGTCCACTTGGGCTTTATGTTGGGGCAAGACTGAAACTGCTTTATTCTGGAATAAATGAACCGACGACTTTTCCACAAATCTGCGTCTCCTCCGTAATATCAATGATTGGATATTGCGGATTGATTGGTCGTAGATAAACCCTTCCTGCATCCGAATCCAAAACCTTGAAGGTCACTTCATTTGTGCGAGGCACGCGTGCTACCACCCGGTCACCGTTATTGGCCTGCGCTTCTGGATCAACAAAGATGATGCAGCCAGTTGGATAGCTTCTACCCGGCCCTGGGTTGGTCATTGAGTCACCCAAAACCTTCAGCGCATAGCCGCTTTGACTGATAGGTACCGGGCACGAGATCCACGCGTCAGCGTCGAAAGGCTCAAAATTGCAGATGGCTTCACACCAGGCCCCAGCCTGAACCCACGATAAAAGTGGAACCTTACCGAACTTCTTAGTCATTCCGCTGACGTTACTTTCTTCGCCCACTTGGAACTGTTGATCAACGCTTTCAGTGGTTTGCTCTTTCGGCAAAACCCCGTACTCCAGCCATTCACGGCGCACTTTCAACCAGTCGCACAGGGCAACCATGCTGTCAGCTTCGGCCATAGCTTCGCCATTCAGCCACTTGCTGATGGCCTGGGTGGTTTTGTGCACCCCCACGATTTTTAGGCGCTTGTGAATGTCCACTCCGCGTCCACGGCTACGGACACCGGCGTCGTCGAGTGCTTCGTGTAGGCGCGAGCTGAACTCTGCGCGTAATTCGTCTTTATCAACCATGGGTTGAGACTCTCACAGAGCTTGCGCAATTGTCAGTTGATGTTTAATATCAACCGCGAGTTGATAAGTGGAGCTTGCCATGCTGAACCCCGCGGATTTTCCGAATGCCATTGCGTTCGCGTTTGAAGCTGTAGGTGGCATCGGTGCCGCAGCCAAGGTGTGTGAGCGAAGCTACCAGGCGCTGAATAAATGGCGTTTGGCGGCATGTTTGCCCCGGACTGATTACACCGGTGAAACCCGTTATGCCGAGTTACTGGCAACAGCGGCACAGAAAAAAGGCCACTCGTTTGAGGCTGCTTGGTTGCTTGAAGCATCCTCGCCCCACAAGGCAGCAGCATAGTTTAGAAAGAAAAAAGGCGACCAATAAGGCCGCCCAGTTACTCCCGGCACACACCACCACAGTGTCGCCGGGTCACGGTCAAGGTAGACGGGCACACCACATGCAATTCCGCCTCCCTTAACCGCGCTTTCCAAGGCTCGGAAGCTTTGGGTTGCTGCCTTCTCCACCACAGATCAGGCAGCTGTTGCGCCAGAGGTGAGCAACGGATCGCTCGCCTCGGCACGGTGCCGGTTTCGATCTTAAGAATCTAGACCGGCTTTTTGGGCCCTTACAAGCCACGCGGCAAATGTACCACCACAGCACGCCGCGCGGCACTGGCAACATTCAAGGATTAATGCCATGAGCCGTATTGCTCTTAGTTGCACCCAACGAGCGCGCCGAGAGATTCTGCCGCTCGATCTGGCCCTGTATCACGCTGCCCGCGATTACCCGGGTGGCGCTGCCGCCATTGCCGCCACCACCGGCCGTAACCCCACCACGCTGCAGCACAAGCTGTCTCCGACCCATCCAAGCCACACTGTAAATGTTCAAGAGTTCGCCGAGATCCTGGAGCTGACCAAAGACCGTCGCATCCTGGATGCGGTGCATGCGTTGGTGGGGGACACGATCTGGCAGGAACTGGCCGAGGCCTATACCGACGATATGCCCGAGACGCTGACCACTGGCCTTGCAGTGTATTTCCGTCAGGTAGCCGATTTGGCTGATACCTGGGCCAAGAGCATCGGCGACGGGGTGGTCAATGACCGCGAGCTGGCCGAGATCCGCCTGCAGGTGTTTCGCGGTATTCAAGGACTGCTGGGCATGTTCAACCGCGCCTGCTACGTCAACTCGACTACACGGGGTGCTGACCGTGGCTGATATCGCAGATTTTGCTAATGACCTGGTGCAGGAACGCATCGACCTGGCACTGGCAGCGCGTAAAGCGAAGCCTGTGTTTGCGTCTTACGAGTTTTGCGTGGACTGCGATTCATTAATTCCCCTGGCCCGCCGCTTGGCCGTCACCAGCTGCACGCGCTGTGCAGCCTGCCAACAACTGAATGAACAAATAGGTACCCGTTATGCTCGATGACGTTCTCGGTCAATTCGCTGAGCACGGCCTTGAGCCTGCGCAACCACTCACGTTCGGCAAGCTGACCCGCTGCAAGACCACGCAGGACAAGGGCAAAGAGAAAAACGGCTGGTATGTGATCCATGAGCACCGCACCGAAAAAAACGAGACGCTGATTTTCGGCAGCTTCGGTGACTGGCGCTCGGGCGACACCAACAAGATCAAGGTCAAGGCCGGCCGTATGAGCCAGGAAGAACGCGATGTGATGCGCGCTCGCCAGGAGGAAGGTAAACGCCGCGCCGCCGAGATTGCCGCGAATGCTGCACGCCGTGCTGCCAATCGTGCATCGGGCCTGTTCACACGCATGCCGGAGAGGGGCCGCAGCGCCTATCTGGATCGTAAACAGATTATCGCGATGGGAGTGCGATTCGCGCCGCGCTCTGGTGCGGTGCTGGTCCCGATGAGCAATGTACGGGATCAGATCATCGGACTTCAGGTCATCTACCCCGAGAAGCAGTCAGATACCGGCCGAGATAAATCCTACTGGCCTTACGGCATGTCCAAAGTGGGTGCTTTCCACCTTATTGGCCCGCACCCTGAACCGGGCGAACCAGTGCTGGTATGTGAGGGTTATGCCACCGGCGTAAGCCTGAATATGGCCACCTCGCTGACGGTAGCTATCGCTTTTGACGCGGGCAATTTGAGCGTGGTGGCCAAGGCCATGCGCGAGCGTTTCCCGGGCCGCGCTTTGATCGTGTGTCGAGACGATGACTGGAAAACCAAGAGCCCCAATGGTGAGCCTTGGAACCCTGGTGAAGAGAAGGGCAGCAACGCCGCTTTGATTGTTGGCGGCCAGGTTGTTGGTCCGGTCTTTTCAGGCGAGCGTGAGATCAAGTGGACCGACTTCAACGACCTGCATTGTTCCGAAGGGTTGGACGCGGTTCGCAGGCAGGTATTGGCGGTCGTCAAACCACCCGCAGCTGGCGGCTGGAAAGATCAACTGGCCCGCACTGAAAACGGCTCTTTGATCGCACACATGCAGAACATTGAACTGATACTGGGCAACGATGAGCGCTGGGCAGGCGTCATCAGCTTCAGCGCTTTCAGCTCCAAGATCGTCAAATTGCGTACGCCTCCTTATGGCGGCGGCACCGGGGACTGGGGTGATATTGATGACATACGCGTTATGAAGTGGCTGGCCCAGCAATACAATCTGCGCGTCAAAGCCTCCAGCGTGATTGAGGCGGTCAGCGTTGTGGCCCACGACAACTCATTTCACCCGGTTCGCAACTACCTGAACAAGCTCGAATGGGACCGGGTGCCGCGTCTCGATACTTGGCTGACCACGGTCATGGGTGTGTCCCAAAGCGGTTACAGCGCCAAGGTCGGCAAGCGCTGGATGATCTCAGCGGTCGCACGAGTAATGCGGCCGGGCTGCAAAGCTGACTCGGTAATGATCCTTGAAGGCGGGCAGGGCGAAGGCAAGTCCACGGCCATGAGCATCCTTGGCGGTGACTGGTTTATGGATACGCCGTTTGCCTTGGGCGACAAGGACGGTTTCCAGGCTATCCGTGGCAAATGGATCATCGAGCTGGGCGAGCTGGACAGTTTCAACAAGGCCGAGAGTACCAAGGCCAAGCAGTTCTTCTCAGCGTCCACAGACACCTACCGCGAGAGCTACGGACGCAGAACAAATGACGTGCCACGCCAGTGTGTTTTCGTGGGTACCACCAACCAGGACGAATACCTCAAGGATGCCACGGGCA
>Ga0302347_1004517_pt1 | contig 11063 bp, 7 predicted proteins | sample PhyWR1_FD_202178 | JGI IMG/M metagenome (GOLD analysis project Ga0302347, IMG submission 202178) | Leaf surface microbial communities from wheat plants in UC Gill Tract Community Farm, Albany, California, United States - DLSL W.R1 (v2)... | ecosystem: Host-associated > Plants > Phyllosphere >...
CCCCCAAGTCTACCACCGAGGTCACCTGCAGCCCTTGATAGCCACAGGGGTTGATCCGGCGGAACGGTTCCAGGTCCATGGCCACATTGAAGGACAGGCCATGGAAGGTGCAGCCACGGCGGACGCGGATGCCCAGGGCGGCGACCTTGGCCCCGCCCACGTAGACCCCGGGCGCGCCCTCCTGGCGCTCGGCGCCGATATTCCAGTCGCCGAGGGTGTCGATGATGGCCTGCTCGATGCGGCAGACGTAGTCGCGCACCCCGATCCCCAGCCGCCGCAGCTGCAGCAGCGGGTAGATCACCAGCTGGCCGGGGCCGTGGTAGGTCACCTGACCGCCGCGGTCGACATGCAGAACGGGAATATCGCCGGGGGCGAGCACGTGCTCGTCCTTGCCGGCCTGGCCCAGGGTGAACACCGGGTCGTGCTCGACCACCCACAGCTCGTCGGGGGTGTCCTCGGTGCGGGCATCGGTGAAGCGCTGCATCGCGTGCCAGACCGGGGCATAGGGCTGGCGGCCGAGGTCGCGCACAATGGCCGGTTGCGGCGCCCGGTCACCCGGGGCCGCAGCGGTGGCGCAGCTGGTTACAGCGTCCACTTCACTTCCGGGTGGTCGCGCAGGGCGTTGTGGGCGGCGTCGTACTGGTCGCGGTTATCCGCCTTGAACACCAGCCGCACCGACACATACTTGCCGTTGGACGAGTGTTTCCAGCTGATGCGCTCGCTCAGCACATCCACGCCGGCCAGCTCGAGCAGGCGCGGCAGTTCGCGTTCCAGGTCCTTGCCGGCCGCGCCCATGGCGCTGAGTTCGAACTGGCCGGGAAACTGGAAGCCGTGGTCGGGGTTGTCAGACTTGATCTCCATGACCGGGATTATGGGGATGCCTGCGCCCGAACCCAAGCGCTGCTTGATCGTGCGCACAGCGGCGCCGAACGGCCCGTGAAAACGCCTGTATCGCCACTGATACGCAGCAGTGCGTGCGCAGTGCTGTTCACGACATCACGCTCTGATTACGCTGTACCGGCTTAAGAAAGAATAAATCCCCGTCTGGTATCCCATGTCTCTGAAGCCCTTTGCGCTGCCGGCCGCACTCGCCGGTGTCCTGGCCCTGGCCGCGCCTGCCGCCCACGCCGCCACTCAATGCGGGCCCGATGCGATGCGCGAGCACCCGCCGCAGGTCAATTTCCGCGTCGACAACGACCTCTTCGGTGGCAAGGACCAGGACCAGGGCTATACCAACGGCGCCCAGATCACCTTCGTCTCGCCGAACCTGGTCGATTACACCGATGACCCGTGCCTGCCGCGCCTGGCGCGCTGGGTCAACAGCCACCTGGAGCGGCTGCATCCGGGCGAGTACGAACAGCAGAACATGATCTTCAGCCTGGCCCAGGGCATCTTCACCCCTACCGATTTCACCCGGAAGGACCTGATCGAGGACGACCGGCCGTATGCGGGCGTGCTGATCGGCAGCTTCGGTTACAACGCGCGTCGCGGCGACCGGTTGCAGACCACGCAGCTGGCGTTGGGCGTGGTGGGGCCGTGGGCCCAGGGCGAGGAAGTCCAGAACGCGGTGCACGAGCTGCTGGGCGATGAGAAGTTCCAGGGCTGGGACAACCAGCTGCACAACGAGCCGGTGATCATGCTCACGCACGAGCGGATGCGCCGGTGGCCGGCCGACGCCAGTGAGAACCTGGGCGGCTGGGGCTGGGATGCGATCAGCCACTACGGTGGCGCGGTGGGCAATCTGGCCACGCACCTCAATGCCGGTGGCGAGGTGCGCTTTGGTTGGAAGTTGCCGGACGATTTCGGCAGCACGCCGCTGCGCCCGGCCGGTGAGAACACTGCGCCGACGCGCGGCGGCAAGCCGAGCGGCTGGTCGTGGCATCTGTTCGCCACCACGGATGCGGCGTGGGTGATCCGCGATATCACGCTGGACGGCAATACCTTCCGCAACAGCCACAGCGTGGACAAGCGCCACGTGGTGGGGACGGCCGGTTACGGGCTGGCGGTGATGCGCGGTCGCTGGAAGTTCGCGCTGGCCCGTTACCACAGCACGCGCGAGTTCGATGGGCAGCGTGAGGCGCCGGTGTTCGGCAGCTTCACGATCAGCCGGTCGCTGTAAGCGAGCGACTGATCGTGAAGCGGGTAGCTGCCGACCGTTGGTCGGCTCATCGCCCACCCCAAAAAAAGACCGGCTTTCGCCGGTCTTTTTTCAGTGCGGTCGAACCGGATTACTCCGATTCCCACCACATCCAGAAGCTGTCCCACAGGCGCTTGAAGAAGCCGGCTTCTTCGACGGCGGCCACGGCCACCAGCGGGGCCTGGGCGACGACCTGGTTGTCCAGCATCACCTTCAGGGTGCCGACCTGCTGGCCGGCGGTGAACGGCGCTTCGAGGGTCTTGGGCACATCGATGCTCGGCTTGAGATCGTTGTAGCGGCCGCGCGGGACGCTGACCAGCATCGGCTGGGCCACGCCCAGCTGCAGCTTGTCGGTCTTGCCCTTCCACACCTTGTGCTCGGCCACGACCTTGCCCGGCTCGTACATGCGGTGGGTTTCGAAGAAGCGGAAGCCCCAGTTGAGCAGCGCCAGGCTGTCATCGGCGCGCTGCTTTTCCGAGCCGCCACCGAGCACCACGGCGACCAGGCGCTGGTCACCCCGCTGGGCCGAGCTCATCAGGCAGTAGCCGGCTTCGGAGGTATGGCCGGTCTTGATGCCGTCCACGCTCTGGTCGCGCCACAGCAGCAGGTTGCGGTTGGGCTGGGTGATGTTGCCGACGGTGAATTCCTTCACCTTGTTGTAGGCGTAGGTTTCCGGATAGTCACGCACCATCGCGCGGCCCAGCAGGGCCAGGTCGTAAGCGGTGGTGTGGTGGCCCGGGGCGCTCAGGCCGTGGGCGTTGACGAAGTGGGAATCCTTCATGCCGATCTTGGCGGCGTAGCTGTTCATCAGCGAGGCGAAGGCCTCTTCGCTGCCGGCCACGTGTTCGGCCAGGGCGATCGCGGCATCGTTGCCGGACTGGATCGCCATGCCCTTTTCCATGTCTTCCAGGCGTGCGGTCTGGTTGACCGGGAAGCCGCTGTAGCTGCCGTCGGTGCCGGCGCCGCCCTCGCGCCAGGCGCGCTCGCTCATCATCACCTGGTCATCGGTGCGGACCTTGCCGTTCTTGACCTCGGCGGCCACGACATACGACGTCATCACCTTGGTGATGCTGGCCGGGGCCAGTTGTTCGTGCACGTTTTCACCGGCCAGGACCTGCCCGGTGGCGTAGTCCATCAGGATCCAGGCCTTGGAGACGCTGGGCTTGGGGGCCGGCGGGGTCGCCACGGTGGCCGGAGCGGCGGCGGCGGGAGCAGGCGCCGGTGCCGGGGTCGGCGCAGGGGTCTGGGCGGAAACCATGCCCACGAACAGGGTCGTGGCCATGGCAGCGGCGGCAAAGCGGAATTTCATCGGACAGCAAGCTCCTGGAGGGCGCCAAGGGGTGGATGAGGGATAACGGGCATTGTAGGCCCAAGGAGCGGCGGCACGCGCTGGCGTGCCGCGGGCAGTGGAAGGCTCAGTCCTTCACGATCTGCGGCGCCCCGAAGCCCAGACCGGCAATCCGGCCGGCAAGTTCCGAGGCGCTGGCATGGTCGGGGGCCGGCACGCGCAGGCGCCACAGGGTGCGCCCGCCACTGACGATGTCGCTGATGCTGGCCCCGGCGATGCCCGCCGAGGACAGCTGGCCGAGCGCGCGGGTGGCGTTGTCACGGCTGGCGAAGCTGGCGACCTGCAGCAGCACGCTGCCGAGCACCTGCTGGGAAAGCGTTGCACCGGGGGCCGGTGCCGGGCGTGCCGCGGGTGCGGCGGCGGGCAATGCGGCCACCGCCACCGGCGCACTGTTGACGCTGGCAGCCTGGGTGGTGGCGGGCTTGCCGGTGGCAACGCGCACACCGTTGTCGCGCATCCAGTGATCAAAGTTGTCGGCGTTGCCCGGCTTGGCCGAATCGGCCACGCGGTAGCGGTACTTCTCGCCGGCCGGTTTGGCGGCGGCGGTCGCCGTGGCGGCCGGCAGCTTTCCGACCAGCGCATCCATCTCGCTGGCACTGCGCACGGCAGCGGCGGGCGCGGAGGCGGCGGCAGCCGCAGCGGCGGCGACCTCGCGGCGCTCGCGGCGGCTGGGCTTGTCAACCATCAGGTTGTCATCCCCCGGTGCCAGCGCACGCACCTCCACGTTGCCGGTGCCGCGCTGGGTGATGCCCAGGCGCACGGCGGCGGCATAACTGAGATCGACCACGCGCCCATCGTGGAACGGGCCGCGATCGTTGACGCGCACGATCACCGATTCGCCGTTGTCCAGGTTGGTCACCCGGGCAAAGCTCGGCAGCGGCAGTGTCTTGTGCGCGGCGGTGAAGGCGTACATGTCGTACACCTCGCGGTTGGAAGTCAGGCGGCCGTGGAACTTGGCGCCATAGTAGGAAGCAGTGCCCTTCTCGGCGTAGCCGCGGGTCTTGTCCATCACCTGGTACTGCTTGCCCAGCACGACGTACGGCGATTTGTTGCCGATCGGCGAGCGCGGCAGATCGACCACTTCCGGCTCGGGGATGCAGGCCACGTTCGGGATGTAGGTGGGGGTGCTGTCATTCACGCCCGGCTTGTACAGACCGCCGGCGCGGTAATCGCCGCGCGTGCTGGGATCTTCAGCAGCCGCCTTGTAGGGAGAGCCTTCCGGACAATGCGCCGGACGCCCGCCCTTGCCCTGCACCACCGCGGCGGACGGCTTGCTGCTGCCGGCGCTGCTGGCACCGGGTTTCTTCGGCGCACTGCTGCAGGCGGCCAGTGCCAGTATCAACAGACCCGGGATCAGCCATCTGGAGCGTGCGATCGTGTTCATGCCGGCGGCAACTCCTGTCCAGCAATGGCCTGGGACAGCTGGTACACGGCCATCGCATACATTTTCGAGAGGTTGTAGCGGGTAATGGCGTAGTAGTTCTGGAAGCCCAGCCAGTACTGCTTGCCGGTGCTGCCTTCCAGGGTGATCGGGGTGGCGGTCAGGCCCGCGGCGACCGGCACGCTGGGCTGGTACCCGCGCTGGGCCAGCTGCGACAGCGTCCAGGTCGGCGCCCATTCGGTCGGATTGAATTCCTCGCGACCGGCCTGCAGCGTGGCCGGCACGGCCACCGGGCCACCACGGACCCAACCGCCCTTCTTGACGAAGTAATTGGCGATCGACGAGAACACGTCGTCGTAGCTGTTGAACAGATCGCGGCGGCCATCGCCGTTGCCGTCCACCGCATAGTCCAGATAGCTGGAGGGCATGAACTGGCCCATGCCCATCGCGCCGGCGTAGCTGCCCTTGATCGCGGTGATGTCCAGCTTTTCATCGCGGGTCAGCGCGAACAGGCGCGACAGCTCGTCGCGGAAGAACAGCTCGCGGCGCACTTCACGTTCAAGCTTGGCCGGGTCGCCGCTGCGCGGGTACTTGAAGGCCAGTGTGTACAGCGCATCGAGCACGCGGTAGTTGCCGGTATTGCCGCCGTAGCTGGTTTCCACGCCGATGATCGCCACGATCACCTCGGCCGGGACGCCGGTGCGCTGCTGCACGCGCATCAACTCATCGCGGTGCTGGGCGAGGAATTTCTTTCCGCCCTCGATCCGCGCCTGGCTGATGAACATCGGCCGGTACTCGTTCCACGGTTTGACCCGCTCGGCCGGGCGCGACATCGCGGCGATGATCGGATCACGGATCTGCGCCTGGGCCAGTGTCGCCTCGATCTGCGCGGCCGGAATGCCGTAACGGGCGGCGGTATCGCGCACGAAGTTGGCGCGGGCCACCTCGAAGGGCACCGGGGTCAGATCCACCGGGGCGGCGTTGGCCCCAGCTGCCTCCGGGGCAGCTTCGGCCGGACCCTTGCTGCCGGGGGCCGGCGTGACGGGAACACCCGAGGCCTGCGGCGTCGGTGAAGGAGTCTGCGGCTGGGTCGCACAAGCGACCAAACCGAGCGTGAGCATGCAGGCCAGGGAGCGTCGAATCATCGCGGCAGGTTAGCAGGTCATGGATGAATTAAAACCCCTAAGACCATGAATCTCAACGGATTGCCCGAGTTTCTCCACGGCCGTTAAGGCCATGTGTAGACAGGCGCATGACCGGCGCCCATTCATGTATTGCTGCAGGGGGGCGCCACGATCGCGGCGGTACCGGTGTGCGGCACGGCCCGCCGCCGGGCGGCCGGGGCAGCCCAGCAAGGGCGGCCACGCAACGCACGTCTCACTTTTGGAAGTTGGTAGGGACGGCACAAGAGGTTCGCCGGTTGCGTCCCCATCCCCGCAGACGCAACCGGCCAAACCGGACCTGATCGGCAGCGGCGCGGCGCGCATCTCCCCAGCGCGCGCTTCGCCCCTCTGCCTGTGAGGTCAACTACTCCCCGCCAGACTCCCCCTCCGCGATGCTTGGCTCAGCGCGTCGTTGTTGGCGGGCCGCCATTGTGCAGGCCGTTTACGACAAGTCCATTGATCGAGATCAAGTCACTTCATATCTGTGCGCCACTTCTCACTTTTGCCCGCGCGCGTTGACAACGTGTGCACCTGAAACCGTTTCCCCATGGGTGCCCGCGCAACGGCTGCGCAAACCTCGCTCATGTGGCATGCACCGGCTGGTGCTGTCGTGCGGCCATGACCAGCCCGAAACTGGCCAGCAGCGAGACCGCCGAGGTGCCGCCGTAGCTGATCAGCGGCATCGGCACGCCCACCACCGGCAGCAGGCCGGAGATCATGCCGCCGTTGACCAGCACATAGACGAAGAACACCAGGCCGGTGGTGCCCACCAACAGGCGCGAGTAGCCACAGCGCGATTGGCTGGCGATCCACAGGCAGCGCGCGGTAACGAACAGGAACAGGCTGAGCACCACTGCCACGCCGACCCAGCCGAACTCCTCGGCCAGCACCGAGAAGGCGAAGTCGGTGGTGTACTCGGGCAGGAAATCCAGCGTGGCCTGGGTTCCCTGCCCCCAGCCTTTGCCGTGCATGCCGCCCGAGCCGATCGCGATCTTGGACTGGATGATGTTCCAGCCGGTGCCCAGCGGATCGTTCTCCGGGTACAGGAAGGTCAGCACACGATCCTTCTGGTACTGGCGCAGCAGCCCGAACCACGCCAGCGGCGCAGCGACCGACAGCCCGCCCAGAGCCACGGCCATCCACCACCAGCGCAGGCCCGCCAACAGCAGCGCGAACACCCCGCTGGCGGTCACCAGCTTGGCGGTGCCGAGGTTGGGCTGCAGCAGGATCAGCACGGCGGGGCCACCGATCAGCATCGCGGCGGTGAGTACCGCACGCGGCCGCGGCGGCAACGGCTGTTTGTGCAGGTACCAGGCCATCATCATCGGCAGGCTCAGCTTGAGCAGCTCGGAGGGCTGCAGGTAGAACACGCCCAGGTTCAACCAGCGCTGGCCGTATTTGCCGGTGCCCACCACATACACCGCCAGCAGCGGCAGCAGGGACAGGGTGTAGATCCACGGCGACCAAGCGCGCAGTTCCACCACCGGCAGCCGCGACAGCCCCCACAGGGCGGCAAGCCCGGCGCCGTAGCGCATCGCCTGCGCATGCACGGGCCCGTCCACGCTGTGCAGCACGGCCAGGCCGGCCACCATCAGCAGGCACAAGGCGCCCAGCAGCGGCAGGTCCAGCGTGCGGAAGAAGAAATGGAACACGGCGCGTGCGCGCTGCAGTAGTTCGACCATGCGGACGACTCCTGTGGATGACGCGACGCACAGCAGGAGGCGACACGGCGAACAGAAAGCGGACCCGCGATGCGGGCCGGCGCGAGCGCAGGACCGTAACACGCGTGGGCACCCCAATCCTTAGCCGACACGTACCGCCGGTGCGCGGCATACGCATCGCGCGCACTCAGCCGTAGCCGCCGTGCACCGGATTGTGGCGACGCACGGCCATCACCAGGCCAAAGCCGGCCAGCAGCGATACCGCCGAGGTGCCGCCGTAACTGATCAAGGGCATCGGCACGCCCACCACCGGCAACAAACCGGAAATCATGCCGCCGTTGACCAGCACATACACGAAGAACGCCAGCCCGGTCGCGCCGGCCAGCAGCCGTGAATAGGTATCGCGCGACTGCGAGGCGATCCACAGGCAGCGCCCGATCACCACCAGGTACAGGGCGAGCACGATGGCCACGCCGATCCAGCCGAACTCTTCACTGAGCACGGAGAAGGCGAAGTCGGTGGTCTGTTCGGGAATGAAGTTCAGGTGCGACTGCGAGCCCTGGCCCCAGCCCTTGCCATCGAAGCCGCCCGAGCCGATCGCGATCTTGGACTGGATGATGTTCCAGCCCGCACCGAGCGCATCGCTTTCCGGGTCCATGAACATCATGATGCGGTCCTTCTGGTACGGGCGCAGCAGCCAGAACCAGGCCACCGGCGCGGCCGCGGCAACCCCGCCGACCGCCACGCCCACCCACCACCACGGCAGCCCGGCCAGCAGCAGCACGAACGCGCCACTGGCGGCGATCAACACGCCGGTGCCGAAATCCGGCTGCAGCATCACCAGCCCGGTCGGCACGCCGATGATCACCGCACTGGTCAGCACCGTGGAGAAACGTGGCGGCAGCGGCATGCGATGCAGGTACCAGGCCACCATCATCGGCAGGCTGACCTTGAGCAGCTCGGCCGGCTGCAGGTAGAACAGCTTCAGATCCAGCCACTGCCGGCCGTACTTGCCGGTGCCCAGCACGAACACGGCCAGCAGCGGAATCATCGACACCGCGTAGATCAGGGGCGTGGCCGAGCGGATGCGCAGGATCGAGACCCGCGAAATCGCCCACATCGCGGCCAGGCCGACCGCGAAACGCGCGCCCTGCGCGAACACCAGGCCGTCGCCACCGGCGCTCTTGAGCACCGCCAGGCCGATCAGCATCAGCGCGCCCAATGCCAGGCAAAGCACCCAGTCCAGCGAGCTGCTGAAGCGGACGGCCATATCGACCGCCCAGCGCAGGAAGACCTTCATCGGGGCCGCTCCGGTGCGGTCGGGGGCGCGGTGGCACTGGGCACGGGCGCGCCGGGTTCCGGCGCAGGCGCAGGCACGCCCACCACGACCGGCAGCAGCTCCAGCGCAGCGACGGCGGCATCGCCGGCCTCGCGGGCCGCGCCATCACCACCATCGAAGGCGGTGATGCCGATCGCGGTCGTGCCGCGCTCGCTGTCCAGCGGTTCCAGGCCGTCGGGCATCTTGCCGAGCAGCCAGGCATCGAAAATCTTGCGTGCGATCGGTGCCGCCGCCGAGCCGCCGTAACCACCGCCCTCGACCGCGATCGCCACCGCGATGACCGGGTTGTCGGCCGGCGCGAAGCCCACGAACAGTGCGCGGTGGCGCAGGTGCAGTGGCAGGCTGCGCGGGTTGACCGCGGCCGTGCCACGGCGGCTGATCACCTGCGCGGTACCGGTCTTGCCGGCCATCACATACGGCGCGCCCGCAGCCGCACGCGCACCACTGCCGCCCGGCTGCATGGTGCCCATCATGCCCTCGCGCACCGCCTGCAGATTGCTCGGCGTGGGGCTGATCGGCTTGCTTTCGCCCGGCGGCGTTGCGGTCCAGTCCGCGTCGAAGCCGGCCCGCTGCTGCATCACCAGGTGCGGCTGGCGCAGGTGGCCATCGGCGATCCCGGCCACGCCATGCACCAGCTGCAGCGGAGTGACCTTCCAGTCGCCCTGGCCGATGCTGACGTTGACCGTGTCGCCGGGATACCAGCGTTCTTTTCTCGATTTGTACTTGGCCGCCGGCGAAGGCAGGATGCCGCCGATCTCGCCGGTCAGGTCGATGCCGGTCGGCGCACCGAATCCGTAATAGCCCATGTAGTGGTCAAAGCGTTCGATGCCCAGATCCAGCGCGAGCTTGTAGTAGTACGTGTTGACCGACTGGGTGATCGACTTGCGCAGATCGGTCCAGCCATGCCCGCCACGGTTGGCATCGCCCCAGCCGCGCGAGGTGCCCGGCAGATAGAACATGCCGGTGGAGAGGATCTTGTCCTCCGGCCGGCGCACGCCACTGTCCAGCCCGGCCAGGCCGATCAACGGCTTGATCGTGGAGCCCGGCGCGACGCCGCCCAGCACCAGGCGGTTGAACTGCGGCCGCGACGGGTTGTCGTTGAGCGCCTTGAAATCGGCGTGCGAGATGCCGTTGACGAACAGGTTGGGGTCGTACGAGGGCAGGCTGACCATCGCCAGTACCTCGCCGGTGCGCGGGTCCATCGCCACCGCTGCGCCCTCGAACTCGCCGAAGGCGGCGACCATCGCACGCTGCAGATCGGCATCGATGGACAGCCGCAGGTCGCTGCCGGACTGCGCCGCGACCCGGCCGATGGTGCGGATCGCGCGGCCCTGCACATTGGTCTCGACCTGCTCGTAACCGACCTTGCCGCGCAGCTGCTGCTCGTAATAGCGCTCCAGCCCGGACTTGCCGATGTGGGTCAGTGCGGCATTGCCCTCGCCCAGCATCTCCAGGTCTTTGTCATCCACCCGGCCCACGTAGCCGATGATGTGCGCGAACAGATCGCCATAGGGATAGCGACGGGTCAGGTACGGCTCCAGCTCCACGCCGGGAAAGCGCCAGCGGTCCACCGCGAAGCGCGCCATCTCCTCATCGGTGACGCGCAGCTTGAGCGTGACCGGCAGGAAACTGCGGCGTGCCTTGCGCGACTTGTTGAAGGTCTCGATGTCTTCCGGGCTGAGCGCGAGGATCCTGGACAGGCCGGCCAGGGTGGCGTCCATGTCCTTGACCTTGTCCGGGGTGATGTCCAGGCGGAACGCCGGCACGTTCTCGGCCAGCAGCCGGCCGTTGCGGTCGTAGATCATCCCGCGCCCGGGCACCACCGGCCGCGGCTTGATCCGGTTGGCCTCCGAGCGCGTGGCGTAGATGTCGTGGTCCATCACCTGCAGCTTGAAGTACCAGCCGCCCAGCCCGATCAGGCATACCAGCACGCCCAGGAAGCCCAGCGCGGCGCGGCGCCGGAACTGTTCTGCCTCGGCATGCGGATTCTTGGCCTGGCGGCGCATGTACATGTCAGCGCCCGCGTCGCCCGAA
>Ga0302347_1004518_pt1 | contig 11063 bp, 7 predicted proteins | sample PhyWR1_FD_202178 | JGI IMG/M metagenome (GOLD analysis project Ga0302347, IMG submission 202178) | Leaf surface microbial communities from wheat plants in UC Gill Tract Community Farm, Albany, California, United States - DLSL W.R1 (v2)... | ecosystem: Host-associated > Plants > Phyllosphere >...
CCGGGCGGCGAAGTGCGAGAAGTCGATGTGCGCGGTCGTAACCTGGCCGAAGGCGTGCCACGTGCCTTCACCCTGAACTCCAATGAAGTGCTGGAAGCTCTGCAAGAGTCCCTGGCGACCATCGTTCAGGCTGTGAAAAGTGCCCTGGAGCAGTCGCCGCCGGAGCTGGCTTCCGATATCGCCGAGCGTGGCCTGGTGCTGACCGGTGGTGGCGCGCTGCTGCGTGACCTCGACAAGCTGCTGGCCCAGGAAACCGGCTTGCCGGTAATCGTCGCCGAAGACCCGTTGACCTGCGTGGCCCGTGGCGGTGGTCGTGCACTGGAAATGATGGATAAACACACCATGGACCTGCTCTCCAGCGAATAAGATCGCTGGTCGCGCCATGATTCGCCCGCAGGCAGCACTTTGCAGTGCTGCCTGTCGGCGTTTATCTTCTTCAATCTGCATCCAGGCCGGTTTGATGCCGTATGAATAAAGAGAACATTTGCCCGGGAGGAGCGGCCTATTAAACCGCTTTTCGCCAAAGGCCCCTCATTGGGCGTGCGCTTGCTGGTGCTGGTCGTGCTTTCGGTCGCGCTGATGGTGGTCGATGCCCGCTTTGCGCTGCTCAAGCCCGTGCGCAGCCAGATGTCGTTGGTGTTGATGCAGACCTACTGGATCACCGACTTGCCGCAACGGCTCTATCAGGGCGTGGCCAGCCAATTCGGCAGCCGCACCGAGCTTGCCGCCGAAAACGAAAAACTCAAGACTGAAAACCTGCTGCTGCAGGGACGCATGCAAAAGCTGGCGGCCCTCACCGAGCAGAACGTTCGGCTGCGCGAGTTGCTCAACTCCTCGGCGCTGGTCAACGAGAAGGTCGAAGTGGCCGAGCTGATCGGCATGGACCCCAATCCCTTCACTCATCGCATCATCATCAACAAGGGTGAGCGCGACGGCGTGGTGCTCGGTCAGCCGGTGCTCGATGCGCGTGGCCTGATGGGGCAGGTGGTTGAGCTGATGCCCTACACCTCCCGCGTGCTGTTGCTCACCGACACCACCCACAGCATCCCGGTGCAGGTCAATCGCAACGGCCTGCGGGCGATTGCCAGCGGCACCGGCAATCCCGAGCGCCTGGAGTTGCGCCACGTGGCCGATACCGCCGATATCAAGGAGGGCGACCTGCTGGTCAGCTCCGGACTTGGTCAGCGGTTCCCGGCGGGTTACCCGGTGGCGACGGTCAAGGAAGTGATTCACGATTCCGGCCAGCCATTCGCCATTGTGCGCGCCGTACCGACGGCCGCCCTCAACCGTAGCCGTTACCTTCTGCTGGTGTTCAGCGACAACCGTACCCCGGAAGAGCGCGCCAACGATGCCGCGCAGGCCCAGGAAGCGGAAGACAAGCAGAACGGCACGCTGCCGGTCACGCCCGCCATCGTGCCGAAGCCGGCCTTTGTGGGGCCACCGGCACCGGCGAATCTTCCGGCAGCGACGGCGCCGGTTGCGACACCCGCCAAGCCCGCCACGCACAGCGCACGCCCGGCAAAACCCGCAGCCAGCACCACGCCTGCCGCTAAGCCGCCTGCCGGCGCTGCGTCCACCACGCGGCAGAGGGAGGAATAATGGCCAGTACTCATTCGCGCAATGGCTGGGTGGTCTGGCTGACGTTCGCCGTCGGCTTGTTGCTCAGCGTGTCGCCGCTGCCGCAGTTCATGGAAATCCTTCGTCCGTTGTGGTTGGCCCTGCTGCTGGCGTTCTGGTCGCTGCACCTGCCACACCGGGTCGGCATGGTCACCGCGATGTTTCTGGGCTTGGCCGAAGATGTGCTCTATGGCACCTTGCTTGGCCAGAACGCGCTGATCCTCACCCTGATTACCTTTCTGGTGCTGTCGTTGCAGCAGCGTTTGCGCATGTTCCCGATGTGGCAGCAGTGCCTGGTGATCCTGGTGATTTTCGGCCTGGCGCAACTGGTTCAACTCTGGCTCAGCGCCTTGACCGGCAACCGCCAGCCAACGCTGGCGCTGGTATTGCCGGCCCTGGTCAGTGCGCTGCTGTGGCCCTGGATCAGTTTCGGCCTGCGTGGGCTGCGTCGCCGTTACAAAATAAATTGAATGGATTGCGAGGCTCTGCCTGGTTATCGAACCCCACAGGGAGAGTCTGCAATGAATTCGCTTTATCTGGCCTCGGGTTCTCCCCGGCGGCGTGAACTGCTGACCCAGATCGGTGTGCCCTTCACCGTGGTCAGCGCCGCCATTGATGAAACGCCTCTTACCGATGAATCGCCTGTTTCCTACGTCGAGCGTCTTGCACGCGGCAAGGCGACGGCGGGTTTCGCCGTGGTTGAGTCACCCTCCAATGGCTGTGTGCTGGGCGCCGACACTGCTGTGATTGTCGATGGCCGCATCCTCGGCAAACCCGTGGACCAGGCCGATGCCCTGGCGATGTTGATGGCCCTCGCAGGCCGTGAACACGAGGTGCTGACCGCCGTTGCCCTGACGGATGGTCAGCGCTGCGAAACTTTATGTGTAAGCAGTCTTGTACGGTTTCGCGAGATTGACGTCGAAGAAGCCACCACCTACTGGCACAGTGGCGAGCCCCAGGACAAGGCGGGTGGCTACGCTATCCAGGGCCTGGGTTCGGTGTTCGTTGCCGGGCTCAATGGCAGCTATTCCGCTGTGGTCGGGCTGCCGGTGTGCGAAACCGCGCAACTGCTCGGCCGATTCGGCATACCCTGTTGGCAAAACCTTACCGCGCGCTGAACGCCGTATTACAGCGCCAAGCCTTGAGCGATCGGTCACTATTGTGAAAACGCCAGAACGAGACCCAGCCATGAGTGAAGAGATTCTGATCAATATCACGCCGATGGAATCGCGCGTGGCGGTGGTAGAAAACGGTGTTCTGCAAGAAGTGCACGTCGAGCGCACCCAGAAGCGCGGGATTGTCGGCAACATCTATAAAGGCAAAGTGGTGCGCGTGCTGCCGGGGATGCAGGCGGCATTTATCGACATCGGCCTGGACCGTGCGGCATTCATTCACGCGTCTGAGATCTCCCTGCGTGAAGGGCCGGCGGTCGAGAGTATCAGCGCCCTGGTGCATGAGGGGCAGAGCCTGGTGGTGCAAGTCACCAAGGACCCCATCGGCTCCAAAGGTGCGCGGCTGACGACACAGTTGTCGATTCCTTCGCGTTATCTGGTGTACATGCCGCGTACGGCCCATGTCGGCATTTCCTTGAAGATCGAAGACGAAGGCGAGCGCGAACGCCTGAAAAAAGTGGTCAGCGACTGCGTGGCGGCCGAAGGCATCAAGGAAGCCGGCGGCTTTATCCTGCGCACCGCCGCCGAGGGCGCCGGCGCCGATGAGATCCTCATGGATATCCGCTACCTGCGACGTCTGTGGGAGCAGATCGGTGAGCAGATCAAGACCATTGGCGCGCCCAGCGTCATCTATGAAGACCTCGGCCTGGCGCTGCGTACCCTGCGCGACCTGGTCAGCCCGAAAATCGAGAAAATTCGCATCGACTCGCGGGAAACCTTCCAGCGCACTACGCAATTTGTGGCCGAACTGATGCCGGAAATTGCCGACCGCCTTGAGCATTACCCAGGCGAGCGACCGATCTTCGACCTGTATGGCGTCGAAGACGAGATCCAGAAAGCCCTTGAGCGTAAGGTGCCGCTCAAGTCCGGCGGCTATCTGGTGGTGGACCCGGCGGAAGCCATGACCACCATCGACGTCAACACGGGGGCATTCGTCGGCCACCGCAACCTGGAAGAGACCATCTTCAAGACCAACCTCGAGGCGGCCACGGCGATTGCCCGCCAACTGCGCCTGCGCAACCTGGGCGGGATCATCATCATCGACTTCATCGACATGGAAGATGAAGAGCATCAACGCCAGGTACTGCGCACCCTTGAGAAACAGTTGGAGCGCGATCACGCCAAGACCAACATCATCGGCATCACCGAGCTGGGCCTGGTGCAGATGACCCGCAAGCGCACCCGCGAAAGCCTTGAACAGGTGCTGTGCGAGCCGTGCAGCAGTTGCCAGGGACGCGGTAAATTGAAAACCCCGGAAACGGTTTGCTACGAGATTTTCCGGGAAATCCTCCGAGAGGCGCGGGCCTACCAGGCTGAAGGTTATAGAGTGCTGGCTAACCAGAAAGTGGTCGACCGGCTGCTGGACGAAGAGTCCGGCAACGTCGCTGAACTGGAGGGGTTTATCGGGCGCACGATTCGCTTCCAGGTCGAAACCATGTATTCCCAGGAACAATACGACGTGGTGCTGCTCTGATCCCCAATCGCCTGTTTTCTTCGAGCCCGGCAGACCTCTATCTGCCGTCCGCCTGCCGCCTTGAGGGTCGCCTGACATGGAGCGTCTGATACGCTTTTTTGCCGCTTTGACCCGCTGGGGCCTGGGCCTGTGTGCGCTGCTGCTGGTATTGGCGGCGGTGTACGTGAGCCTGGGGCGTGAACTGACTCCGTTAGTGGCCGAATACCGCGCCGAAATCGAAGCCAAGGCCCAGGCGGCGGTGGGCATGCCTCTGCGTATTGGCAGCCTGGAAGGGCGTTGGAGCGGCTTTGCCCCGGTGTTGCTGGCTCACGATGTGATGGTCGGCGAGGGCAACAGCGCCTTGCGCCTGGATCAGGTCGAAGTGGTACCGGATATCTGGGCCAGCCTGATCGCCCGTGAAGTGCGTCTGGCGCATCTGGAAGTCAGCGGCCTGCAACTGAGCGTCAAGGAAGACAAGGACGGCCACTGGGCCCTACAGGGCTTGCCGCTGCCGGACGACCAGCCGCTGGACCCGCAGCAGTTGCTCCAGCGCATGCAGCGGGTCCAGCGCGTGTCGGTGCTCGACAGTCAGGTTACCCTGCAACCCTTCGATCAGGCGCCGGCGACCCTCACCTACGTCGGTCTGAGTCTGCACACCGGCACCGATCGCCAGCGGCTGGATGCGCGTATGACCCTCCCCGATGGTCAGCCGCTGGCCCTGAACCTGCGTACGCGCATCCGCGCGAGCCAGTGGCAGGACGGCGAAGTCCGGGCTTACCTGAGTCTGCCTCAGAGCGATTGGGCCAGGTGGATTCCCGCCCGGCTCACCCAGCAATGGAAACTCACCGAGCTTAAGGCCGGCGGAGAACTCTGGCTGACTTGGGCCAAGGGCGCCGTGCAAAGCGCGGCTGCGCGCCTCAACGCGCCTGAGATAAAAGGCAGCTATGCCGCGCGCAAGCCGGTGCATATCGAGAACTTTGCCCTTACGGCGTACCTGCAGCGCAGCGACACGGGCCTTAAGGTGCTGTTTGATTCGCTGGCGATGAACCTCGGCGACAGCCGCTGGGAATCGCGCCTGCAATTGCGGCAGGCGCTGGCGACCGACAAGAGCCCGGAAACCTGGAAGTTGCAGGCCGATCGCCTGGACCTGACCCCGATTACCCCCCTGTTGAATGCCCTGGCGCCGCTGCCGGAAGGCTTCGCCAAAACCGTCGAACATCTCAAGGTCACTGGCGTGTTGCGCAATGTACTGGTGGATTTCCGTCCCCAGGACAGCACCGACCAGAAACTCAGTTTCGCCGCCAATCTTGAGCGCGTGGGTTTCGATGCCTACTCCGGTGCGCCGGCTGCCCGTAATGTGTCCGGCAGCATCAGTGGCGACCTGGGTCAGGGCGAGTTGCGCATGGACAGCAAGGATTTTTCCCTGCACCTGGACCCGATCTTCGCCAAGCCCTGGCAGTACATCCAGGCCAATGCTCGGCTGACCTGGAAGCTGGATAAACAAGGCTTCACCCTGATCGCTCCCTATATCAAGGTGCTGGGCGAAGAAGGCAAGGTGGCCGCCGACTTCCTGATTCGCCTGCATTTCGATCACAGCCAGGAAGACTACATGGACCTGCGGGTGGGCATGGTCGATGGCGATGGGCGCTTCACGCCCAAGTACTTGCCGGCGGTGCTGAGCCCGGCCCTGGATGAGTGGCTGCGCACGGCAATTCTCAAGGGCGCTGTCGACCAGGGCTTCTTCCAGTACCAGGGTTCGTTGAGTCATAACGCGCTGCCGGCGTCGCGCAATATCAGCCTGTTCTTCAAGGTGCATGACGCCGAGCTGGCATTCCAGCCGGGCTGGCCCCATGTGAGCAAGGTCAACGGCGAAGTATTTGTCGAGGAAAGCGGCGTGCGCATTCTGGCCAGCAAGGGCCAGTTGCTCGACACAAAGGTCAAGGACATCTACGTCAATATTCCCCACGCCCCTGCGGGCAAGGACAGCCACCTGTTGCTGACCGGTGGTTTTTCCGGTGGCCTGGGCGATGGCCTGAAGATTCTGCAGGAGGCGCCGATTGGTACGGCGTCGACCTTTGCCGGCTGGAAAGGCGAGGGCGACCTGCAAGGCAAGCTGGACCTGGATGTGCCGCTGGCCAAGGGCACCGAGCCGAAGATCGTGGTGGATTTCCAGACCGACAAGGCTCGCCTGCAATTAGCCGACCCGACCCTGGACCTCAACCAACTGAAGGGGAATTTCCGCTTCGACAGCGCCAAGGGGTTGAGCGGCGATCAAATCAGCGCCCAGGCGTTCGATCGGCCCATCAGCGCCCAGATCTTCGCCGAGGGCAGGCCGGGCGCCATCAGCACTCGTGTGGTGGCCAAGGGTCAGGTCACGGTCAAGCGGCTGACTGACTGGCTGAACGTCACCCAGCCGCTGCCGGTGTCCGGTGATATTCCTTACCAGTTGCAAGTGATCCTCAATGGGGCAGACAGTCAGTTGATGGTCAATTCGGACCTCAAGGGCGTGGCGGTGGATCTGCCGGCGCCGTTTGGCATGCCAGCGAGCCAGGGCCGTGACAGCACGTTCCGCATGACCCTTCAGGGCGCTGAACGGCGCTACTGGTTTGATTACGGGGAACTGGCGAACTTCACCTTCGCCGCACCGCCCGACAACTTCAATGAGGGGCGCGGCGAGTTATTCCTTGGCGATGGCGATGCCGTGCTGCCGGGTGCAAAGGGCCTGCGCATCCGCGGTGTGTTGTCGGAGCTGGATATCGATCCGTGGAAAAAACTGGTTGGGCGCTACGCCGGCAACGACCCGGGTGGCAGCGCCAAGCAACTGCTCAGTGGTGCGGATTTCAAGGTCGGCAAGCTGACCGGCTTTGGCAAGCAGTTCGATCAGGTCAGCCTGCTGCTGGACCGCAAACCTGCGGCCTGGGGCCTGCAGCTCGACAGCCAGCAGGCCAAAGGTTCGGTGAACCTGCCGGATGCCAAGGGCGCCCCCATTGCAATCAACCTGCAGTACGTGAAACTGCCTGCGGTTGACCCGACGGTGCAGGCGGATGAAAACGCGCCGGACCCGCTGGCCGACATCGATCCCAAGGACATTCCGGCGCTGGATATCAACATCGACCAACTGTTCCAGGGCCCGGATCTGGTGGGTGCATGGTCGCTGAAAATCCGGCCGACGGCCAAGGGCCTGGCTTTCAACAGCCTGGACCTGGGCCTCAAGGGCTTGCAGCTCGAGGGCGCTGGCGGTTGGGAAGGCACGGCTGGCGACAGCAGCAGTTGGTACAAAGGGCGCCTGGACGGCAAGAACATCGCCGATGTGCTCAAGGGCTGGGGCTTTGCGCCTACCGTGACCAGTCAGGAATTCCACCTCGATGTGGACGGCCGCTGGCCGGGCTCGCCGGCGTGGGTCGGGCCCAAACGGTTCTCCGGGATGCTCGATGCCGATTTCCGCCAGGGTCAGTTTGTCGAAGTCGAGGGCGGTGCCCAGGCGTTGCGCGTGTTTGGCCTGCTCAATTTCAACTCCATCGGCCGTCGCCTGCGCCTGGACTTCTCCGACCTGCTCGGCAAGGGCTTGAGCTATGACCGGGTCAAAGGCTTGCTGGCGGCCAGCGATGGCGTGTTTGTGACGCGAGAGCCGATCACCATGACTGGGCCTTCGACCAACCTGGAGCTCAATGGCACCCTGGACCTGGTGGCCGACCGCGTGGATGCCAAGCTGCTGGTGACCCTGCCGGTGACCAATAACCTGCCGATTGCGGCACTGATTGTTGGCGCGCCGGCCATCGGTGGCGCGCTGTTTCTGATCGACAAGCTGATCGGTGACCGCGTTTCGCGCTTCGCCAGCGTGCAATACACCGTGCAGGGCCCGTGGAAGGATCCGAAGATTACCTTCGACAAGCCTTTCGAAAAGGCCAAGTGAGACTTGATGGAGTAGCCTGTGGCTATTCTTCTGTGGAGTATTGGCCATGACGTTTGCGGTAATTCAGATGGTCAGCCAGAGCGACGTGCTGGCCAACCTGGCCGAGGCCCGGCGCCTGCTGGAACAGGCCGCCGAGGGCGGTGCCCGGCTTGCGGTGTTGCCGGAAAACTTCGCCGCCATGGGCCGTCGCGATGCGGCCGATATCGGCCGCGCCGAAGCCTTGGGCGAAGGCCCCATCCTGCCGTGGTTGAAACAGGCGGCCCGCGACCTCACCTTATGGATAGTGGCCGGCACATTACCGTTACCGCCCAGGGATCAACCGAATGCCAAGTCCACGGCGTGCTCGTTGCTGATTGATGATCGTGGAGAGGTGGTTGCCCGTTACGACAAACTGCACCTGTTCGACGTCGACGTGGCGGATGCCCGGGGTCGCTATCGTGAATCCGACGACTATGCTTTTGGCAGCAATGTCATAGTGGCTGAGACGCCCGTCGGGCGATTGGGGCTGACGGTGTGTTACGACCTGCGCTTCCCGGAGTTGTACAGCGAGTTGCGTGCGGCGGGGGCTGAGCTGATCAGCGCGCCCTCGGCCTTTACGGCGGTTACTGGCGCTGCGCATTGGGACGTGCTGATACGGGCGCGGGCCATCGAAACCCAGTGCTATGTGTTGGCGGCGGCTCAGGGTGGCGTGCACCCAGGCCCAAGGGAAACTCATGGACATGCTGCCATCGTCGACCCTTGGGGTCGTGTGCTGGCGCAACAGGATCAAGGCGGAGCGGTGTTGATAGCCGCGCGCGACAGTACTGAACAGGCGTCGATACGGGCGCGCATGCCGGTGGTGAATCACCGACGCTTTTTCTCGCAGGGCGCGCAGCGACCTGCCTCAGAACGATGAATTTAAGGCCAAACCTATGAGCGAGTTGTTGTCCTCAGTCAGTGAACACCTCCTGGCACCCGGTGGCGTGACCATCGAAAGCTTGCAAACCGTGCTCGGTGATCTGGCCGGGCCAGGCATCGATGCGGCCGACCTTTACTTCCAGGGACAGATTTCCGAGTCCTGGTCGCTGGAAGACGGCATCGTCAAGGAGGGCAGTTTCAACCTCGACCAAGGCGTGGGTGTGCGTGCGCAATCCGGCGAAAAGACCGGCTTTGCCTACAGCAACGCGATCACCCTGGAAGCGCTGGGCCAAGCCGCGCGTGCTGCGCGTTCGATCTCCCGTGCCGGCCAGAATGGCACGGTGCAGGCGTTCAGTACCCAGGATGTCGCCCAGTTGTACGCCCCAGATAACCCGTTGGAGGTGATCAGTCGTGCGGAAAAGGTCGAGCTGCTCAAGCGCGTCGACGCCGCCACCCGTGCGCTGGACCCGCGAATCCAGCGCGTCACCGTGAGCATGGCCGGGGTGTGGGAGCGTATTCTCGTGGCTTCCACCGACGGCAGCCTGGCAGCGGATGTACGCCCACTGGTGCGCTTCAATGTCAGTGTGATCGTCGAACAGAACGGCCGCCGCGAACGCGGTGGGCATGGCGGCGGCGGGCGTACCGACTACCGGTATTTCCTCGCCGACGACCGCGCCATGGGGTATGCCCGTGAAGCGTTGCGCCAGGCGCTGGTCAATCTGGAAGCGATTCCGGCGCCGGCGGGCACGTTGCCGGTGGTGTTGGGCTCCGGTTGGTCCGGCGTGCTGCTTCACGAAGCGGTGGGCCATGGCCTGGAAGGTGACTTCAATCGCAAGGGCAGTTCGGCCTACAGCGGCCGTATGGGCGAGAGGGTTGCGTCCAAGCTGTGCACCATTGTCGATGACGGCACGCTGGCCGGTCGTCGTGGCTCGTTGACGGTCGACGATGAGGGCACTCCGACCGAGTGCACCACCCTGATCGAGAACGGCGTGCTCAAGGGCTACATGCAGGACAAGCTCAATGCCCGCCTGATGGGTGTGGCGCGTACCGGTAACGGTCGTCGCGAGTCCTACGCGCACTTGCCGATGCCGCGCATGACCAACACCTACATGCTCGGCGGCGAAAGCGACCCGGCGGAGATCATTGCGTCGGTCAAGCGCGGGATCTATTGCGCCAACCTGGGCGGTGGCCAGGTCGATATCACCAGTGGCAAGTTCGTGTTCTCCACCAGCGAGGCGTACCTGATCGAAGACGGCAAAATTACCGCACCGGTCAAAGGCGCGACCTTGATTGGCAACGGTCCGGAAGCGATGAGCAAGGTGTCGATGGTCGGTAATGACCTGTCGCTGGACAGCGGCGTGGGCACATGCGGCAAGGATGGGCAATCGGTGCCGGTGGGTGTCGGCCAGCCAACGCTGAAGATTGATGCGATCACCGTGGGTGGCACGGGGTCGTAAGGGATGGAGCTTCGGGTGGCGCAGACCGCCACCCGGGGAAGAAGATCAGCGCAGGCCGCGTTGAGTCTCGTCCAGCTCACGGATGTACTTGAAGATTTTACGGCTGGTGGCCGGCGCCTTGTTATGCGCCTGCTCATGCTGGGCCTGACGGATCAGGGAGCGCAGTTGCTGGCGGTCCGCGTCCGGGTAGTCCAGCACGAATTTCTCCAGCACGGCGTCATCGCCCGCGATCAGGCGGTCACGCCAACGTTCCAGGTTGTGGAAGCGTTCGTTGTACTGGCGAGTGGAGGCATCGGTTTGATCAAGCAGGGCCAGGATGGCGTCAATATCCTGATCGCGCATCAATTTGCCGATAAACATGATGTGCCGTTTACGCGCGATATTCGCACTGTGCTTGGGCGCATCGGCCAGCGCCCGACGCATTTCGTCGGTCAGTGGCAGTTTGGCAATCAAGTCTTTTTTGAGCGTTGTAAGGCGCTCGCCGAGGTCAACCAGCGCATGCAGCTCGCGTTTGACCTGGGTTTTGCTTTTCTCCCCATCGAGGGAGTCGTCGT
>Ga0302347_1004520_pt1 | contig 11062 bp, 8 predicted proteins | sample PhyWR1_FD_202178 | JGI IMG/M metagenome (GOLD analysis project Ga0302347, IMG submission 202178) | Leaf surface microbial communities from wheat plants in UC Gill Tract Community Farm, Albany, California, United States - DLSL W.R1 (v2)... | ecosystem: Host-associated > Plants > Phyllosphere >...
CAAATATTGGGCATAATCATCGGTCTATACCTATCAGCGCCAGATATCCTGTGTGCGTACATTGTGATAGTTTAAATAAGAAGGTTTACATGCTAAACGACATTCGTATCGAAGAAGATTTACTGGGGATCAGGGAAGTGCCAGCGGAGGCCTACTACGGCATCCATACTCTGCGTGCGATTGAGAACTTCTACATTAGCCACAATAAAATCAGTGACATACCTGAGTTTGTTCGCGGCATGGTGATGGTCAAGAAAGCCGCTGCCATGGCGAATAAAGAGCTACAAACAATCCCTAAATCTATCGCCAACACCATCATCCGGGCTTGCGATGAAATCTTAGAGCAGGGTAAGTTTTTAGATCAGTTCCCGGTCGATGTTTATCAGGGAGGCGCGGGTACCTCAGTTAATATGAATACCAACGAAGTTCTGGCCAACATCGGGCTGGAACTGATGGGCCATCAGAAGGGTGAGTATGAATATCTCAACCCGAATGACCACGTGAACAAGTGTCAGTCAACCAATGATGCCTACCCTACGGGTTTCCGAATTTCTGTTTATGCCTCAATTATTAAGCTGATTGAAGCTATCCACCAGCTTAGCGAAGGCTTCCAGCGTAAGGCTGTCGAATTTGAGTCCATCCTGAAAATGGGCCGTACGCAATTACAAGATGCGGTTCCTATGAGTCTGGGCCAGGAATTCCACGCTTTCAACGTTCTGTTAACCGAAGAGAAGAAAAACCTGCTGCGTACCGCAGAATTACTGCTTGAAGTTAACCTTGGCGCAACCGCTATTGGGACTCGCCTGAATACCCCTGATGGTTATCAGCAGCTTGCAGTTCAAAAACTGGCAGAAGTCAGCGGCCTTCCTTGCGTACCCGCAGAGGACTTAATCGAAGCGACTTCTGACTGCGGTGCTTACGTGATGGTTCACAGCGCGCTGAAACGTCTGGCTGTGAAAATGTCGAAAATTTGCAACGATTTGCGTCTGCTCTCTTCGGGTCCTCGTGCCGGACTGAACGAAATCAACCTGCCAGAACTTCAGGCCGGTTCTTCAATTATGCCAGCCAAGGTTAACCCTGTGGTGCCTGAAGTCGTGAATCAGGTTTGTTTCAAAGTCATCGGGAATGACATGACCGTGACTATGGCGTCAGAAGCCGGTCAGTTACAGTTAAACGTCATGGAGCCGGTCATTGGCCAGGCGATGTTTGAGTCTATACATATTCTGACAAATGCCTGTTATAATCTGCTGGAGAAATGCATTAACGGCATTACTGCAAATAAAGAAGTGTGTGAAAGTTACGTCTATAACTCCATTGGTATCGTCACTTATCTGAACCCATACATCGGTCACCACAACGGTGATATTGTGGGCAGGATCTGCGCTGAGACAGGCAAGAGCGTACGTGATGTTGTGCTGGAACGTGGTTTGCTCACAGAAGATGAACTGGACGATATCTTCTCCGTTCATAACCTGATGCATCCGGCATATAAAGCCAAACGGTATACAGATGAAAACGATCAATAGTTCGACCGAATAACGCCAAGAAGGCACGTCTAACGACGTGCCTTTTTCGTTTCAGACGCAACCAAAAATATAACAATTCATTTTCAATTGATTAAAGAGTGAGGAAAGTCATTATGTTTGCTGCAGAGCTCGTTATCGTCTTACTGGCGATATACCTTGGAGCCAGACTTGGCGGCATAGGTATCGGTTTTGCCGGGGGATTAGGCGTACTGGTACTGACATTAGTTTTTCAGATAAACCCCGGTTCCATCCCCTTTGATGTCATTGAAATCATCATGGCGGTCATCGCCGCGATTGCAGCGATGCAGGTCGCAGGTGGCATGGATTATCTGGTGAGTCTGGCTGAACGTATGTTACGCCGCCATCCCAAGTATATTACCTTTCTCGCCCCACTCGTGACCTGGTTAATGACGGTCCTTGCTGGAACCGGACATACCGCCTTCTCAACACTCCCCGTGATTACCGAGGTGGCTAAAGAACAAGGTATTCGCCCTTCTCGCCCACTGTCTATCGCGGTTATCGCCTCACAGATTGCTATTACTGCCTCTCCTATTTCTGCCGCGGTGGTCTTTTTCTCTGGTGTACTTGAACCCCTGGGTATCAGCTATCTGACGCTACTGGCGATTTGTATTCCTTCAACGCTGATTGCCGTTATGATAACCGCCGGGGTCTGTAACTTCCTTGGCTGCGAGCTGAAAGACGATCCGGTTTACCAGGAACGTCTGGCAAAAGGTGAAGTTCAGCTACGTGGCACCCAAGCACTAAAACTGAAGCCCCACGCCAAACTTTCCGTGCTGTTATTCTTGATAGGTATCCTTGCGGTGATGTTTTATGCCACTGCCATCAGCGATACTGTCGGCCTGATTAAAGATCCTGTACTGCCACGTAACGAAGCTATCGTCGTGTTTATGCTGACTATCGCGGCCCTGATCAGTTTCAGCTGTAAAATCGATACCGGTGAAGTCCTGAATGCCAGCACCTTTAAGTCGGGTATGAGTGCTTGTGTCTGCGTACTGGGTGTTGCCTGGTTGGGTGATACCTTTGTTCAGGCGCATATCGGTGATATCAAAACCTTTGCAGGCGACCTGTTAAACGACTTCCCGTGGTTGCTCGCTGTGGTACTGTTTTTTGCTTCTATGCTGCTTTACTCTCAGGCCGCAACAGCCAAAGCGCTGCTACCTGCTGCGTTAATGCTGGGTGTCAGCCCATTAACCGCTGTCGCCTCTTTTGCAGCGGTCTCTGCCCTGTTCGTCTTACCAACCTATCCAACGCTGCTGGCTGCCGTTGAAATGGATGACACTGGCTCAACGCGCATTGGGAAGTATGTGTTTAACCATCCGTTTATGATCCCTGGCGTTATCGCCATTACGCTTTGCGTGGTGTTTGGGTTCATTTTCGGCGGTATCTTTCTGTAAATTACCTTAAACAGTGCGGCTTTAACGGCCTGTCTCTGTTGCTACATGATATAATCCATCGCTGTCACTTTAAGAGAAATGAGTGGCAGCGATGACGTAGCACCTCTGCGTTATCATCGTTACGCCTGTAGCAGTGCAGACTCTCACGTGACGAATCAACACCAGACAATCGGTCATTTTTACGCTATTTTTCTCCTATCCCCGGCACCACTGGCTTGCCAGTCGCTCATTAAACAGTGAAGAATTCTTATGGCATTGCGCATTCTTACTTTCATCCTGCTGCTTTGCAGTTCGCAAGTCTTTGCTGGATTATTTGAGAATACAAACAAGTCCCAGTTTGTCCCTGTCGAACAGGCTTTTGCCTTTGATTTTCAGCAGACTGACCGTCAGGTTACCCTGAACTGGCAGATTAAACCGGGTTACTATCTCTATCGACAGCAGATAAAAGTGCTGCCGACTGATGCTCAACTGGCGCCTTTCGAAGTCCCACCAGGTACCTGGCATGAGGATGAGTTTTACGGCAAAACAGAGATCTTTACCGACCAGTTTAGCCTGCCCCTCACTCTCAACAGCGCTGAAAAAGGTTCCTTCCTGAGTGTGACCTATCAGGGATGCGCTGAAGCTGGCTTATGCTATCCCCCAGAAACACTGACAGTTCCGCTGAGTGTAGTTGAGGCGTTACCGGTATCTCAGGCAGCAGAATCACCGGTAGCTGACACAGCTCCCTCTGTCGACTCGAATAACGCGTTGCCTTTCTCAGCGTTATGGGCCTTTTTGATTGGTATCGGGATTGCCTTTACCCCCTGCGTATTACCGATGTACCCGCTGATTTCAGGTATTGTGCTGGGCGGGAAAACGCGTCTTTCCACGCCCCGAGCGCTGATGCTGGCCTTTATCTATATCCAGGGAATGGCGCTGACCTATACCGCGTTAGGCCTGGTCGTCGCTGCGGTAGGTTTACCATTCCAGGCCGCATTACAGCACCCTTACGTGCTGATCGGACTTTCCGCGATGTTTGTCCTGTTAGCGGCGTCAATGTTCGGTTTGTTTACCCTGCAACTACCCTCGTCTCTGCAAACGCGACTGACGTTAATCAGCCAGCGCCAGCAAGGCGGTTCCGTTTATGGTGTCTTTGCTATGGGTGCCCTGGCGGGGCTAATTTGCTCACCTTGTACCACAGCACCCTTGAGTGCCATTCTGCTCTATATCGCCCAAAGCGGGAATCTCTGGCTTGGGGGAGGAACGCTTTATCTCTATGCCCTGGGGATGGGCTTACCGCTGGTACTCATCACCGTCTTCGGTAATAAACTGCTTCCCAAAAGCGGGCCATGGATGGAAAGCGTCAAAATCGCTTTTGGTTTTGTTATTCTCGCGCTGCCGGTCTTTTTACTTGAGCGTGTTATTGGTGATGTCTGGGGCTTGCGTCTCTGGAGCCTGCTCGGTGTCGCCTTCTTCTGCTGGGCCTTTATTACCACTCTGAGCGTGCATAAATCCTGGGTAAGAGTACTGCAAATTCTCTTCCTGGTTGCCGCAATAGTGAGCGTTCGCCCTTTGCAAGACTGGGCATTTGGTGCACCATCAAGCCATGGTGAACAGTCTCAGCTACACTTTGTCTCTGTTGAAAATATTGACCAGTTGAACCAGGCGCTGGAAAAAGCCCAGGGAAAACCGGTGATGCTAGACTTGTACGCGGACTGGTGTACCGCCTGTAAAGCTTTTGAGAAATATACTTTCAGTGACCCACAGGTACAGCAAGCGCTGTCTGGTGTGGTGTTACTGCAAGCTAACGTTACGGCAAACAATGAAGCGGACAGAGCCTTACTGAAACACCTTAATGTCCTTGGACTGCCGACTATCTTGTTCTTTGACCCGCAGGGTCATGAACAACCCAATTTAAGAGTCACCGGCTTTATGGATGCAGGCGAATTTAGTACCCATTTGCATCACCTGACCCCCTAGAGAGGGTTGACTGTTTGAGAGCTAACCAGAGGAGAACCACGTGCAACGTGAAGAGGTTTTAGAACATACCTTGCATGTCCTTGAACGTGAAGGCATTGCTCGTATTACGCTGGATATAGTGGCAAAGGAAGCTCATCACCCGGTTGCCGAAATCCGTCAGTTCTGGCCTGACGAAGAAGCCATGCTCTATGACGCGCTGCGTTATCTGAGCGGTAAAGTTGAAGTCTGGCAGCGCCAGTTGATGCTCAATGAGGAGCTCCCGGTGCAGCAGAAATTGCTGCAACGCTATCATGCTCTGACTGAATGCCTGAATAAACAGCGCTATCCAGGCTGCCTGTTTATTGCGGCCTGCACTTTCTATCCTGACCCCACTCATCCTGTTCATCAGTTGGCCGATCAGCAAAAGCAAGCCGCCTGGAACTATACCCATACTTTGCTGGCAGAGCTTGAGGTGGATGATCCCGCTATGGTGGCCGATCAGATGGAACTGGTGCTGGAAGGCTGCCTGTCTAAGCTGCTGGTCAAACATAACCAGGCTGATATCGATACCGCCCGTCGTCTTGCAGAGGATATCTTGCGCTTTGCTCTGTGTCGCAAAGGCGGCGCGCTGACCTGATTCTGTGAAGCGGTATAAGGTGCCCTTATACCGCTTCACACGGCATAAATTAACCGCCAGCGGCTTTATCTGAATAGTTATTAATGATGAAATTATTCAGTATTGTAGCAAACGTATGATGAACTTCCTGGGTAGGATGAACACCATCGTTATAAAGATATTCCGGTGATATATTGAGAGCCGGATCAGTTTCCAAAGGGTTATGAATATAACCGTGTGTCGTGTAGGAGTGCGTTGTATCGTAGCCAATCTGACGGGCGATAGTAATAATTTCCTTTAATGCAGCAGAAGTGTCAAAAAAGAATATTTTTGCCTCTGGATATTTTAATTTCAATTTTTCAATATTTTTCTGCAATAAAACATTATGTGCAATACTGATATCTTCATATTCTCTTTTATGGCCAGAAGACTCAGATTCTGGGGTCAGGGATATATCAGGCATGCCTATAACCAAAATATTCCTGACTCCACTTGCCAATAATTTTTCAACTTCATCCATCTGGTTTTCTACAACTTTCAAAACATCATGTTTGTGTAACACAATATAGTCATTAGCACCTGCAAAAATAATATTTAAGTCTCTGGGCGATGGCTGATAGTCTTTTATCTGACTATCAATATTTGACAAAAAGTTGCTGCGCAGGTTTAAGGGTGAGTAACTTGCTGAAGTACTTCCGCCCTCTGCAAAGTTAACCATCTTCTTGTTCAGAAAAGCAGGTGATGATAAGTATTCACCCCAGACAAAACCGTTAGTAAACCTGCCTTCATAGTACTGATTATAGGAAGGAAAGATATGAAGCGATTTTTCAAACATCCGACCATTGGAATCAGAAAGGCTATCCCCGAATACCACCAGCCGGTCAATACTATCCAGAGTGATACCCGTGCGAGGGTAGAGCTGATCAATCGCCTTTGCGAGTCTAAAATTGGTGTTCTCTGCGAGAATATCAGGCCCCTCACTGACAATATTATATTTATCCGTTACCGTTTTCGGATTAAGCTGAAAATCTTTTATCGTACGCTTGAACTTCGCCGCCAGGTCAACTTGAATGGGATCCGATTTATCGATAAATATATCAAATTTCTCCATGGATTTATTTTTATGAGATAATTCCAAATTGCTATTTTTTATTCCTGTTATTTTTGATAGTAATGGAGACAATGCGTAAAATACGGGTGTTTTTACTACGACTTTAAGTGCTTCTGCTGCCAGTAACGCTGGGTTATTAATCGATATCATTTTCTCATCCATCTCATTATTATAATTCATTATTACCTGATACATCTCTTCAGGTATTTCAGAAAATGATTTAAAAACTGACTAAAATATATCTCATTTCGCTTTTTACTCTATTCAAAGTCTCTTTATTATTCAGCGATCACAATTTAACCACCTCTCACAAGTAAGGCAAAAGTGCCATAAGAAGAAATAAACAGCTTCTTTTTTTTACATAAATCAACCATGCGTTCTGTTTCCCTGAAAAGACCCCTAATGGTCGCTTATCAGCCAAAATGTGTTGCAAATTCCTACAACACAGTAAAACTTGCCGTAAAGTTGAGCAAACAGTTCTTTTTTACTTAAATATCATTGACGCCTTACGCTAATTAGGGTTTAATGCGCCCCGTTGCCCGGATAGCTCAGTCGGTAGAGCAGGGGATTGAAAATCCCCGTGTCCTTGGTTCGATTCCGAGTCCGGGCACCACTATTTAGAAAAACCAGCCTACGGGCTGGTTTTTTGCTTTCTGAAGTTTGGAAAATTTTCTGCTTAACCTCAGCCTGATACGTCAGTATCGATAAAGGGTTCATTGAGTGAGTCTGAGTCCCCTCCCTGCTTTGAGAATCCAGCTTTCCCACATCCACGCTTAATCGTAAATTGACATAGATCAAAAGATGTATTGTTTCCACATCTTTCAGATTGAACTTATAGAGACAACTTTTATATAAATGCAAATGATAATGATGATCATTTACATAATCATAAAGGTTCTCATATGTTGCCACAGTTCAACAGCAGGCCATTTTTCCTTTCAGCCCTGGCATTATGTGTTTCAGGCGCTGTTTCTGCAGCCAATACCACAGCACAATCCAAATCCTCCAGTGACGATACGTTAATCGTTACCGCTAACCGGACAGAAAGTAGTCTCTGGGAAAGTCCGGCAACCATTCAGGTGATTGACCGTCAGACTCTACAAAACTCGACCAGCGTTTCCATCGCCGACGATCTAAAAGATATTCCCGGCGTTGAGGTCACCGACAACTCGCTGGCAGGCCGTAAACAAATCCGTATTCGCGGTGAAGCCTCTTCACGCGTGCTGATTTTGATAGACGGACAGGTTGTCAGCTATCAACGTGCGGGTCAGAACTATGGTGCAGGTTTGCTTATCGATGAATCTTCCCTGGAACGTATCGAGATAGTAAAGGGCCCCTACTCGGTTCTCTACGGCTCGCAGGCCATTGGCGGCGTAGTGAACTTCATTACCAAAAAAGGCGGAGATAAACCGCTCGCAGGCAGTATCAAAGCTGTCTATAACTCAGCCACTGTCGGGTGGGAAGAATCAGCCGCCGCCTGGGGCAGCATCGGCAATTTTGACTATCGCATCAATGCCAGCAACTCGGATCAGGGGGATCGTTACACCCCGGATGGCCGACTGCCTGACACCAACTTCAGCAATAACAGCCAGGGAACCTGGCTGGGTTACAACTTCGATAGCCATAAGCTGGGCCTGTCACTCGATCGTTATAAAGCTTCCACACAAACCTGGCTCAGCGATGCTGAAAACCAGTATGACGAATTCAGTGTCCGGATCCCGAAACTCCTGCGCGAAAAAGTCGGCATTTTCTATGACTATGATGCCGGCGGGGATTACCTGAAAAAAATCCACCTCGATGCTTACAGCCAGACCATTGAACGTAAATTTGAAAACCGGGTTAAAACCACTCAGGTTATCCCTAGCCCGATGATTAAGGCGCTGACGGTCAGCAATCAGACCCAGACCAATGATAAACAGTACACCCAGGGAATGACGCTACAGAGCAACTTCTCTCTTCCGGCAAATAACGAACTGGTTATCGGGACTCAGTACCAGCACGATAAAGTCAAGCAGGATAGCAACAGCAGCACACGTCAGACCGCAGCGACCGGCTTCTTTGACATCCAAACCCAGACCCTGTCACATATTGAAGCTGAGCAGAGTAATACCTCTCTGTTTGCACAAAACGACTGGCATTTCGCTGACGACTGGACCTGGACCTTTGGCGCACGCCAGTACTGGCTTTCTTCCAAATTGAATCGCAGCGACAGCCTGAGCGACACAACCTGGCAGTCATCCGGAAAGAAATCTGAGCATGATGACGAATTAGTCACCTCCACTAGCCTGCGCTACTCCGGCTTCAACGATATTGAACTGCGCGCCGCCTATGCTCAGGGATACGTCTTTCCGACACTGACTCAGCTATTTATGCAAACGTCTGCAGGCGGCGGCGTCACCTATGGCAACCCGAACCTGAAGGCGGAACACTCCAACAACTATGAGTTAGGTGCCCGTTATAAAGGCAATATGTGGTTGATTGACACTGCAATTTACTACTCCGAAGCCAGAGATTATATCGCCAGCCTGACCTGTGCCGGACAACCCATTTGCCAGGGTAACACCACCTCTTCCCGGGGCGGATATTATTACTATGACAACATTGACCGGGCTAAGACCTGGGGAATGGAACTCACCGCAGAGTACAACGCCTGGGCCATCTCTCCTTATTTAAGCGGTAACCTTATTCGTCGCCAGTACGAAGGCGACACCCTCAAGACCTGGGACACTGGCGAGCCAGGACTGACAGGAAGAGTTGGTCTGAAAAATACACTGTTGCTCAATAGCGCCAGTGTGACTTCAGATCTCTTTGTTCGTGCCGCTTCCAGCGCCAACGATAAGACGGGCAGCAAGGAAATTAACTACCCAGGCTGGGCGACCCTTAACCTGGCATTCAATACCGAATTTGGCCCGCAGGATCAGTATCAGGTCAACCTTGCGCTGAATAACCTGACCAATAAACGTTACCAGACTGCACATGAGTCTATTCCTGCTGCTGGCTTCAACGCCGCGGTAGGTTTGGCATGGAATTTCTGAAAATGAAAAAACTCATCGCGGGCTTACTGATTTTCACCTGCACTTTCAGCACTCAGGCTGCAGAAAGGCTGGTTGTCGCAGGCGGGTCACTGACCGAGCTTATTTTTGCTATGGGGGCTGGCAGCAGAGTGGTTGGGGTGGATGAAACGACCTCTTACCCTCCACAAACGGCCGCGCTACCCCATATTGGCTACTGGAAGCAACTGAACAGCGAAGGCATTTTATCCCTGCGGCCGGACAGCTTTATCACCTGGCAGGATGCCGGTCCGCAACTCGTTCTGGATCAGCTACGCGGACAAAAAGTCAAGGTTATGACCTTACCACGCGTTCCGACAACGGTTGAGCAGATGTATGCCAATATTCGCCAGCTGGCAAAAATGCTGCAGATCCCTGAACAAGGCGATGCCCTGGTCAGGGATATACATCAGCGACTCGAACAGGTTCAACAGAGCATTAAGTCGAAAAATGTGCCGGTAAAAGCACTATTTATTCTCTCTGCTGGCGCTAATGCACCGCAGGTGGCCGGTAAAGACAGTGTTGCTGACGCCATTTTGACCCTGGCGGGTGCAGAGAATGTGGCGACTCATCAGCAATATCAAAGCTACAGCGCGGAATCGCTGATTGCAGCCAATCCGCAGTTCATTGTCGTGACCTCACAGATGGTGGATGGCGACCTCAATCGTCTACGCGCTATTACCGGAATAACTCATACCTCCGCCTGGAAAAATCAACGCATTGTTATTGTAGATCAAGCACTTATCCTGGGAATGGGGCCTCGTGTCGCTGACGCGGTTGAGTCTCTGCACCAACAATTCTGGCCCCAATAGAGGGATGTAATCTAGACCTATGAATAGACAAAACGCGCTAGATCTGACCGGGCATTATGCGCTGGAGGGAAACCAGCCCTTTAAAGACAGACGCGCCATGATGCCGTGGCGTGGAGCAGCCCCTGTCGCAAAAGATCAGCTGTCGCAAACCTGGCAAAATGTCATCAGTCAGTGCGTGACGCCTCGCAAAAGACTGGTGTATTTACATATCCCCTTCTGCGCGACGCATTGCACGTTCTGCGGTTTTTATCAAAACCGTTTTGAAGAGGATCATTGCGCCCGCTACACCGATGCCCTCATTCGCGAAATCGAAATGGAAGCGGACAGCGTTTTACATCAGTCAGCGCCTGTTCACGCCGTTTACTTTGGTGGCGGTACGCCTTCAGCGCTGTCGGCACGGGATCTGGCAAGAGTAATCACCGTGTTAAAGAACAAACTCCCCCTGGCACCAGACTGTGAGATTACGATTGAAGGTCGGGTTCTTAACTTTGACGATAACCGAATTGACGCCTGCCTGGATGCGGGCGCAAACCGCTTCTCCATTGGCATTCAATCTTTTAACAGCAAAATCCGTAAGAAGATGGCCCGGACGTC
>Ga0302347_1004521_pt1 | contig 11059 bp, 9 predicted proteins | sample PhyWR1_FD_202178 | JGI IMG/M metagenome (GOLD analysis project Ga0302347, IMG submission 202178) | Leaf surface microbial communities from wheat plants in UC Gill Tract Community Farm, Albany, California, United States - DLSL W.R1 (v2)... | ecosystem: Host-associated > Plants > Phyllosphere >...
TACGTCACCTTTCTGAGCCAGACCGCTCTCAACCGCAACTTCTTTGCCCAGACGGTAGAAATCATCAGTAGAGTTAATTTCTTTGACCAGCTGTGCCACAACGCCTTTGCTCAGAACGAGCTGACGCGCAGTCACTTCATTAGTGGTCAGTGCCAGAATGGTGGCATCCGGGAAGTACTTACGCACGGCACGTGCAGATTTGCCGCCGTTAGTTGCTACGACGATCAACGGTGCTTCCAGTTTTTCAGCAGTTTCAACCGCGCCACGGCAAACCGCTTCAGTGATGCGCAGTTTACGGCTGTCATGATTGTCATCCAGACGGCTGTTCATCACGCGATCGGTACGCTGACAGATAGTGGCCATGATGGTCACCGCTTCCAGCGGGTATTTGCCTTTGGCTGACTCGCCTGACAGCATGACTGCATCGGTACCGTCAAGAATGGCGTTCGCCACGTCACCGGCTTCAGCACGGGTCGGACGCGGGTTTTTGATCATGGAATCCAGCATCTGCGTTGCAGTAATAACCACTTTACGCGCACGGATACATTTTTCGATCATCATTTTCTGAGCGAAGATAACTTCTTCAACCGGGATCTCTACGCCGAGGTCGCCACGAGCAACCATGATACCGTCAGACGCTTCGAGAATTTCGTCGAAGTTGTTCAGGCCTTCCTGGTTTTCGATTTTGGAGATAATCTGGATGTTCTCGCCGCCGTGCGCTTTCAGATGTTCGCGAATTTCAACAACGTCAGAACGCTTACGGATGAAGGAGGCAGCAACAAAGTCAACGCCCTGTTCGCAGCCGAAAATCAGGTCTTGCTTGTCTTTCTCAGCCAGTGCGGGCAGAGCGATAGACACGCCCGGCAGGTTAACGCCTTTATTTTCGCCGAGGTCACCGTTGTTCAGAACTTTACAGATGACGTTGTTACCTTCAATTGCAGTAACTTCCATGCCGATCAGACCATCGTCGACCAGGACGGTGTTGCCAACAGAAAGGTCAGAGGTGAAGCCTTCATAGGTCACGGCAACGGTATTGCTGTTACCGACAACGGTTTTATCGGTGGTGAAAGTGAATGACTGACCCGCTTTCAGCGAGACGTCGTTACCACCTTCCAGTTTAATGGTACGAATTTCCGGACCTTTGGTGTCCAGCAAGATCGCCGCTTTTTTACCGGTTTTGCTCATCACGTTGCGCAGGTTCTGGATGCGCTGACCATGTTCTGCATAGTCGCCGTGGGAGAAGTTAAGACGCATAACGTTCATGCCAGCGTCGAGCATTTTGGTCAACATCTCTTCGGATTCGGTTTTCGGGCCGATGGTGCAAACAATTTTGGTCTTTTTCATGACAGTCTTAGTCTTTAAGTTGAGAAGAATATGAAGGTGACGGGCCGGGGACATAGCGCCACGGTGTCAAACCAGTGATGCGAAAACTGCGATGCCACATGATAAGGATAGGTGACATCAAAAAAGCGTGCAGAGGAATGTGTGCTGGCGGTTCAGCCCATGACGTGAAACAAAGATTTACGCGTTTGAGGAGATAGTTCAAGGCGCTGAAACCATTCAATTAAGAAACGGTCAGCATTATACGATGTTACATAGTAAAAGGAAAATAAAAACAGCGTTTTAATATGGATTTGGGCATCCTGACAGCGCTTGTTGGGTAAATGTTAGAACAGGGTAGCTATGTCGTACTGATGATGTCAGTAATGCCCGTAACTATGCAACAGCGCACCGAGATAGTGTTTGATTTAACACGGTTTTTGTCAATAATGTAATTATATTGTTACGGAATCAGGAGGCAGGATGGGAAATCGGGCAAAAGATGACGCACTGTATCAGGAGATGTGTCGGGTCGTGGGGAAAGTGGTTCTTGAGATGCGCGACCTTGGACAGGAGCCTAAGCATATCGTCATCGCCGGTGTCGTGCGTACGGCTCTGGCCAACAAAAATATTGCGCGTTCCGATCTAAACCGGCAAGCCATGGAGCAGGTGGTGAAGGCGCTTTCAGGCCAGTAATCTCAGCCTGTTGGCTGTTCTGAACCAGGAGAAAAATATGTTTCGTTCAATCGCCACCGTATCACTGGGCGGCACGTTGCCAGAGAAATTACGCGCAATTGCTGCCGCAGGTTTTCATGGCGTCGAAATTTTTGATAAAGATCTGCAAAGTTACACCGGTACGCCGGCTGACATTCGTGATATGGCTGCGGATTCAGGATTGCAGATTACACTATTTCAGCCGTTACGCGACATAGAAGGGTACTCGTCGCGAGAGGATTTTGCCCACGCGCTTGAGCGTGCAAAGCGTAAGATCGCGCTTATGCATGAACTGGGCTGTGAGACCTTACTGCTGTGCAGCAATACATCAGCACTCTCCTCATCAGACTATCAACAGCAGTGTGAAGATTTACGCGTCATTGCCACTCTGGCAGAGCAGGAGCAGATCCGGGTCGGTTACGAGGCACTGGCGTGGGGACGTCACGTACAGCGCTGGCGACAGGCGTGGGAACGCGTTAACGCTGTTGATAGCCCGGCGATGGGCATTGTGCTGGACAGCTTTCACATTCAGTCGCTGGGTGACAACCTTGACGGACTGGATGCGGTCCCGCTGGAAAAGTTGGTTTTTGTACAGCTGGCCGATGCGCCGCTGATGCAGCTGGATGTGCAGCAGTGGAGCCGTCATTTTCGCTGTTTCCCCGGTAAAGGGCAGATGCCGGTCGTTACGCTGGCACGTGAAATTGTACAGCGGGGATATAATGGTCCCTGGTCACTGGAAATTTTTAACGACAGCTACCGGGCCGCTTCAGTACAGGATATGGCAAGGGAGGGGAACACTTCGCTAATGTGGCTGGAAAAGCAGCTACTGGAATAATAGAAGATTTCATGAAATGGTGCGTCCGAGTGGACTCGAACCACCGACCCCCACCATGTCAAGGTGGTGCTCTAACCAACTGAGCTACGGACGCACTGAGAAATGGTGCGTTCAATTGGACTCGAACCAACGACCCCCACCATGTCAAGGTGGTGCTCTAACCAACTGAGCTATGAACGCATTGTTGTGCCTGACAACGGGGACGAATATTAGCGGCAGTCGTGAAATGTGGCAAGAGGAAAACACTAATTTTCTTCGCTATTTCACGCGAATGGCGAAGTGGTGTGCAACATGTCGAGAAAGTAGCCGTCCTGCGACGGCCATATTCAATCTTAACGTGCCGCACGACGTAAAATTGTACTCGACGGCTGACGTTGCAGAAAACGCATTCTGACCATCATCATCACCGCGGCTGATGTCAGACCGATGATAAAGCCTAACCAGAAACCCGCAGGACCCATCGGTTCGACAACCCAGTCAGTGAGCGCCAGCACATACCCTGTCGGCAACCCTAATACCCAGTAAGCAATAAACGTGATAAAGAAAATGGAGCTGGTGTCTTTGTAACCACGCAGGATCCCACTGCCAATAACCTGAATAGAGTCGGATATTTGATAAATTGCGGCCAGCAGCATCAGGTGTGCGGCAAGCGTGACAACTTCAGGGTTATCGTTATACAGCAGGGCGATTTGTTCGCGCAGGCTCACGGTAAAAATCGCGGTTATTATCGCCATGCAGACGCCGACGACCAGGCCAGTTCGCGCCGAGGTTTGCGCTTCCAGGGTTGAACCCTGGCCTAAACGATAGCCCACGCGAATAGTGACGGCCGCCCCTAACGACAGCGGCAGAACAAACATCAGCGAGCTGAAGTTGAGGGCAATCTGATGTCCGGCCACATCAACGATCCCCAGCGGCGAGACCAGCAGGGCGACAACGGCAAACAGGGTCACTTCAAAAAACAGTGCCAGTGCGATGGGCAGGCCGAGCTGAATCAGACGCATCATGGTGGCCCAATCTGGTTTGCCAACGCCAATGTCGTTGCGGATATCGCGCATTGAGCGCGCTCTTTTGGTATAAGAGAGCATACAAAACAGCATCACCCAGTACACTGATGCTGTAGCCACCCCGCAGCCGACGCCGCCTAGCTCTGGCATGCCAAAGTGCCCGTAGATGAAAATGTAATTCACCGGGATATTGACCAACAGTCCGCAGAAACCAATAAACATTGCCGGTTTAGTTTTCGCCAGGCCATCACACTGATTACGTGCCACCTGGAAGAACAGATAGCCCGGCGCACCAAACAGCAGGGCGCGCAGGTAGCGAACGGCTTTATCGGCCAGTTCAGGATCGATGTTATGCATGGCATGAATGATATGGCCGGCGTTCCACAGCACCACCATCACCAGTACAGATACAAAGCCCGCCAGCCAGTAACCCTGGCAAACCTGATGTGCGATGCGCTCGCGACGTCCGGAACCGTTAAGTTGCGCAATCACCGGCGTTAGCGCCAGCAGCAGGCCATGACCAAATAAAATAGCAGGTAGCCAGATGGATGTGCCGATCGCGACGGCGGCCATATCGGTAGCGCTATAGCCCCCGGCCATGACCGTATCGACAAATCCCATCGAGCTTTGCGCGATTTGCGCAATAATCACCGGGATCGCCAGCGCCAGAAGCTGACGCGCTTCATTTAGATACTTCTGCACGTGAATACCTTTAATATTGTTGTTATTTGAAAGACTAAAAAAGCCGCCATAAAGGGCAGCAAGAAGAATGAACAAGAGGTTATGCTGACTATTGTAATGATGATTAACCATTAAGCCAGTAAAAAAGTCGATAGGGCACATACCGGGCTGGCAAGCCTATTTTCCACCTGTTATTGTGCGTGACAGAAAGACGGGTATTAAACCGTAATGATGGCATACAGGAGTTAGTAGCATGTTTACTGGTATCGTACAGGGCACCGCAAAAATTGTGTCCATTGATGAGAAACCCAATTTCCGTACTCACGTGGTCGCATTGCCCGAAAATATGCTTGAGGGGCTTGAGACGGGGGCATCGGTGGCGCATAACGGTTGCTGCCTGACCGTGACAGAAATCAACGGGGATCGCGTCAGTTTTGATTTAATGAAGGAAACGCTGCGCATTACTAATCTCGGCGAGCTACAGCCGGGCGATGAGGTCAATGTCGAGCGCGCGGCAAAATTCAGCGATGAGATTGGCGGACATTTAATGTCGGGACACATCATTTCTACCGCAGAGGTGTCGAAAATTCTCACCTCAGAAAATAACCGTCAAATATGGTTTAAATTGCAGGATCCGACGCTGATGAAGTACATCCTGTATAAAGGATTTATCGGCGTGGATGGTATTAGCCTGACGGTAGGGGAAGTGACTGCGACTCGTTTCTGTGTACACCTTATTCCGGAAACGCTACAGCGCACAACGCTTGGTCAGAAAAAACTCGGCCATCGAATTAATGTTGAAATCGATCCGCAAACGCAAGCCGTCGTTGATACGGTAGAGCGCGTTCTCGCCGCGCGCGAGGCAGTGCTTAAAATGGCGGAAGAAGAATAATGCTGGCAGAGAGTAATTAGCTTTTAGCCGGTAATAAAAGAGACCTGCGCCTGAGCGCAGGTAGAAAGGATTAGCGTGCGACGCGTAGACCGTCTTCAACACCACGTGAGAAAACGATCTGCCAGAGCTGAATATCCCGTGCCCGAAAGGCGCCCGCGCAGGCCGTCAGATAATAATCAAACATCCGCTTGAAGCGTTCAGAATAGTTATTGGCAATCTCAGGCCATAAATCCTGGAAACGTTGATACCATGCCATCAGCGTTTTGTCGTAATCAGGGCCAAAATTATGCCAGTCCTCCATTACGAAATGAGATTCACTGGCTGTCGCTATTTGCCGGACCGACGGTAAACAGCCATTGGGAAAAATATATTTATCTATCCATGGATCAACACTGGTGTCCGTTTTTTTCGCACCGATGGTATGTAAAAGGAAAAGCCCGTCCGGCTTGAGATTGCGATCCACCACCTCAAAATACGTTTTGTAGTTTTTAGGACCGACATGTTCGAACATGCCTACTGACACGATACGGTCAAATTGATCCTGCAAGTCACGATAATCCTGAAGCAGGATATTAACATCGAGGCCTGCACACCGGTCCTGGGCCAGCTTCTGCTGTTCGGCAGAAATGGTTACGCCGGTCACGCTGACGCGGTAGTTTTTGGCCATCCATGAGGCAAGGCCGCCCCAGCCGCAGCCAATGTCCAGCACTCGCATCCCGGGTTTGAGCTGTAGTTTTTCGCAAATCAATGCCAGTTTAGCCTGCTGCGCATCGACCAGGTTATCGGCCTCTTTCCAGTATGCACAGGAATACTGCATGTAGGGATCGAGCATTCGGGTAAACAGATCGTTACCTAAATCGTAATGTTCCTTACCCACGATCCAGGCACGTTTTTTACTTTGTAAATTAATCAGACGAGTTGTAGCCACGCGAAGCGTGTCTTTCAGATGGTGCGGTAACTGGGTGTCCAGACCGGCGCGGAGGATCTTAGTGAAAAAGCTGTCCAGCTGGTCACATTCCCACCAGCCATCCATATAACTTTCACCCAACCCGAGCGAGCCTTCCTGGAGCACACGCTTAAAGAAATGCGGGTTTTTAACCTGTAAATCATAAGGAGCTGCACCATTAATGGTGATACCTGCGCGGCTTAATAACTCATTCGCAATACGATACCAGTCGTCTTCCGGTATGCTGACGTCTTCGATACACGATGAACTCATAGCTTCTCCATCACGCGTATATGATTCAGATCCATAAAAGCGTAGATACAATTTGGCTTATGAAAAAACCTACAGTGGCACTGTAAGTTTACTGTCCGACGTAGAAACAGAGGAAGGATGGGGGATCCTTACCGAAATGCCATCCGTTGTATAAACGGGTGAACTCCATCACCCGCTAAATAATACTGCTTTTATCGTAATAATATGCAATGCAAGAAAGTATAGGACGCTAAACACTCTGATTCAACACAAAAATGTTAGCGCGCTAATTAATTGCTTCTTTGACACACTCCAGCTGTCAACGCTTTGCGTGAACCCTGATCTTGTGACTTTCCGTTTGCTGCATCCAGTAGCCAATACCCGCCAGGACTGCGGTCATCAGCATAACGCTGGTGGTGGTTAACAGCGGCGTTGCCACCAGCCAGGAGACGACCAGGCTTGCAAGAAAACACAGTCCAAGCTGTAACGTATTCTGCAAAGCAGCCGCGCGTCCCGTTGCCTGAGGAAAGGGACGCAGCGCCTGCGCAACAACGATAGGATAAATACCGCCGTTTGCGATCGCCATAATACAAAACGGGATGAGAAGCGCTGTCAGCGAATCAGGGCTGAATAACCCGGTACACCAGGTGCCAATCACGCTTAATGCGTAGAGACTCAGCAGCCAGGGAAGTAGCTGCTCTCCCCGCCATTTTTGCAGTGCTGCCCGGCAACCGTAGCCGCCAACTAAAAATGCAATGGTTTGCGGTACATAGCTCAGACCAATTGCGCCGGGTCCATACCCCATATCATGAAGAATAAACGGTGAGCCGGTGAGCCAGGCGAAAAAACTGGCTGAGCAGGCAGCGTAAATCAGCACGTTTCCGAGATATGAGCGTGAACGCAGCAGCATACTAAACGTCAGCGCTTTACCGTCAGTGGCATTTTTTTGCGTAATCTTCTTCAGGCGCAGGGCAGGAAGCATCAGGATCAGAGTGATAGCAAACAGCGTGGCGAATATTGCCTGCCAGTCAAAATGAGTGAGTATCCAGCTGCCAAGGAGCGGCGCGAGCGCGGGCGAAAGACCAACCAGCGGCATAATAGTGGCAAAAATACGGTTTACACGCTGCGCCGGATAGTAGTCGGTCACCATGGCCTGCCAGGTGACGGCAGCCGCGCAAACGCCAGCGGCCTGGACGAAACGCAGCACCAGTAGCGTTGTGGCATCTTTAACCCAGAGCATACCCAGACAGCCGATGGCGAAAATTGCCAGTCCGGTTAATAACACCGGGCGACGACCGAAACGGTCAGAGAGCGGGCCCCAAATTAACTGGCCAAGGGCAAATCCCGCGAGGAATACACTTAAACTGGCGCTCACCGCTGCCGCAGGCGTATTAAGATCCTGCTGAATTGCCGCAAAGGCGGGTAAATACATATCGGTGGCTAAAAAACCCAGCACGCTGAGTCCGCCAAGCCACACCAAAAACCCTTTTCCAGGTTGCATAACACTTCTCTTTATAATTGCAGATGACAGGACCATGAGTGTAGGCAGTGCATTCCAGGTTGTGAAACGCTAATATTTGCGAATTGACATCAAAAAAATTGAAGGCAAAAAATGTGGTCAGAATATTCCCTCGAAGTCATTGATGCGGTAGCACGCAACGGTAGCTTTAGCGCGGCGGCACAGGAGCTGCACCGCGTGCCTTCGGCTGTCAGCTATACGGTCCGCCAGATGGAGGAGTGGCTGGCTGTCCCCCTGTTTGAACGTCGGCACCGGGACGTAGAATTAACGCCGGCAGGGAGCTGGTTTTTGAAAGAAGGGCGTTCTGTTATCAAAAAAATGCTGATCACCCGCCAGCAGTGTCAGCAAATTGCCAACGGCTGGCGCAGTCAACTGCCTATCGCCGTCGATAACATTGTCAGACCTGAACGCACTCGTCAGATGATTGTCGATTTTTATCGCCATTTCCCGGATGTCGAACTGATCGTTTTTCAGGAAGTTTTTAACGGTGTCTGGGATGCGCTGGCGGACGGCCGCGTTGAACTGGCGATTGGTGCAACGCAGGCTATTCCGGTCGGAGGGCGCTATGCCTTTCGCGATATGGGCATGCTGAGCTGGAGCTGCGTTGTGGCACGCCACCATCCTCTGGCGCTTAATATCGGGCCATTAAGCGATGATGAATTGCGCAACTGGCCGTCGCTGGTACGCGAAGATACCTCGCGATCGCTGCCTAAACGTACGACGTGGCTTCTGGATAATCAAAAAAGGGTGGTCGTGCCTGACTGGGAGTCTTCGGCTACCTGCATTTCGGCAGGGCTCTGCGCGGCAATGATCCCCTCACATTCTGCCCGCCCGTGGCTTGATTCCGGGGAGTGGGTGGAGCTGGATCTGGAAAATCCTTTTCCTGATGCGGCATGTTGTTTAACCTGGCAGCAGAGTGATGTTTCACCCGCGCTGGAATGGCTGCTGGCGTATCTGGGCGACAGTGAAACACTGAATAAAGAGTGGCTGCGGGACCCGCAGGAAACGGGCCCCGCTTGTTAACTTAGCGGCGATAGTCAAGATAGGGACCGTCAGCAACCGATCGACGTTCAATGAGTTGAGGATGAACCTCAATTGATTTTGATTCGACGCGTTTATTCACAATGCGATCCAGCAGGGTATTGAACGCTTCCTCTCCGAGCGAGTCTTTAGGCTGATGAATGGTTGTCAGCGCCGGGGTAAAGAAACGGGCGTTGCGCACATTGTCATAGCCAATCAGGGAGATATCCTGCGGTACGCGCAAACCCATTTCATCGGCAGCGCAGAGCGCACCCATCGCCATGATATCACCGCCGCAGAAAACGGCTGTCGGGCGAGGAGATTGATTAAGGATTTTTTGCATCGCCTGATAACCTGACTCAGGCTCAAAATCCCCCTGCACGATCCACTGCGGTGGAACATTAACCTGAGTCTCTTCCATTGCTTTCATAAAACCGGCCAGTCGACCTGCGCCGGTATTGCGCTCGAGCGCGCCCGGAATAATACCGATGTCACGATGTCCACGCTCAAGTAAATACCGCCCGGCCATGTAACCCCCTTCGAAGGCATTGTCGATCACCGAGTCGGTAAAATCAGCTTTGGATTCGCCCCAGTCCATTACCACCATCGGAATATGACGGTATTCTTCCAGCATTTTTAATAACGGCTCAGGATACTCAGAGCACATCACCAGCAGGCCATCGACACGCTTTTGCGCCATCATCGAAAGATAGGCACCTTGCTTTTCTATGTCGTTCCAGGCATTGCCAAGGATCAGGGTGTAGCCTTTCTGAAAACAGCTTTTTTCAACCGCTTCAATAATTTCAGCAAAATAGGCGGCTTCGCTGCTGGTCGCCAGAAGGCCAATGGACTTGGTATGATTTACCTTGAGGCTCCTGGCAACGGCGCTCGGAGAGTAGTGAAGTTCTTTAATTGCCGCCCACACCGCATTACGCGTATCCTCAGCAACAAAACGCGTCTTGTTGATAACGTGAGATACAGTGGTAGTGGAAACGTTTGCGCGTCTCGCGACATCTTTAATTGTTGCCATTAAATCTTACTCCGGACCCTGGCCTGAACGCCTGCAAATAGGAGGGTAAACGTTTGCCTTTACACACCCCTGTTGCAATTTCGTCGTCATTGCTTTGCGCCGGGAAATGACACATTACGTCAGGTGAGGGGTAATGACTGGTACGCTTATAATTAAGCGTGGAATTTTGGCCGATTCTGAAGAAAAGTGAAAGAGAAAAATGTGTCTCACTCTAAATCCTGCAAGATTTTCGCCGCAAGGTGTGTAAAAATGGACAAGCTCACATTTCACAAGGTTATAACAAGGAGTAAAAATCGATGAGTACCGATCTTAAGTTTTCCCTGGTCACCACTATCATTGTCCTGAGTCTGATTTTCGCAAGTGCTCTGGTTGCTGTCCTGCACTGATTACTCCGGCGGAGCATTTTCTCTCCCTCGTGCTCCCCACCAGCTTATTGCGCTGATGGTAAAACTGTTTTACTTGCGGCTTACCTTTATTTTTTCAATGATGTGGCTTTTTTCGCCGCGCCAGCCAGCATATGAGACCTGCATTAGCCGTTAACAGATAACACAGAGGGCGCAAGCCCTCTGTGTGTTTACTCAGGCTGCCAGGTTGTCAGCCACGAATGACCAGTTCACCAGCGCCCAGAAATGCTCCAGATAACCCGGGCGGGCATTACGATAATCAATGTAATAAGCATGTTCCCAGACATCGACCGTTAACAGCGGTTTGTCGGAGGTGGTCAGCGGTGTGCCGGCGTTAGAGGTGGACACAATCGCCAGGCTGCCGTCAGATTTTTGTACCAGCCACGTCCAGCCAGAACCAAAGTTCTTGATTGCCGCATCGGTAAACTGCTTTTTAAAGTCG
>Ga0302347_1004524_pt1 | contig 11053 bp, 9 predicted proteins | sample PhyWR1_FD_202178 | JGI IMG/M metagenome (GOLD analysis project Ga0302347, IMG submission 202178) | Leaf surface microbial communities from wheat plants in UC Gill Tract Community Farm, Albany, California, United States - DLSL W.R1 (v2)... | ecosystem: Host-associated > Plants > Phyllosphere >...
ATGGAAATCATGCCCTGGATTATACCGAATCAGGCGACGAATCGAGGCGTTAAAACTTGATGCGGACGGTTGCGCCACAAATCAAAACCGTCCAATAACCAGTTGAGTTCTTGAACCGTCAGCACGATGGCTTCATCCGAACAATCCGGCGATGTTTTGAAGCGCTCGGACTCCAGCCGCTTTAGCCAAAGGCAGAAGCCGTTGCGCTCCCAATACAAAATCTTCACTCGGTTTCGAGGCTTGTTGAGGAACACGAAAAGCACCGGGTCAAACACCGCGACCTTGATGTCCAGTTCGACCAGGGCGGCAAGGCCGTCGATGGATTTTCGGAAGTCGACGGGTTTGGGGTACAGATAGACTTTTTCGACTTTTGCGTCGGGACGCATCATGAGGGGCTGGCTCCAGAAAGGAATCGGGAGCACAGCATCGGGGATCAGATGGCGGCTTTGAATGTGGGGTTTATGGAGCGCTTACGCTTTTTTTGGGCTTGGGGGTATTGCGTTCTAGTGATTGAGGAATCGTGCGAGCAGGAGTTAAATGCTCGAGCATTGTCAGACAATATGTGGGTTTTAACTTGGCTAGAACAGGTATTAGTGCGGGCGTTAATTCCACGAAAACGCCATAACACCCCCTGATTGTTGGGCGCCTTGTCATTAGGCTCATGAATTTACTTGACCGTTATAAATTCACAATACTAATACGCGTCAAGTGAAAGTCACGGTAGGTGCAGCTCCCCCCTAGGGGGTGTTTAGTTAACGCTTAGGCAGTGAGCGACGATGCTTACACACCGTTTCCCAACGCCCGAAGCGATAACGCTCGTATTGCCGTACAGGCACTACTTTTTCACGATTTCTCATGAAATGTCCTCCGTTCTTTCCCAGCAAGCTACTGGTAGCCCTCACAACCCGTTTGCGAGCAGTGCATTAGAGTTGAAGGCAGAAAACAGAGATCCTTGGGGGGAGCTGCTGATGGATATTACCAAGTCTTTTGTTGGGCGTGAAGGCCAATCGCCATCTTATAGATCATTTAAAATTGGACTTTAACTGGCCCCTTTGCACCGACCTTCATCGAGGCAAGCAGGAATTAAGCAATGGTCATCATGCGCTCGAAGTGCTCCTCATTGCCTGTTTCCACAAAAACTCGGCGGAACTGCTCGACGAACTGGTGCGCGTTGATCTCGCCAAACTCCGTAAGGTTTACCGCATCAGAGTGCGACTCCCGATTAATGTACCGGTACAGAGCTCGGAACTCCGGATGCTGAGTAGAAAGGTCATCAAGGGCCTTGCGCAACCTGTCTTTTCGGTGGATGAAGCTGAAGTAGTACTCCAGAATATTTCTCATCATGTTCGGTACCACTACCGAGGAAGCTCTCCCCCCAAGCGCATCTTTGATCGTATGCCAAAATGCGTGGTAATCGTTCCTAATATCCTCTTTTCTCAGAGATTGGATTCCACTGTGAGCAGCCTTCGATACCTTGAACAAAGTTGTTTCCCCGGCAACATTATCGTCCTCGGTAAGTTTTACAAGCTCATGAAAGAAAAACAGGTTGTGAGTGAGTACGATGACTTGCTTGAAGCGGATAGCTGGTAGAAGCACATTCTGACGAATCAAAGAAGCTACATCGTAAACATAGTTGTGAGACAGGCTAGAAATGGGGTCGTCAATTACTACTATCCGATCACTTTTTTGTTTTGTTGACTCTGCATCGAGCTCGCCGTTGCACACCTCAAGAAAATAGAGGAACGAGATAAGGGTTTTCTCTCCTTCGCTTAATGACTTGAAGACCTTATCCTGTGACTCGTCAGATCTCTGCAAGCGGTACTGAGGAACTTCCCCATCTTCTCTTGTTAACTGGAAACCCTGTAACCCCAACACTGTGAGCCAGCTATTGATATTCCCAATAGCTTGGTCAATGTTAGTGATCTGCATCCTGCTCTGTGCCATTACTTGTCTTTGCTGTTCTTTCTGCCTCCGAATACCAAGCACAGCATCTCGCTTGACTTCTCGCGCCACCTTGTAATTAGTAATTTCCTGCTGCGACTCTTTCAAAAGCTCATCGCACGCGCTCCTGAACCAAACCCAGAAGCGGTTCGTAATAAGTTCCAAGTGCCTGCTTTTGTCTCTGAGCTTTGCATTGAAAGTATCAATACCAACCTGCTCGACACTAATCAATTCGTTGATTTGAACGATCAGATCGGTAGATGACACTAACGTCACTGCAATAGAGGGTGTTCGCAGCTTGTCTTCAATAAGCCGAATATTTTCGATTAGTACAGCTTTCAACTCAGACGTTAGCTGTGTCAGCTTGGCGTTAGGATATGTACTGCTGTCAATCTGCGAGATCAGCCCAACTGCACTATGTGTATACTGCCCTCGAAGTGACTCAAGGACTCTTATCCGCTCCTCATAGGTGGTATCAAAAACCTTTCGTAGATGCCGGTAGAAATCCTCAGGAAGTTTCTGCTGGCAAAGAGGGCATTGTTCTGTACTTTCGTTGATAAAGTTTAACGAGTGCTTCACCCAATCCGAGTTGCCCAGAGCAAGAATCAAGGCTGAAAGGTAGGACTCATCAGAGGCAGTGATTTGCTCTTGAAAAAGAGTAGCCCCTTCAATCCTCTGCGCGTCCAACACAAGTCTGCGAATTGAAGGGCGCGGCTGGTCGTTGGCCTTCAGCAGATCGTCAGCCTCGCTTGAAAGCTCCTCTAGCTTGTCATTTGTTTCGAGGAACTCCATAGCAAGTATTTTTTCTATAAGGCGGTCTTTGGTGTTTGGCCCTTGCAAGCAGTAGCGAAGCGGTGTCGATTCGACTTGCTTCCTCAATGCCCAAACACCTTCCTTCAATGCATCCTCTAAGGCAACCTGAGCACGCTTCGCATCAGAGCCTGATTGCATCTCCTCTTTCTCGATAACATCCAGTTCCTTTATCTTTTCTTCTGCGGCGAGGAGCGCCTGTTCGGCTTCAATATTTCCTTGGTTCAGCGTGAACACACCAGGCTGGCTACCGCCATGGAAATTTTTCTCGATGAAACTCTGGTTGTATACGCAGATGTCCAACTCACCAGAATCTTCGTCTAGACTGCAGTTTCGAAACGCTGGTAAATCCCGCGACTGCAAGAAATTGCCTATCGTAGATTTTCCGCTGCCATTCAGGCCGTAGACCAAATTGATACGTTTAAGCGGCCCGAACACGACCGTTGTAGCGGGCGAGTAACTGGATATATTGCTCAATGACACATTGCGAATCATAAGTCAGTCCCTTGAAAATCAACGCGGCACAACCTCCGGCCTCATGTGCTTGAAAGCAAGCTACTTCGCGTTGTCTATAAAACCTCATAGAACAAATCGCTGTATAGCTCACAATTACGAAAGCAAATTCTTAGCCATTTACGGCCAGAAATGATACCAGAAGGCCATCATTTTTTTGATAATACTCATAAAACTTTAGTGCCGCCTGTCCTTATCCAGACTCGACCTTAAGTCATGCGGTGGGACCGCTGACTTGCCTCAGCACAAATTGATGGGATTGAAATGAAACAACGCTTAGCCGAGTGAATCAGCAAGGACTGGGTTGTGCGAGAAGGTGTACATAATGCTGTTGTTCGCAGAATCTCTGACCAGCTACATAGCCAATAGAAGAAACTATGTCCGATCGGGACGGCACCTATTAGTGCAAGGTTATGATGCTTTGAAGAAATGGTGTCCCAGGCGGGGTTCGAACCTGCAACCTTCCCCTTAGGAGGGGGATGCTCTATCCAATTGAGCTACTGAGACAAACGTTTGCGCCACACGCTGATGGCGTGACGCAGAGGACGGCGTGCATGTTAACGGGCATGCCTTTGTTTGTCATGTCGTCCGTGGGCTTTTTGCGTGTGGGTGGGTGCGCTACAGGGTGGAGGGTGGGTTGTTGGGTCTCGCAGCCTCGCTGCGCGAGTCAGCGACTACGGGGTGGTTGGGGTGGCGGGATTTTTGCGGGGATCAAAAGATCGCGAGGCAAGCTCGCTCCTACAGTTTGATTGGGGCCTCCGGTGGCGGGGGTTGGCGCAAAATAAGGCTTTTCGTACGACGCTTCGCTTTCCATCTGGTGAAACTTCCGAGAAAATCCCATTCGCTTGCGCCTGTTCAGTCCGGGGAATAGTCTCGGCCCATCGCTGTCTTTCAGCGGTTGGGTTTAGTAGCCCGACGTATTACTCGGCGCATGGCGCCACCTCCGCGAGGCGCTTTTTTTCGGCCTGCGTTTTATGGTGGCCGTGCGTAGGGCGCCCTCGTGGCGCGCCGGGTTCCGAGTGTACCGGTCTACTAACCTGCGTACGGCTGCCTCCATTCGTTTAGTAGCGAAGGGAACAGCTCCATTAATACCTCGGAGTTGTCCTTATGAAGAAGATTGTTCCCGATCCACCTACCCTCCCCTTGCACGATGCTGCTCAGTGCAGTGATGTGTCGTTGGACCGTGCCGCCGCTGAGCGTGCACTGGATTTTTATTTGCTCGACCCTAAGCCTCCACGACACGTGGATCAGGCCACGTATGTCATCCCCGACAGTGTCAATTTAGAAGCGGCTTTGGCCCAGGCGTCAGACTTGTTGCGCTGCGCGGGCGCTTCGGCGAGTGAGGCGGGGAATGGTTTGAGCGGCCATGCACGCAGTTTGGTGTTGTCGACCATGCACTTGGTGGAGCTGGCCAAGGCGTATGTCGATAAGTCGCTGGATGGTTTGACGACGCACTAGAGCAGTACGTGCCTGGGTGCAAGCAGGCACGGTTTTCAAGATTAAGAGCTCGCGAGGCAAGCTCGCTCCTACAGTTAAAAATCGTATACAGGTTGTCACATAACGGTGCACTCATTGGGTGCGACGCGGGGGGCGTGCATCAAAAAGTAACAGCCTTTTTGGGGCGCACACTTTTGGGCGTTTGCTGGTTTTTCCTGCCTTGCGCATTTCACGCTTTTTTATACTTTTTTAATTCATCTTATTTTTCAAACTGTTACAGAAATATTCGAAGTTTCTGAGTACACGCACGCTGCCGCGGCGCGGTTGGCTGGCATGAATATCGCTTTGAGCTAAACGACACTTGTATACAAATACGTACGAAATTAAGTACACGTTGTTTAGTAGCTTGCACCCTAACTGCAGGCATAACGCGGACTTCATCACCAGTGATTCCACCCTGTCATGACGCAGGTACGGGGTCAGGAGCTTGCCCAGAATGCGCACAAGACTCTCCAGCACTATCGCTCTGGATTTACCCTCTTCCGTTTCTACCCCACAGCCGCTGGTGGACAGTTCGTCTGCCACGCTGGCGATTAGCCCACGCTTGCATAACAACGATCTGGCACCGACCAAAGCTGAAGGTCGGCGCTGGGGGCGTTACAGCATTTTTGCGCTGTGGACCAATGATGTGCACAACATTGCCAATTACTCGTTCGCCATCGGTTTGTATGCACTGGGGCTGAATGGTTGGCAGATTCTGCTCTCGCTGGGCATCGGTGCAGGGCTGGTGTTTATGTTCATGAACCTGTCCGGCTATATGGGCCAGCGCACCGGGGTGCCGTTTCCGGTGATCAGCCGTATCAGTTTCGGTGTGCATGGGGCGCAGATTCCCGCGTTGATTCGTGCAGTTATCGCGATTGCGTGGTTCGGGATTCAGACGTATTTGGCGTCGGTGGTACTGCGCGTGCTGCTGGTGGCGGTGCACCCCGGCTTTGCGGCGTATGACCATGACTCGATCCTGGGGCTGTCGAGCCTGGGTTGGGTGTGTTTTGTGGCGATCTGGCTGGTGCAACTGGTCATCCTGGCGTATGGCATGGAGATGGTGCGCCGTTATGAGGCCTTTGCCGGGCCGGTGATTTTGCTGACGGTGATCAGCCTGGCGGCGTGGATGTACTTTCAGGCCAACGGCACCATCGCCTGGTCTAACCGCGTGCCGCTGAGCACCGCCGAGGTGTGGCGCAATGTGTTTGCTGGCGGGGCGTTGTGGCTGGCGATTTATGGCACGTTGATTTTGAATTTCAGCGACTTTTCCCGTTCTTCGCCGTGCTGCAAAACCATCAAGGTCGGTAACTTCTGGGGCCTGCCGGTGAATATTCTGGTGTTCGCCGGGATCACCGTGCTGCTGTGCGGCGCGCAGTTTCAAATCAACGGGCAGATTATCGAAAGCCCGACGCAAATCATCGCGTCCATCCCTAATACGTTTTTCCTGGTGTTGGGCTGCCTGGCGTTTCTGATTGTGACGGTGGCGGTGAATATCATGGCCAACTTTGTCGCCCCGGCGTTTGTGCTGAGCAACCTGGCACCCCGACATTTGACGTTCCGCCGCGCCGGGATGATCAGCGCCACCATTGCGGTGCTGATTCTGCCGTGGAACCTCTACAACAGCCCGCTGGTGATTGTGTATTTTCTGTCGGGCCTGGGTGCCCTGCTCGGCCCGCTTTACGGAGTGATCATGGTCGATTACTGGCTGTTGCGAAAAGGCCAGATCGATGTGCCCGCGCTGTACAGCGAAGACCCACGCGGCGCTTATTTTTACTCACGCGGGGTCAATATGCGCGCCGTGGCGGCCTTTATACCGGCGGCGCTGATCGCCATCGTGCTGGCGCTGGTGCCGGGGTTTCATGAGGTCTCGCCGTTCTCCTGGTTGATTGGTGCGGGCATCGCGGCGCTGTTGTATCTGATTTTTGCCAAGCGCCAGGCGCATTACACCAGCGTCAGCGGCGAGTCGATTGCGGTTGATAACGTCAGCCACTGAGTGTTGTGCGGCCCGCGGATGGCGGGCCGTGTTTTTACTTTTTTGTTGCAGGAGCTTGCATGCGAATTCTCGTGGTCAACGTCAATACGACTGACAGCATCACCCAGGCCATTGCGCGACAAGCGCAGGCGGCCGCGGCGCCCGGGACTGAGATTATCGGGCTGACCCCGGATTTTGGGGCTGATTCTGTTGAAGGCAATTTTGAGAGTTATCTGGCCGCCATTGCGGTGATGGACAAGGTGATGTCCTACGACCAGCCGTTTGATGCGGTGATTCAGGCCGGTTATGGCGAGCACGGGCGCGAAGGTTTGCAGGAGTTGCTCAACGTGCCGGTGGTGGACATTACCGATGCGGCGGCCAGCACGGCGATGTATGTGGGCCGCGCGTATTCGGTGGTGACCACGCTGGATCGCACAGTGCCGTTGATTGAAGATCGCCTGCGCCTGTCGGGGTTGTGGGATCGCTGTGCGTCGGTGCGGGCCAGCGGCCTGGCGGTGCTGGAATTGGAGGAGTCACCCGAGCGCGCACTGGAGGCCATTGTGCGCCAGGCCGAGCTGGCCGTGAGTGAGGACCGTGCCGAGGTGATTTGCCTGGGCTGTGGCGGTATGGCCGGGCTGGATGAGCAGATTCGTCAGCGCACCGGGGTGCCGGTGATTGATGGCGTGAGCGCGGCGGTGACGGTTGCTGAGTCGCTGGTGCGCCTTGGGTTGTCGACGTCCAAGGTGCGCACGTATGCGCAGCCGCGCCCCAAGGTGATTTCGGGGTGGGCGGCGAAGTTTATGCGGTAGTTTCAGGTTAGATTTTTAGAGCAAAAGCCCCTCACCCTAGCCCTCTCCCGCTGGAGAGGGAACTGATTGGGGGATGCTGAACATAATTGGCCATTAACACCTTGCGTTGAACCCAACGCCGCAAGAGCGTTTGCGTCAGGCTTTTAGTCACTTCCCCGCTTGGTTTTCCAGCATCGTGCATTTTGCATTGCGCCAAAAAGCCATCATTGCAATTTGCAATCGATCGGCCCTCGCAACCACCAGCAAGCCGTTGATTTATAAGGGTTTTATAAACAAAAAGAGTTGGCATGATGCCTGCTCTATTCATGGCATCACCTAATTCTAAGAGATGACTGCCATGACCATGAACAGCACCCTTTTCTTGTTGAATGTTCTTGCCCTGGCGGTTTTGACTGGCTTTCACTTTTACGCCGACCCGGTTGCCGCCGAGCCCGGTATGGATGTGGCCGGCACGTACAGCAAACCTCATACGCCGATGCCACAACGGGCCGTGATGATGGGTAACAGCCACGTTACCCCGCATTTGGCCACCGAGCGCTCAACCACTCCTGCCGCCTTCGAGAACACCCAGGGCGATCGCTGGGTTTTCTGAAAATAGAGATGTCTAATCCATGTCCAAAATTGCTTTCGGCTTGTTGATGCTCGCCCTGCTGAGCCTTGCTCTGGGTCTGTTCTCTCAGGACGAGTTGGGGAATACGCCGTTGATTGCCGCCACCGTGTTTTTTGCTGGCTGGCTAGTAGCCCGCGCACTGGGGCGCCGCTTCAAGTTTGACCCTCAGTTGCGCTGAGGCGTCGCGATGGCGGCATCTATGAGCGCGAGCAAGCGCTGAACGCCAATCTGCAAGGCGGCCGAGTTGTCCAGCAGGTGCACGCCGTTTGCGACTAACGCTTCTACAGATTCCAAAAAGAGTTCATTGCGCGCCAGGCGGGCGTTTATTTCTGCCGGGGTTTCTCGGCCACGGGCCAGCAAGCGCTGACGCAAGACGTCGGTATCAACCCGCAACATAATCGCCAGCAAGTTCGGGTAGCGTTCGCGGGCCTGTTTGAGGTGCCCTCTTGATCCGTTGACCAATACGTGGCGCCCGGCCGCCAGCCAGTGATCCAGCTGCACGGGTATGCCGTATTCCAGGCCATTGGCTTGCCAGTCCAGAGCAAAGGCGCCGCTGGCCTTGAGTGCCTGGAACGCTTCGCGGCTAACGCCAATCGCCTCTTCACCTGCAGACTCTGCCGAACGGGTAATCACCCGCTGGATCACTTCACACCCGCGCGCCGCCAAATCAGGGCGTGCAGCTTCGATCAGGCTGTCTTTGCCCGAGCCTGAAGGCCCCATCAAATAGATCAATTTACCTGGCACTCGGTGGATCTCCGGGACGCGGCTGCGTAAGGCTGGGTTCACCCGCACAGGGTGAGGAGGCAACAAGATGGGGGCTGCTAAGAAGCATTCAAGTCAGTCAATGATGGCCTTTACACATAATGGTTCCTTTTAGAAAAGCCGATAGCCTGTAAACTACGTAGGACAACGCACATTTTTGACAATAGGTGCTGGCTTATAGCCTTTATCCCGTTCAATATTTGTCACAGAATTGACGCCAGGGAAGTGGCAGATATGAGGCATGATGCGCGCCTCTTTGCAATTCAGGTTGAACATTTGGCCACAAGCCTGGTCTGAAACCATAGCTTGCGGCCAATTTCCGAGAACCGCTCCCCTGAACTAACCGGTTAACTATAATGCGCCCATTGAAACAGGCAATTTACTCAAGCCGTACGGCTGACAAGTTCGTCGTTCGCCTGCCAGACGGAATGCGTGAACGCATTGCCGAAGTGGCTCGCAATCACCACCGCAGCATGAACTCCGAGATTATTGCTCGCCTTGAGCAAAGCCTCATTCAGGAAGGCGCACTGGGTGATGAACCTAGCCTGCGTCTGGACAGCCCTGAGCTTTCCCTGAATGAACGCGAGTTACTGCAACGCTTCCGCCAACTGTCTCACCGCCAACAAAACGCTTTGGTTTCCCTGATTGCTCACGATGTTGAAGCCACATCCGACGCGTCTTGATTTAACCCAGGCAACAAAAAAGCCAGCGCTCTGCTGGCTTTTTTATGGGCGCTTTTCAGGCGCTATAAAAAAGGCCTGACGGGCTAGTTGCCGGTCAGGCCTTTTTGGTCAGAGTAAGAACAACGTTGCCAGCCCCAGGAAGATAAAGAACCCGCCGCTGTCGGTCATGGCGGTGATCATTACACTCGCACCCATGGCCGGGTCACGCCCGAAGCGGGCCAGCGTCATGGGGATCAACACGCCCATGAGCGCCGCCAACAGCAAGTTGAGCGTCATGGCGGCTGTCATCACCACCCCCAGCGACCAGCTGCCGTATAGCAGGTAGGCGACCACACCGATCACCCCGCCCCACACCACGCCATTGATCAAGGCCACGGCCAGCTCTTTGCGCATGAGGCGCTTGGTGCTGCCGGTGTTCACCTGGTCCAGCGCCATGGCGCGCACGATCATGGTGATGGTCTGGTTACCGGAGTTACCGCCGATACCGGCCACGATGGGCATCAGGGCCGCCAGGGCCACCAGTTTTTCAATCGAGCCTTCAAACAGGCCGATCACCCGTGAAGCAATAAAGGCGGTGATCAGGTTGATCGCCAGCCAGGCCCAACGGTTACGCAGAGATTTCCACACCGAAGCGAAGATGTCTTCTTCTTCGCGCAGACCGGCCATGTTGAGGACTTCGCTTTCGCTTTCCTCACGGATCAGGTCGACCATTTCGTCGATGGTCAAACGGCCGATCAGCTTGCCGTTTTTGTCGACCACCGGCGCCGAGATCAAGTCGTAACGCTCAAACGCCTGGGCGGCATCGTAGGCGTCTTCGTCCGGATGAAAACTCACCGGGTCGCTGGCCATCACGTCAGCCACTTGTTTTTCAGGGTCGTTGACCAGCAGACGTTTGATCGGCAGCACGCCCTTGAGCACGCCGTCGTAATCGACCACAAACAGTTTGTCGGTGTGGCCAGGCAATTCTTTGAGGCGACGCAGGTAACGCAAAACGACTTCAAGGCTGACGTCTTCACGGATCGTCACCATCTCGAAGTCCATCAGGGCGCCGACCTGGTCCTCGTTATAGGACAACGCGGAGCGAACGCGCTCACGCTGTTGCGCATCGAGGGTTTCCATCAGCTCATGGATGACGTCTCGCGGCAGCTCGGGGGCCAGGTCAGCAAGTTCGTCGGCGTCCATCTCCTTGGCGGCAGCCAGGAGCTCGTGATCGTCCATGTCGGCGATCAGGGTTTCACGCACAGAGTCAGACACTTCAAGCAGGATGTCGCCATCGCGGTCAGCCTTGACCAACTGCCAGACGGTCAGACGATCGTCCAGGGGCAAGGCTTCCAGAATGTAGGCAACGTCTGCGGAGTGCAGGTCTTCCAGCTTGCGCTGGAGCTCAACAAGGTTTTGGCGATGAACCAGGGTCTCGACGCGATCCTGGTGCTGGCCTTCCTGACGGTGTGTCAGGCCCTCAACCACGCGCTGG
>Ga0302347_1004526_pt1 | contig 11049 bp, 3 predicted proteins | sample PhyWR1_FD_202178 | JGI IMG/M metagenome (GOLD analysis project Ga0302347, IMG submission 202178) | Leaf surface microbial communities from wheat plants in UC Gill Tract Community Farm, Albany, California, United States - DLSL W.R1 (v2)... | ecosystem: Host-associated > Plants > Phyllosphere >...
CGAATGGAAGGTAAAAACAGTAAAGCCGATGTAATCCTGGGCCTGGATAACAACCTGGTCGATGCTGCTTCACAAACGAAACTGTTTGCTCCGTCTAACGTCGATATCAGCGGACTGACGATTCCAAGTGGCTGGGATAACAAAACATTTATCCCTTACGATTACGGCTATTTCGCCTTTGTCTATGATAAAAATAAGCTGAAAAATCCGCCCAAGAGCCTGAAAGAATTGGTGGAGAGTGACGAGAAGTGGAAAGTTATCTATCAGGATCCGCGCACCAGTACCCCAGGGTTAGGCCTGTTACTGTGGATGCAGAAAGTGTATGGCGATAATGCGCCACAGGCCTGGCAGAATTTGGCGAAAAAAACCGTCACCGTCACCAAAGGCTGGAGTGAGGCTTATGGCCTGTTCCTGAAAGGGGAAGCAGACCTGGTAATGAGCTATACCACCTCCCCGGCTTATCACATTATTGAAGATAAAAAAGATAACTACGCCGCCGCTAACTTCAGTGACGGGCATTATCTGCAAGTCGAAGTTGCCGGTCAGCTCGCCAGCAGCAAGCAGCCTGAACTGGCGCAACAATTTCTACGCTTTATGATCTCACCTGACTTCCAGGATAAAATTGCCACCGGCAACTGGATGTACCCAGTGACCAATGTGCCCTTGCCTGCAGGCTTTGAGCAACTGGTAAAACCTGCGTCGACGCTGGAGTTTAGCCCACAACAAGTTGCCGCCGAACGTGCTGGCTGGATTGGTCAATGGCAACGCGCCGTCAGCCGCTAATCGCAGGCTGGCTCTATCCCGGACTGCTGGCTGCCACTCTGGTGGTAGCCGTTGCTCTGGCCGCTTTTCTGGCGCTGTGGTTTAACGCCCCGCATACCGATGTGCTAGCGATGGTGCAAGATAGCTACTTATGGCATGTCTTGCGCTTCTCTTTCTGGCAAGCCTTCCTCTCTGCGGTTCTGTCGGTGATTCCGGCGATTTTCCTCGCGCGAGCACTCTATCGAAGACGCTTTCCCGGACGTATGGCGTTACTGCGTCTGTGCGCCATGACGCTGGTCTTACCGGTGCTGGTGGCAGTGTTTGGGATTTTAACCGTCTATGGGCGTGAAGGCTGGCTGGCAGGACTCTGGGGCTGGCTCGGTATCGAGTGGGCATTCTCCCCCTACGGTTTGCAGGGTATTTTGCTGGCCCATGTGTTCTTTAATATGCCGATGGCGACCCGACTGCTGCTCCAGGTGCTGGAAAATATTCCCTCGGAACAGCGCCAGCTTGCTGCCCAGCTCAATATTCAGGGCTGGAATTTCTTCCGCTTTATTGAGTGGCCCTGGTTACGTCGGCAAATTCTGCCGGTCGGCGCACTGATTTTTATGCTCTGTTTTGCCAGCTTCGCCACCGTGTTATCTCTCGGCGGCGGCCCACAGGCGACTACTATCGAACTGGCTATCTACCAGGCCCTGAGTTATGACTACCAGCCGGGTCAGGCCGCATTGCTGGCCCTGGTACAAATGGTCTGCTGCCTGGGACTGGTATTACTCAGTCAGCGTTTCAGTAAGGCAATTTCGGTCGGCGTCAGTCAGGGAAGCGGCTGGCGGGATCCGCAGGATAGCTGGCGAGCAAAGCTCAGCGACACCCTGCTGATAACCCTGGCGCTGCTGTTACTGCTTCCACCGCTGCTGGCCGTCATCATTGATGGGGTTAACAGCACCCTGAGTTCCGTGCTCTATCAGCCCGCATTGTGGCAGGCCTTATCAACCTCACTGCGTATCGCTATCGCTGCCGGACTTGTCAGTGTTTGCCTGACGTTAATGCTGCTCTGGAGCTCACGCGAGCTTCGCCTGCGTCAGCATTTTTTTGCCGGACAGGCACTGGAAATCAGCGGTATGCTGATCCTCGCGATGCCGGGAATTGTCCTCGCGACCGGCTTCTTTTTACTGTTAAACAACACCATTGGCTTACCGCAATCTGCCGATGCAGTGGTGATCTTCACCAATGCACTAATGGCAATTCCCTATGCGATCAAGGTGCTGGATAACCCGATGCGGGATATTGCCGACCGCTATGGCAGACTTTGCCAGTCGCTGAATATCCGGGGCGTTAACCGCCTGAGATTTATTGAGCTACGGGCGCTAAAAATTCCCATCGCGCAAGCGCTGGCCTTTGCCTGTGTCCTCTCGATTGGCGATTTCGGTGCGGTGGCGTTGTTTGGTAATGAAGATTTTCGCACCCTGCCGTTTTTGCTCTATCAGCAAATAGGCTCCTATCGCAGCAATGACGGCGCTGCTACCGCGCTGATTTTACTGTTACTGTGTTTTTTACTATTCACGTTGATTGAGAAAATACCCGGACGCCATGATAACTCTGACTGATGTCACCTGGCTGTATCAACATCTGCCGATGCGTTTTTCTCTTGAGGTGACGCGTGGGGAACGGATTGCTATTCTTGGGCCAAGCGGTGCCGGGAAAAGTACCTTATTGAACCTGGTTGCCGGGTTTCTGACCCCGGCTCGGGGAACGATTATCCTGAACGGACAAGAGCATACCTTTACCCCTCCCTCAGTGCGGCCGGTCTCAATGCTGTTTCAGGAAAATAATCTGTTCAGCCATCTGACGGTAAAACAGAATATTGCTCTCGGTATCCACCCGGGAATGAAACTGAATGCCGAACAGCAAAACCGCCTGTTACAGATTGCCGAAAAAATGGGGCTCCAGACAATGCTGGACAGACTGCCCGCTCAGCTTTCCGGAGGCCAGCGCCAGCGTGTCGCCCTGGCGCGTTGTCTGGTTCGCCAGCAACCGATTCTGCTACTGGATGAACCCTTCTCAGCCCTCGATCCCGCGCTGCGTCAGGAAATGCTGCTATTACTGGATACCCTATGCAAGGAGCAACAGCTGACATTGCTGATGGTATCCCACAGTACCGAAGATGCTGCCCGTATTGCCGAACGTAGCCTGGTGATAGCGGATGGACGAATTGCCTGGGACGGCCAGACCGAGGTGTTATTACGCGGAGAAGTGGAAGCCGCTACTCTGCTGGGCATTGCTATCGACTAGCAAAGTGACCGCTTTTTCGTGGGATCTTATCCTGACACTTTGTGTAGAAACGTAGCATCAGGCATTGCCGGTGCATCACTATAATCAATAGTGTCATCAGGCTGGGCCGCCAGCGCAACCAGCCGCTTTTTCTGGCTTTCGCTCATCACGGGTGGCGTTTTCAGAAAAAGAGTTAACTTGACGGTATTTTTGTTTTTCTTGTTCATGAGCTTCCCCGCTGCAATCAGCCTGACTTCCATTGTCGCTACGCTTTGTTATTGCATCAATAGTACTCAGTATGGCGTGCAAAATCATGCTTCTTAGCATAATCCAGGACAAGCCTGAGGTACGAGCTGTTACAGAAGCGGTCAGGTGAATTCGTCGTTATGATCAATATCCGGAAATAGCGATAACGGTAAATCTTATATTTCCATAGTCATATTTTTTATATTTAATTATTCATTTAGTCGTTCTATTGCTTTGAAATAATAAATACCAGGTGATATGCATTTTAATTTAGGTTAAGTGAGATCAATAATCTCGATCAAAAAATAATTATATTTAATAAGGTTATTAGCGCAGAACGATAATAACCCCAATAAAATGTAAGGAATATAAATCAATTTATAATATTTTTTAATTTAACTTAAAAACAAACCGATATCATAAATAGTTTAATATCGTCAACTTGAAAATATAATTCCGCTTATTTATTGTATTTATTACAAATAAAATTATCAGTATTCATTTTTGGAGAAAACATTAGAAAACATATTCAAACAATGAGACTAATCCTGTATCATTTTTTTAACCTCATTAAAATCATAAATATCCATGGAAGGTTAAGTATCCACACTTATATTGGGTGTTGATACTTATCATGTGTGTTGAATCTCATTACTGGGCATCCATACAATTCCATTGTGAACAGGATTTGTATATGTCCCGCAATAAAACTCGTTTTACTCCCACCACACGTACCCTTGCTTTAGAACAACGTTTATTATTCGATGGAGCTGCTGCCGTAGCAGCGGCAGATGCAGTATCGGCAGATAATCCAATAGATTTAGATAAACAGAGTCAGCCAGAAGCGCAATATTCTGCAGGTGATAACGGTAATATTCAGCCGAGTGCGCTGACGACGACTTTTGGTAGTCTGTCAGTTGAGTCAGACCATTTTGATGGCACCGTCAGCAGTATCAAAAATACCAGCGATGACGGCACCGTGACGGTCGGGGAAAATGATAAAGCCGGCGATGCGAATACCTCGACAGGTATATTGAAAGACTGGCAAGTTTCAGGTGATGGCAATATCCAGATAACCGTCGCCTTTGACTCAGGAAAACCAGAGAGCGGCAAAGGCACACTCTCCGGTAACACGTCCGACGGTTTGACCTATACCGGCCCGGCAAGCGGTGCCAGCGACTGGCTAAAAAGCATTAACTACGAATATACCGGCAGCTCCGAAACCGGCGATACCGACCATATCCTTCTGACCGTCACAGATAAAAACGGTACGCAAACCTATAGCCAACAACTGGATATCGCCCCTCAGAACGATGCGACTACAGTCGATAAGAACGGCGACGTTATCGCCATCGTCAATGAGGGAGGCTCAATCACTTTTGCTCCCGTAACCACCAATGGCGAAATCGGTTTTACCCAGGAACAATGGGGTATCAGTGACCCTGACAATACCGCTAAACAGGTTATTATCAAGCTGGAAACCATCCCTGATCCGGTCCAGGGCCAGCTGGTGCTTGAGCGTCCTAACAGCCAGGCGGTTATTCTGGCCCAGGGTTCAACATTATCCGTCGCCGATCTCCAGTATCTGACTTATAAGCACACCGGTGCTCAGGTTCTGCCAGGCACACCCGATCAGCTGATCCAGTTTACCGTTGACGATGGTGCAGGCGGACGCCTGGAAGGTCAGCAGGTTTATATCCAGCTCATTCCGGTAAACCAGGCCCCTGAGGTAGCGGGCAGTATCACTATTGTCGAAGGTGAAGCGAACGTCAGCCTGGGCAACGGCAAACCGCTGCTGGCGAAGGATCGCGACGGCAAGGATATCGTTATCATCACCGACCGGGGCAAAATTGCCGGAACAGACCCTGATGATAGCGTACTGACCTATAACATTACCTCGCTGCCGGAATATGGCAGCCTGAGCTATAACGGTACCGTGCTTACCGCGGAGAATATTGGCACCACTGTCATCACCGATCTTAATGCACTGACCTATAGCTATCCTAAGGGGCAGGAGCCCTCACAGCTCCCGACTGCGGGGCAAGTTAGCTTTAAAATGATTGCCAAAGATAGCGGTGGCGGTACAAATGCCCAGTTATCCTCTCAAGAAGCCACTATCACGCTGACTATCCTTGAGAATAACGATGACCCTGTGCTGATAAAAAATGAGCCACAGGATTATCAGGCCCTGCAGGATAACAATCAGGTCATCAACAACGCCTTTGTTATCACACCCGATATGTTAGGTGTGAGTGATGTTGATTCATTCGAAAAGAACTTGGTTTTCAAAGTCACCGATCTCAGCGATGCGACGAACAGTCGTCCTGGTTACTTTACCGTTGACGGTAAGCTGTTGAATCCAGGCACCTCCTTCACCATGAAAGATGTGACAGACGGCAAGGTGGAATACCATCTGCGCACCGCCACGGTGGATGCACGCACCGACAGCTTCACTTTTACCGTGATTGACAGTAGCACTGGCTTACTTTTTGATGCCCAAGGTCAGGCCTGGCAGCGTGACGGCGGGATCTATCTTGATGGCACGCCAAAAGCTGAGCTTGCACAGAATACCTTTGAAGTTAAAGTGCCGGCCGCAACGCCAGGAACGGAGGGTGAATTACCGGGACTTCCTCCTGTCGCCACCGACTTCACTATCACCAAGAGCGATCTGAAGAACGTGCTGGAAGGCCAGGGTACCGCAGCGGGCACCACGGGCGTGACTCTCACAACAGAGATGCTGAATACTACCGATGGTGTCAGCAGCGCCGATAAAATCGTCTACCGTCTGGAAACTATTCCCAATAGCGGGAAGCTCTATCTGGAGGGGAAAGCACTAAACCAGTTTGATTCTTTCACTCAAGCTGACATTGACGAAGGTCGGGTCACCTTCAAGCACGATGGCGGAGAGAATTTCCAGGATGCATTCCATTTCTCGGTCTCTAATGGCTATCTCACCACCTCTGCGCTGACAGAGTTCCATATCTCTGTTACGCCACAAAACGATACCCCAACTGCCAGTCAGGGCGCTGGAGTCAATGTTCTGGAGGGTGAAAACATCGTCATTAATGGCGGTGGACTTCAGCATATCGTGCTCTCCGACAGTGACGCCGTGGCGGATGGAGCAGGCTTAAAGTATGCCAGTGAAAACGAATTATCTTTTGTCGTCACCGAGTTACCTCAATACGGCGACCTGATTTTCAATGGCGTAAAAATTGATAAAGACAATCAGGCAACCATCAGAATTCAGCAGGCTGACCTCAATAGCGGCAAACTGGTGTATCAGCATCACGGCGACGAGCAGTTTAAAGATAGCTTTAAAATTCAGCCTTATGACGATCAAAACGTGGGCACTGTCGAAGCCATTACCGCAACCAATCAGAGTAGCCAGGGTGAAGTCGTTGAAATTCAGATAACCATTGCCCCGGTCAACGATGCGCCTCAAGTGAAAGAGATACAGCATCTGAAAGATACCTCTGCCGGTAACCATGGTTTGTATGAAGGCGGATCGGCCATTATCTATGGCAATACTATTCCTGCTGGCGCGCTTCCCCCTTATGGACAGCTAGTCTTCACCGATCCGGACAACGATACCGATCAAATCCAGTACCGTGTCACGACAGCCACCCAGTACGGCCAGTTACTCCTGAACGGCAAATCTTTAAGCGCTGGCTCTATCTTTACTCAGGCGGACCTGGATTCCGGGAAAATATCCTATCAGCATAATGGCGGACAGATTCACAGTGACTCTTTCAACTATGTTGTCAGTGATGGCGACTATACCGTCAATGCCGAAGCTGATGGCGGCGTCACCGGGCCTGGCCAGTCGCCAACGGCCAGCACCTATGAAATTCTGGTCAAGCCTTCAAATGACAAACCAGAACTGATTTTCTCATCGACCAACCCTGTTCTGGTCGATGGCACCGATTCCCGGAACAATATTGTACCGGGTATCCAGGTTCGCGATCCTGATCTTCCTGTCGGAGCTGAGGGGAAAGAAAAAGACATTATCACCGTGATTGTCCGCGTCGTGGATAAAAATGGCGAGGTACTAAAAAGTGCCGCTAACGGTGGGATGGATTACTCCCTGAGCGTTGGAAACAGTACCGGTATCACGGGCGGATCCAGTGCTAATGCCGGGGAATATCTGCAACTGACCGGTAGCATTGCGGATGTTAATACCGCCTTAAAAACGTTGGGTGTCGGCTTTACTGCCGATGGCAATACCAAAGACTATCAATTACAAGTTATCGTTGATGACCGCATTAATGCAGCGGGCACCGCATATCAAAATGGTCATAACGGTACCGATGCACAGGCAAACGGCGGGGATAAAAACCAGAAAGACAAGCAGTTAAGTTCTGTTGATCAACACAGCTATGACTGGGCAAGCGTCAATATCCAAACCGATCCTAACCTTAAAAACAGCCTTAACATCACCGCTAATCAAGTGGATTTATGGATATCCACCATTAACCAAGTACCTGGCACCTTTGAGGTCCCGACAGGGCCAATAAATGTGGTCGAAGATGTTCCGTCCAAGGTTACCGGTCCTGGCTTCCAGCTATCCGATCCTGAATCGGAAGTCTTTGGTACTTATGTTGAAGTCACTCTGGAAGTCAATGATGGCAAGCTTCTTGAAGCCAGAGGCGCAGAAGCGGCGAACATCACTGTCCATGAATCAAGTAAGAATGGAGATGGCTATAAGCTGGTATTGCGCGGTACTTCTGACGACCTCAACGCCTGGCTGAGCAGCAGTGATGCCGGAACCGGGGTGTTCTATACCACTCGTGACAATGTGAATCACGACACCAATGGTGCTGCTGACGGGGATGTCAGCCTGAAAGTGACGTTTGAGGAAGGTGAAGCCAACGTCAACGATCCCGCCGCTGGCGGCTCCGCGATTGGCGGAGATACCGGTAATGGCAGCCAGGCCAATGCTCCCTTGGTTAAAACCGTTGCGCTGAATATCCAGGCCGTTAACGATGCCCCAACCATTACTGCCCCTACTGGCAAACTGACGATTGATAGCAATTTACCGGTCAGTGCAGGCAAATTCACCCTTGTCGATGTCGACAGTGATAATGGCTATGCCACCGGTGAGAGTGACGGGATTATCAAGGTCGTGGTTCGTGTTAAAAATGCGGACGGTACACCGCTGGCAAATAGCGCTGATTATCAAGGAGTCAACTTCACGTCGACTGGGATTCAGGGCGATCTCGCCATAGAAGGGGGTAGCAATGCCCCGCTGGTACTCTATGGCACTAAGGCTGAAATTCAGGAGTACCTGAATAACCTTGAAATTCAGTTTGATCCTTCAGGAGATGCTGCGAACGATCTGAACGGTCGCCGCTACCTGGAAGTGCTGGTAGATGACCGCATTTATGAGAAAGACAACTCAAACGTCTGGCAGCTTACCCAGATGGCTAACGGAGGTGCCGTTAACCAGAACGGGACCGGCACGCCAACGGCAATATCCAACACCACCTGGGATGCCTATACCGATAATGCCACGCTAAACAGCATCTACAACGTCGCCAGCAATGCCCGGGAAATGTTTATTTCCACCACCAATGACCCTGCTGAAATTGGTTTCACTGGCAATCTTACCGGTCTGGAACGTCATGAATCCGGTGCTACCGTTACGCTGGACGGCATTCAAATCACCGACGTCGATGCAGAAGATAACAGCCTGACCGTCACCATCACGCTACCTGATGGCTTTACATTTGCCACGGGTGCGGGCCATGACAGTCATGGAGGCACAATCAGCGGTGACGGAAAAACCCTCACTCTTACAGGTAACCTGACGGAACTTAACAGCCAGTTTGCCAAAATTCACGTCAATCTGCCTGACGTCGATGAAGCAGGCCCAATCCAGGCTGAAGACTGGAACGGTAGTTTCACCTTTAATGTCGAGGTGAACGATCACGGCAATACCGGAATCACTGACTCGCAGGCTCCTGAAGATAAGAACGGCAATACCTTTGAAGTCAAAGAGGAAGGCGGCAAGAACGTATTAATCAGCCAGCGTAATATTACGTTGACTGTCCATCCGACCAATGACGCCCCTGTTGCTGTAGACAGTGAGACAGGCGCGACAACCGGATTACAGGGTACCTTACCGACCGTAGAAGAAGACTTTAAAGGCACCGACAGCCCGGCTAACAATGCCAGTACGGTGAACGATCTTGTCGGTCAGTTCTTCGATGACTCGCGGGATGATATTCGCTCTCATCAAATCGACGGTGCAGATGCGAATACCGGTTCTTCCAAAGATGAATTCTGGGGCGTTGCTATCACTGGAAATGCAGCAACTCCCGGACAAGGAGAATGGCAGTACTGGGATACTTCAAGCAATAGCTGGGTCAAGGTTGCTGCAGTAGCGAATAACAACGCTTTGCTTCTCAGTAAAGATACCGTGCTGCAGTTTGTGCCTGTCGCTGACTGGAACGGCACGCCAGGTAAGCTGACCATGCACCTGGTGGAAACAAACGAGAACGGCGATACCACGACAACACAGCCCGGAGCCATTGTTCATGGACAACGTATTAACCTGGACAGCTCCAATCTTGGCGGTACCAGCCGAGTCAGCAGCAATAACGTCACACTGGGAACCCAAGTCACGGCGGTTAATGACGCCCCGGTTGCCCAGGATGATACACATACCATCAGCGAAAATGACGACTTTGTACAAGGCGGATTAATCACACAACCGGCTGGAGTCAATAAAGGTCACACTGGTGTAGACAGTGATGTAGATTCCGATCCTGACTTAAATGAAAACCCTGATGCTGAACAGATTTCTGTTATCGAAGTCACTCATGGCACCGCTATTGGTCACAGAGATGACGCCACAGGTATCATCGTTATTACAGGTACCTATGGTGAACTAACGGTCAATAAAGACGGTAGCTATACCTACCAGCTTGATAAAAAGAATCCTGAAGTAAACCGCCTGCTCACTGGCGAATCCTTGCTGGAAACCTTTGGCTATACCATCAGTGATAACGCCGATGAAACCGCTTCTGCCGCGCTGAATATCACTATTACTGGCGATAGCGACAGTTCCAGTATCGTGCCAAAAGATAATAATGGTGACAGCGTAGCCGGGCACGCCACGGTCTATGAGAAAGACTTGCCTGGCGGCTCAAATAATACCGGTACAGTCAATAATGCTGTCACAAACGGCACCATTGATATCACCGCAGGCAATGGCCTGGGCAGCATCACCCTGGGAACCGGAAATCACTCCCAGACGCTTACCCTGGAACAGTTACAGGCTATCAATCCTGCTGATAGCAGTACCTATCAGAGCATTAACTTAGGTCATGGCACACTGACCATTACCGGCTTCGCACCGGCGGAAGAAGGTTATTCCATTCCGGTAAATGGGACGATAAATTACACCTATACGCTGACTGCGCCACAAACACATACCGATGGTGAAGGTGCCAACATCGGCACAATTGATGTGGCCTTAACGGTCACCGATGTCCGCGACAGAAGCAGCACAGGCACTCTGGTTATTGGTGTTATCGATGATGTCCCTCAGGCTCAAGATGATGTCGCCACGGTTGATAACAACACCAACATCGCCACGGGTAATGTCCTTAAAGACGGCAGCGCTACCGATGTCGCTGATATCCAGGGTGCTGATGGGGCTTTAGTCTCGGCCATTACCGGTGAAGACGGCATCTCTGTTCCTCTGTCGACCCCGTCAGTCACCGTCGACGGCGTCTATGGCACGTTGACCATCAACCGCGATGGCAG
>Ga0302347_1004527_pt1 | contig 11043 bp, 9 predicted proteins | sample PhyWR1_FD_202178 | JGI IMG/M metagenome (GOLD analysis project Ga0302347, IMG submission 202178) | Leaf surface microbial communities from wheat plants in UC Gill Tract Community Farm, Albany, California, United States - DLSL W.R1 (v2)... | ecosystem: Host-associated > Plants > Phyllosphere >...
CAGTCATATGCAAAAAACGCTTCAACGTGCCGTGCATACTTGACTACAGAGATCACTTCAGCGAGTGTCATGAGATGCCGGGTGGTCGCTTCGCCAAATGGCTGGAGCTAAAGATCGACAGATGGTTGGTGGGGAACGCCAGTCATCTGGTAACCATTTCGGAACCGATGAGTTCGTACTACCGGACCATGTCACCCAACGTTGCTACCATCATGAACGGCTACGATCATGAAGTCCTGGATGCAGCAAGGTTGCGGGCCAATCCGCCTTTGCCCGAGAAAGTCGTGCTGCGTTACATGGGTATCGTCTCCCCCGGGCGCGTTCCTCATAATGTAATGCGTGCTTTGGTTCGGTTGAAGGCGAGTCAACCCCAGCTATTCGAGCGCTTCCAGATTGAGTATTATGGTGGTGCGGACTTGATAAAGGATGCCTTGGTCAAGCAGTACCCCTCTATTGACTCGGCGTTCTCCTTCCATGCTGCGGTGCCCTACCAGGATTCGCTTCGGCTGATTGTCGAGTCGGACTATCTGATATTTGCCGAAACTTCATCCACTCAGACACTCAGTGCGCAAGGCATCCTGACGACCAAACTCTTCGAGTATATTGGCGCTGGGCGACCGGTCCTGGGTGATATTTCGGTGGACACGCTGGCTGGTTCGTTCCTCCGCCGTGCAGACGAAAACAACGTGATTGGCGTGACATCGGATATCTTCTTCGAAGCCTTTAGTGCTGCAGATTTCTATCAGCGCAAGGCGAACGTTGTATCTGATTTCGCTCAAGGCCTGTCGCGCCGTGCACAGGCACACCAGTATACAGATGTCATCCGCCAAGTCTTGGCAAGAGAGCAATAATGAACGCCAATAATGCAGGTTACAGAATTTGCAATTCATGCATCATGGACACCTCGGATCCGAACATTTCGTTCGATGAGCAAGGTGTCTGCGAGTATTGCGCGAACTTTGCGCGCGAGATCAAGCCCAATTGGGATACCGGCGCGCGCGGCCAGTCCGAATTGATGGCGCTTGCAGAAAAGATTAAAGAACACGGCAAAGGCAAGGATTTCGACTGCATCATCGGCTTGAGCGGCGGCCTGGACAGCTCCTATGCCGCCTACATCGCAAAGACTGTAATGGGCCTGAGACCATTGCTGTTCCACGTGGACGCAGGCTGGAACACTGACCAGGCGGTGGGCAACATTGAACGCCTGGTTGATGGCCTCGGTCTGGACCTCTATACCGACGTAATCAACTGGGAAGAGATGAAGGACCTGCAAGTCGCGTTCCTGCGTTCGCAGATTTCCGACCAGGATCTGCCGCAGGATGCCGCCTTCTTCTCCTCGCTGTACAAGTTCGCACGCCAGCACAAGATCAAATATGTCCTGACCGGGGCGAACTACTCCACGGAGTGCTGCCGCGAGCCGGAAGAGTGGGGCGGCTACCCCGGTATCGACAAGACACTGTTCGGCGATATTCACGGTCAATTCGGCAAGCGGGCACTGAAGAGCTTCCCGTTGGTTGATATCATGACCTACAAGATTTATTACCAGCGCATCCTCGGTATGCAGATCGTAAAACCACTCAATCTGGTGCCTTACGTCAAAGCCGATGCCGAGGCCACGTTGGAGCGTCTGTTCGGCTGGAAGCGATTCAAGCATAAACATCATGAGTCGCGCTTCACGCGGTTTTATGAAGATTACTGGATGCCACGCAAGTTCGGCTACGAAAAGCGCCGCGCGCATTTTTCCAGCCTGATCATGACAGGCCAGCTGACCCGCGAGGCAGCCCTTGAGCGCATTGCCAAGCCTGAGATGGACGAAAACTTCCTGAAATCCGAGTTCGAGTACGTCGCGCACAAGCTGGACTTGACTGTGCCTGAGCTTCAGGGCATTTTCGAAGGTCAGAACAAGACCTTCCGTGACTACAAAAACAAACGTTTCTTGATCGGCATTGGGGCTAGAGTGCTCAGCGCCATCGGATTGGAAAGAAGGCTGTTCAGATGATTACCATCATTGATTACGGCTTGGGCAACATCCAGGCTTTCGTCAACGTCTATCGACGCTTGCATATTCCGGTTGCGGTCGCGCAAACCGCAGCGCAACTGGACGGCGCAACCAAGCTGATCCTGCCCGGCGTCGGCGCCTTCGACCACGCGATCGAACGGCTTGACGCGTCGGGCATGCGTCCTGCCCTTGAGGAGCTGGTGCAGCAGCACAAGGTTCCTGTACTTGGCATTTGCGTGGGCATGCAGATTCTCGCCAACAGCAGCGAGGAAGGGCGCCTGCCCGGCCTGGGCTGGGTGCCGGGGTGCGTGCGGTCGTTCAAGTCGGTGCCAAACCTCACCGACCTGCCGTTGCCTCACATGGGTTGGAACGACGTAACTGCGCTCGACGACAACCCCTTGTTCAAGGGTTTCGAAGAAGAGGCGCGCTTCTATTTCCTGCACTCGTTCTTCTTTGATTGCGAGCAGCACCAGCACCGCGCCGGAATGTCCTCCTACGGGCTGGAGTTCAGCTGCGCCGTTCAGGCCGGGAACGTCTACGGCGTTCAATTCCACCCTGAGAAGAGCCACCACTTCGGTGTCGGCCTGCTGAAAAACTTCGCCGAACTGTGAGCGGGAACTGACAAATGTTAAGACCACGGATTATCCCATGCCTGCTCATCCAAGACGGGGGGCTGGTGAAGACGGTCAAGTTCAAGGACCCGAAGTACGTCGGAGATCCCATCAATGCGGTGAAGATCTTCAACGAAAAGGAAGCCGATGAACTGATCGTGATCGATATCGATGCCACTGCTCATGGTGTAGAGCCCAACTATACCCAGATCGCCAAGCTGGCAGCCGAGTGCCGCATGCCACTGTGCTACGGCGGGGGCATTCGCACCGCAGAGCAAGCCAAGAAGATCATCCAGCTGGGCGTCGAGAAGGTGGCCATCAGTTCAGCCGCGCTGGAGAATCCAGGACTGGTGACCCAGATTGCCGAGGAAATCGGCAGCCAGAGCGTCGTGGTCGTGCTGGACCACAAGTCGCGCTTGTTGAGCAAGCATCAGGAAGTCTGGACGCACAACGGCACGCGTAATACCAAGCGCAACGTGGTTGAAGTTGCACAAGAACTGGAGAAGCTTGGTGTAGGTGAGATCGTGCTCAACTCCATCGAGAATGACGGAAAGATGAAGGGCTACGACTTGGAGTTGGCCAGCAAGCTGCGCGCTGCGGTGCATATCCCTATCACCATTCTGGGTGGGGGAGGCTCGCTCGAAGATATGGCCAACGTGGTCAAGGCGTGCGGTGTGGTCGGCGTGGCAGCTGGCAGTTTCTTCGTTTTCAAGGGGCCCTATCGCGCTGTGCTGATCAGCTACCCGACTGCCCAGCAGAAAGATGACATCATTTATTCCGCTCTCCGAGCCCGCTAACCTCCACCGCGCGTCGCAAGGGTCAGATCATATGTTCAAAGGTAAGACACTCCTCATCACTGGCGGCACCGGATCTTTTGGCAACGCTGTACTCAAGCGTTTTCTCGAAAGCGACATTGCCGAAATCCGCATTTTCAGCCGCGATGAGAAGAAGCAGGACGACATGCGCAAGCGCTACGGCAGCGCCAAGCTGAAGTTCTACATCGGCGATGTCCGGGACTATCAGGGCGTGTTGAATGCTACGCGAGGGGTCGACTACATCTTCCACGCGGCCGCGTTGAAGCAAGTCCCCTCTTGCGAATTCCACCCGATGGAGGCCGTGAAGACCAATGTCATCGGCACTGAGAACGTTCTGGAAGCGGCGATTCAGAACCAGGTGCAACGCGTGGTCTGCCTCAGCACTGACAAAGCGGTATACCCAATCAATGCGATGGGTATTTCCAAGGCTATGATGGAAAAAGTCATGGTGGCCAAGTCGCGCAACCTCGACCAGACCAACACGGTCATTTGCGGCACACGCTACGGCAATGTCATGGCATCGCGCGGGTCGGTGATTCCGCTGTTCATCGAACAGATTCGGGCAGGCAAACCATTGTCAATCACCGACCCGAACATGACCCGTTTCATGATGACCCTGGCAGACGCCGTGGACCTGGTGCTATATGCGTTCCAGCACGGCAACAACGGTGACCTGTTCGTGCAAAAAGCACCTGCCGCGACTGTGGAAACCCTGGCCAAGGCGTTGACCGCGCTGCTTGGCACGCCCGAGCACCCGGTCCAGGTAATCGGTACACGGCACGGTGAAAAGCTCTACGAGGCGCTGCTTAGCCGGGAGGAGATGGCGTGTGCCGATGACATGGGCGACTACTTCCGGGTGCCACCGGACCTGCGCGACCTGAACTACAGCAAGTACGTCGAGCAAGGTGAGGAAAAAATTTCCCGTACCGAAGATTACAACTCTCACAACACCGAGCGCCTCGACGTTACAGGCATGCAGGCACTGCTGCTGAAGCTCGAGTTCATCCAGGCTATCCAGCGTGGCGAACACGCTACACCGGAGGAGTGAGCGATGAAGGTTCTGGTTACCGGGGGCAACGGCTTTATTGCGCGCAACCTGCTGGTTCATCTCGAAGAGCGCAAGGACATCGAAGTGAACCTGTTTGTTCGCGGCGATGACCTGGCTGCCCTGAAGCTCAAGGTCGCCGAAGTGGATTGCATCTTCCATCTGGCCGGCGTGAATCGCCCCCAGGACCCTGCGGAGTTCGACAGTGGTAACAGCGAGCTGACCCAGCAGCTGTGCGATGCGATAAGAGCGTCCGGGCGCAAGATACCTGTGTTGTACTCGTCCTCCACCCAGGCAGAGCGGGACAATCCGTATGGGCTCAGCAAGCTCGCGGCTGAGCAGGCATTGACGGCGCTGCACCAGCAGAACGCCAGCCCGGTCTATATATTCCGCCTGCCCAATGTGTTTGGTAAATGGGCAAGGCCGAACTATAACTCGGCCGTTGCAACGTTTTGCAACAACATTGCCCACGACCTGCCCATTCACATTCATGACGAATCTGCGGCATTGAACCTGGTCTATGTTGACGACGTGGTCAGCAAGTTTCTCGCCATCATGGATGGGGAAGCACCTGACAGTGGCCTGGTAGAGGTAGAGCCGATCTACAGTACCAGCGTAGGTGAGCTGGCCGCGCAAATACGCCGCTTCCGTGCCAGCCGGGATACGTTGGTGACCGAAAACGTCGGCGTGGGTCTGGTCAGGGCTCTGTACTCGACTTACCTGAGCTATTTGCCTCCGGCCGCGTTCACCTACGAGGTGCCCAAGTATGGCGACCCGCGCGGTGTTTTCGTGGAGATGCTGAAAACGCCCGAAGCCGGGCAGTTTTCCTATTTTACGGCGCACCCGGGCATCACCCGTGGTGGTCATTACCATCATTCGAAAACCGAAAAATTCCTGGTCATCAAAGGCAAGGCCAACTTCCGTTTCCGTCAGGTGGTGACAGGCGAGTTCTATGAACTGGAGACCTGTGGCGAGTCACCGACCATCGTCGAAACGGTGCCAGGCTGGACCCATGACATCACCAATATCGGTGAAGACGAGATGATCGTGATGCTCTGGGCCAATGAAATCTTCGATCGTGAACACCCGGACACTTATGCGCTGCCGGTCTGCCCATAAAACGGCTGGCTCAGGAGTGAGGACAGTATGAAAAAGCTCAAAATCGTCACCGTTGTTGGAACACGCCCGGAAATCATTCGCTTGTCCAGGGTCCTGAGCGCGCTTGATGAGCACTGCGAACACATCCTGGTACACACCGGGCAGAATTATGACTACGAACTGAACGAGATCTTTTTCCAGGACCTGGGTATCCGCAAGCCGGATCATTTCCTGAACGCCGCAGGCGCTTCCGGGGCCGAAACCATCGGCAATGTGATTATTGCAGTTGACCGGGTACTGGCCGAAGTGAACCCCGAGGCGTTGTTGGTGCTGGGTGATACCAATAGTTGCATGGCCGTGATTTCTGCCAAGCGCCGCAAGATCCCCACCTTCCACATGGAAGCAGGCAACCGCTGCTTTGACATGCGCGTGCCCGAGGAGATCAACCGCCGTATCGTCGACCACACTGCCGACATCAACCTGACCTACAGCACCATCGCCCGTGACTACCTGTTGCGCGAAGGCCTGCCAGCCGACCGGGTGATCAAGACGGGCAGCCCGATGTTCGAAGTACTCAACCACTACCGCGACGGCATCGAAGCGTCCGATGTGCTTGAGCGGCTTGGCCTTGAAGCCGGCAAGTTCTTTGTGGTGAGCGCCCACCGTGAGGAAAATATCGACTCTGACAAAAACTTCCTTTCGTTGGTTGGCACACTCAATACCATTGCCGAACAATTCGATTTGCCGGTCATTGTGTCGACCCACCCCCGTACGCAGAAGCGTGTCGACGCAATGGGGGTTACATTCCACGCCAATGTCCGTTTGCTCAAGCCCTTGGGCTTCAAGGATTACAACAAGCTGCAGCTCTCCTCCAAGGCGGTGCTGTCCGATAGCGGCACCATCAACGAGGAAGCCTCGATCCTCAACTTCCCGGCCTTGAATATCCGTGAGGCCCACGAGCGCCCTGAAGGCATGGAAGAGGCGGCGGCGATGATGGTCGGGCTGGAGGCCGAGCGCGTGCTGCAGGGGCTGAGCATTCTTGAAAGCCAGTTGCGCGGCGAGCAACGCAACTTGCGCCTGGTTGCCGACTACAGCATGCCCAATGTATCCGACAAGGTGGTGCGTATCGTCCACAGCTACACCGATTACGTGAACCGTACGGTTTGGAAACGGTACTGAGCCTGTGGAAGAAATAGCGGGCAAGAAGCTGAAAGTGTTGGTGGTCAGTCAGTATTTCTGGCCGGAAAACATGCGGATCAACGACATGGTTCGTGACTTCACCGAAAAAGGCCACGAAGTCACGGTGCTCACGGCCTGGCCCAATTATCCCGAAGGCAAGGTCTATAAGCGATTCAAGGATCAGCCCGAGCAGTTTTGCAACTACGAAGGCGCCGAGGTCGTCAGGGTGCCGTTGGTACCTCGCGGCAGGCGCAGTATCCAGTTGGTGCTCAACTACCTTTCTTTCGTGCTGTCGGCGGCTCTTTTGGGTTCGTGGAAGCTCAGAGGCAAGCAGTTTGACGCGATATTTGTTTATGCAGTTTCGCCGATTCTTGCCGCGATACCTGCAGTGGTGCTGCGCCGACTGAAGCGCGCGCCATTGTTTATCTGGGTGCTTGATTTGTGGCCGGAAACACTGCGCGCGGTGAATATCATTCACAACCCTAAGGTCCTGGGGCTGGTGGGTCTCGCAGTGTCGTGGATCTACAACCGTACTGATTACCTTTTGCTGCAGTCCAACGGCTTTTTCGACAACGTGCGCCGTTATTGCACCAAAGCCATCGAGTCGGACCGCCTGGTGTATTTCCCAAGCTGGGCCGAAGATGATTTTTCGGCTCAGACACTGGAACCGTCAAAGCTGGTTGAGGCCGATGCTGCGACGTTCACCGTGGTGTTTGCCGGTAACCTGGGGGAGGCGCAGGATTTTCCGGCCATTCTTGACGCCGCACAGGCCCTGCGTGGCCAAGTAGCGGTGCGCTGGGTGATCGTCGGTGATGGCCGGATGAGTAGCTGGCTTGAGGAGCAGGTGCGCAGTCGGGGGTTGGACAATGTGCTGCTGCTCGGGCGTCACCCACTGGAAGCAATGCCGCCATTGTTTGCGCAGGCTGATGCCTTGCTGGTGTCGTTGCGCACCAATGACGTGTTCGAGAAGACCATTCCTGGCAAGGTTCAGGCTTACCTGGCATCCGGCCGGCCGGTACTCGGTATGATCAACGGTGAGGCTGCCCGAGTCATTGAAGCGTCCGGGGCTGGTTTTGCCTGCGAATCGGGGAATGGCGCCGAGTTGGCCAACATCACCCGTAAGCTCGCCCAGCTGCCTTGCGCGCAGCGCCAGCAGATGGGGGCAGCGGGGCGACAATACTACGAGCAGGAATTTGCCCGGCCTGCGCTGCTGGCGCGTCTGGAGCGCCTTTTTGGCAACGCCACCTTGAGAAGGTCAGGACGATGAAGCACAAGGTATTTCTTACTGGAGCCAGCGGCTTCGTCGGGAGCGCGATCATGCACAGGCTGGTCGCCGACGGAACTCCCGTGGTTGCTGCTGTGAGGCAGGCGGATGTGGTGCAGTCGCCAATGGTGCGCAGCGTACTGTTCCAGTCGTTCGAGCAGGATAACGACTGGGATGGAGCGCTGGCCGAGTGTGATGTCGTAGTCCATAGCGCGGCGCGTGTTCATGTGATGAACGACACTGAGAGCGACCCGCTGGCCGCCTTTCGACGCGTCAACGTGGATGGAACATTGGCACTGGCCCGCCAGGCCATTGCTGCCGGCGTAAAACGGTTTGTGTTCATCAGTTCGATCAAGGTGAACGGTGAGGGCACTGCGCCGGGCAGGCCTTACGCTGCCAATGACACCCCTCAGCCGCAGGATCCGTACGGGACTTCAAAGCTGGAGGCGGAGACAGCGTTGCAGGCATTGGCCCGGGACACCGGCCTTGAGGTGGTGATCGTGCGCCCGGTACTGGTCTACGGGCCCGGAGTGAAGGCCAACTTTCTCAACATGATGCGCTGGCTCGACCGTGGCATACCGCTGCCGTTTGGCGCCATCGACAATCGAAGAAGCCTGGTCGCCGTGGAGAATCTGGTGGATCTGGTGGTCACGTGCATCGGGCATGAGGCAGCAGCCAACCAGGTGTTTCTGGTCAGTGATGGCGAGGACCTTTCGACCACCGGGCTTCTGCGCCGCATGGGCCAGGCGCTGGGCAGGCCAGCGCGGTTGCTGCCGGTACCGGCGGGCTTGCTGAGTGCCGGCGCCAAGGCGCTGGGTAAAGGTAGTTTGTCTCAGCGCCTGTGTGGCTCGCTGCAGGTGGATATCAGTAAAACCCGTGATTTGCTCGGCTGGCGCCCGCCGATAGACGTGGATACTGCGCTTCGAGCTGCCGCCAGGCACTATCAGGAATTCGACAAGAAATGATGCTTTTGTGGTTGCTTCCGGCCATTTTGATTCTGTCACTCGTGCTGACAGCGGGTCTGCGTCGCTATGCGCTGGCGCGCAGTGTGATAGATGTGCCCAACGCACGTAGCTCGCATACGGTCCCCACCCCCAGGGGCGGCGGAGTGGCGATAGTGCTGACGTTCTTGTTAGGCGTGGTTGGTCTCATGCCATCTGGTGTCGAGCAGATCAGTACGCTGCTGGCGCTGGGAGGTGGCGGGGCATTGATCGCGGTCATTGGCTTCATGGATGACCACGGGCATATTGCTGCTCGCTGGCGACTGCTTGGGCATTTCGTCGCCGCCGCGTGGATGCTGGGCTGGCTAGGCGGGTTGCCGCCGCTGATGATGTTCGGCTGGACGCTGGACATGGGGTGGCTGGGCGGGCTGCTGGCATCTGTCTACCTGGTATGGTTGCTCAACTTGTACAACTTCATGGATGGCATCGACGGCATCGCCAGTGTCGAGGCAATTACCGCGTGCCTGGGTGCAGCCTGGCTGTACTGGCTCTCGGGGCTAGGTGCCACTGCTGTACTGCCTTTGTTATTGGCCGCAGCCGTGGCGGGCTTCCTGTACTGGAACTTTCCTCCCGCAAAAATTTTCATGGGAGATGCAGGCAGTGGATTTATCGGTATCGTGCTGGGTGGGCTGTCTCTACAGGCCGCGTGGGTATCGCCACCGATGTTCTGGTGCTGGCTGATCCTGCTGGGCGTCTTCATTGTCGATGCAACTTATACCTTGGTGCGGCGCCTGTTACGCGGTGACAAGGTTTACGAAGCGCACCGCAGCCACGCGTATCAGTTCGCATCGCGCGCGTATGGCAAGCACCTGCCGGTAACCGTCGCAGTGGCCGCTCTCAATGTTTGCTGGCTGCTGCCCATCGCGTACTGCGTTGCCCGGCTGGGCCTTGATGGCGCGTTGGGCGTGGTGCTGGCGTACATTCCGCTGATTGTGCTGGCGGTGCGGTTTCGTGCGGGCGACCTGGAAAATTGACACTAGAGTAATGGGACAACGGATTGTCGGTTCATACGTGGAAAGCATCTAGAGGGGTTATGGGAAAAGTGCGTACGAAACTGCTTGCTCTGCCTCGCCGGCACAAGCGCATGTTGCAGGTGCTGACCGATATCGTGCTGATATGGGGCGCACTGTGGTTGGCGTTTGTGGTCCGCCTTGGTATCGAAGAGCTGGCAAACCCGATCATCGACCACACGTGGTTGTTCCTGTGCGCGCCGCTTGTGTCCATTCCGCTATTCATCCGTTTTGGCCTGTACCGGGCGGTGATGCGTTATTTCGGCAACGACGCGCTTATCGCTATCATCAAGGCGGTTACGCTTTCCGCGCTTATTCTCGGGTTCATCATTTACTGGGCCGGTAACCACCAGAACGTGGTACCGCGCTCGATCACCTTCAATTACTGGTGGTTGAGCCTGATCATGGTGGGAGGCTTGCGCCTGGCCATGCGCCAGTACTTCCTTGGCGACTGGTTCGCTGCGGCCGCGCAGCATGTGCCGTTTGCCCAGAAAGCTGACGGCATGCCCCGGGTGGCGATTTACGGCGCAGGTGCCGCAGGTAACCAGTTGGTTGCTGCGCTACGCATGGACAGAATGATGCGTCCGGTCGCCTTCATCGACGACGACCCCAGCATCACCGACCGGGTGATCGCCGGCCTGCAGGTCTACCGCCCTGATCATTTGCAAAAGATGATCGATGTAACGGGGGCCGAGGAGATTCTGCTGGCATTGCCTTCCGAAACCCGTACCCGTCGTCGCGAAATTCTCAACTTTCTCGAGGGCTACCCTCTGCACGTGCGGAGTGTGCCCAGCTTTATTGACCTAGCCAGCGGCAAGGTAAAGGTCGATGACATCCAGGAAGTCGATATTGCCGACTTGCTCGGGCGTGATGCTGTGCCGGCCCAGCCCGACCTGCTCGAGCGCTGCATTACCGATCAGACGGTGCTGGTCACCGGGGCCGGTGGCTCCATCGGCTCGGAGCTGTGCCGACAGATACTGGGGCAAGCACCGAAAACGCTGCTGTTGTTCGACCACAGCGA
>Ga0302347_1004531_pt1 | contig 11034 bp, 12 predicted proteins | sample PhyWR1_FD_202178 | JGI IMG/M metagenome (GOLD analysis project Ga0302347, IMG submission 202178) | Leaf surface microbial communities from wheat plants in UC Gill Tract Community Farm, Albany, California, United States - DLSL W.R1 (v2)... | ecosystem: Host-associated > Plants > Phyllosphere >...
TTGCTCGCGAATGCGGTGTATCAGGCAAAGAAGTTTTAACTGAACCACCGCTTTCGCGAGCAAGCCCGCTCCCACATTTGGATCCGGTTACTACCGGTTAATTGCGCTCAGTCAGCCCACGCGCCGCCACCGCACCCAACACCCCGCCCACCATCGGCGCCAGCCAGAACAGCCACAGCTGCGCAATGTACTCGCCACCCGCAAACAACGCCGGCCCGGTGCTGCGCGCCGGGTTCACCGAGGTGTTGGTCACCGGGATCAGGACCAGGTGAATCAAGGTCAGCGCCAGGCCGATGGCAATCGGCGCAAACCCGGGCACCGCGCCCGGGGCAGTCACGCGCAGGATGATGAAGACAAAGAAGAATGTGGCGATCAGTTCGGCCAGCAAGGCGGCCTTCATGTCGAAGTGGCCTGGGCTCAAGGCGTCATAGCCGTTGGCAGCAAATCCACCCATGACAAAATCGTCCTGGCCGTTGGCGATCAGTTACAGCGCTGCCGCCGCGCCAATCGCACCACACACCTGCGCCGCGATGTACGGCAGCACGTCGACCCCTGCCACCCGCCGTCCCGCCCACAGGCCGACGGTCACCGCCGGGTTGAAGTGCCCGCCCGAGATGCCGCCCACCGCATAGGCCATGGTCAACACTGTAAGGCCGAATGCCAGGGACACACCAACAAAACCAATGCCCAACTCGGGGAATGCCGCCGCCAGGATGGCGCTGCCACAGCCGCCGAAGGTCAGCCAGAAAGTACCCAGAAACTCTGCGGTCAAACGCTTTTGCACAATCGACTCCATTGCTGTTCAAGTGCCGTCACCACAGGGCGTGGGCGGTCCTGGGCGACGGTAGCAATGGGCATCGAGGCGCCCTGTAAGACTTGTCTGGTTTTAGCTGGGTGACACACCCGTCCCAAACTTGCGAATCGCCAGGCAATAGCCGATCAACGCCAGCGCCGCCAGCAAGCCACCCGCCGCGCCGATCCAGGCGAAGCCGAACTGGCTGCCGACCCAGCTGCCCATCAGCGCGCCGCCGCCGATGCCGATGTTGTAGATGCCGGAGAACATAGCCATGGCCACGTCGGTCGCGTCCGGCGCCAGCACCAGCACCTTGGACTGCATCGCCAGGCCAAAGCCCATGATTGCCATGCCCCAGAAAATGCTCAGGCCGACGAGGTAGGATTCGGCCCCGCTCAACGGCAGCATCAGCGCCAGGCACGCCGCCAGGATGAATACCGCGCCGACCACAAACAGATGGGGGTTGAAGCGGTGCACCAGGCTGAACAGCAGCGAACCGATAATGCCCGCGCCACCAAACACCAGCAGGATCAGGGTCACGGCGCTGCCATCCATCCCGGCCACGCCTTCGACGAAGGGTTCGATGTAGCTGTAGGCGGTGAACTGCGCGGTCACGGTCAGGGCGGTAAGCACGTACAGCGCCACCAGCGCCGGGCGTTTGAACAGCAACGGCAGGCTGCGCAACGAGCCGGAGTTCTGGCTCGGCAGCAGTGGCAAGGTGCGCGCCAGCCAGAACACCAGCGCGGCGGCGAAGGCGCCGATCACCAGGAACGTGGTGCGCCACCCCATGGCCTCGCCGAGCAGGCGGCCCAACGGAATACCCAAGACCATCGCCAGGGACGTACCGGTGGCCAACAGGCCGAGGGCTTGCACCTGTTTGCCGGCCGGCGCCAGGCGCACGGCCAGCGACGCGGTGATCGACCAGAACAACGCATGGGACAAGGCGATGCCAATGCGGCTGACCATCAGCAACCCAAAGCTGGTGGCCACGCTGGACAGGACATGGCTGGCGATAAACATGCAGAACAGGACGATCAGCAACTTGCGCCGCTCGACGTTGCGGGTCAGCAGCATCACCGGCAGCGACGTCAGGGACACAATCCAGGCGTAGATCGTGAGCATCAGGCCGACGCTCGACACCGGCATGTCAAAGCTCGCGCCAATGGCGCTGAGCAGCCCGACGGGGACGAATTCGGTGGTATTGAATACAAACGCGGCCAACGCGAGGGCGATGACCGGCTGCCAGTTGGCTTGGGGGGTTGCGGCTGAAATGCTCATTGAAAGGCGCGGTACTCGGACGATGATCAAACGGCTACCCAGGACAAGCGCCGCCGTCGAGCATTCTATAGGTTTCTCGCCCGTCTGTTGGCGCTGATCCTGATCAAAAAGCCATCAGTTTCATCACGGCGCGGTCAGGGTGACCACGTAAGCCCCTGACTGAATCGGCTTTCCAAGGGTATCCACCAGCACATACCGCTGGTCGTAATAGCGCCCGTTGGCGTTGTCGCTCACCAACTTGACGCTAACCGGCGCAGGGCCCCGTGCCTGTACGCTGCTCACCGACTGTACATCGAAGCGGTTGCCGCGAAAGGCCTGCGGGCATCCCTTCAGTTCCATGGCCGCGCCGCCCGAGGCACTGGTGGCACACCCCGGCTCGACAATGCTGCCGTGAAACTGAATGACACCGCCCGATGCCGCCAGGCAACTGCCCGCCCATACCGCAAAAAATCCGCTAACCAGTGACAAACGCTTAACGTTGTTCATCTCGACGTTCCTTCTTGGGTTATTAAGAAGGTAGTCGTCCGATTGGCCCAAGACTTGAGGGCCCGACTGCACTAAGCGGCTGCTCAGGGATCAACCTGCCCCATCAGTTCTGCCACCGACTCGGGCCGTTGCGCATAGCGTTGGGCCAGTGCCGCGCAGACCATCAACTGGATCTGGTGAAACAGCATCAACGGCAGGATCAGCACGCCCATGGTTGCCCCGGCGAACAGCACCTGGGCCATCGGCACGCCTGTCGCCAGGCTTTTCTTCGAGCCGCAGAACAGGATGGTGATGCGGTCTTCCTGGTTAAAGCCGAACGCCTTGGCCAGCACCGTCGACGCCACCAGCACCAGCGCCAGCAACACACAGCACGCCACCACCAGGCCGCCCAGTTCCCACAGGGGGATCTTGTGCCAGATGCCTTCATTGACCGCTTCGCTGAATGCGCCGTAGACCACCAGCAGGATCGAGCCTTGATCGACGAATTTCAGCCAGGACTTGTTGCGCCCTACCCACGCGCCAATCCAGCGCCGGGCGATCTGCCCGGCAATAAACGGCAGCAGCAGTTGCACGCTGATCTTGAGGATCGCGTCGAGGGTGTTGCTGCCTTCGCCATGCACGTTGAGCAACAGCGTCACCAGCAGCGGCGTGAGGAAGATGCCAAACAGGCTCGACGCCGCCGCGCTGCAAATCGCCGCCGGGATGTTACCCCGCGCCAGGGACGTAAAGGCAATCGCCGACTGTACCGTGGCCGGTAGCGCACACAGGTACAGCATGCCCATGTACAGGTCTTTGCCGATCAGCGGCGACAGCAGCGGCTTGAGCGCCAGGCCGAGCAACGGGAACAGTACGAAGGTCAGGCTGAACACCAGCAAGTGCAGGCGCCAGTGGCCGGCACCGGCGATGATCGCCTGGTTCGACAGCTTGGCGCCGTGCAGGAAAAACAGCAGCGCGATGGCCAGGTTGGTGACCCAGCCAAAGGCCACGGCGGTCTGGCCGCTGGCGGGCAGCAGCGAGGCGAGGATCACCGTGGCGATGAGGGTCAGGGTGAAGTTGTCTGGGAGAAAGCGCGGACGGGTCATAAGTGAGTTCTTCCGGGGGTTGCCAAGAGCGTCTCGGCGACTCTAACGTAACGGCTTGTTACCGACTAACGCCAATGAGCCAACAAATGCCGCCTAAAGGACATGACAAAACCGTGCGCCGCAGCGTGCCCGGGCTTTCCAGCCTGCCACGGCCGGTGTATGGGCGCACCGAATCATTGCCCAATCGCGCCCTGACCCGGCGCCACAGCCACCCGTGGGTGCAGTTGTCGTACGCGATTTCCGGGGTGCTGGAGATCCAGACGAGCGTCGGCCGCTTTGTCGCACCGCCCCAGCGCGCGGTGTGGATTCCGGCAGGCATGCCCCACCGCGTATTCAGCTCTCCGCGCACCGAAATGCGCAGCCTGTACCTCGATTGCAGCGTGACTGCTTGGGCGGATGCGCGTTGCCATGTGCTGGAGGTGAGCAGTTTGCTGCGCGAGCTGATCCGCAGCTTCAGCGAACTGCCGGTGGCCTATGCCGAGGACGGCGCGGAGGGACGCCTGGCCCAAGTGCTGCTGGACCAGCTGGCCGCAGCACCCCAGGTGGACTTGATGCTGCCGCTGCCCATGGACCCGCGTTTACGCCAGATCTACCGCAGCTTGAACCTGCACCCGGAGCAGCAGACCACCCTGGGTGACTGGAGCCGCAAATTGGCGGTGAGCGAGAAAACCCTCAGCCGCTTGTTTTTGAGCGATACCGGGCTGACCTTCCGCGCCTGGCGCCAGCGCTTGCGCCTGCTCACCGCCCTGCCCGCCCTGGAGCAAGGCGAACGCGTGACGGATGTGGCGTTGGGGTGTGGGTATGAATCGACCTCGGCGTTTATCAATGCGTTTCGCCAGCAGTTTGATGCGACGCCGGGGGAGTTCTTTCGCTGACCTCCGAGCCAATGAAGATCCAATGTGGGAGCTGGCTTGCCTGCGATGGCGGTGGGTCAGCTAAAAAAAGTGGCTGGTAGACCGCTATCGCAGGCAAGCCAGCTCCCACATTTGGATCTGTGTACATTCGCTAGCTGCAGGATTTGGCCAGGATCGCCTGGAGCAACACATCCGCCCCCGCCGTCGACCATTCCGGCGAAATCTCCTCTGCCTCGTTATGACTCAACCCATCCACACACGGCACAAAGATCATCGCCGTCGGCGCCACCTGGTTGAGGTAACAGGCATCATGCCCCGCGCCGGAAATCATTGGCCGATGGCTGTAACCCAACGCCTCGGCAGACGCCCGCACCACCTCCACGCAATCAGCGTCAAACGCAATCGGCGCGTACTGGAAGATCTGCTTCACGCTGTGCTGCAAGCCAATCCCATCGGCGATCCGCGCTACCGCCTCGCGCAGTTGCTGGTCCTGGCGCGCCAGCACGGTTTCGTCCGGGTGGCGGAATTCCACACTGAAAAATACCCGCCCCGGCACGACATTGCGCGAGTTGGGGAAGATATTCGCCATGCCCACCGTCGCACGCCCTTCGGCGCCTTGTTCCAGGCCCAGGCCGTTCACCGCTTCGACCACGCGGGCGAAGCCAAGCAAGGCGTCCAGGCGATGGTCCATCGGCGTGGTGCCGGCGTGGGCACTGCGCCCCTTCAATTCGACTTCGTACCAGCGCTGGCCCTGGGCGCCGGTGACCACGCCGATGGTGATGCCTTGTGCTTCAAGGATCGGGCCTTGCTCGATGTGCAGCTCAAACGCCGCATGCACCGCTTGGCCACCCACAGGGTGCGGGCCGGCATAACCGATCTGCTGCAACGCCTGGCCAATGCTCACGCCGTTCTTGTCTTCGCGGGACAGGCCGTATTCCAGGTCAAACACCCCGGCGTAGACCCCTGACGAAATCATCGCCGGGGCAAAGCGTGAGCCTTCTTCGTTGGTCCAGTTGACCACCTCGATCGGCCGGTCGGTCTCGATGCCAAGGTCGTTCAAGGTGCGCAGCACTTCCAGCCCGGCGAGCACGCCGTAGATGCCGTCGTACTTGCCGCCGAAGGGCTGGGAATCGCCATGGGAGCCGGTCAGCACCGGCGCCAGGTGATCAAAACGCCCAGCGCGGCGGGCGAAGATATTGCCCATGGCGTCCACGCGAATGCTGCACCCGACAGCCGTGCACCACTGCACGAACAGGTCGCGGCCGCGACGGTCTTCGTCGGTCAGCGCCAGGCGCGAGACGCCGCCCTTTTCGGTGGCGCCGATCTGCGCCATCTCCATCAGCGAGTCCCACAAACGCTCGCCGTTGACCCGCGCCAGATTACTCATGGGGTTTGGCTCGGTAGCGGAAATCACAGCGATGGTCGCCACCCATGATGGTCTGGGTGCGGGTCAGTTCGATATCGGGGTTGTAGCCAACGATAAACAGCTCGTCGCGGTTGCATGACAGCAAGTGGCCGATCTCGCCCAGGCCCATCTCGGTGTACATCTCGGCGTAGCGGCAGCGCTTGACGTCGTAGTCGTAGTGCTCGGCGTCGCTGGCGATGATCTCGACCTTCAGCGCGTCGTCCTTTTCCCAGAGCACTTGCAGCTCGACAAAGCTCTTGAGGTCGGCCTGCTCTTCCAGCGACGCAAAATGCTTGCCCGCCTGGATCGCCGCGTTACCCACCGCTTCGCCGATCACGGCAGCGGCAAAGTCCTTGCCCTGCTCGCGCTTGAGAATCTCGTAGATCGGCTTGATGATTTCGGCCTCGATCCGCCGCCGGGCAAGAATGCCCAGTTCACCTTCCAGTTTGCTCATGTCATCTCTTCTCTAATTCAATGTGGGAGAACTGTCTTGATCGTTCCCTCGCTCTGCGTGGGAATGCATCCCTGGACGCTCTGCGTCCGTTCTTGAAGGCGCGACGCGGAGCGTCACCGGCGGCATTCCCACGCAGAGCGTGGGAACGATCACAGTCGACCCGGTTATTTACCGCCTGCGACGCTTACGGGCTGCCATTGGTTGGCCTTGACCTGGTACACGGTGAACGACGGTTTCTTCAGGTTGCCTTCGGCATCAAACGCGATAGTCCCCGTCACACCCGCGTAGCTGATGGCACGCAGCACCGGCAGGTATTTCTGCGGATCAACCGAATCGGCCTTCTCGATAGCCGCGACGAGCACGCCAACGCCGTCATAGGCGAACGGCGCGTGCAGTTCGATGTTGGCCTTGTAGCGTTCTTTGTAAGCTTGCTCGAAGGCCTTGCCACCCGGCATCTGCGCAATCGCCAGGCCCGGTTCCAGGGCTATCACGCCCTCGCCTTCGTTCTGCGCCAACTCCAGGAACGTCTGGCTGACAAAACCACCGGCGCCCATCAACGGTGCCTTGATCCCCAGTTGCTTGATGCGCCGCGCCAGCGGTGCGGCCTGGGAGTCGACGCCGCCGAAGAAGATCAGGTCCGGGTTCTGGCTGCGGATATTGGTGAGCACGGCGCTGAAGTCGATGGTCTTGTCGTCCACGTATTCACGGCCGACGACTTTCGCGCCACCAGCTTCGATGGCTTTGACGAACTGGTCCGCCAGGCCCTGGCCGAATGCGGTGCGGTCGTCGATCACGGCGATGCGCTTGGCTTTCAGCGTGTTCAACGCGTAATCACCGGCGACCTGACCGCCGTCGTCGTCATGGCCCATGATGCGGAAACTGGTGTCGAAACCCTGCTGGGTGTAGGCGTGACCGGTGGCCACCGGTGCCACCTGCGCAATCCCGGCGTCGTGGTAAACCCGCGCGGCCGGGATGCTGGTTCCGGTGTTCCAGTGGCCGACCACGCCGACCACACCTTCATCCACCAGGCGCTGGGCCACGGTGACGGCGGTGCGCGGGTCGGATTGGTCGTCCTCGGAAACCAGCTTGAAGGTCACGGCCTCGCCGTTGATCTTCGGGTGCTTGGCGTTGGCTTGGTCGATGGCCAGTTTGGCGCCATTTTCCAGGTCTTTGCCGATGCGGGCGGACGGGCCGGTCAGCGGGCCAGCCAGGCCGATCAGCACGGTCTGGTCGGCTTGGGCCATGGCGCTGGCGAGACTGCTCAGGGCCAGGCCGATCAATGCGGTGTTCTTCAAAATTCTCATCAGTAGTTCCTGCTTCTTTTCGGGCGGGTCGGAACACGCCGGGCGTCCGGTAGCGTCATGGTTGGGTTATTCGCCGAGGTACGCGCTGCGCACCTCGGGGTGTTCAAGTAAATCCTGGGATGGGCCCGTGAGGCTGATGCGCCCGGTGTCCATCACATAGGCGCGGTCGGTGACTTGCAGCGCCAGCCGCGCGTTCTGCTCCACCAGCAACAGGGTCATGCCCTGGCGGCAGACGTCGTCGATCACCTGGAAAATCTTCTCCACCATGATCGGCGCCAGGCCCATGGACGGTTCATCGAGGATCAGCAGACGCGGGCGCGATAACAGCGCGCGGGCCAGGGCGAGCATCTGTTGCTCGCCACCCGACAGCAGGCCGGCGGATTGCTGCAGGCGTTCTTCCAGGCGCGGGAAGTGCTCGAACAACTGGCGCATTTCGCGCTGCACCTGCGCGTTGTCGCGGCGCAAAAATGCGCCGGCTTGCAAGTTTTCCAGCACGCTCATGCGCGCGAAAATCCCACGGCCTTCGGGGACCATGGCGATGCCTTGGCGCAGCAGTGTGTCCGGCGCCTGGCCGAGGATGGAGTGCCCGGCAAAACGGATCTCGCCCCCGGCTGCCGGCAGCAAACCGGTGAGCGCCTTGAGGCTGGAGGTCTTGCCCGCGCCATTGGCGCCGATCAACGTGACGCGCTCGCCTTCGTTGATATGCAGGTCCAAGGATTTGACGGCTTCGATCGCGCCGTAGCGCACCTGCAAACCTTCGACTTTCAACAGTGCTTCAGACATGCGCGCTGGCTCCCAGATAGGCTTGGATCACGGCCGGGTGCTGGCGCACGTCGGCGGGCGGGCCGACGGCGATGACCTGGCCGTAATCCAGCACACTGATGCGGTCGCACACGCCCATCACCAGCTTGACGTCGTGTTCGATCAACAACAGGGTGTGGCCGTCGTCGCGGATCTTTTCCAGCAGGCCGCGCAGTTGCACTTTCTCGCTGGCGTTCATGCCCGCCGCCGGTTCATCCAGGGCCAGCAGGCGCGGTTCGGTGGCCAGGGCGCGGGCGATTTCCAGGCGGCGTTGGTGGCCGTAGCTCAGGCTGTCGGCGCGGTAATTGGCGAAACCGGCAAGGCCTACGTAGGCCAGCAAACGATGGGCGTGAGCACGGGTTTGCGCTTCTTCATCGCGGGCGCGGCGATGCTGACTCAAGGCCGCCCACAGGCCATTGCGGGTGCGCACATGGCGCCCGACCATGACGTTTTCCAGGGCGCTCATCGCGTTGAACAGGCGGATGTTCTGGAAGGTGCGCGCGACCCCCGCCTCGGCGACCTGGTGCACGCTGGTGGGCTGGTAGTCGCGACCATCCAGCTGGAAGCGCCCGGAGTCAGGCGTGTACAAGCCGGTCATCACGTTGAAGAAAGTGGTCTTGCCCGCGCCATTCGGGCCGATCAGGCCGTAGATCTCGCCGGGCTGGATGCTCAGGCTCACGTCGGTCAGCGCCGCGACGCCGCCGAAGTGTTTGTTGACCTTGTCGATCTGCAACAGCGGTGCGTTCATCGTGCCACTCCTTTGGGCCACAATCCGGCGGGTCGGTAGAGCATCGCCAGAATCAACGCCAGGCCGTAGAACAGCTGGCGGATGATTTCCGGGTCCACCAGCACTTGGCCGAACAGCGCCTGCTGCAACGGGCCCATGCTGGCGCGCAAGGCTTCGGGCAGGGCCGCCAGCAATACGCAGCCGAGGATGACCCCGGGGATATGGCCCATACCGCCCAGCACCACCATCGCCAATACGGCGATGGACTCGTTCAAGGTGAAGGATTCCGGCGAGACAAAGCCCTGGAACGAGGCGAACAACGCGCCGCTCACACCACCAAACGCCGCGCCAATGGCAAACGCCAGCAGCTTGAGGCGCACGGTGTTGATGCCCATGGCCTGGGCCGCATCCTCGTCTTCCCGGATCGCCACCCAGGCACGGCCAATGCGCGAACGCTCCAGGCGAATGCAGGCAAACAGGATCAACACCACCAGCGCCGCAAACAGGTAGTAATAGAGGTACACCGACGGCAGGCGCAGGCCGAACAGCTCTTGGGTGCGCCCGAGGTTGACGCCGAGCAGGCTGACCGGGTCGACCTGGGAGATGCCTTTGGGGCCGTTGGTGATATTCACCGGGCGGTCGAGGTTGCGCAGCAGGATGCGGATGATTTCGCCGAAGCCCAGGGTGACGATGGCCAGGTAGTCGCCGCGCAAACGCAAGGTCGGCGCGCCCAGCACCACGCCAAAACCGGCCGCAAGCAGCGCGCCCAACGGCAGGATCAGCCAGATCGAGGTGTGCATGCCCGCCGGCAGCAGCGCCGCCAGTGCGGGGAACTGTTGCAGCAAATGGGGCGACGAGAGCAGCGCAGCGAGGTAGGCGCCTACCGCGTAGAACGCGATAAAGCCCATGTCCAAAAGCCCGGCGTAGCCGACCACGATGTTCAGGCCGAGGGCGAGCATGATGTACAGCAAGGCAAAGTCGAGGGTGCGCACCCAGGTGTTGCCGCCGGCGTGGCCGACAATCCACGGCGCCAGCACCAGGGCCACGGCGAGCAGCAACAGGCCCAGGCTGGCGCGTTTGTTCGGGGTGAGTGACTTGATCATGCGCGGCTCGCCAAACGTTCGCCCAACAACCCGGAAGGCCGGAACACCAGCACCGCGATCAACACGATAAAGGCGAACACATCCTGGTAATTGCTGCCGAATACACCGTTGGTGGCCGCACCCAGGTAGCCGGTGCCGAGGGCTTCGATCAAGCCCAGCAGTAACCCGCCGAGCATGGCGCCCTTGAGGTTGCCGATGCCGCCCAGCACCGCCGCGGTGAAGGCTTTGATGCCGGGCAAGAAGCCCATGTAGAAATGCGCGCTGCCGTAGTTGCTGGCCATCATGATCCCGGCAAGTGCCGCCAGGGCGCCGCCGATGGCGAAGGTAATGACAATGATGCGGTTCGGGCTGATGCCCATCAGGCTGGCGACTTGCGGGTTCTCCGCCACGGCACGCATGGCCCGGCCGAAGCGCGTGCGCTCCACCAGCACCAGCAACGCGCCCATCACCGACAAGGCGATGGCAATCGTCGTCAACGCGGTGGCGTTGGTGATGGCCGGGTGTGCGGAGGCACCGGCCAGCACTTCGATCGGCTCCAGGGGCAGCAATTGCGGGAACATCTGCGGGTTGCGCGTCCACACCAGCATGGCAATGGTTTGCAGCAGCAGCGACACGCCGATGCCGCTGATCAACGGCGCCAGGCGCGGGGCGTGGCGCAAGCGGCGGTAGGCCACGCGCTCGATCACCACCGCCAACACCGCGCAAAAGGCCATGGCGACGAGGGTCGCGCAGAGCAACACCAAGACC
>Ga0302347_1004536_pt1 | contig 11026 bp, 12 predicted proteins | sample PhyWR1_FD_202178 | JGI IMG/M metagenome (GOLD analysis project Ga0302347, IMG submission 202178) | Leaf surface microbial communities from wheat plants in UC Gill Tract Community Farm, Albany, California, United States - DLSL W.R1 (v2)... | ecosystem: Host-associated > Plants > Phyllosphere >...
CAGCGGGCTGGTGGGGCGAAAGCTGGAAGACGCCCCGCTGCTGCTGGTAGCCGCGCCGGACTACCTGCAGCGCCGCGGCACGCCGCAGACGCTGGATGATCTGCAGCAGCACCTGTGCCTGCCCTTTGTGATGCCACGCACCGGGCGGCTGGCCCCGTGGATTTTCCGCGACCGCGGGCGCGACGTGGACTGGCTGCCGCGTTCGTCCATCGAGACCTCCGACGATGTGCTGGGCGTGGTGTCGCTGGCCGAACAGGGCATCGGCATCTGCCAGAGCTATGAGTTCATCGTGCGCGAGCGGCTGTTGCGTGGGGAGCTGGTGGAAGTGCTGCCGCAGCTGCGGGGTAGATCGCGGCCGTTCTCGGTGATCTATGCGCCGCATCGGCGGCAGTCGGCGGCGGCGCGGGCGATGATTGAGTTGCTGGTGGGGCATGCGGCGGTGGTTGAGGACGGCGTCGGCTAAGGATGCGATGCCTTCTTGCGGTGTCGGGTTTGAACCGATTTTCGGACCACGCGGCAGATCAGGCGGCGTGGCCACCCAGTGCGGACTAAGAACTGTTGCAAAGAACGCCGTCGCGCTATTCGCTTGCGACATAGGCGATTGCGCCACTTTGATTCGTAATAAGCAGAGCATCTGCACGAATGCGTCTTGTGGCGTCGCGTGCTGCACGACTGGCGCATGCAACAATAGTTCTTCGCTCTCGAATCCCGCGATTTCTTCGCGAATTTCAATTTGCATTCGAAGCGGCACCGTAAACACCATGGCGAGCCACCGACAACGGGTGGCAGCGGGTCTGCAAACCCGTGACGTTCGATGTGCCTGTTGTTTACGCTTGCCCGTCGGCGCCGTCCTTAACCGGCGCCGGCGGGCAATCCGTCGGCCTTTATGGCGGGCGGTGCGTGGGGGTCTTCTGGCCCACCGGTCATGGCACTACTTCGTCCCGGTTTGCAGCCACGCATCGTCCGCCCCCCCGCCTACGCGGTGGCGCTGTTAAGCACAGCCAAGGAACCCGACGCCATGAACGATTCCGATACTTTCTCTTCGTACACCGTTGTTGAGCCCATCAACGACGACACTCCCCTGCCCGACCTGAACTATCTCCTCGGCATCCTCAAGCGCATGCGCGGCTGCGAAGGAGCCGATGGGCACCCGTGGCCAGAAACCGATGTGTCACCCGGCCGCCGCGTTAGCCTAGCCAGGAGCGAGCGCGCGATGGTGGGCGCGTTGACGGTGCTGGAACTGCTGCACGCGGCAGACCGCTGCCGGGTGGCAGCGGACCCGGAGCGGCATTTGGATGAGGGGGTTGTCGATGGGTTGTTTCTGGCTTGCCGGGGGCTGGTTGAGTGGGCTTGTCACGAGGTGAGACCGGAGTGATCTGCTTCCCCAAGCATGCTTACGGCAGACTTGGTCAAGCGTCACATCGAACAACATCCGATTCCGGCCAAGACCGGCTGGTCCACCTGAGAACCTCGAGCACCAGTCTGCCCAAGCAGTGTGCTCTCAGGTTGGTCAATCTTCCCTGCGCATCAGGGTCCCAAATGGATTTGTTCTGGACGCGCGCCAACAGCTTCCGCCCGGTCTGCAGCGCGGTGAGCTGGACCGGCAGCACGGCGAGCGTTACAGCGAACTGCTTGGACAGCGCGAGCTCAACACCGCCTACGTGGAGAAAGCAGAAACCCCGTACGCTTGGCGCGATTAAAACTAGCTGTTCGGAATGTCGATATAGAAACCTATTCAACCCTCCTCGACTGAACTAACCCCATGATCTGCAATGACCCGCTCGGCCTCCCGATCATAATATTCAGCAACTTCCCTGAGCGTTACTGCGAACCGCTGAAAGCCGGCATTTTCAACTTCCTCAGCCTTACGTCGATACTCCTCAGCGAGCTCCTTCTCGGGCGCCCCAGTAGGATCCACCCAATGAACCCCGCGCGAGTTGTATACCGCAGTTCTAAACCCTCTTCTCAATCCATCGTTATCCCTGACATTAAGTTCCGAGGCAACAGAAGCATCTATCCACAGCCCACTAACGTCAGAGGGAACGCGTATCAACACCTCGCCCACTTGAATCAAAGCCGCATCCAGATGCCCCGACTCTTTGCAAATCTCCCTGGTTTTCCCCAACCACTGGGAGAAGCAGGACCCTGAGAATGAACCATCGATTTGAGTTCCGGGGGGAGTTTTCCAGTCATGCAGAAGTCGCCAAGCATTTGTAGCAATGGCTTTTGCATCCTCGCTGTGTTCGACAGCGGGCGCATCCTCCCTCTGGGATCGATAAATCAGTCTGACTATTTCACAGAAGAACTCTGGCTCGGTCGCCAACTTGTGCTCGAGGAGCTTGGGCTTTCCGTGGCCAAGATAACCCAGTAGTGGAAGATAGGCCCACTCGACGCGAAAGAGATCGTCTTCAGAAACCGATGGTTCTGACTGCAAGAATTTGATCAACTCCCCGATATAGTGGGTGTCCATCGAACTGGACTGGCGAGCGGAAGAAATGGCCAGAAGCAATGCCTGGACAACTTGCTCGACGATGATGAGCTGATTTTCATGAAGTGCTTTATAGAGGCACTCGATTGCGGGATGAGGTCGCTCAAATTCGATTAGTTTGGCAATAGCGAACGAGAGATCCTCGTCCGACTGGTATGGGTTTGCCAACACCGTCGACCAGTACAAGCCCTCTTCAGATCCAAGCCAGCTGGTTACGCGGTCCCAGGTGTCCTTGGAGAACGGCAGTTGGCATAAGAACGCGGCCTTCTGATTCAAAGTCCAATTGGATCCGACGACGCCGTCGCACCACCCCCAGCCCATGACGCTGTAACGCCGAAAAATATACGCATCGACTAAATCCCTCAACTTCCCAGTCGAGCGATCCAGAAAGTCGGGCAGGAGATGCTGATCAGTTGCATTATTGGCGATGCCACCCAACGCAAGCCCCACATGTCTCGGGGATCGAACTGCTTCGGCAAACCGGAGAACTTCGCACACGCCACGGGCAGTCAAAATCTCTTGAATAGCAGCCTCTCTCTTCGCCTCAAGCCTTCTGAACTGCTCCTGCCAATTTCCCGTTTCTTCGTAGAGATCAAAGTCCCTCTCACTAAATAGATACTGGTACAGGTCGAAGGGATCCTTTGGCGCGAGCGTCTTGGCCGCCTCCTCAATTTGCTCAACTGCGTCGCCAGGCAGAGCCCATTCAGCATCTGCAAATTTCCGGTGCTTGCTGGTGAAGCTGACGAGAGCGTCCCATATCTCCCTACGCTGACCTTCTGGCAATCCAACGATGTCATTTGACTTGAGCCTGCTGAGCAGTTCATCGAAAGACGGACACACGAGATCATCGAGCCGAGAGACCAATTGACTCAGTCTTTCCGGATCCTTACCAGCTGTTCGGACCGCGACTTCAGAATACACGGATACTTGATCCCAATACTCCTTACGCGAAACACCCTTCTCCCAATTTTCGGGAATAGACTTCCGCCACTCAGGCCTGTGCGACCCGGAAGACATTTGGTGGTGGCCCGGCAAGAGTTGAAGCAATAGATTCCAGCCAACTTTAGGTTGCTCAGCAAGCACGGCTTGAACTGCAACCTTGCGCTTCTCGATGGAGCCCAGCGTCTGAGGCAACCAAGGTAGCAATATAGTGACAAGCGAATTCGACGGACGATTTGCCCAGTTTCCGCCGGGATCATGGCTTGCCAATTCGGCAAGCAGCACTGAAACCCTGACAAGTAAGTCAGGGTCCCAAGCCAGCCCCTCCAGTGCCCAAAGCAGCCCAGTTAAGTAATTCCCCCCCGTCACGCCATTTCCTTCCTGGGCAAACAGCTCATCAAAGGGACATGGGTTGAGTTGAAGCGCCGCGTCGACCGCGTCAAGGAAGTCTTTAGGGGCTGCCTCAGCCAGGGACGGCAGCAGGTTATTCAGGCTCCCCCAAATAACCCAGTCTGCATCGGCGAAGATTTCCCTGACGGCCAGAATGCCAACTTCCTCCGCCTTTCCTCGGGAAGTATTGGGGAACGCCTCGGGATTATTGCTAATTAAGGCCAGCCCTTCGGCTAGTCCTTTACGGAAGACCGGCGAATAGGACTGTACCTTTCCATAAATGCTCGCTGCGTAGCGTTCACCTATCGCAAGCTCAAATGCGGGATCACGCTCCTTCAACACCTTGACAGCTGCGGTTCGGAACGCATCAAGGTTCTGATCAAGAATCCGCGGCCCCAAAAGCTGCAATAGCTCGGCTCGACGTGAGACTTTCCACACGCCATCCTTGACCGAAAGAGGGCTATCCGGTCTTTGAAGTACTTCCTTTGCCTTTGGGAGCCATGATTCATAGCTAACCCCAAGAAGGTTAGAAATTTCCTGAGTGTCGCTATTTTTCATTCCATGCCCCTATCAGCAGAGTCATCGCTATGTAGCTCGCATCAGGATGGTTGGTCCAGTCGGTCATTGACTGAGGGATCTTCGCCGATAGCTCCTTCGGAAATTCAATCGGGGCCCTCTCTTTGAACATCTCCAGCAAGTCTTCAGGTATGCTGCTCTTCGTTATGGTCGCCGCGTGCTTGTTCATTTTCTGAACAAAATCAACTACACGCAGCCATGCCACAGCAGGGAGTTCCTTCTGGTATTGGGCTATGTGCGAATGAAGCAAGGACTTCGTCACGCTACTCTCAATGTCCAAGTCGTACCCGAGCAGGTGGAAATGTCGCAAGAACTGAAAAGCATCCTCATCAGATAAAGACTTTCCACTGTTTGCGGCGTCAAGGTGATGCCTGATGGCGTCCAGCTTCTCTCCGCACTTGGCAGGGCTAAAGTTTGCCTGCTTAACGTGCCGATAGAACTCTTCGGCACTGACGGTTGCCCTGGCATGTTCGAGGATCCAAGGCACGTTGCTCTGGTCTACGCCACTGAGCGGCCCTGTAATCAATGCGATCGCATCTTTGCCTTGGGTGAACACGGCGGGGTTGCTGTAGTCTTCCCACGCCGCTTGCAGAACTTCCCCCAGCAACTTATCGCCTTTGGTAAACGCTATGGAATGCTTAACCTGCCCAAGCATTTTCCGCGTCACTTTGCTGGATACGTCCTCCGTAGTGACGATCAAGTCGTCGGTTGCGTACCCATCAACTTTGCCTTGGAGTTTTATTTCCACAATCGGCTTAGATGGAAAGCATGGCGCGTAGCCACCAGTTATCATCAAGGTGACGAAGGCGGCTTGCACATGAGCCTCAAACAGAACACCTCCACCGCCAGTCGAAAACGGATTGCTAAGCTTCTTTCTGCTCATGCCGTCTGCTCATCAATTCGTACGACACCCTCTACTCGCAGTTGCCAGGAAATCAGGCGTAGCAGTGGCATGTCGCGTATAGCAGCGGGGGCGGTGGCCTCGGCTGCCTGCCCTAATACGTCTCGTATCCGTCCCTTTGGGAACGGCTTGTTCATCACCAAAGGCGGTGTTCGAATCATAGCGAGGCCCCTATTCTGCAGCATTCATATCCAGTTTAGCTCATGACCGCCTTGTCCGTCGGCGATCTCAATCTCCCACATGCCACCTTGGTGGATCCCCCGGCTATTCCCCAACAAGTGGGTTTCCTTTTAGGGCGCTTGACGCCCTGCGGCCAAGAACGGACCTCGTGCGCCCCGCCATGAGGTCGTGCCAAGAGGAACGATTTAGTGCTTCTGTCGCTCAATTACAAGAAGGCGGCCTCGAACGCTGGGCACGGACTGCTCCTTCACGGTGAAAGGGCCTAGTTCGGCAGGAATCAACACGAAAATCGCTTCGCGGATGCCACTGGCAAGCATGTAGCGCTCGACTTGAGCGATCGACATCTGGATGTTCCTTTTGAAGTGGCGCTTCAATTCGAAATTTACTCGCTCATCGCCGTCTCGGAGAACCAGATCAGCACGCAGGCTGGGCGAAAATCGCTCATCCATGGGAACTTGAATTTCGGGAGCCAGTGACAAGAGATATCCGTGCAGGGTATCAACATACTGCGCCTCGTAGCGCTGAGCGCCGCCAGTATGCCCGGTGGTAGCAACGAACTGCTTCAGCAAGCCGGCAGCTCGATCTAAAAGGCTAGAAGACTGAGTTATTGCCAATCTTGACCGGATTTCATCTTCGCGCGCAGCGCCAACGTCTCGGCGCTGACCTTGTCCGACGGGCTCACGGCCCCTTGCGGAGCCTCGATCCCAATCCGTGCGCCTCCACACACGAACGCCTTCGTCGAGGTAACAAAGTCGTCTGCTGAAGAGGTCCGCACCGCCGGAACTCGGTGATCACTCAGGGAAATCTTCCCGGGATCGGCGGACTCGTGTGGGCTTGTGTCCCATCCAGATCGGAGTCGCGCAGAGGAGCACCGAGGCACGACTGTCGCAGCAAGGGGCGCTTGAGGTCCTGCACTACCCGCTCGTCATGTGCGACCCCCAAGTACGGGAGGGCCAAGCGCGGCAAGTCGCGGACTTCCTGCGCACCGCTGGACGGGAACCCTTGGTGGAGGAGCAAGTGGCATCGGTAGACGTCATGATGGCCCTGATCGCTGCGGGGTTGGCGCTGGGCTTCCTGGCGGAATCGCAGTGGATCGCCTGTCGGGAGCACGGTATCGAGGCAAGGCCCTTGGTCGACCTCCACCCCATGTTGACGACGTACCTGCTGCGGCTCAATACCGAATCCACGCGGGCGGTATCGCGGTTCATTGACCGGATCACCGAGCTACGAGAAATGTCCCTGGCCCCGGCCCCGGCCCAAAGACGACCGAAGTAGCAAGTGCTCGGTCTGATTCGGTAGCGCACGTAATCTCCCGGGGGGCAAGGCTCCTGCTGTGCCACGATCAGTCCCAATGCCAGACACCTGTTCAAACGCTCTGTCAGGTGGTGCCTTGGGAGTGACGGGATCACCGGTCGGCGGTATTGTTTCTACGCCTCTCGCGGAGGTCAGCATGAACAGAGCAGCCGCGAAACCAGCCTTCCCCCTGGCATTCCCGAAAGGACCCATCATGGATGAATCGCAAGGACCACCGCAGATCGGATTGCTCCACTTGGATGTGATCAATCCAAGCAACTTTGCCGAGTTTGAGCGGGATCTCGAGACCGCTGGCCTGGACATCCGAATCCAGACCAGGCCACAGCCTGGTCCATATGCGGCTCTGGAGTGGATGCTCCCTACCGCAGTCGTTGTCTACATCGGAAAGGCCTACTTTGACTCCTTCCTCAAGGAAGCCGGCAAAGACCACTACGCAATTTTGAAGGCGGCCATCGGCAGACTTTCGGCGAAGTTCACCGGGAAGGGCGTTCCGACGGGAAGACTCTATTTCACCGAGGGAAAAGCAGAATCGGAAATCCCGAGATACTCGATCCTCTATTCGATCATGGCCGACCTGGAGAACGGCTACCGCGTGAAGCTCCTGATGCGCAATGACTTCGACGCGACGACATGCAATGCGGCGCAGCACGCCTTTCTGCAATTCCTGGCCGATCTGCACGCTGGAACGCTTGAACCGTCGAAAATTGAGGGGCTAACGGAGGCGAAGCCGATCGGAAATATGCTGTTGATGGCGTATGACCCGGCCGACCAGCGCCTTCACGTCGTCGATCCATTGACCGACAAGAGGGGCCGAGGGTGATACGCACACCCACTGCAAGGTTGAGCTGCCGGGCGGCTTAATCCAAGTGTTCAATGTGCTCGCCGGCAATGACGGCCCAGCTGTGTCGTCGTTCTTCAAACAGGGAGATGGACGGCGCAGGGAGGTCGGCATCAGCGAACGCGCCGATCGCCACCGCGACGAAGCCCAGGAATCTCGTACTGGCGTAGAAGACGGTGGAGCCGCAGTTGGGGCAGGAGTGGAAGGTCGTCGTTGCTCTGCTCTCGCCCCTGGACGAGTACTTGCTGAATTGCCCCGCTGGCTGCGCGTGGGTTTGCGCAAAGCGAGCCTGGGCGGCAAACGCGCTGCCACAGCGCTTCTGGCACTCGAAGCAATGACATACCGATATCCGAGTGAGTCGTCGCACCTGACGTGCGCAGGAACGCCGCTGAAAGAGCGTCTACCGGCCCCTCCATGCAGGAAAGAAATCGAAATCCGTCAAACAGGGTCACGCCGCTGACCCCACTTCCTCATTGAACCTGGCCGCGTCCGCCATCAAGGTGGACAGCCAATCAGAAGTGAGTTCGACCGCAAGGGCGCTCACAAACGCCACTGCCGCCTTGCTCATGACAGACTCTCCAGGAGCCGCTCCGATGGTCATGCTCGAGGTCCATGAGGTCTTCGTTGAGGCCATCACTGATAGGGCTCACTCATGCTCGCGCCGGCCATGTCACGCGCTTGCAGATGCCGACGGTGGAAAGCGCGGAGCGTGATTGACCCTCAGATTTAGCACGAGGGGCTACAGCCAAAGTTCTGCGAACCCAATTTCAACCATTCTGAAATGTGATAGATCGGCACTAGCCTCCGCGCCGATAGGCAATCAGGGAAAAGATCGATCCCCGAAACGAGCTTGCGCAATGCCTACGTTCGCCTCTGGCCAGACCCGGTGAAGGACGCTTCACTGCAGAGCGCCACAGGACTTGTCCCACTGCCCGCCTATGATCGGGTGTACTAGACAAAGCCGCTGAGAAGTCGGGTACTGCTAGAATGGAAATTGGTCAAACCACTTCGCCATATGCCCACTATTTCGTCATCCATTATGCCTCCGCCCAAATCCTGGGATGAGCTTGAGGACATCTCACTTGCCGCTGCCAAACTACGCTGGAACTCGACGGATTTCTTCCGGCACGGGCGACAGGGGCAGGCGCAAGACGGCGTGGACATATGGGGGCACGACGACGACGATCGACATATTGGCGTGCAGTGCAAGAACACAGTCATGGGGATCACGCTGAACGTTGTTGAGTCGGAGATTGAGAAGGCTGAGAGTTTCGTTCCCAAACTAGATCGGCTCTACATTGCAACTACGGCACCCAGAGATGCGCCACTTCAGAAGGCCGTGAGGGAAATTTCTCAATCGCGTGGGCGCGAAGGGAAGTTCAAGGTGGACATTCTGTTCTGGGACGACGTATGCCAGGATCTCGCCAAGGATGAATCCGTATTTTTCAAGTATTACCCTCAGTTCAGGGCTGGCGATGATCCAACGCGGAAGCATGACCAAGCGCTGTGGAGAGAAATGACGAAACTACTCCACACAGATGGAGTCATCGGATTTCTGGATCAGACGAACATGGCTGGATTCTCTTTCGAAACAGCAAAGCTGAACCCGCTGGGCGATTTCCGTGACAAAGGCAACACTCCCGAGTGGGAGTTCATTTCACCTGAGCTTGAGGCAATAAGAAAGGATCTCTGGAGCGAAGTAGACGGCTACCTCCGTCTGATAGGACTGGAAACCTTCCCAACGCGCAACCCTGGATGGAATAGCGTTCCTGCCGATTGGGAGTTTGAGAAGCCAGAGCGGTTCAGCCGTACGGTGGAGGGTTTGCACGCGCGTGCCGGGAAGATCGTCAGCCTGCATGCATCCTTGGTCCGTGCAGGTCGAGGCAAAGGGTACAGCCACTAGTGTCAGACGAGCTGGCAAGACCTCTTCAGCGGCGCGTCCCGAGAACTCTTCGCGATGGGCCCGTGCCCCTCGCGAGGAACGTCGCGCGTGGGCCGCTGGAGAGCAGGCTGGGCGGCCGACGCCCACTGACCGGTTACTCTAGTTCGGTTTGACCAGCGAATACACCAGTGGGCCGGGAAACTGCCAAATGCGTGAGTCGTCAAGGACAAAGACGACGTCAAATATCGCAAACGCGCCCGCCTCCCACAGGAGTTGAGCTAGGTAGCCAGCCGCCTGAGAAGCCTCGATCGCCGGCAATGGCCAGTTGTCGTAAACCATGAGCCAATTCACTGGATACCGGACGAAGCCAGGTGCGCCAGCCTTTCGCATCTTCTCTTTGACAAAGTACGCCATTGCCGCGGCCCATTCGCGTTCCGCCGAGTCTCCTTCCCAGCCCTGACCCGAGTCGTCGAGATCCTGAGATAGGATCTCATCACGAAGTTCGCCGAAGGTCTTCCGAGGCTCCCCCGGCAAGGCTCGGGGAGTGAAATAGATGGCAGACCCGAGACCCTTCTCTCGCAGGAACATCGACTGTGCGACGTTCTCCGGTACTGCTTCAGTATGTTCGATTCCTACCTCGGCCGCCGACATGGCCAGAAGGAAGTCAGGCCTGTCGGAATGGACAAGGGTTAGCGGAAACGAAAGGTCTTCTGGCGGGATTGTGGCAAGCAAGTGAGCGACGCAATAGCGTTCCACGTGGTCAGTACGGCGACCCTCCGACCGCAGAGGCACCGCTATATCAAGCTGGCCAAGTTTGATTTGAAGTTCGGCTGGAGTCGCTGCAGTCAGGATCGTTTCCGGCATCGTAGCTTCCGCGTTGTGGCTAAACTTTTCATCTCTTGCATTTCCGAAGCCATTCTCGGAGGTATCAGCATCGAGCTTGCAACTGCACCAAGTTTGCCGCAACTCGCCGCAGCAGGTTGTGCCGATGGCCACCGGATTCCATCCGTCAGGGACCTGGAGACCTGCTGATGCCTGGAACGCCCCATAAAACAAGCTTTCCCGGGAACGCTTTTACCGTCAAAGACGGTAAAAGTCTGAGTAGTGAATGAGAGTGTCTTAATCTCGCCGCGATTTTTACAGTTAGCTGTACCGCCAACCTTCTCTGCTGGTCAGCGATAGTCACCGATAAGCACCGCAACGAATTTATTTCAAATTCAACGCGTTACGGCAGCCTTTCGATAGCTGGCGATAGTCCTCGAAAGACCTAAATTCACTCCCACTCAATAGTAGCCGGCGGCTTCCCCGAGATGTCATAAACCACCCTCGACACCCCCCGCAACTCATTGATAATTCGGTTGCTCACCGTTCCCAGGAACTCATACGGCAGATGCGCCCAGTGCGCCGTCATGAAGTCAATCGTCTCCACGGCCCGCAGCGCAATCACCCACTCGTAAGCGCGCGCATCGCCCACCACGCCCACCGACTTCACCGGCAGGAACACGGCAAACGCCTGGC
>Ga0302347_1004539_pt1 | contig 11023 bp, 10 predicted proteins | sample PhyWR1_FD_202178 | JGI IMG/M metagenome (GOLD analysis project Ga0302347, IMG submission 202178) | Leaf surface microbial communities from wheat plants in UC Gill Tract Community Farm, Albany, California, United States - DLSL W.R1 (v2)... | ecosystem: Host-associated > Plants > Phyllosphere >...
ATGAACATGTACTAAAGATTGGAGCTCCTTCGAACAGTCTGATAAAAACGTCTTACACCCCCCCTGCGGGTAAGACGCTCGTCGGCAGCGTGCTTAGCACTATTGCATCATTGGTAAACACGATTTCTACTAAACTGGTTTCGGCGTTGAACACATTATTGGACAAGCTCTTCAACCCGATAATCAATATTTTGTTGAACTCGTTAGGCGTACAGTTGGCCGTAGCCGAGGTAGGCGCCAACCTCTCTTGCAGCACCCAACTGGCGCTTTGACTTATAAGATGGCTCCTGTAGCCGCTGGCGAGGTACATGCTGCGATGGGTTGTCCATCAACGCTGCATTCGGAAGACCCTCCGGACCTTTGGGACACTCGCACCTCGACAGCGGCTATAAGTGTTGCGTTAAACCTCAACCACCGGCAATTCCACGCAAAACCGGGCCCCGGGCCCGGTATTGCTCACGCTCAACCGTCCGCCCATGTTGTCGATAATGCCGTAGCTGACCGACAACCCAAGGCCGGTACCAATACCTATGGGCTTGGTGGTAAAGAACGGTTCGAAGATACGCTCCAGCAACCGCGGGTCGATGCCGTCGCCGTTGTCCTGTACCCACAGCCGTACACAGTTACCCTCTGCTTCGGCGCTCAGGGTTATCAGGGGCTGGAAGTCGCGATCTGTCTCGCGCTTGCTCAACAAGGCATCACGCGCATTGACCAGCAGGTTGATCAACACTTGCTCCAACTGGTCTGAATGACCGCGCACCTGCACGCTACACGCCAGCCCCTCGGCGTGGATCTCTACGCCTTTACAGCGCAGACCTTCGCCCAACAGGGCCAAAGTACCTTCCAGTGCCTGCACCGGGTTGAAGACCTGCTGCTCGATTTCGGAACGCCGACCGAACACGCGCATATGGTCGACCACTCGCGCAGCGCGCTGGATTTGCGAATCGATACGGGTGAGTTTTTCCTTCAGGTAATCAATCTGTACATCGCCGTTGCTGAGGCGTTTGAGTACGTTGACGATAGCCATGCGCATCACATTCAGCGGCTGGTTGATCTCATGCGCCAGGCCGGTGGCCATTTCGCCGAGCGTGGCCATTTTCGCGCCGTGGGTCAGTTGCTGTTGCGAGCGCCGTACCTCGGTGTTGTCACGACCTACCGCCTGGACTTCGAGCAGTTGACCCTGAGCGTCAAACACCCCCCGATCAGACCAGACCCACCACGCATGCTCGCGGCCAGGCAGTTGCAGGCTGATTTCAGCCGTACTCACCGGGAACTCCGGGCTCAAGCTGGCAATACGCCGTTCAAACAACTCGCGCTGTTCGGCTGAGAGCCAGTCGCCCAGGTTGATCCCCGGCAGAAGCTCAGGGGCACACTCCAGATAATTGGCCAACGGCCGGTTGCCGAAGGTCAGGGTCAAGTCTGGCAAGTAGCGGCAAATCATCGCCGGGGAGTCTTCGACCAGAATCCGGTAACGCTCCTCACTGTGTTTGACCCGCTCGGCCGCTTCGGTGGTCTCGGTAATGTCCAGCCATAACCCTACCGCCTCAACGGGCAGCCCCAGGTCGTCGCGTAATAATTTGGCCTCGTCCAGCAACCAGTGATAGTCGCCAGCGCGGTCACGCAGACGGAAACGGCTGCGGGTGCTGCCTTCACGCAGCAACTGGCGCGTACGCTCAAAATACTGCTCGCGGTCATCGGGGTGGATCCTGTCGATCAAGGCCGCCCCTGCACAGTCGTCCAGGCTCCAGCCCAGCAAAGGTTGCAAGCTGTCACTGAAAAATGCCGGCAGCAATGCACCTTCATCGTAACGCTGCACGTAGATCACGGCAGGTGAACTGGCGATCAGGTTGTCCAGTCGCGCATGGGCGGCGGCGGCCTGCAGTTGCTGGTTTTTGATGTCGCTGATATCGAGCATGTAGCCCACTGTGCGCCGGCTTGCACCTGTTCCCAGCACCTGGCCCTGAATCCGGTACCAACGGGTCGGTTGCGTACTTTGGGGCTGGTGCAGCCGCGCGCACAGCATCAGCGTTTTGCCATGCTCCAGTAACGCATTGAAACCGCTGCTCAGTTCATCCCGATCCGCGGGATGAAACAGCGCCAGCCACGCTTCACGGGTCAACGCCGAAGGTTCCAGCTGCGGCAATAAACTTGCGCTCAATTGCGGCGCCAGCTGCAATTGCCGGGAAGGCTGCAACCACTCCCACCACCCCGTACCCAACAGTTCCTGCAGCGCTTGCATGCGCTCCTTTTGTTGTTCGTGTTGCTGCTCACGCAGACGATCCTGCAGCGGCCCGGCCATTGCCGCACAGACCAGCAACCAGTCGCTTTCGCTCATCAGCGATGGCTGCTGCGTGGCCGGGTAAAAACCCAGCAGCAACCACACGGACTGCCCTTGCTGGTCGCAGTAAGGCACCAGCCAACCGTCGGCATTGCCAAACAGACTATTGAGCAAAGGGTTTCGGGTTCTCTCGACATCGGCGTTTATGGATCGGGGCCGTTTGGCATCCACACCATCCAGGACCTCGCCCAGGGTTTGTCCTGAGGTCCACAACGCCGGCGCATCAAACCCGTGATACGCGCTATATAGACGCCAACCCAGTGGTGTACCACTGCGCACGGCCAGTGCCATGCAGGGCACACGCCATTGCTGCGCTACACGGCACAGCGCCTCATGCATCACCTCAGGCAAGCGGGCGGCGCTGCACTGACGCAACTGTTCACCGATGCTCAAGACCAGTTGCGCACATTGCTCGCGGCTGCCGGCTTGCTGGCTGTCGCGCAATAAATCGCCGATATCCAGCAGTTGTAATAACCAGCAGTCAGCCTGCGGCTGTACCCAGCCCCGGGTGTGCAGCACGTTCAATCCGGGGCCTTGAAAATCCAGATCAAGACAGTGTCCGACCCAGTCCGCCGGTCCCCCTTCCAGCGCCAGCGTGCTGCCCGACACCAAATAGTCCAGCAGCAGACGCGGTGTAGCGTCACCAGCATCGCGCCCCAGGCCATGGCGCTGGAGGCCGTTAGCATCAATAACCCGCCCCTGCTGATCGAGCAGCAGTTGCATGCACCCATCGGTGCGTGACTGCAAACCAGAAGATCCGGGCAGCTGCTCGTTGGCCCGCCCCGTCAGGCGCCCAAAGAGCTTCTCACCCTGGATCAAAATTTCATACTCGATTGCGCGGTCAAGGTCGTCGGCAGTTGAGGCACGCTGACAGTGCCCAACGTGAGTACCGGCATAAGAGTTGCCAACGCAGCGGACGGAAGGGAGACAGTGGCCGTTAGAACACCCGCAACGGGGTCATAAGATGCGGTTTTGACCAGACTTGGGGCCACGGCTTTAGGCACCCAGCGCAGTTTGTCGTCCAGCACGCCTTGGGCCACTGACTCGACCGCCTTTTTATATGCCACAGCCGTAAGCGTCGGATCAACCGCAACACTGCGCCGCACCGCCTCGGCGGTGGCGTTGTTAAATGACTGCATCAGCAACAACGGCAAGCTGTAACTTAGAACGCCATAAAGAACAGCAAAAAAAATCACGAACACCAACGCGAATTCAATTGCGGCGGCACCTTTTTGTTTCTTGGGAAGGCCTATTTTCATGACTGCGTCCACCCTGACAATCAAAAGTAATATCATCATAGAATCATTAGTAAAAAAGGGATGTTAATTACGTGATCCACTTATCTGTTGTACTTACTTGGCTCTTTGCTTGCGCCACACAAGACTTTATCCAGCGCCATATTTCCAACATTCTGACCTTCGGCGGGGCCGCACTGGCGCTGTTGTATCTGCTATGGACCGGTGACACCTGGCTGGGCGCCAGCGCTGAAGAAGGCGGCTGGGCGCTACTGATCGCGCTGCTGTTGACCCTCCCCGGCTACGCCCTGAACAAGCTGGGCGCCGGTGATGTGAAGCTACTAATAGCCTTGGCCCTGGCAACCGATCGTCTGACAATTCTTGGCACAGTGATTGGATCCAGTTTGTGTGCCGGGCTGTGGTGGTTAATAGCGTCAAAAATACTGCCTTTGTTGAATCAATGGTTTAACTCAGACGAATTTAAGGTGAAACGTTCAATGTCAAAAAAACTTCCTTATGCACCTTTTTTGTTAGCCGGTTTTATCATGACAACAATGCTACTTGGATAGTCAGTTTGAAGGATTAATACCTTGTACATAGTCGTAAAGTAGGTCTACGTTAGAATCAGTCACGTAAAACGTGTGGACCAAGATGTCCCAGATTGGTTTACCAGGATGGAGAACCGTGTGAATACACACACCCCCCTTATAAAAATTCTCGTCGTCGATGATCAGCCCTTGATTGTCGAAGAACTCTGCGAGTTTCTGGAAAGCAGCGGCTACCGTTGCGTGCCTTGCCAGACAAGCCGTGAAGCCATCAGTGCTTTTATTGCCGACCCACTGATAGGTCTGGTGCTGTGCGACTTGCACATGCCGGACATGAATGGCATCGAACTCACCCAGCATTTGCAAAAAGTTGCCGGTAAGCAGCGGGGCTTTGAAAGCATTTTGCTGACCGGCCGCGCCGACAAACAGGATGTGATCAAAGCCTTGCGTATCGGTATGGCCGATTACTACCAGAAGCCGGTCGATCTGAACGAACTGCTTGAGGGCATCCAGCGCCAGGAACAGATCCTGCGCGAAAAGCACAAGAGCAACCAGCTGGGGCTACTGAACCAGAAGTTGCAATATCTGGCCGAGTCCATTGATGACCTCTATCAGGATATGGAATACGCCCGCCGCCCTCCCCAGTCCAGCGCTGAAAACCCGAACAATCACTCTTCGAACGACAGTACCTGTCCTCAGATCCCGAGCATTTTCAAACAGCTGTCACCGCGCCAACTGGACGTCGCCAAACTGGTGAGCAAAGGCCAGACCAACTACCAGATAGCCTGCGATCTGGGCATCACTGAAAACACCGTAAAACTTTACGTGTCACAAGTGCTGCGCCTCACCCACATGAACAACCGCACCCAGCTGGCTCTCGCCCTGTCCCCCAACGCCTCAGTCCAGCATGGCCGGCAAACAGCTGGCAGCTAAGCCCCCAACAAGTACAACCCCATCCCCCTACCCTCACACCGGGCGGGAGATGGCGTCACTATCAATCCGACTTGGCTTTGCCGCCCTCATCCTGCTTGTAGTACTCAGGGATGGGGTGGGTGTAGCTGTCCAGCCAGCGCTGCAGGCTGCGCTCACGCTCCTGGGAAGTGGCCACCTGGTGTATCGGTGACCGGGCCTGGCCGCTGACCTGAAGCTGCAACCAGTTTTCGGTGTCCTGCTGGGATCTGGACACAGGTCCCGGCTCGATGGCAAAGGCGCCAAACGGCAGGACGGCTAACAACACACCTACTCGAATATACAAATTCATGGCACACCTCCAACGCATTATTTGATCGCAGCCACTTGATTGCTGGCTGTCTTGGCTTGGGTTTTCAGGGCTTGCGCCCTTGCCTGGGCATCACCCACTTGCGCGGGGGTCAATTCGGCACGACTGGCAAGCTCGGCGGCCTGGCTCCACTGGTCCTGATAAATCAGCAAGGTCACCAGATTCAACGCAGCCAGCGAGTCCCCCTGCTTAAGCTCCAGAGAGGTCAAAAACTCAAAGCGCGCTTCGTCCAGCCGTAATTGATTGAGATACACCACGCCCAGGTCATTGCGGATTTTTTCATCGGTCGGTGCCATACGTGCTGCCCGTTCCAGATGGGTCGTTGCCAGTGCGTTATCGCCCCGTCCGGCTGCCAGCTGACCCAGACCATGTTCACCTTCCGCCGCCAGACAAGTGCCTAGCAGCCCTTTGTACAAAGGTTCGGCTTCACTGCGGCCCAGTTGCCGATAGATTCTGGCCTTGCGCAATTGCACCTGCGCGTAGCGCTCCGGCAGACCTTGCAAGTTGGCCAGGCTGGCGTGCAGCTTTCCTTCCTTGGCCATGTCGTCAGCCAGGTTCATCGACAGTTCCTGGTCGCTACTCAACTTGGCGCAACTGCTGCCAGTCAGGCCCGCCCATGGCGAATTACCCTGGCCCCCTGTCGCACAACCGCCCAACATCAGCAACGCACACGCGGCAATGACAGCTTTCATATTCATACTCCTGATCACGAGCCAAAGGCCCGTGCAATAGCCATAAAACTCGGCCCCGCCAATACGATCATCAGTGCCGGAAACAGAAACGCCATCATCACCACCGACATCTTGGCCGACATTTTCGAGATGTATTCCTCCATTCGCGTCAGGCGACGGTCATCGAGCAGCTCTTTAAGTGCTTGTAACGATTTCATCGCGCCACCGCCCTGCTGAATCAATTGCTGAAGAATCACGCAGGTGTCATTGAATTCATCTACATCCAGCAAGGCCGCGGTTTTGCTCAGCTCTTGGCTCAACTCCAGTCCAGAGTCCACCCGAACCAGCATCACTCGCAGCTCCCCCGTAAGTACTGGCAGCAATTGCCGCCCCTCCTGGCTCAGCACCCGCAGCGCCTGCTCGACCGCCATGCCCGACTCAAACAGAATGCGCAGTAAAGGGATGAAGGTTGAAACCTCTACAGCCACTTCTTGCTGACGTTTTTTCGCCACGTAGGCCAACATCCGCTTGGGAATCAGATACCCCACCGCAAGCGCAAACAGCAGCACAATCAGTAGATTCCCCGACCCGGGAAAGAACAGCTCGTGCCCCAGAAAAATCAGCCCGGCAAACGCTACCGGGGTCCCGATCTGGAAGGCGGCAAACAATGAACGCTGGCTGGCTGTGCGCCAGCCAACGCGATTGAGCAAGAGCTGGGTTTCACTGTCCATCGAGACAGATCGCTGGCCGAACTTGCTGTTACCCACCGCCCGCATCCAGAGGCTTAACGTGCCAGGGCCGGTCTTGTCACCTTCCAGGCGCTGCATAACGCGCTGCTGGCTCAGCCGCTCCTGAATCACATGGTTAATCAACAGCCCCAGGGCACCCAACAATAAAATCAAACAAATCAGCAAGGCCATGTCATATGCTCCGCACCATGCGCCATAGTCCCAGGCAACCAATCGCCTGCAATGCAAAGGCGGTAAGCAGCATGTGCTGACCGCTCGGATCGCTCCATACCTTGGTCAGGTAACTGGGGTTGGTCAGCATGAAATAACCACCCACCAATAACGGCAACACCGCCAGAACCATCGCAGTGATACGTGTTTCACCGGTCATTGCCTTGAGCTTGCGAGCACCTTGATCACGTTCACGAATCAGCAGGATCAGGTTTTCCAGCAGTTCACTGGCGTTGCCGCCGTAGCGATGGTTGACCTTCAAGCCAAGGGCGAACATACGAAATTCATCGCGCTCATACAGCTCGGCAAAATCTTCCACCGCCTCGGGCAAACTCACGCCCAACTGCACGTTCCGCGAGACCCGGCTGATGCTGCTTTTAAGCGGATCGCTGGACGACTCAATCGCATGCAGCACCGCATCGGACAAGGTGCGCCCCGCTTTCAGGCTACGCACGCAGTGATCGAGCAACTGCGGCAATTGCTCCACCATGCGCCGTACCCGACGCTGATAACGCCAACTGACATACAGCCTCAAAAGCAATGGCGGCAGCACCACAAAGATCAAGAAATACGCCCAGCCTCCCAACAGGCCCGCCAATACCGCTACCACGGCCCATATCGCCAACCACAAGCCAAGACGATCGGAAGGGCGGCCCAGACCTGCCTGCAAAAAGGCGCGGTCCAGCCACGCAACACTCAGGGGCTTCTGTGCAATTAACGGCTGACCTTCACCTAAGCGGTCCAGCACCCTGTTGGTGGCAGGGTCACGCAATGCGCGGTAGACAAGACTCAGCGACATCACAAACATCAAAAAGCTGATCAGAAAAAGTATCAAGGCCGGGATCATGGGCGCGCCTCAGCCGTTTGCATTCAAAATGGGGTCGCGACGCAACTTGTCGCCTGCCGGGTTCAAGGCTTCGCGCATAAAACCAAAGCCCGTACGCTTATCCAGCCGGAACAGGGTGTTGGTGACATAAACATCGTCCCGTACTCCCACCACCTCCAGCACCTCACTGACGCAGCGTCGACCATCCGGCATACGCGTCAGTTGGATAATGACGTCCAGTGCGGCGCAGATCATCTGGCGCAAGGTTTTTTCCGCCACCGTGCGCCCGGTCAGGCCCACCAGAGTTTCCAGACGCAGCAACGCATCTTGCGCAGTGTTGGCATGCACGGTACTCATCGAACCATCGTGGCCGGTGTTCATCGCGGTCAGCACATCAAGCACTTCAACACCGCGAATTTCGCCAAGGATGATGCGGTCCGGACGCATCCGCAGGGCATTGCGAATCAGATCGCTGGATTTGACTTCACCATGCCCTTCAGCATTGGGCGGCCGGGTTTCAAGACGCACCACGTGGGGGTGGCCGAGCTGCAGCTCCGCCACGTCTTCGATGGTAACCAGACGCTCATGGGGGTTGATCAACTGACTCAAAATGTTCAGCAACGTGGTTTTACCGGTACCTGTACCGCCGCTGATCAAGATATTGCAGCGCTTGCCTACCGCCTCCTGGAAAAACTCAAAGATCGGCTGATCAATGGTTTGCATCGCGACGAGGTCGCTGCTTTTAAGCATGTCCTTACGAAATTTCCGGATCGACAGGCAAGGACCGTCCAAGGCAATAGGCGGAATGATCGCGTTGACCCGGCTGCCGTCAGGCATACGCGCATCGACCATCGGCGAGGACTCGTCCAGGCGCCGGCCCAGCGGCGCGAGAATGCGCTGCATCACCCGCTCTACGTGATGATCATCGATAAAGCGCAGGTCACTTTGACTGAGCAGACCTTCGCGCTCGACAAATACCCGGTGCGGTCCGTTAACCAGAATCTCAGTCACCGCCGGGTCGCGCAGCAGAACTTCAAGCGGGCCGAAACCGGTCAGTTCGTCGACGATTTCTTCAGCCAGGCGTTCCATCTCGTAACGCGAGATCGCCAGATGCAGGCGCGACACATATTCCGCGACCCGCTCGGTGACAAACTGCGACAGGACCTGACGCGAATCTTCCAGCAGGTTTTTCCCGGTTTCCTCGATGGCATCAATGATGTAACGGTGCAGCACCAGTTTCAGGCCGTCATGGTCCGCGCGACCGTCCTTGTACAGGCCCGAGCCGAACAGCTGTTCATTGCTCATTTAGACCCCCACAGGCGGTTGAGCCAACTCTCAGACTTGCCCTGTGATTGCCCCGGCAGTTGTGAGCGCAAGGCCAGCCGCTCGCCGAGTTTTTTCAAACCCAGGCTCAGGGGTTCTCGCGGGCCCAGTTCGAAAAGTGTCACGGCCTGATTTTTGGCATTGATGCGCAATTCGGGGCTCGCCGGCAGTGTGGCCAGTACTGGCAAGCCAAAGCTTTTGGCCAGTGCATCGGCATCGGGGGCCACGCCACGCAGGTAGCGATCAACCAGCAGCCCCGCGTGTTCGAGCTTCATTCCCTTCGTGCGCCAGACGCTAAGCACGTCCAGGTTGCGCCGGCAATCGAGTACGTTTTGATCGGTGTAAAACAGCAACTTGTCGCAATGGCTGACAAAGGTGCGCAGCGCTTCGCTGTCAGGCTGGCCCGTCAGGTTGACCACAATATGCTGGAAGTGCTGACGCAAGGCGCTGAGCAACATATACAACTCGGCGGCGCTGGTTTGCTCCAGCGGTTCGTCGTTGTCGCTATGGACCAGGATTCGTAAACCTTCAGAGGTCTTGGTAAATGCACTGTCGATCAAGGTGCTGTCCAGGCGCCGTAAATGGCGCAGGGCATCGCCAAAAAAGAACGAGCTCTCAAGGCCCAACTGCGTAAGGCCGTCACCCCGGGGCAACCCAAGATCCAGGAACAGGGTTTTTTGATCCTGCTTTTGCACCACCAACCCCAGGTGGCAGGCGAGCAATGCACCGTCAGCATTGCACTGGGCACTGAACAGCACGGTCAGCCCGCCCAGCTCCGCGTTCGGCGTAACCGGCGGCAAGCGCTTACTCAAGCGCCGTACCAGACCGGCCACCTCGCTGGAACGCGAACCGTAGGCGACAAAATCCCGAGCCCCGGCGCGCATGGCATTGAGCACCAACTGGTTATCCATGCCATCGCCCAGGGCAACCACGGCCAGCATTGGCTTGGCCTCAAGCAGCCCCTCGATCATTGCGCACTGAGACACGACTTTCTCTCGGTCCAGCCCGACAAAAACCAGACCGGCGAAAGTTACGTCAATCAATGCCAACAACTCATCCAGACTGCTCGTGCCTACGCCCACCACCTGACCCAGGGGCGCCAATGCGCCCTGCAGCCACTCAAGATCAGTGTTGTTGCGCGTCAGCGCGAGAAATGTCTGGCTCAGGCTTTGGCTCATTGGGATAGCCCGCTACGGGTATTGAATTTACCGTTTTCAAGGAAATACAGGCGATACCAGTTAGGGTCGTAATTGCGCAGTTTTTCACCAGGCAGGGCTGGCAATTGCGCGTTGGCCGCCAGTGGTTGAACCAGGTGCGGCGTCACAATCATCAACAGTTCTTTTTCTTCACTTCTGGTGTTGGAGTCACGGAAAAAGGCGCCAAGAACGGGGATGTCCCCCAGCCCCGGGAATTTGTTGACCTGGGCACTGCTGCGCGAGCTGATCAGGCCGCTGATGACAAAGCTCTCGCCATCGGCCAGGGAAATACTGGTATCGGTACGGCGAACATTAAGGCCCGGTACTAATGTCCCGGCGATATTCACCGCGTTGGTGTAATCCAGTTCGCTTACCTCGGGTGCGACTTTGAGCATGATGCGGTCACGCCCGACCACGGTCGGCGTCAACGTAAGACGGATACCGAACTCCTTGTACTCAATCGACACGTTGTCACTGCCGCTGCTCGGTACCGGGATAGGGACTTCACCGCCGGCGAGAAAGGTCGCACTCTGGCCGCTTAACGCCACCAGGCTCGGACGCGCCAGGGTGTAGGCAAAACCGCTGCCCTCCAGCGCGTTAATCATCGCCTTGACCCGGCCACCGCCGAAGCCGATGTTGAAATACTTGCCG